>OGRP01000099.1_pt1 | contig 102016 bp, 70 predicted proteins | sample 1553531 | NCBI WGS metagenome assembly OGRP01 (sample SAMEA2580045, study PRJEB22360) | human gut metagenome | biome: human gut; feature: human-associated habitat; material: faeces | place: Denmark | collected 2008/2010 | reverse complement strand
TATATTTATATAATTAATTGATAAACAGATTTTTGAAATAAATTACACGTTTTTGTTTTCAAATCAAATATAAGATATTATCTTTGTTCCGGAGTCAGAAGAGTGACTTCTTTATTAGTACTAATATGTAATATTAATTTTTAAAATGAGTCTTAGGTATAAGAAGAAAAAAATTGTATTGTGTTTCGACAAAGAAAACAAAGTCGAAAAGTATGTAGCCGCTAATGTACTTGCGGGAAGCCTTAATTATAAGAAGCTGTGTGATGAAGTCAATCAGCGAACCGGTATTCACCGTTCTATGGTAGATGTGGTGCTAAAAGGACTGCAGGACACTATGGTTTCTTTTTTAGAAGAGGGCTTTTCGGTTAAACTGGATGAATTTGGTTCATTTCGTCCAGCAATCAATGCAGAGAGTCAGGATAAGGAGGATGATGTGAATGCACATACTATCATTCGGCGAAAAATCGTATTTACTCCGGGAAGTAAATTTAAGGCAATGCTTGGTGGAGCAAGTGTTGAACTGTTCGGAGATGGAGCTACAATTACCGAAGATGGCGATAATGGTGGGTCATCAGGAGGAAATTCAGGAGGGGAAGCCCCAGACCCTGCTGCTTAACTCTTTTTTTAGCCTTTTTAAATAAGGAAAGCTCATTGAGCCTTCCTTATTTTTTTTGACATTTCGAACGATAATGAGCAAAATTGTCGTTGCCTGATGGCAAATTCACCGTTGGGCAATGATAAATTTATGGTTGCCTAACGGTAGATTTGCCATTAACATTGATGTTTGAGTAATCTTTTCGGATAAAAAGAATCAGAGACCTGTTTTATATTCCCTTTTACTGCCCTCCCATTCTTTCTACTGTTTTTCTTGGAAAAAGAAAAATATAGTTTAGAAATAATTCTAATTACATTTTTTTGCATATATTTGTAACGTTTCTCACGCCGATACCTCAATTCGTGAGGTTAGGGTGGGAAATGGATTATATAAAGAAAGACGTTTACTTGACGTTTTGTCTTTGACACTTCAGAATCTCGCAAGTTTTGAAAAACCTGTCAAAAACAAAGCAGCGGTGGATGTCTACGGGATATGTCTATACCCCTAAGTGTGCTGTGAAATAAAAGTATACTTAGTTTGTTATACATATCGGCGTGGGCTTCTGCGTTGCTCGTTCAGACAGGTTGGGCGATGCGAGAGCCTTGAAGTGTGGGACGAGTAACAGGTACAGATTCCCGCGCTTTTTTTTATATATATTCTGTCAATCTTTTTATTATAGAACCGTCCGGTTCGGGAAGCTGCGGGCATTTATCAGACAATACTATTATGGGAAAAATGTTTTTAGCATTTTTTATTTTATTCATGACTATAGTCTTGAATAGTGTTAATGCGCAGGAAAAAGAAGTTACTTATACGTATGATAAATTTGGTATAATCAACCAATACACTAATAACATGGTACTAGAAGTTAATGATGTGTTGAAATTTGTGAAGAGAAAGGGGAATTCATTTTTTATTCAACTTGCCCATCCAATGAATCCTCCTGCTTATTCTTTATTTGTGTCTTTAAAAGGATATGATGAATTAAATGAAAAGTATGTTTATATTGGTGATGCAATAGTGGGTATAGATATTAAAGAAGGTCTGATATATAAAGGTAAATGTTTAATTAAATCCTCAAAGAACTTAGATGCATTTTTGAATAATATAGGATATAACTACGAATACACTTATAGTAAAGATCTTTCGTTTAGTGTTTATTTTAAAAATATGAGAACATCTAAAGAAGGATATATACCACAAATGCCATATACTTTTGTAGAAGTGTTTCCAATAAAGAATAAATCAGAACAAGAAAGAGAAGAGAAGTTACTAAGAGAGAAAAGAAAGCAAGAATGGGAAAAGAGAGAATTTGAGAGAAAAGAAAAAGAGATTAAAAGAAAGGAAGAGGAAGTTATAAATATATTATCAACAGCAAATAGACAGAATATAAAAGAACAGGTTTGTACTTATTTTGAAAATAAACTTTTAAAAGATTCAGAATATTGGAATGTATTGGCAAAGCCGCAAAAGAAAGAAATTAAAACCACTACAGATGTACTAATTCATATAGATTCCCTTCAAACAAATATTGTCCAAATAGATAAAGAAATTATTAATTATGATTTAGATTTTCTACATAGAAAAGCGTCACACTATTGTACAATAAATGGTACGAACTATTATAAATATCAAAATCATATTTTCTATATTGAAAAAGTAGACATTAAGACTAAACCATTAGAAAAAGGAATATATGGAGTTGAGAGGAAAAAAGGTAAGCTCAAATATTATCAGACTGTTCCAAAAGAAATACAGGAGTGGTGTCAAAGTAATATTATCAAAAATGGTTTTCAAGCAATTGAATACAGCAATTATGATGGACAATATACTATAAAGCCTATTACTGTAACTAAAGATGTAAAAAAGACGCTTCAAGGAAAAGATCCTCAAAAAGCTAAAAAGACATGGAAGACTCTTGGTATCATTTGTGGCAATGTTGTATTAATAGGCGGAGCGATAGCTTTAGGGGCTATGTAAAATCAAGTCTAAATTCCAATGCAGATAATTCACATTTATAAAAAAATGTCATGGATACTATTGTAGCATTTTGTCTTATTATATTTCTTATTTATATATTGATTTGCGTTATACCTGCACAAATGGCAGAAACAAGAGGTAGAAGTGTAATGGGTTGGTTCTTTCTATCAATTCTTATAACTCCAATCTATACTGCTTTTATCATTTTTTGCTTAGGGGAAACTGATGAAAAACGTAAAGAGAGAATTTTTCAAGAAGAAGAATGGAGAATTCTCTGTCGGAAATTATACTCAAATAAAAATAATGATGAAAACTAAGTATTTTTTATTAATTATGTTGGTAGGCATTGTATCATGCAAAGATATCAATCCTTTCAAAAAAGAATTAGTTCTTGACGAAACAAAAGAAATTGTTCTTAACGGAACATATATTTCAGATTCAGATAGAGCTCTTTATCAATCTTTTACCTTTAAAGGAAATTCAACAGTTGTAATCAAAGATGGCATCTTTGGATTTGACTTTGCAACCAGTTATGAAAAAGATGGAAATCTGATTTGCATAAAAACAGATCAGTCTGATTTATTGTTAGAAATAGTCACACCTGATTCTTTAGTTGGTGAAGGATTTGCAAAAGGTAGTTTCAAGAAAGTATATAAATAAAAAAAGTCCTCAATGTCTTCGGGGCATTGAAGACTTTGAACTATGTGCATTTTGAAGAATAAAGGGATGTTATTGCTTTAATATTCACTAATGAGTATGAGATACTATACAGAATAATTGGAAAAAAGAAGGAACTTTCCTACCTTTGCTAATATTAATCATAGGATGATTATGATAAGAAAGGAGAAAATTGTATGACCCTTAAAGAAAAACAATTGGAATTCATCATATATTGTGTTGAAAATACTGCTGAACGATTGGGCCGTTATAGTCCGGAGGTTTTTAATAAACTAAAGGAATTGGGTGCACTAGACGACTATATCAAGACTTTTTATGATACTTTGCACACGCAAGGAAAAGCGTATATCGTTGATTCTTTATTGGAATATATCTATCATCGTGATCCACAATGGTTACCAAAAGATTATAGACCTTTTCAAATATCTACAAACGAAGGAGGCAAATCATGCTAACCATTTATCATGGTTCTACTTGTCGTGTAGAGCAGCCATTGGCAAGGGTATGTCGGCCAAACCTTGATTTTGGGGTTGGGTTTTATCTTACAGATTTAAAAGAGCAAGCTTCCCGCTGGGCACTTCGCACTGCTGATATTCGCCATGAAACTAATGTATGGCTTAATGTCTATTCGTTAGATATAGAAGCCTGCCGCAATACTCTTTATCATTACTTACATTTTACTGCATATGATGCGCATTGGCTTGATTTTGTCGTATCTTGTAGGCAAGGAGGTTCTATGTGGAGGGATTATGATATCATAGAAGGTGGTATAGCAGATGATCGTGTGATACGTACTATTGACCTCTATATGCGTGGCGATTATACCCGTGAAGAAGCTTTATCGCGTCTGGTTCATCAAGAACCTAACAATCAAATTTGTATCACAAACCAAAAAGTGATTGACAAGCATTTACATTTTGTTGAAGCTATTTCCATTCCTATGCCATCCCCTACAAAAGAAGTAGCTAATGCTGATATTGTAATGCAAGGTAAGTATTATGGTATTGTAGAGCAACTGGCTGCCCGTCTACACATTTCAGACATACAAGCATTGGGAATATTCTATAATAGCGACAGTTATCAGCGTATTATTCATCGACTCGGAGATTTGTATCTCATGAGTGATGCATATATTGTAGATGAACTAATGAAAGAGCTACAAAAAAGACAAGGCTGATATTAACCTTGTCTTTTTTATATTAGAATGTTCTGCATAAAGGGAATATTATCCGTTATTGTTTCACGATTTCCTCAATTCTCAATAAAAGGTTAGGATTACTTGGACGAGCAGCAGCACCATAATCAATGATTTGTCCTTTTCTGTTTATCAAGATATAATATGGCAATCTATTAATTTTGAACTGTTTGGTAATCTTCTGATAATTCTCCAGTCCAATATAATCAGCAGCATAGACACATTCTATATCATGATTCTTCATCGAGTATTTATCTAAACACAATTCCCATTGCTTTTTGGTATCATTACCGCCGGAACAAATGGAATAAATAATCAAATCCTTCGTAGAATATTGGCTGCGCAACTTCTTCAAGGGTTCCATCTCTGCCAAGCAAGGCGGACAAGTTGTAGCCCAAAAATCGAGATAAATCACTTTTCCCCGGTTTTCTTCAAGGATCTTATATATGCTCTCCATATACGACATTGGAGTTAACGTATTTGAACTTTCATTGTATTTGCCATACAACAAATTATCAGAAACAGACTGTGGATTCTCCAAGAACGCTTTAGTTTGCCTGTACATCTGTGCTATTTGTCCCTGCAAATGAGGTATTTTTACGATTGAGTCAAATTGCGAACGCTTCCTTGAGAGGGAAATTGTATCATTAGCTTCAAGGCTATTAGCTGTAACTTTAGTATATAGATATTGATTCAATTCATTTTCTCCTATTTCGGACATAATATCATCTATCGTTGGGTATTCTTTGTTTTTAAGAACCATTCCTGTAGGAATATAATTTTCTATCCAATCGACTATATCAAACAAGCGGGCTGATAATATTCCTTTTTTATATAATTTATTGATTTCGGGCAACAGCGTGTGATATCGTGCGAACTCTTTTCTTGTCCGATATTGACATTGGCTCGCATAAACCAGGATCGTATAATAATAATCCTGTTTCAGTAATTCCTCCGTAAACATGACGACATCTTGCATAGGATTGTATTTCTGCAAATATTCGGCCCTGCGTTCTAAACGTGTATTATATTCTTTCTTTAGCTCTGCTTCAAAATCCTCGACACTCAAATCATGCCTGATACCATAGTCACGCATATAATAATATCCGCTTTCTGTAAAAGCCAATATCTCCTGATTCAATTTTTCCGCATCACCTGTTACTTTAGGATGAAACATATCCTTGAAATCAATCTCTAAATGGATACTGTCACCCGGATGCACATATAAATGCTCTGCATAGTTACGAATAGAAACCTCCCGTATTTTAGCATAAACAGGAAAAGTAAAATAGAAAGAACCATCCTCTTGAATGGGAGTACGGTACTGATTTTCCATATCTCTGAAAAATGGAATAATAAGTGTCAGTTCTTTTTCTTGTGGATAAAATTCACGGTTCAAAACTTTACCTGTGATAATAATCTCTTCAGCATATTCTTCCGGAAAATCATAAACGGTTTCTGTCTGATTGTAAATATCCGGCTGAAAGTTACTTTGCACTTTTTGCCGACAACTAATAAATAATATAAATATCGGCAAAAAAACGAATAGGCAGTGTTTCATTCTCATAGGGTGTTATTGGTGTATTAATAAATACTTACTTTGCGAATATAGCTATTAAATTCAGCATTTTACATCGTATCCTGTTAAATAAACCTTTACTACACAATTATCAGATAATGCAAAATGATATTATATAAAACGGAAACAATATTGTATTAATTACAATTTTCATTATCTTTGTTTCCGAATCGGTTCCGGATGACCTTTCGGTTGTTTTGGATTAAAAGGGAACCGGGTGTAAATCCCGGACAGTCCCGCTGCTGTGAATCTCTATAACTTTCTGATAAAGACTTTTGCCACTGGCTGTGAATTGTAGGCCGGGAAGGAATCAGGAAGGGAGTTAGTCAGAAGACCTGCCATTCATTAAAGACTGTTTCTACTCGTGGGATTAGGGATACAGTTCGAAACTATACAACAACATATTTTATAAAGTTCTCATGCAAATAACCAAAAGAAATGGGACGACGGAATCCTATAACAGGGAGAAAATTGCCGTTGCAATTAAAAAAAGCTTCGCCAGTACAGGCCAGGAAATAATAGAAGAAACCATTCAGGAAATGGTGAATGAAGTAGAACAGTTTGTACATAGTAATAGTGCAAACTGCAATGTGGAGCGCATACAGGATGAAGTGGAACGCTGCCTGATGGAGCATGGCTGTTATGCAGAAGCTAAAAACTATATTCTCTATCGCTGGCAACGCACGGAGCGCAGAAAAGCGATCAACGATATCACCACAGGGACGGGTAATCCACAAATAATGGATGTGCTAAAGGAAATACAGAAAGACTTTACCAGTAATGAGTATAGTCTGACTGTGTTGGCGGAAAAGTTCTCCAGTTTCTGCAAACCGGAAATGTCGTCAGACGAACGCTTGTCGGCACTCATCAAAGCTGCGGTAGAACTGACCACGCAGGAAGCACCGGACTGGGAGTTTATAGCCGCGCGGTTACTCAACTTTCAACTGACAGAAAAGCAGGAAAAACAGGCAAGAATTTCAGATATACATTCATTCTATGAGAAATTACGTTATCTAACGAATGAAGGTTTATATGGCAGCTATATCCTGGATTCTTATTCACAACAGGAAATAGAAGAAGCTGCAGGATTTATCTGTCCGGAAAGGGATAAACTGTTTAATTATTCAGGACTCGACCTGCTCTCCAAACGTTACCTGATCCGTACTCACTCACACGAATCTATGGAGTCTGTGCAGGAAATGTACTTGGGGATAGCTTTACATCTTGCCATGCCGGAGAAACACGACCGGTTGCAATGGGTAAGAAAGTTCTATGACTTATTGAGCAAGCTGGAAGTAACGATGGCAACTCCTACCCTTTCCAATGCCCGTAAACCTTATCATCAACTTTCCAGTTGTTTTATTGATACGGTGCCTGACAGTTTGGAAGGCATTTACCGCAGTATAGACAATTTTGCCATGGTCAGCAAGTTTGGTGGAGGTATGGGAATGTATTTCGGGAAGGTGCGTGCTGCGGGTGGAAACATCCGAGGTTTCAAAGGTGTGGCAGGTGGAGTAATCCGATGGATGAAACTCGTGAATGATACTGCCGTAGCCGTCGATCAGTTAGGAATGCGTCAGGGGGCTGTAGCTGTATATCTGGATGTATGGCATAAAGACTTGCCGGAATTTCTTCAACTCCGTACGAATAATGGGGATGACCGCATGAAAGCTCATGATATATTTCCTTCCGTATGCCATCCGGACTTGTTCTGGCAAATGGCAAAAGAAGATTTGAATAAGCAGTGGTATTTGTTCTGTCCGAATGAGATTATGACTATCAAAGGATATTGTCTGGAAGATTATTACGGAGAAGAATGGGAAAAGAGGTATTGGGATTGCGTGAATGATCCACGTCTTTCCAGACGAACCATTAGCATCAAGGATATAGTCAGACTGGTATTGAGATCGGCTGTAGAAACAGGTACTCCTTTTACATTCAACCGGGATATAGTGAATCGTGCCAATCCGAATGCTCATCAGGGGATTATCTATTGCTCAAACCTATGCACGGAAATCGCACAGAATATGTCGACTATTGAATCGGTTTCTACCGAAGTTCGTACTGAAGATGGTGACACGGTAGTAGTAAAGACGGTTCGCCCCGGAGATTTCGTCGTGTGCAATCTCGCCAGTCTTTCTCTCGGGCATCTACCGTTGGAGGATGAAGAATTGATGAAAGAAAAGGTAGCAACAGTGGTTCGTGCGCTTGACAATGTTATCGATCTGAACTTCTACCCTATTCCTTATGCTCAAATAACCAATCATCGTTATCGTAGTATCGGTCTTGGAGTTAGCGGTTATCACCATGCACTTGCCATACGGGGAATTCGTTGGGAAAGTGAAGAACATCTTAACTTTATAGATAAAGTGTTTGAACGTATCAATTATGCCGCGATAGAAGCCAGTGCAGAACTGGCAAAAGAAAAAGGAAGATATACCTATTTCGAGGGAAGTGATTGGCAGACCGGAGATTATTTCACCAAACGCGGCTATACTTCATCTGCATGGAAGGAACTATCGGAAAAAGTGGCTAATTACGGCATGCGTAATGCTTATCTATTAGCTATTGCTCCAACCAGCAGTACCAGTATTATTGCCGGAACCACTGCCGGAACCGATCCGGTGATGAAACGTTTCTTTCTGGAAGAGAAGAAAGGGGCCATGCTTCCACGGGTAGCTCCGTCCTTGTCGGACAAGACATTCTGGATATACAAAGGCGCATATCTGATTGACCAGACATGGAGCATTCGTGCTGCCGGTATTCGTCAGCTTCACATTGACCAGTCACAAAGTCTGAATCTTTATATTACCAATGACTTTACAATGAAACAGGTACTCAATCTCTATCTATTAGCTTGGGAATGTGGAGTGAAAACGGTCTATTATGTCCGCAGTAAATCCTTGGAAGTGGAAGAATGTGAAAGTTGTGCATCATAAGAAATCAAAAATAAATAAAAACAAATGGGAACTATAAAACTAAAAAAGAACGCCTTATTCAATCCGTCGGGCGATACTGAAACCCGCCTTAGAAAAATGATTGGCGGAAATACAACAAATCTGAATGATTTCAATAATATGCGGTATAAATGGGTAAGCGACTGGTATCGCCAAGCCATGAATAACTTCTGGATACCGGAAGAAATCAATCTGACGCAGGATATTAAAGATTATCCGCGTCTGGACCAGACAGAACGGACTGCCTATGATAAGATTTTGAGCTTTCTTGTATTCCTGGACTCCTTGCAGAGCAACAACCTACCAACTATCAGTGAATATATCACGGCCAATGAGGTGAACCTTTGTCTGCATATACAAGCTTTTCAGGAGTGTGTGCACAGTCAGAGTTACAGCTATATGCTCGATTCGATATGCAGTCCCGAAAAACGGAATGAAATTCTCTATCAATGGAAAACTGACGAGCATCTATTGAAAAGGAATACTTTCATAGGTAACTGCTATAATGAGTTTCAGGAAAGCCAGGATGGATATACGCTCATGAAAACGTTGATTGCCAACTATATTCTGGAGGGTATCTATTTCTACAGTGGCTTCATGTTCTTTTATAATTTGAGTCGTAACGGAAAGATGTCCGGTTCGGCACAGGAAATCCGTTACATCAACCGGGATGAGAATACTCATCTTTGGCTTTTCCGTAATATAATCCTGGAACTGAAAAAAGAAGAACCCGAATTGTTCACTCCGGACAGAGTAAAGGTATATGAAGCGATGATGCGTGAGGGAGTGGAACAGGAAATTGCCTGGGGACAATATGTGATAGGTAATCATATTCAGGGACTTAATGAGCAAATGATTGCTGATTATATCCATTATCTGGGTAATCTTCGCTGGAGCAGTCTGGGATATGGCATCTTGTATGAAGACAATCAAAAGGAACCTGAAAGTATGCGTTGGGTATCGCAATATTCAAATGCCAATATGGTGAAAACAGATTTCTTTGAAGCCAAAAGTACAGCTTATGCCAAGAGTACGGCTCTTGAGGATGATTTGTAATTGTCTGTTTTCCGGACTTAATTCATAATAAAGGGTCTGTAAACATAGAGTTTCCTATGTTACAGACCCTTTCTCTTTATGCTGCATTGATTCTCTTATAGCCAACGCACAAACTTCCTGATATACCAGTTCTTTACTATTTGTGTCAAAATACAGTAAGAAAGCAAAATTCCAATCAGCCAGGGGAAATAGCTCAAAGGAAGAGCTGTCAACCCGATGGAACGTCCGAAAGCGGTGAAAGGAATAAGAATACCTATTACCATGATTAAGAATGTCAGTCCCATTACAGGCCATGTGGCGCGGCTTTGTATGAACGGTATCTTACGGGTACGTATCATGTGGACAATCAATGTCTGTGATAACAAACCTTCTACAAACCATCCGGTCTGAAACAGTATTTGATGTTCGGGACTGTTACAGCTGAATACATACCACATGACCAGATAAGTAATAATATCGAAGATGGAACTGATAGGTCCTATATAAATCATAAAACGACTTAGATCGGACGCATCCCATTTGCGGGGTTTCTTCAGGAACTCCGGGTCCATACGGTCAAATGGAATGGTTGTCTGCGATATGTCATACAGTAAGTTCTGAATCAACAGATGTATCGGCATCATAGGCAGAAACGGCAGGAATGCACTGGCGAACATCACACTGAACATATTACCAAAATTGGAACTGGCAGTCATCTTTATATACTTATTGATATTGCCAAATGTCTTTCTCCCTTCGAGCACTCCGTCTTCCAATACCATCAAATCTTTTTCCAACAGGATAATGTCTGCGCTTTCTTTCGCTATATCCACTGCAGAATCGACAGATATACCAATGTCTGACTGACGTAAGGCACCCGCATCATTGATTCCATCTCCTAAAAATCCTACTGTATTGCCCTGTTCCTGTAATAGAGAGATGATTTGTGTCTTCTGGAATGGAGTCAGTTTTGAAAATAAAGTGGTATTCTTTACCGCTTCCTTCAATACCGTTTCATTCATATTCTCTATTTCTATCCCGGTAAGAAAATGGCTGGTGTCAATTCCTACCTGCCGGGCGATGGCTTTTACTACGATATCATTATCTCCCGATAATATTTTAACTGCTACTCCATGTGCATACAATTGTTCGATGGCTTCAACTGCAGAAGGCTTCGGAGGATCAAGAAAGGCAAGATACCCGATCAGTACCATTTCTTTTTCATCTTCGATGGCAAAATTACAATCTTTCTCGATAAAACTTTTTTGGGAGACTGCCAACACTCTCATTCCCTGCTGATTCATTTCTTCACTAATCATCTTTGCTTTGATTTTCAAAGCATCAGTCAAGGGATGAATCTGCCCATTGAACTCGGCATAGGAACAGACATCGAGAATCTCTTCTACCGCTCCTTTAGTAATGATCTGCCGTTTTCCTTGCTTGTCTTCTATCACAACAGACATTCTTCTGCGTGTAAAGTCGAAAGGTATTTCATCCACTTTGGTGTAGTCATCTTTCAAATGTTCCAGATTCAGATCTCTTACATGAGAAAGAATCGCTTTATCCATCAGATTTCTTAAACCAGTTTGGAAATAACTGTTAAAGTAGGCATGACGAAGAATACGTTTACTGTTGTCGTCGCTACCATCTGCATTGATATATTTCTCCAGCACGATTTTATCGCAAGTCAATGTACCGGTTTTATCAGTACAGAGTATGTCCATTGCTCCAAAATTCTGAATAGCATTGAGATTCTTTACTATTGTTTTCTTTTTGGACATGGCTATCGCTCCTTTAGAAAGGTTGGCAGTCACAATCATTGGCAACATTTCCGGGGTAAGCCCCACTGCAACGGATATGGCAAAAATGAAAGCCTCGAACCAGTCTCCTTTCGTGAAACCATTCACGAAAAACACAAATGGAACCATTACCAGCATAAAGCGAATCAACAAGAAGCTGACTTTACTAATACCTTTATCAAAAGCTGTAGTGGCACGATGTCCAACCAGACTTTTTGCAATCGTACCCAGATATGTTTTATTCCCTGTTTCATAAACAATACCTTTTGCTGCGCCACTTATCACATTGGAACCCATATAACAAATATTGTCCAACTCTATGACGCTTCCTTTCCGAAACTGTTGGCTCTGTATCTCCGGAAACTTCTCTATCGGTTCGGACTCTCCTGTCAATGAAGCCTGACTGATAAACAAGTCTTTTGAATCGATGATCCGAATATCAGCGGGAACCATATCCCCAGCTGCCAGATACACAATATCCCCCGGAACGAGTTCCGTGATATCAATCTCTTCTTCCTGTTCACCGGCACGTTTGGCAAGACAGGTGTTCTTTACCATCTTCATTAAAGAATCCGTAGCTTCACTTGCTCGCCATTCCTGCCAGAAACGCAGGATAGCGCTGAATATCACCATGGATGAGATAATGATTACTCCTGTCCATTCCTGTTCTCCGGGTTCGGCCATCAGTACATCCAGAAACAAGGATATAATGGCAAGTCCGGTCAGAACACCAATGAAAGGATTGATAAACGTTTTGATAAACAGTATAAACGGGTTCTTTTTTTGTTCATGGACCACTTCGTTTCTTCCATAGATGGACTGCCGCTCTTGCACTTCTCCCAATGTCAATCCGAGCTTTGTTGTCTGCAAGTATGAATAGATTGACTTACCGGGTTGTGTGGCAACCAAAAATACTTTCTCTGAATTGAATGTGTACTGTGATGAACGCAGTTTTTTCTTCCATACCATACTCTCTAATTTTTTTAAGTTACTAACTGCATTTATTAATTCGATGCAAAAGTAAGAAGGACTTCACAAGGAAGCTGTTAGAGAATGATTAGAGTGGTATTAGAAAACGATTAGAATTTCTTAGATATGCGGGAGTTTTACCACAAAGGTAGTGCCCTCATCCTTATGGGAAGATACGGTAAGTTCTCCTTTGTGAAGGTGAATAATCTTTTGTGTCAGGTTCATGCCTATACCATTTCCAGGAGCTATATTCTTGTTTTCTCCACGATAAAACAGTTTAAACAGGTTTTCCTTATCTGCATCGGACATTCCTACACCATTATCGGATAAGCGGATGATTGCCCATTGCTCCCAATAGGCGATCAGGACTGATGAAGTCCGGTTGGAAGAATATTTGCAGTTATTCTCTACCAGATTTACAAAGGCGGTAGTCAGCAGATAGCTGTTTCCGATGACTGTCAGTACATTATCCTCTTCGGCTTCCTGTTCAAAGACTAATTCGATATGATAATCCGGATGCGCTTTCAATACCAGTTCTCTGGCATCCAGCAACAGCTCATCCAGACGGACTTCTTCCATTGTTATCTGTTCCGGCTGATAATCGGCTTTTGCCAAGTTCAATAGTCCGTCAATCAGGTTTACAATTCGGTGGGAGTCTTGAAGAGCCTTGCCAATAGCCATCTGATATTGCTCGGAGGTACGTTCTTTCAATAAAGCTAAATCCAGTTCGGCTGTAAGGGCCGCCATGGGAGTACGCAATTCATGAGATACATTACTGACAAACATCTTCTGTGAGTTGAAAGACTTCTCCAGGCGTTCCAGTAGAGCATTGAATGTCGTACTTAATTCTCCCAGTTCATCCTGTTCATTTTTTACGGGTAATCTTTTATCGATACGCGATGCGGTGATTTTCTCCGCTTCTTTGACAATGCTGCGTATTGGTTTTAAAGTGCTTCGAGACAGGATATAACCCACAATCACCAATACACTTAATCCTCCGATAAATGACAGGATGAGTATATTTCTTAACGCATCCCGATTGGCGTATCCGTAACCATCATAGGCGGCAGCGGTAACAACATAATCTTTGCCTTCAAATGGATACACCAATCCTACTGCCTGATATTCGTCCACATAGAAATTGATATCCTTCTGTTTCAGAATTCGCTTTATCATCTCCGGTGTTTCCTTGACAATATCGTTCTGTAGTGCATCGTGATATAATATTTTAAAATCGGTTGTATAGACAGCAACTTCTACTTCATCAATAAACTTCTGATTATTTAGATAAATAGACTGCATAGTTTGTGCATCTACTTGATTTTTAAGGAATAAATGTGCTTTGGTTATAGCTTCACTTTGCAGATTACGAAAGAAAGCATTACTACGCGAATGTTCACTCACATAGTAGACGGCTATGACAAATATGAAGAATACCGCAGCTGTCAGCCCTGCATATTGTAGGGTCAGTGTTGTTCTGATTTTCATAACTTATCAGTCAGTATAAAACCCATTCCGGCTTTGGTATGAATAAGTTTTGGTTCAAAATCCCTGTCTATCTTCTTACGGAGATAGTTGATATATACATCTATGAAATTCGTTCCTGTATCAAAATGGGTGTTCCATACTTTTTCTGCTATCTCAACCCTGCTCAATACTCTTTCAGCATTTTCTACCATATATAGCAGCAAGTTATATTCCTTAGGAGAAAGTTTTATAGATATGCCGTTTCGTTCTACGTCCTTACGTTGAAGGTCAATACGTAAATCTGCATAAACAAGTTCCTGTGGCAATTCCTGTGTATTGCCTGCCACACGTTTCAGGAGTACTTTGATTCTGGCATTCAACTCTCTGAAATCAAAGGGTTTCACCATGTAATCGTCTGCACCGGCATCGAAACCGTCCAGTTTATCATTCGTTGATCCTAATGCTGTCAACATTAATATAGGGATATGGGGATTGGTCTTGCGAATTTCTTTCGCCAGTTCAAATCCGTCCATCTTGGGCAGAACAATGTCGGATATGACCAAATCGAATGTATGGGTCTGGAAAAGCCGTAACCCCATCAATCCGTCATAAGCCACCATTGCCTGATAACCATTTTCTTCCAGCCCGTTCATCAGCAGACTTGCCACTCTGGGTTCATCTTCTATAATTAGTATTGTGTACATAGGAAAGAATTCATTCATCTGGATGTATAAAACGAAACAAAAATAAAATAAAAAAAGGTACCCACATTATATTGAGTACCTTTTTATTATTTATTTATATAAACCGGAAAACGATCCGTCCGGTTTGTGGACCATTTACCCATTTCGGTTGTGAGGAAGGACCACACAAATCGGTGGAGTTTACTTTATTACGTACCGGAGGAATCACATTCAGAAGAGAAATTCCACTCTCGGGAAGAGTATAAAGCAAACGGTCGCGACCGTCACGAGGCTGATATACTCCGACATAAGCATCGGGAGTTTCGTTTGTTAGGCTGATAATGCCCTCTTTCGTCCGGATATTCATCCAGGAAACATCTCCAAAATATCCTTTGAATTCAGGATAAGTGAAAGTTTCACCAGGAATAGGGTCGTTATAGTCGTTTTCCCATACATCGTATTGTGTACCATGAATACGATTCTGCCATACACGATAGGGTCCGGCTCCCAACCAGCGTTTACTGATTACCTGATCTTCCGGATAATCGAAACAAATACCCATTAAATCCACCACACCGGAGAAATTGTAGGTATAATCCAATACCAAATCCCCACTCGGGCTGATTGTCCATTGAGCTTTATCTAAATTACCCAGTTTATAATTGGCGGTAACAATCAGATCACCTCCCTCTTGTTTTACGTCCAGTTTCGTAAATACGGCAGCATCGGGGAATTCGCTATATGTACGGTCTTTTTCTTTTGCTTTCTCATCATCATGGTTATAGAATTGATCCAATGAGCGGTCTGCACGACGGGCTCCAATGAAACGGGGACCATTGGCGAAACTAATTTTACGATTATCTACAGATACTCCTTTTAATTGTCCGTCTTTCTTTGAGAAGATGAACGTACGCTTGTTCGCCTTCACTGTGAGATCATTTTCAGTTTCCGTATAGGTAGGGCGGATGGATAAGAAGGAGATCGGTTCAGTTTGCTGGTTCAGTTTATCAACCGGGAAAGTCCAGCGCCAAAGTTCATGACCGTATTTATCAATAGCTGTCAGGTAAAGAGCATCTGTATTGGCGAGGATATTTGTTTTTATATCCAAGACACCCGCCGAATGAGCAGCCACGTCACTACCCTGCACTTCTCCTTCTTTCAACACTTGAGCAGCAGTATTAGAAGCATCCGTTGCCTGTGGAAACTTCACTTGCTTCCAAAGGAAACGACAGGTATTCAGATTCAGATAATCATAACGGTTTTCTACGGAAAATTTGCCGTCAAATTGCCTGTCGATAGAAGTATTCATAATCTGTATTGGGCTCCATAACTGCTTGATAGTATAGTAGCTACCCTCCTTTTCGTGATGTGGTCCTACAATACCGTCGGCTCCAAAGTTTCCCTGATTATCAATGAAGCCATCCATATCCACACGCTTCACTCCTTCGTCTGCCAATACCCAAAGGAAACCACCGATACAACGGGGATGCTTGCGCATCATTTCCCAATAATCATATAATCCGGCACCATGACCTCCATCGTACAAACCATGCAGGAATTCTGTAGGCATAAAGATTTCCGGCAGACGCATATAGTTCTGGCTTTCTCCGTAAGAGCGGTAATGCATTGTTTCAAAACCGGAGAAATTGCCTTGCGGGTGAATAACCGGACGTTTCTGCGGGTCGTATTTATGAAACTCTCCGTCCAATTCAGTATTCCATCCTTTTTCATTACCATTGCTCCACCAGATAATAGACGGATGATTCACGTCACGTTCTATCATGCCTTCAATCAGACGTACTCCGGTGGGCGTATCATATTTGCCATGCCAGCCTCCCAATTCATCCATCACATAAAGCCCGAGAGAATCACAAGCTTCCAGAAATTCCGGGTCAGCCGGATAGTGGCTCAAACGGACAGAATTCATATTCATGTCTTTCATTAAAAGAACATCTTCGATATTCTTCGCTTTACTCAATGTACGGCCACTTTCAGGACGGAAGCTATGACGATTGACACCACGTACATTGATACGCACTCCGTTTATATAAAGTCCGTCGCTTTCACGTACTTCAATGGTACGGAAACCAAAGTTTTCCGTTTCACTATGCAGCACTTTACCGTCCTTATCCAATAGGGAGAATTGGGCTTTATAAAGATTCGGAGTTTCCGCAGTCCATAGTGCAGGGTTAGAGACATTCAGTTGCAGGGAAGTCCAGTCGCCACCCGCTTTTACAGGTACAGTGGTTTCCGCTAACTTCTTTCCTTTTTTATCCAGAATCTGTGTACGAATACTCATGCCGTCATTGGAGATATTGGTGTAGCAGTTGGCACGGAAAGATCCATCCATCTTTGCATCAATAGCAATATGTCGCAGGTTTACAGCAGGTTTCACCTCCAGGAATACCGGACGGAAGATACCTCCAAAATTCCAATAATCAGCACGACGTTCAGCCAGATTCACACTAGCATTTTCACTCTCTTTGGCAACAGTGACTTCCAACAGGTTTTTCTTACCATATTTCAGGAAATCCGTGACGTTATATGAAAAACGATAGAAAGCCCCCTGATGTTTGGAACCCACTTTGCGTCCATTCACTTTCACTTCCGTATCCGTCATTGAAGCCTCGAATACAAGATTCACCTGTTTGCCGCGGAATTTTTCCGGAACTTCAAACTCATACTTATACATACCTTTTTCATTGGCAATGCCTTCAGGAAATGGTTTACCATAGAAAGTGATTCCATACTGATAAGTGCCGAATCCTTGCAGCTCCCAGCAGGAAGGTACACCAATTCTCGTCCATTTCCCGGAATTACGTCCGTCGGTACAAAAGAAGTCCCATTCAACCATGTCGTCGCATCCGTGACCGGAGAGATATTGCCTTTCCGTTTGTGGAAGGTTTTGAGCAGCCAAGGTAGTTGCCAACGCTAAGGTTGATAATAAAGTGGTTACTTTTTTCATTGTTACTTTTATAATTGTGTTAGTTATTTATTTCTATCCTTGTTTACTGATACGTAGATGCAGCGTGTGTTCCTTTTTCTCTATGGCATATTTCTTCAATACACCCGGTCCGCAACTACTGTTTCCTAATCCAAGCACGGCAGCATCCATACTTAGAATGACTTCCGCACGTGGTTTTAAATTACAATCATGAGTTTCTTGATAGATATCCTGCACAGTATAGTGCAAAGCAGATGCGGAAAATACATTTTCTACCGCATCAACACGAATACCTTTATTCTGTTTGTCAGTCAGGGTAAGATAGTGTACTTCTTCTTTATTTCCACTATCCTGGGGACGGGGATAATGCACATATTGTTCCGCCACACTTTCTTTCCAAAGCCCTATAGCGGCAGATGTTTTGCGGTCAGGATAATTGTCCTGTGGTCCTCTGCCATACCAGGTAAATGTATTGTAAGCAGGTGTCAGACAGAATGCGATTCCTAAACGGGGGATTTCGGGAAGAACTCCTTGTGGTAGGAAAGTCGTCTTTAAATCAATCGTTCCATCTGAAGAAACAGTATAAACAGAAGTTGTGGTCACTTTTCCTTCTTTATATAAATTGCTTGTTTGAATCCGTACAATTACCGCCCCGTCTGCACGTACTTCATGGTTGAAAGATTCTAAATTTATCTGCGGACTATCCATTGTATGCAATTTCCAGTCTTTAGCCAGCCAATTCCCGAAACTCTTGTCATTGTCTGTCGGAGCACGGAAAACTTGAGTGACGGGTTGAACTGGAAAATCATCTAAATGAGCCAATATTTCTTTGCCATTATATATAAGGGAAGTCATGCTTCCGTTCATTTTCTTTTCCCACTGAACGGAAAAACCGCGTCCGCTAATCAATAAGGACTGATTATCCTCTTTCACTTGAAGTGTTCCTTTATTGACTAGATCAGTAGAGATCAAATCTCCTTTCTGCAAGCAGAATTGCTCCCAAGTCACTTCATGCCCTGCTTTTGCCCAAAGGGCATCCGATTTCAAAACGATGCTTACTTTTAGCTGGCAATCAGACAGAGCTTTCCCTTGACCTCTCTTTGTTTGATTACTCAAAGAACCGGAGCCTTTCAATGAGTGGAAAGTCGGCAAATCTATCGTCTGACTCCCTCCGGGGGCTATTTCCGGTAAGGTAATTTCTCCCTGTTCTTTCTGCTTTCCATCGATTGACACAGTCCATAGGCAACAATATTGAGACAAGCCGGTGTGGTGATTCCGGTTCGTCACTTTCAGTTTCCCGTTTTCCATTTTTAGTTCGACGGGTGCATACACTTTCTTTACTTCCCAATATTTAGGCGTAGTTTCACGCTCGCTCATCAGCAATCCATTAAAGCAGAACGCTTTTAAATTCGGTTTATCACCAAAATCGCCACCATAAGCCACCATGGTACGGCCATCGGGTAAAGTTTTGTAGATTCCCTGATCTACCCAATCCCATATAAAACCACCCAGCATACGGGGATTGCCATATATCTCATCCCAATATTCCTTGAAATTTCCCAATGCATTTCCCATGGAATGTGCATATTCACTTGTCATTACCGGACGGTCGTCATTGGTGCGTTCCGCAATCTCCAGCAACCGTTCCCAACGTGCATTTTCAGCGCGTTCTTTATCCTCTCCTTCGGCAATACCGGGATTCAAGTATTCTTGTTTCACCCGGGTATAAAAGCGGCTGATAACATCGACAGTTTTCGGGTCAGGATCGCCATCCACTCCTTGTGCTCCTTCATAATGTACAGGACGAGTCGGGTCAAAATCATGCAGCCATGCAGAGATAGCGGCGAAGTTCGGTCCATAACCACTCTCGTTTCCCATGCTCCACATGACGATGCTTGGATAATTCTTATCACGCTCCGCCATACGAGCTGCACGGTCCATAAATGCTGCATGCCAGTCGGGAGTGCTTGCCAATGTTCCGCGCAATCCATGTTCTTCTATATCCGCTTCGTCCATCACATACAATCCTAAACTATCACACAGTTCGTACCAACGACTTACGTTCGGATAATGACTCGTACGTACCGCATTTATATTAGCCTGCTTCATTAAAAGAATATCCTGAAGCATTCGTTCTTCACTCATGACGCGTGCCGTCCGAGGGTCATGTTCGTGGCGGTTCACCCCACGAAAACGTACCGGATTCCCATTAACCAACAACTGCCCCTTTTTTATTTCTACAAAGCGGAAGCCCACTGCCTGTTCTATCTGCTCTATCACTTTTCCGCCATCGCTCAACAATGTCAAATGTAGTTGATACAAATAGGGAGTTTCCGCCGTCCATCTCATCGGGGATTTTATCAGAGCGCTCATACGTCCCATCTTCCGGGGACCGCGTTGCGGATACCATTCGTTCATCCGGCTAGCCTTATGTTCCAAATCGAGAATATCTTCCACATCCCCTTTCAATGTAGCAACTTCCTTCCCTGAAGCATCCTTCAGCACTCCTTGCAAAGTATAACCTTTGCCACTCATTCCTTCATATACGCTGAATTGCGGGTCTATCTGTAAAATGAAGTCTTGATAATCATTTGTCGATGCAGGAAGAGTACGTACTGTATAATCACGGATACGAATATCCGGTGTATGTATCAAATGGATGCTGCGGTGAATTCCCCCAAAACGCCAAAAGTCCTGGTCTTCCAAATAAGAACCATCGCTATACCTGTACACTTCCAATGAGATCTGATTCTCACCGGGTTGTAGATACTTAGTAGCATTAAACTCACTAGGCTCCATACTACCCTGGCTATATCCTACCCGTTCACCATTTATCCAAACATAAAAAGCACTCATTACGCCCTCAAAGCGAAGAAATATTTGTCCGTCAGCTTCCCATCCGGCAGGTAGAATAAACGTGCGACGGTATTGTCCTACGGGATTTCTCTCTTTATACGTAGTATAGTCAGCTTTCGGCTCTCCCATCACTCTAGGCGGGTCTATCTTAAACGGATAACCTGCTGATACATAAATAGGTGTACCATACCCGTTCACTTCCCAGTTTGCAGGTACTTCAAAATCACTCCAACCTTTATCATCAAAATTCTTCTGATAGAAATCAACGATTCTTTGTTCGGGAACAGGAGTCCACCGGAATTTCCAAGTTCCATTCAAACTCATGGAACAATCGCCTTTTTGTACAGAGTAAGGAACGAAAGCAGCTCTCGCCGGCTCACGGTTAATTTGGAGTACATGATGATTTTCCCAGTCATGAACAGTTTGTGCTGATATTGAGCCGGGAAGTAGTATTCCAAGTAGTAAAGTATATATTTTCATTCTTCGTACTTTTTACTTCATATCAAGAAGACGGATAAAGCACGATTTTGTACCCTTTTCTTTTACGAAAATATTAAAGAATAATAAAGGTTAGTGCACCCCTTAAAGAAAAACTTTACCTTGCAAACCATTTCTAATTCTAAAAATAATATTATGGAAAAACGACTATTCAGCAACCTTCTCTTATTAAGCTGTTTCGCCATACAAGCACAACAGGAATATACTATTGAAGGTCACGTGGAAGGAGTAAAAGATGGAACTCTTGTTTCGTTATTTCTGCTTGATGGCAATGTGGGAAGTACAGTAGCCACAGATAGTATACGTAATGGCACATTCCATTTCAAAAGGAACGCAGGGGAAAGTGGTTTAGACCGATTATCTCTCATGTGTACTCGGGAACAAGATTTTCCCTCTATGTCGTTGTCTATTTATGCAGCCCCCAATGCTAATATAAAAGTGACTGGTACAAATACCTTAATATATACTTGGAAAGTAGACAGTCCGGTAAAAGAGCAGCAGGAGTATAATCGTTTCATAGATGTTTCACGTGATTTATGGGATGAATTTCAACGATTGAGCATTAAAGAAAAAGGAATGCGCTCAGCTCTGGAAACGGAACGAAAGGCAATTCGTGCAAAAAAAGACAGTATATCAGACCTCATCAGTAGTAGGGAATTAAAATTAATGCAAGAACTGCCTATTTCTACTATTTGGATGGAAAAGTTAGGAAGACTTAGTACATCTGCGAAATATAATCCGAAATTCTCTTATAAAGAAGAAACAATAGCTTTGTATAACAGATTGAACGATGAGCAGAAGTCCTCTATGCAAGGACAAGAAATAACGGTAAATCTCTTTCCGCCTACAGTAGTTAAAGAAGGAGATGATATGGCAGATACCGACCTTTTTGATTTGAACGGAAAACTTCATCATTTGACAGATTTCAAAGGAAATTATATATTACTTGATTTTTGGAGTAGTGGCTGTGGCCCCTGTATTATGGCTTTGCCTGAAATGAAGGAAATTCAGGAGCAATACAAAGAGCGTCTTACTATTGTCAGCCTTAGCTCGGATACTAAAAGCCGATGGACGACTGCTTCAGCACAGCTTGAAATGACTTGGCAGAATTTAAGCGATTTGAAACAAAGTGCCGGATTATATGCTAAATACGGTGTTCGTGGTATCCCCAATTATGTTCTTATTTCACCGGAAGGCAAAATTATGAAAATGTGGTCGGGATATGGTAAAGGCACCCTGAAACTAAAGATGCGGAGATACTTGGATGCCCCCAAACATGAAACAAGTATCATTCTGCAAGGCAATACGAAAATCGTGAATTATCCGGTGGTGGAGTTTACGAATACTGATATTGTCGAAATAAAACAAGTGGAACTGACAGATACAGCTACGGTTCTTCGCTTGAAAGCTTTCTACATTCCAAAGTATTGGATACAAGTTAGTCCGAATATTAAATTAGTAGATGAAAAAGGGACATCATATACCTTAAAAAGAGCAAATGGAATTAAGCCCGGTGAGCACTTCTTTCTACCCGAGAGTGGAGAAGCCGAATTTTCTTTAATATTTGCCCCCTTATCTACTCTAACAAAGACATTTAGTATCACTGAAGGTCAAAATAAAAATGATTGGCAGATAAATGGGGTAAGACTCACAAAATAAAGCTAAATAGAAAAGTTAATAATAAGAACAAAACGACTTTCATATGTTTTGAATGGTAATAAACAAAACACTAAATTATGCGAGCAGTAGTCCATAAAAAAACAGGTTTTTAAGGAGTATTCCGTTTCTTTAAAAAGGAACGGTCTGTTGGTTTTAAACCAAAAACACGGTTTATATTCGTTTGAATATCAATATCTTGCGACAAAAAGTTTCGAACTGGGCAACCACATGTATTTTCTGTACAAATCGAATACAATTCATTTTCCAAGACGACATCAGTACGTAGTATATTTTCACATTTCAACTTCTAATTTTGATGATTACTACCACAGTTATCATCAAGCTATATCAATCTTGGCATATGCATACCATCAATTAAAATCAAAACATTGAATATTAAATTCAGAATATCATATTAACATGATAGGTATTGTAAATTTAAATAAGTATTTTTGGGAAGAAAAAAGAGCTGATCGGTCGATACTACTTCTCGAAAAAATCACGTTATTTGTTATATATTCTTCGAATTGTCGAAGGTATGACTATAAAAACAAAATAAAGATGAATATTGATAAGAGAATAGAATACGACAAAGAGTTATTGAATATTCTGCCTGACGGAGTACTTGTATTAAACTCTGATGGAGAGGTGACTCAAATTAATCAGCAAGCACAAACAGAGTTACATATAAAATCTTCGCTAGATAAATTCGCCCAACCTTTGCAGATAGAAAATATAATCAATTTGATATATCATAAAGAAAATATTCTTCCTGTCGTTATGGAAGGTCTACGCAAAGGTGAGCAAGGATACACATTGCCCGAACACATAGATATTCAGGAGAAAAACGATTATACTCAATTTCCTGTGAACGGACGATTCGTGACAGTCAGAGCTGACGGTGAACTGACAGATATTCTATTCTTTTTTCGTAATATAACAGTGGAACTCACGCAAGAATATATTCTAAACACAGCTTTACAGCGAACTAAAATATATCCTTGGTATTATGACATAGCCCGAAGTGAATTTACGCTCGATTATCGTTATTTTGAACATTTAGGAATCACTCCGGGTATAAATAATACACTGACGATGGATAAATATGTGGAAATGATTCACCCGGACGACCGTCAGGCTATGGCTGACGCTTTCATTATTCAACTTAGTGGTATCGAGACGTTTGAAAAAGTTATCCCTTTTCGCTTACATCGCGGAGATGGAACGTGGGAATGGTTCGAAGGACAATCCACGTATATTGCAAACGTATCGGGGCATCCATATCGCTTAGTAGGTATTTGTATGAGTATTCAGGAATATAAGGATATTGAGAATACATTGATAGAAGCCCGCAAAAAGGCGGAAGAGAGTGATAAACTCAAGACGGCTTTTCTAGCTAATATGAGTCACGAGATTCGTACTCCACTGAATGCAATAGTCGGTTTTTCTGATGTAATAGGTTCTACTTATTATGAATTAAGTGACGAAGAACGGGCAGATTTCGTAAGATTAATCAGCATTAACAGCGAACACTTGGTTAGGTTGATTGATGATATACTCGACTTGTCTAAAATCGAATCTAATACAATAAAATTCACTTTTGACAGTCGCTCTTTAAAATCCCTTCTCAATGATATAGAAAAAGAACAGGCTATGAAGCCTATTCCTGAAATAGAGATAAAAGCATTACTGCCGGATTATGATGTTTACATTATGACAGATACTACTCGTTTGAGACAAGTGATATGCAATTTTATAAATAATGCCCGGAAGTTTACAGAAAAAGGATACATTCATTTCGGGTTTATGATGAATGAAACAAAAACAGATGCTGTTCAGATATTCGTAGAAGATACCGGTGTAGGAATTCCGTATGAATGTCAAAAAGATATATTCGACCGTTTCTATAAAGTGAATACTTTCAAGCAAGGAACAGGATTGGGACTTTCCATTTGCAAAACTATCGTAGAACATCTACAAGGAGAAATTTCCGTTGTATCAGAACCGGGAACAGGTAGTCGTTTTACAGTTACACTACCACTAAGCGGACAAAGGGAATATTAATTTCCCCTGTACTCCTGGGGAGTGGTACCGGTGTGTTGCTTGAAAAACTTATTAAAAAAAGAAATATTGCTGAATCCTAAGGATAAAGCAATATTCTTTACAGGTTCATTGGTCGATTTTAATTGGGACTTGGCATCCATCAGAATCACTGAAGCAATGATTTTCAACGGGGTATCTCCTGTTACCTTCTTGATTGTCGAGCAGAAATGAGGCAAACTGATTCCTAAAAGCTCGGCATAAAACGAAACTCCGTGATGAACCGTATAATGCTTCATTACTAATTGCAGAAACTCCTGATAAATTTCATATTTCCTGGACGAAGAGAATAGCTTCAAGTCACTCCGTGCTTTATAGACTTCTGTTGCTCCCTGAATAAATATGGTGAGAACTGCCTTTATTATTTCCTTATTTGATTTCGTCCACAACGATTTATAAGAGCAAATAAATGATTCATAAAACATTTTATAATTATTGGCATCTGCTTGGGATAATCTGACAACCGGATTTTCTTTGATAACAGGAAGAAGATGTTGCGTGGATTTCATCAGATTAATGCTCTCTATAAAACGGGATGAGAAACCAGCATAATAAATCTGAATATCCGGTGAACAGCCATGAATCTCCATCAAATAATCGGGAGGTAAAGTCATTAAATCATTACGCTCAATATTATAAGTATTAGTATTGATTGTTATCTGCAAAGTTCCTTTCATACATAGAATAAAGAAACCGGATTCTATCTTGCAAGGAAAATTTATGTATCTGTTTAATAAGTGTCTTTCAAACCCTTCTCCTACAATATAATCAATCTGTAAATCATACTTAGGTATATCGCTTCCCATTGTTATTTTGTTTTTGATTTCAAATATAGAGATTATTTAAAACATACTCTCCGAATAATTAAAATCAGAATATCGAATCTTAAAAAAATAACATCTATATTTTATTTCTAAGAAAGCAATTTGAGAAAAAAGAGAGAAAATAAAGAAACGGAACATAGAAAGCAAAATCAACTTTCTTATGTTCCGTTTCTTTATTATCTATGAATAAGATAATTCAATTCATAGTGGGAATTTATTGAATATCCAACGCATCAAAAGCAAGTCCTTTCATCTTTTCTGCCGAAAGTAATACTTTATAATGTCCGGCATTAATAAAGGTTCCGGTGGTGGTGCTCATCATCTTCCATTTATCCGGTGTCTCCGGGAAGGTCAATACATCCTCTTTCAATACCACCCCTTTCGAATCTATGAACTTCATTAGGACAGGCATTGGTTTTCCGGAAGTATTCATATACTTAAAGCGAAGAGCATACACTTGAGCCAATCCGGTAGAAACATTCCATTCAATGCTGTTCCCTTTTCCTTTGCCAAAGAACACTCCTGTCTGTTTACGATGTTCCTTCTTCTGATAGTTACCTTTCAATGTAGCAGCTTCCGCTTCATAGGCTACACTGACACGGGCGTTCTTGTCTTCAGGAAGCAACTCTTTCGGAGTCTTTTCCATCACTTTTTTATCTGCCTTTTCCCAACTCCAATCGGATGCAGGGAATACCGTCGGTTTCAGTTCCATATTTGTGGAAGCAATAGCAATGCCCGAAATTAAGGCTTGACCTGCTTTCACTTCCGGGAAATGAATTCTTAACATTCCCCCTGTCACTGTGGCATATACCACCTTCTTGCAAACTCCGTCATGACCGCTTTCTGCCCAGATATCCAAGTCGTCTAATACGACAGAATCATTCACGGCAACATCGAATATACGCAGTCCTTCACAGTCGGTGGAAGCACTTCCACCTGTGCCATGCCAGGGTTCTGTGAAATACAGTTCAATACGATAGGTTCCATCTGCCACAGGGAAACGAACTTCCAACTGATGACGTCCGAAACGGAAATGCTGGAATAACTTCCAGTCACGAGTGCCATGAATCGGATCATTGGTGGTACGTTGGCTGGCAAGATATGGATTCAGATCCTTGAAGTTTTCCGCCCATGAATGGGAATAGTTCGTATTGTCCTGCAACCACAACTGTCCGAAACTATCCGTATAATCATCTCCTCCGCAATTAAGACGATATAGATAATTATATCCTGCCTCTCCTTTTAATATCTTTTTATCATCCTGATAAAGAAGTTCGAAGTTGGGAGCCTGTTCCAAACCCTCGAACACTATTAAGTCTTCCGCTACCGGTTTACCTTTATAATATCCCACAGCACGAAGTACGTTATAACGAATATCCCGGTTTTCCCACATAAAATGAGTACCCGTTCCGTTGTTCTTTTTACGTCCGAGGAAGGTTGCCTTTTCATTTGTCATATCATTGTAAAGCAACACTGAATCACAATTACTGTAAGCCTCTATAGTAGCACGGCGACGTCCTTTCTCAAAACGGTCGGTCCATGTATGGGATACGAGATAGACCATCGGATCTTTGGCTGCGGAAACATAGTTGGCACGATACATATAATACACATCCAACGGTTCTTCCCATGGAGTAACCAATCCTTTGTAATTGAACGGACCGACTTTATCTATTTTGCGATATGCTTCATCCGGTTGGCGGCGTCCGGGATTGTCATGGCTGCTGTATATCCACTGAAACTGTCCGCAAACACTGTCTTTAACCTGCTCCGCCAAGCGGATTTTGGTTTCCATCAGCTGACACATACGGTCTTCACTCCACACTCCATTCACTTGGAAATCTCCCGGTTCTGTATGCAAACCGATGCTTCTCCATGCTCCATATTCCCCATTCAATAATTGGTTGGCTTGAGAAAGTTCCCGACCATATTTAGTCACATCTCCCCCATACGTACCGCTCCAATTCTGAATCACATTCCAGTCTGTACCTTCGCCGCCATTACAAGTTGTAATGACACGCATTGTCTTTGCAGTCGGGTCCATCTCACGAATAATATCACTGCATTCCTGTGCAAATTCACGAGGTAAAGTACTTTCATTCTGTAATCCCCACATTACCACTGAAGGAGAATTGCGACGTTCTTTCACCCATTGACGAAGTAACTTCTTGAAGTTCTCGCGAAACTCCGGAGTATCATACCATACATGAGCAGATAATTGTGTCCAGAAGAGGACTCCCTCTTCATCCCAATACTTCTGATAGTCGAGATGATGGGGCTGGTGAGCATCCCGGAATGCATTAAACCCGGCCGCACGTATCTGTTTTACTCTTGCAGCCACCTGTTCATTGCTGAATGCATGGCTCTGTCCGAACTGATGTTCGTACTCGCATACCCCATTAATAAACACCGGTTTTCCGTTCAGGTAAAAACGTCCGTCTCCATCATTCCGTTTGACCGGCCAGCTAATGGTACGGATCCCAAACGGTGTTGAAATCTCATCCGTAGTTTTCGTATCACGCTTAATCATACTGGCTAGTTTATAGAGATATGGATTTTCTGTATCCCACAAAACAGGTTTTTCAACAGGAGCTTGCTGGCGAACGACTTTCATTTCTCCCGGAGCCAAAGTTACTTTCTCAACCAAACGAAAAACTTGTTTTCCATCAGCATTACTTAGTTTATTGACCAGTTCTATCGTTTCTGTTGTCTTACCATAATTCTTAACCTCCGTTTCAACAAATACGTTAGCAGCCTTTTCATCATTCCAGATGTGTACACCAAAAGGTTCTATACGAATTTCATCGGTCACCTCCAGCACCACAGGACGGAAAATACCGAAGGGCTGTGACCCCTCACTGAATCCCCATTCCGATGAACATCCACCACATACCCAAGGCATATCGGCAATCATTTCCGGATGCTCGGCTTTTACTTCCAGGCGATTTGTTCCCTGCTTCATTGCATCTGTAACGTCCAAGGTTAATGTAGTACGTCCAACAGGATGACGTCCGAAGTCCGTTCCGTTTACTTTAATGGTAGCGTATGTACCTACTCCATCAAAACGAAGGAAATACCGTTTCCCGGATTTTATATCGGCGGTGAAGTCTTTCACATACATGGCAGTTCCATGCATATTTCCATGTGTCAACTGGCGATATCCATAATAATCATCCCAATTATGAGGGATATTCACCGTCTTTGCAGGCATCCTGAAATTACCTTTCAAATGAGTAGCCTCTGTAATCCAAGTCTTCCAACCCTCATTCAATGTAGTGATTAACCGACGATTTTTAATTTCCGGTTTCGGAAAGCGGACCGCCGAACGTCCCATCGGCTTACTAGTAGCGATGGCAATGCCACGTTGCTCTGCGTTGTTTACTGCACAATAAAAATGATAAACCACTCCATCATGCTTTACCACATAACTCTTATGAGCAAACAATTCATCGTAGTTCTTGGAAGGGATGACCAGATCGACTCCTTTCCAGTCAGTCCAGTTCACCAAATCATAGCTGGCGGCAAACGTATTGAATGCCTTATATTTACGCGAAGGTTCAAAAGCAGAGAAATAGAACATCACATACACATCTCCCATCTTCTGGATATGTGCATCTCCCGTAATTGTTCCATCCGCTTCATGCGCAAAGACTGGATTTCCCGGATAACGTTTCCAAGTCTTCATATCCTTGGAAAGAGCGATGCCGACACGTTCTCCTTTTAAATCCGTTTCCGGATGACGACCGCCTGCATTATAATACATCACAAACGGGGTGCCCAATGTTTTATCCTTATCCCAATAAACGGTACTCTTATATTGAGTCAGTTTCTCCCACCATTGGGCATCTTTATCATGGATGCTCAAGATCGGTTTGTCCAGAGATTCCCATTCGTGGGCAGTGGAAATATCTTCTTTTGTTGATGCCAGTCCGATGTAAAGCGGAGCTTTCACTGCTTCGTAGCCGGTGCCTTCGCCACCGATATACGTCATCCAATGGCGGCCTTTATAAGTTTGAAGTTCATAGCTTCCACCCCATTCCATATCCGGTAATGCAGGAAAGCCGCCACGCTGGTTACAATCCCATTTCCCATCCCGGTAAGAAAGAATTCGTCCCAAAGTACGCCATTCAAGCAAATTGTCGCTTTCCGCTATCCATGTCTCGTATCCGCGTCCGTCCGTTCCACTTTTACCGTTATAGACGACGTAGGTCATCAACCACTTGTCTCCCTGACGGAAAACGGTAGGGCAATCGATCTTATGATGATTGTCTGCCGGTGCGATGGCAAGACCGTACTTATACGGTGTCTTCACCTCCTCATAAATCTGCTCCATCCGTTCCTGTGGAACTTCGCGTTGCGCATACAGAGAGAAAGTAGTGGTTATACTAAAAACAGCTAGCAATAACTTCTTCATAATATTTTTCATCTATAATCTAATGAGATTAGTAAAATAACCAATCCATTGTTTCTTCATCCCCGGCAAGTCCGGCATTACGCACCTTCATATCCGCAGCAGTAAATCCTAGTACTTGCAGATAACCTTTGGGTAACATCAGCGTATGCTTTCCGGCCGGAAAACTATATGCATGTACATTTGCCAAAGGCATTCCGTTGATACGGACAGCATTCGTCAACACAGGTTCCGCCTGACCGTAATCATTGGCTGATGCATCGATTTCCAGTTTCGGAGCCTTTGCATACTTTTTCTGGTCATCTTTGAAATAGGCTACTAATAATTTCACCGGAGCATCTGTTTCAAAAGTGATACTCGTACCTTTCTCTCTCTGCTCGTTTCCATTGAAACGAAGCGCTTTCATTCCCTTCAATTCAGGGGCTACTGCTTCTATCTTACCCGGAAGATCGACAAATAAAGAAGTGCCCTCCTCCACTTTCACTGCCGGATAATTAGAAATCAGTTTTACGTTTGCAGGAGCCCAGGCAGCAATCTCTACAGTTTCAGCCACCGCATTTCCATTCTGTTTTTCTTTCAACAGGACGAGATTAGCTTTGAAGTTCTCCAATTCTTTTTCGTAGTGTACCAGCAATTCTTTCCAAGTCTTATTCTTTCCATCATCTCCACCGATAGGAATACGACGTTGAGCTGTCTGCATACTGTTGGCATACAAATAATGTTCGTCTGTCAATTCCACCAATTTACGATAATGCTCCAGACTTTGTTCCATCAAAGGAATGGCTTCTTCAAGGTTTTTGATATCTTTGCCCCATTGATAATCCAGTACCAGCTTGGCAGCTTTCACTTTCAAGTTGAACGCATACGCAAATTCACGATAACAATGCATATCATTTTGCAAACGGGCAAATTCGTCCTTATTTGAAGATACGGAGGCGGCCGCCTTATCAATAGCCGCTACTGCCTTATCCCCATGCTCTATTACTTGAGCAACAATATCCAAAGGCATTTCACCTACATGAGGTTGCTTTTTCCATTCTTTCTCTACATATTCTATCAGCTTCTCCCCTTCCGGTCCGCAACTTTCATAGAATCCCGGATAGATGGTATATTTATATGGATTGACAAGTTGGCTCATAAACATACCCAGCAATAATGTCTGGCGATTTCCCTCTGTGATACCGAAACGACGCAATAGCTTCGGAGCAATCTCACCACTTTCTTCATAAGCTACGCGGATATTGCTTGCATTTTCGTCAGATGTTCCGTAGAATTTGCCTAACTGATGATTCCAGTACCCCATTTCATCTGTACGATCTCGGTGGCAGTTCCATGCATAACGTCCCCATGTCTGATACCAAATCCAGTCACGATCCAATTGGAACTCACGTTCGTTGTTCGGTAATTTATCAGCCGTATAGGGCCAATCCCAATAGGAAGCTTGCGGATAAAGATGTAGTGCATTGGCACCATGTACATTGTGCATGGCAGTTACCGCTTTCTGTACGAAATCCGGAGAGCCCCAGCGAAACGGTTCCAGATTGGCCAGGATATGTACGTTACTGATATGAATGGAACCCAATGAGCTCAAATCCGTATGTATTTTCGACCAGGGGCCACGAGGTTCGTAAGTTGTCAACGATTCACCATTATATTTATGCATCGTATAAAGATTCTTATAATGCGGCAATGCAGCATCCATCACCAGTTTACAGTCCGTGTCGTGTGCACGCAACAAAAGAGGCGGTTCATCCGTTCGTCCCAATGCCTGTAATCCGTCTTTCACTCCCGGAATAATTGTTTTTGTAAACCATTCCACATCATCTTCTACCGTACACATCGCTTCACCCAGACAAACAAGTAGTCCTACATTGGGATATTTTTCTATGAACGCGGCAATACTCTTGCGTGTATAATCGGCAATCAAAGGAGTAATAGGACGATTACGATCCTGTGTTTTCAGCCCGTAATGTTCAGCAAAAGGTTTGGAAAGAATAATATTATAAAACATCTGTATCACAAAGATGCCGCGCTTGTCCGCTTCTTCTGTGAGGAAAGAAAACATTTCTTCATTCATCTTGAATGTTTTTTCATCTACTTCCAGTGCAAACGGATAATCTTCCAGTTTCACCAATGATGCAAACGGATGTCCATTCCAGAGATACAGTGAATTCATGCGATTGGCAACCAGCATATCCAAGTATTTAATCCACTGTTCTTTATCATAAAACCAAGGGAAACTTTCCGGAGTATACGGATATTCGTACACACCATGTCCCGGCAGGTAGGTCATCTTCTGTAATCCTACACAAGCCCCACGCAATACCATTTCAGGAGCGTCTTTCAATTCCTCCGGGAAATTCAACCGACCATCCGAGTCATTCACACGGTCTATCAGTTCGCGACATCCGTAAATAACGCCACTCCCATCCCTGCCGGACACTCTGGTCAGATTACCGGTCGTCGAAATATGAAAACCTTCTTTTTTGAGTGTCGTGTCATTCACTTCCGTCAGCAAGATTGTTTTGATTTCGGGGTCGGAGAATGTTGTGTCTCCCTGTTGCATCATTACCTGATAACCGGCTTTATCCAAGGTAGCCTGTAACTGCTCCGCACCAAACAAAACACGATTTGACGCATCCGGCGGAGTCATAATCTTCACGGTTTGCCTGCCACACGCTGCTAAAAAAAGTGTGCATGCCGCAAACATGAATAATCTGGTATTTTTCATTCTTCTGATATATATTATAGATTATATAATTCACTTCCTAACTAAGAAGAAGACGAAATAATCCCCTGTTTGTACTCATTTGTCTCTTTTTCCACTTTTCGGCACCAGACTTCCATTTTCCTCCCGCGATGATACACAAACGCCTCATTATTTAAAAGTTATACTTATCTTTGCCAGCTAGTGTCTTAGAATATAAAAACAGAAAACAAGAGCAGACAATATGAAAGAACAAACAAATTATGACTATGAAAAATACGTTCAGATAGCACAAATGGCCAAAATGGGATGGTGGGAGTCAGATTTGAAGAATCAAGAATATATCTGCTCTGACTTTATTGTAGTCTTACTCGGTCTTAAAAGTAACCGTATCAGTTTCACCGAATTCCATCAAAGAATACGTGAAGACCATCGGCTACGTCTTAAAAACGAATACCTGTCCTTATCCAATTTACAGACTTACGAACAAATGTTTCCTATCCGGGCAAAAGACGGGGAAATTTGGGTGTACTCCAAAATCAGTTTCCAGAAGCCTGATAAAGAGGGATACAGGAATATGACCGGCTTTCTACAATATATTGACAGACCTATCGATAATTCAAATGGAAACATTGATTTCCTTCAAGTCAGCAGTTTGCTCTATCAGCAGAATAATATTTCATATTCATTGCTTGCGTTTCTGCAATGTGATGATGTGACTCAAGTGATTAACGAGACATTAGGAGATCTCCTCAAACAGTTTCAGGGTGATCGTATTTATATCTTCGAAATAAACAGAAAAAAACAACGCCAGGACTGTACTTATGAAGCCACAGCCGAAGGTATCTCCAAAGAACAGGATTTCTTAAGTAATATCCCTTGGGACCCGTCTACTTGGTGGAATCATCAGATAGCCGAAAGAAGGGCAATTATCCTGAACACTCTGGATGACATGCCAAAAGAAGCAGAAGAATATCGCCGTACATTAGAAATGCAGGATATTAAATCACTGATGGTAGTCCCTTTAATATCCAAAGAAGAAGTATGGGGCTACATGGGAATCGATATGGTAAGAACACAACGAAGCTGGAGCAATGTGGATTATCAATGCTTCTCCTCCCTCGCAAATATTATCAGTATTTGCATCGGATTACGGAAATCGGAGTTGCAGGCCAAAGAAGATCGTATTGCTTTGGACAACAGCGAAAAGATATTGAGAAACATCTACAAGAATCTTCCGGCAGGTGTCGAACTTTATGATAAAGATGGCTATCTGGTAGACATCAATGATAAAGAACTTGAAATATTTGGTTTATCTGACAAGAATGAGGCACTAGGAATTAATTTGTTCGACAATCCTAATATCCCCACAGAGGTGAAAGAAAAGTTGAAAGCCAAAGAAGATGTAAATTTCTCCATTAATTATGATTTCGCAAAAATAAATCAGTATGTAGACACTCATAGGGAAGGGATTATCAATCTTACTACTAAAGTTACCGCTCTCTATGATTCTCAAAACCGATTTATCAACTATCTATTTATCAATATAGATACGACAGAGACAACCAATGCATACACTAAGATACAGGAATTTGAAAATCTGTTTCTCCTGATCGGTGATTATGCCAAGGTAGGGTTTGCCCATTTCAATGTACTGACAAGAGACGGGTATGCCCAGGATACATGGTACAGGAATTTGGGAGAAAAGGAAGGTATTCCTATGCCGGAGGTTATCGGAGTATATGCTCATGTGGTTCCTGAAGATCAGGCGGTTCTGAAGAACTTTGTGCGCGAAGTGAAAGAAGGAAAAGCAACCAGTTTACGCAAAGAAGTTCGTGTCTGCAGGGAAAATGGTAAATATACATGGACCAGTATTAATGTAATGGTCAGAGATTATCGTCCGCAAGACGGCGTTATTGAGATGTTATGTATCAATTACGACATCACTCCTTTGAAAGAGACTGAACAGAAATTGATTATTGCCCGCGATAAAGCAGAAGAACTGGATCGCCTGAAGTCGGCTTTCCTAGCCAATATGAGTCACGAGATCCGTACTCCTCTCAATGCTATTGTCGGTTTTTCCAGCTTGTTGGCTGAAACGGACAGCAGAAGCGAACGGCAGGAATATATCAAAATCGTGCAAGAGAATAATGAACTTCTTTTGCAACTGATATCGGACATTCTCGATCTTTCGAAAATTGAAGCTGGAACATTTAATTTTGTATATACCAATGTAGATGTAAACGAGACTTGCTCTGAAATCATCAAATCAATGGGTATGAAAGTGGGTAAAGGCGTTGAACTGATTTTGGAGGAACCATTCCCGGAATGTTATATCTATACGGATAAAAACAGATTCACCCAAGTAATCAGTAACTTTATAAATAACGCATTAAAGTTCACCCAGCAAGGCAGTATCACCCTAGGATATGAACAAATATCTCATCAGAAAATAAAATTCTATGTACGCGACACCGGAATGGGAATACCGGAAGAGAAGCAGAAGAGCGTATTTGAACGTTTTGTGAAGCTGAATACTTTTGCCCAAGGTACAGGACTCGGACTTTCTATTTGTAAGAGCATTGTTTCCCAGATGGGAGGAGAAATTGGCGTGGATTCGACTGAAGGAGTAGGTTCCTGCTTCTGGTTTACACACCCGTACCACGCTGCTGACTAGACTGACTATATATGAAAGGGGGTATTCTATGAATGATGGTTAGTACTAATAATGAATGGCCTCCAACAAGAATCGGCTGCAGGATCCTGTAGCCGATTCTCTTTTACCACTTTCTTTTTTGGTATACCTAAAATTAAAACAAAAAGTGACAGGTGTGACAGAGGAATTGCAACTTATTACTTTTTTATTTTTCTATCTATATTTTCTAATAAAAAAAATCGCGAATGTTATAAATCCTCTGTCACACCTGTCACTTCTTCATCGGTTCTTTTCAAAAGACAGCGGGAAACTTGAAAAACACAATCGTCTTTTTCAAATTTCCCGCCACGTTTTAAAGAAACCTAAAATCAGTTTAGCTCCTTATTAATCTGCAGTTTACAAAAGTAATACCCATAAATTTTCATTCCATATTATCTGTTTTAGGTCTTAAAAGGTACAATTGTAATCCTAGTGCAAGCGCAACTACAATACTTAGCATGGCAAATCCTTCACCTAAACTTCCTCCATCTGTCCATTTTCCCAGTAATTGAGTTACGGCTGCTCCTGCAAAGACTCCTGTCATATTCATAATTCCATACGCTGTTCCCCTATATTTAGCAGAAACAAACTGGCATAAAATAGGCATATTATTAGCATCAAAAATACCAAAACCAACGCCAAACAGCAATCCCGCACCTATGACACTGACAAACCCATGTCCGAAACCTAGCAACAATAAGGCGGGAATTGTCATCCCCAGTCCGATGGCTCCCGTATACACACGTCCACGAATATTCTTCAGCACCCATCTATCTGACAAAAATCCACCAAGTATCACTCCGACAAATGAAGACAAAGCAATGGTAATCGTTGATATAGGTCCTGCCTGCGACATCGGAATATCCAGGTTCTCGGCAAATAGAGTCGGCAACCAGTTCTTTGTGGCCCAGCCGGGTAAACTCGGAGCCGCAAAATAAAACAATATCACCCAAAAAGAAATATTAGAAAATAGCAGTAATAACCCTTTCCCTATCGAATCGCCTTTGCTAACACTACTTGCAACCACTTTTTCTATTTTCATCCGAATAGGATTCTCATGCAAGAAGAAGATAAGGACTACAGAATAAGCAATACCGACGATTCCAAACCAATGGAAAGTGCTCTGCCAGGAAAAAGCAGCCGCAGCTGTAGCACCAAACCCGCCAATAGCCTGACCGACATATAGTCCGGTCATATGTACTCCAATAGCTAACGAACGTGATTTATCCTGATGCCAATCGGCAATCAGCGATAAAGCGGAAGGAATATACAATGCTTCACTAACCCCCATCACAGCACGCAAACCATATAATTGTTCGAATGACGTTGCATATCCCATCAGGAAAGTCACGGCAGACCAAACAAATAAGCTCCCGACGATTAGCCATTTACGGCTGATCCTGTCTGCTATGATACCGGCAACCGGACTCATAAAGCCATATATCCAAAGAAATACAGCCATCAACGCACCGAAAGCTTCTGCTTTTGTCAGTTCTACAATATCTATTTTCATTGCTTCCTGCATTGTAGAAAGCATTTGTCTATCCATGTAGTTGAGCAACGCTACTACCCAAAGCAACGCAACTACTACCCATGGATAAATATTTTTATTTTTCATGGTAGTTGTATTTAAAAGATTTTTGAGACTGTTTTTTTAGACTCTTACTTTGGCTATCAGTTTGCGTATCCAGCCTTTACCGATAGCCGGAGCGTGGGGGTCTTCCGGGTATACAATGACGAATTGTCCGGGTAAGAGATTGATAAAAGTAGTGGGAACATCACCATAGAGAGCACAATCGCTCTTTTTATCATAAGCTTGCCTTTCCACTTTTAATTCTTCAAGGGCTTTCCAACCAATGGTTTCTGTACCTTCAAGTAAGATGTGCACGTCTATATAATCATGGTGCAGTTCTAACAAACGTTTCCCTTCAGCAATACATTCAGGATAGATGTTATTAACAATCAGGTTATCACCATCCAGTCTGATAGTTCCCAGTTCTTCGTGTAGCAGGTCATGTGATTTCACATAATCGAAAAGTTGCTTGAACAACGGGTGAAGTTTCTCCACCCGTTGGCTATGTTGTAAATTGGATACAATCATTTTATTTCTTTTTTTGTTTCAGACATTATTTCCTCACAAAGCATATATCCTTTTGTCATCATGCGGGGAATATGGAAAGGACCTTTAAATAAATTTCCCTTTGCCGGTTGGGCTACCGTACCATCCCGGTGAAGATAACCATACCACTCTCCATATTCTTTATCCGGGAAATGGGTATAGGTCCATTCACTGATTTGCTGATGCATTTCCAAGTACTTATCTTCTTTCGTTATCAGATAGGCATAGAGAGTAGCGATAATTGCTTCTGTTTGCGGCCACCAAAATTTCATGTCTTGAGCATAATCTTGCGAGGGAAGATTTTTGCAATCTTTGAAATTAATAATGCCACCAAATTCTTTATCCCAGCCCCACTCCCATGACCAGTCTAAAATCTGCAATCCCAGTTTTTCTATCTCTTTATCTTCACCTCGCAATTTTGCTTCCTCCAATAGGAACCAGGCTGTTTCAATACAATGTCCGGGATTGATGGTACGCCCCATATTAGTATCTATAAACTCACCGTTCGGTCCTACTGTTTCCAATAAGGCTTTAAATTCGGGATGCAAGAAATCATTTTTTAATTGAGCGATAGATTCATCAATCTGCAGTGTCAGACATTCGTCCTGAATAGCTTCCCGAATCCGGGAAGCTACATTTATCAGTATCATGGTGATGGAATGTCCTTTCATGGGAAGTGTATCCAGATATTTAGGTGCTAACAATCCGGGAGTTTGCAGAAAATACTGCATACGTTTGAACAGTTCGAGCGCTTTTACTGCATAAGTTCTATCTCCTGATGCAATGGAGTATTCGGACATCGCTATGGCTGCAAATGATTCGGAAAAGATGTAACGCCGCTTGCGTAAAGGTCGTCCGTCTGCTGTTACCTCAAAGTACATGTGCCCGTTCGTATCAAAGCAATGCTTCTCTATAAAGTCAAGCGTGCTTTTGGCTGCATGCAGCCATGCCGGGTTCTTTTCGATATGATTATAGGCATAAGAACAAGTAAAAGCAAAACGTCCCTGAAACCAAACGGATTTTGTGGAATCCATCAATGTGCCTTCACGGTCTACACAAGTATATAGGCCGCCATTCACTGCATCCAGTCCATGTTCCATCCAAAAGGGCATGATATTATTCTGCATATCATTCTTGTAGGTATCCGCCCAATGCTGTATATATTCACTTATATTCTTCATACTTTCTTCCTATTAGAATTTATTACAACGATCGAAGAAATGTATTTCTTCCAGTTCCGCTTTCATCTGTTTTTCTTCCTCAACAGTCATATTTTGGAAAGGAGTACGGTTACCGCCCAAATCAAGGCCAATCAACTTCATAATGCGTTTGCCGCCAACAATATTTCCACGGAAATGACAGATAACGTTAATCACTTCCTGCGAGAAGTTTTGCAGTTCACGGGCTTTCTCCAGTTCGCCAGCTTTCCAGGCATCAATAATTCCTACCAGGTTTATGCCATTATAATTGGTTGTCCCCCCAATTCCCCCTTGTGCACCTCCCATTGCCAAGCAAGGAAGAATCGTTTCATCCTGTCCATGAAGCATATCAAACTTACCATCTTTATATAAGCGGCATTGATTGTATTCATACAGACTTTCGAAAGTATATTTAATGCCTGCAAAATTAGGAATACGGTTCTCAACAGCTTTCAGGAAAGCAAGCATCGGCAGAAATGCTCCGTTAAATGCAGGAATATGATAATAGTAGAATGGAAGTTCCGGTGCTCCGGCGGCAATTTCTTCGCAGTACTTTACCAATTCTTCTATCCGTCCGATTTTAGGGAAAGGAGGTGCCATAGCACCAATTCCCCAAGCTCCGATTTTCTGTGCGTGTTCCGCCAACATCCGACTCGACTTTACACAGCAACTACCCACGTGCACAATCACTTTAAAATCTTTCGGTGCGACTTCCATCCAGCGTTCCGCAAGTTTCATCCGTTCTTCATCGGTCAGCATATAGCCTTCTCCGGAGGAGCCGTTGATAAAAACACCTTTCAAACCATTTTTTACAAGCAATTTTGTATATGCCTCGATAGGTTCATAATTTACTTCTCCATTTTCATAAAACGGAGTAAAAGGGGCATTGATTAATCCTATAATCTTTTCCATCATACATTTTTTTAAGTTCAATATATTTAGTTATTTCTCTATTTAATTCACGGGGACATCTATCCCCTTGTCCGATAAGCCCGGTCCGCCACCGCTTGTGTAACCACAACTTTCACCTGTTTGCCATGCGGAAATCCAAAATGAATATAAATCGGCTTTATTCAGATAAAACTTTAACCGAATCATTCTTTCCTTTAAAGATTCTAGCTCCGAATGCTTCTTCCATGAAATCATTAGTTTTGTCTTATCCGTATTTTTTATCTGTATGCAATCCTTTTTTGTGAATCCTTCCAGAGGTTGCCCGTTTTCTTCTAAGACTTCCACCGCTAAAGTTCCTTTCACATCTGCATTGACAAACAGGTATTTTCCATCTTTCGGAACCAGAGTTTTTACTATCACATAGCCTTCTTTCTTTTCCGACCTCATAGAAACAAAGCCATCCCGACGGAGTGTTGCCAATCCGGTGGCAAAGTTCGAATCATGCTTGGGTTTGCTATTATAGCGTCCACTGACATAGAAATAAAGAGAGTCTCCCACAATGAGAGGATTGCCCGCAGTGGATTGCACATTACCAGCATTCCATGCATGAAAATCTTCACTTACCGGAAGGAAAGTAGTTTTGTTCTCCCGGTTCCAATGGAAACCGTCTTTGCTCCAGCCTATCAATACTTCATTTCTTTTTTGAATATTCAAACTGTCGCAAATATTATTCTCCGGTCCTTGCCAAACTGTAAAATATCCCAGCATATATCCTTCATAGGGCATTGCTTCATGGTTATATATCTGTGGACGCAATTCCGGAAATTGAGGATGACGCGGGTCATCGTCGTCGGCATGAAACCAATACCGGATAAATTTGTCACTTTGGTTATCATATACCCTGTGTGCCAGACTAACCAACATTTCCGGGTCTTCGTGTTCCAAATAATTACGTGAACGACGGTAAATGCCATTTATTGTTTTCAACGATAAAATATACTTGCCGCGGAACGGATCATAATAAGCCGCACAGCGGTCGTACAGTTCACCTGAAAGTGCTTGGGGAGCACTCCAGTGAATCCCATCGGAAGAATATTTGAGTTTCATACTGACAGTGGAGCGATTATTAAATTCTACAACAAACATTTTATAACGTTTGGCAGAATCTTTCTCAAATTTGTCTAGCAATACCGAAACGCAATCATGTTCCAGCGTATCCACTATATTTGTGCCCGGAACAATCGTAAGTTCCGGCTTTATCCAGTTCTTTCCGTCCGAAGACTCTGCGTAGCAGGTGACAAGTCCTAATAACTTGCCACCACCGGCAGAATACCACATCTTAAACTTCCGACCCGTTTCATCATACCATACCCCGCCGCTGAAAGGAGCGGCATAGGGGTCTCCGTTTATATTCAGTTCCCATTTCTTATCGGCTTTCAGAACAGGATTACCTAAATAATAAAGAGGAAGATGATGTATTCGTTGGAGATCTGTTTTCTCAATTCCTATCGTATCTACAAAAAGTATGCGGCCAGGTTGTCCTTTTATCAACCCTGCATATACGAAGGATAAGAGAATGACCAATGATAAATATCTCTTCATAATTTTCCAGTTAGCAGGATTGTCACTTTTGTAAACCGGTACGTTGGGGATTCTGTCCTTTCATAGGCCATGCAGAGTCAGCATAGGAAGTTGCTCCTGACGAGATACATACCATATCCGATGCACCTGCCACAGCTTCGATTCCCACATATAAATATCCTTTTGAGTCCATCACCGGGCTGGAGAAACATTTGACTCCCAATTCGGCGGAAGCTAGCAAGCTACCATCCTGCTTCACAATATAGTAAACGGCTTTATCCGAAATAATGTGGATATATCCTCTGTTATCAATCACCGGAACGCAGTTGTTTACATCATCTGTCGTAGCGTAATGCCATTTCAGAGAACCGTCTGTATTCAGAGCGACAACACCTGCCGAAACTTCATCGGCAACCGTTTTTCCGCCATTGGCATAAATTGTTCCGTCTGCACCGATTGCAACACCACCGTTGATTATAGCTCCCGGAGTTTTATATACCCATTTTTCTGTTCCATCAGGATTCAAAGCTACTATGGCACCACCTGTAGTCAGTTCGGCTACGGTATAGATTGTTCCGTCCGCTCCTACCGTATAGGAGTTTCCCTTTAATGCTGTACCGCCCAAATCTTTCTGGTACACAAACTGTTGAGCACCCGTAGCGAAGTCATAACCGAAATATCCGTTTTTACCGGAAGAACCGAAATAAATCGTTCCATTCTTAGATAAGGATACACCGGACAATACTTCCATATCCAAAGCTATTTCTTTGATAACATTACCTGCCGGGCTCAAGACAATCAATTTCTTACCTCTATGTCCGAAATAGATATTACCTGAAGCATCAATAGCCGGAGTCACTGCGTATAAGTTAGAATCTGCGGCTTTATATGCCCATTTCATACTACCATCACTTCCTACGGCAAACAGGAATAATGCGCGGGGATGTTCCGCACCCGCCGGTTTCAAGTCACGGACTGTTATGTATATATCTCCATTGGGTCCTACGGTCGGACTTGCATATACCATACTGGCTCCGCCGCCGGGATTCAGTTCGTTCATCTTGGCGGTCACATCGAATGCCCATCTTTGAGCCCCATTGGAAGTGTCATAAGCGAACAGTTTCACATCAAAAGCTCCGGTAGAAGTCTGATCGGTTATCATGTAAACAGTCTTGCCATCTGCTGATAATGCAGGTGAAACGGTGTTTTCAATCGGGCCACCCATCTCCTTTTGCCACATCACATTAATTGCTTTTGCGGGGTCCAGAATCGTGAGATCTTTCTTTGCACTGGCACGTAATCCGTTATTGTCAGTAACGGTCAGTTTGATGGTAAATGTGCCATCCGACTGATAGATAAAGGTAGGATTCTGTTCCATTGAAACAGACTTTGCCGCATCTCCGAATTCCCATAGCCAAGACACAATCTGATTTCCCTCATCGGGAATGGAAGCATCTTTAAAGACAGCAGTCTGTCCCAATTCGTACATATCTTCACCGATGGTGAAGTCTGCTTTTGCCGCAGTGTTATAATATACTTTATCTTCTTCACATGAAGAAAACAGAAGAATACAAATCAATGATACTAAATAAGTTACTTTATTCATAGCATTTACTTTTTAATTGGTTTTATCTATTCCGGAAATATTCAGTCCTGGACCTCCACCCGCAGTATAGCCCATACTTTCCCCATTCATGGAAGGAGAAATCCAAAAAGCGAAAATTTCACCATTGTCAATATAGAATCTCACTTTTATTTGTTTGTCTTTAAGAGAGGCTAACGAAGTATTGCCGGTCCATTCGATCCTGGCTTTTACATTATCACCTTTAAAGACTTTGCAGTCGTCTTTGGAGAAGCCTTCGATTACTTTATTATCGGAGTCTAAAAGTTCAACTTTCATTTCTCCTGCAACGTTGGCATTCACAAAGAAGTAAGAACCATCAAATTTCAGTAAGGAGGTTTGCAACTCCCCTGTTCCTTTCATAGATGTAAATCCATCCCGGCGAAGCATAGCCAGTCCGGTGGTGGTGATTTCTTGTGTTCCTCTCAAACGTCGGCCACTCAAGTAGAAATAGAGCTTATCGCCCACAATCAACGGAGTTCCGGCCACAGATTGTAAATTACCCTGATTCCAGGCATCCGATGAGGTCGTGTTCACTGCATGGAAAGGATTCATGTCTTCACGAAACCAACTATATCCATCCCGGCTATACCCTACCATTATCTGGTTTCTCTTAATCACATTATCAGATGCACAGACATCATTTTCCGGACCTTGCCAAACGGAGAAGAATCCCAGCATAATACTTTCATAAGGAATGGCATCCTGATTGTATATTGCAGGAGCGATGTCCGGATAGTCAGGATGACGTTGTTCATTGGCCCATGGACCGAACCAAAACGCACTCAATAGGGCTTCTGCTTTCTTTGTACCAGCCTGTGGATCGATATTTTCATTATAATCTCTGGCACGTACTAATTTGTTTGCATCTACCCGGACATTGTGCCGCATACTATATACCCATACGTTTCTGAACGGATTTTTATAGACTGTGGAACGGTCGGCAATCGGTTCCGATTGGGTTGCAGCACGCCACACTTTACCATCTGAAGAAGTTTTATAATTATATCTCCATTTTCCGGCTTCCCTCGCCACTAAAAACATTTTGTATCTTTTCGAAGCATTACTTTCCTGTTTGTCTACCCAAACAACAGATGCATCACGTTCGGAGTTATAATCAACAATATTGGTTCCGGGCACGACCGAAAGAACCGGTTTTGTCCAGTTAATACCATCCGTCGATTCGGCATAACAAGTCACTCCTGCTCCGCTGGTTGCATAAGAACCACCACCTGCCATATACCATATCTTGTATTTTCCCTCCTTTTCGTCATACCACACTCCATCGCTGAATGGAGCGGCAAAGGCGGCACCTTTTGTTCCGGTTTTCTCCCATTCCTGATCCGGTGTCAATATCGGATTGCCCGAATAATATTCAGGATAATAGAAAGTACGTTTCAGATTGGTGGATTCTATCAGGAAATTATCTACGAACAACTGGCGTCCTATCGAAATATGGATGACAGAAGGTTTGTCCGACAGATAAAAAGGAGACATCCCTTTTTCCAATTCGGACGAAGAGGAACGTACCGGAGGCCATTGCTCGGGTAAACGAATCCCATTGTATAGTAACCGTGGGTCGGTCGGTTCTTCGTTAGGCGGAACTACTACCGGTGGATTGTCATCTCCACCCGGAGTATCATCGCTACCACCACAGGCTATCAGCATACAGGGTAGGCAAAAGAGTAATGTATAAAATAAATATTTCATAGTCCTTTATCCTTTATTGATTCGCAGGGACATCTATCCCACTGGCAGACAGTCCGGGTCCGCCACCGCTTGTATATCCACGACTTTCACCTGTTTGCCATGGAGAAATCCAAAATGCGTAAATATCAGCGTTATCCAAGTAGAACTTCAATCGGATGGGTTTCCCGATGAGCGATGCTATATCCTGGTGTTTCTTCCATCTAATCAGTTGTTTGGTTTTATCTGTCTTCTTCACGGGGACGCAGTCTTTCCGGGTAAATCCTTCCAATGGATTTCCATCTGCATCCAAGACTTCGACGAACATACTCCCTTTTACGTCTGCATTGACAAAGAGGTACTTGCCATCAAAACTAAGATTCTCGGTCAGCAGGTATCCGCCTTTGTCTCCATGCATGGAGACAAAACCATCCCTGCGCAAAGTTGCCAGTCCCGTAGAAGTATAGCTGTCCCACATAATCTCGTTTTTTTGTCGTCCACTGGAATAGAAATAGAGTGAATCCCCCACTACTAAAGGCACACCGTTGATAGACTGCATATTGCCCCAGTTCCACGCTCCATCCGTCTCATTCACTGCCATGAAAGGCTTGAAAGAGGGACGGTAGAAATGGAAACCGTCACGACTGTACCCCAGGAAGATTTCGTTCTTCTTCTGGATACCCAGTTTGGCACAAACTCCATTTTCCGGGCCTTGCCATACACTGTACAGTCCCAGCATAACGCTTTCATAAGCGATGGCATCGAAATTATAGATGCCCGGATCTACTTCCGGAAACTCCGGGTGGCGTGGCTCCTTATCACTTGGAGTAAACCAATAGACTATATTTTTATCGGGTACTCCTTTTCGGATACGATGTGCAAAACTTATTGCTTCTTCAGGGTCTTTGTTTTCCAGATAGCTACGCGAGCGGGAAGAGACATTGGTTCCATAACGCATACTTAATGCCCAGACATCACGGAAAGGATTGTAGAATACGGATGAACGGTCGTATAAATCACCGGATTGCGCCACTCCTTCTCCCCAATGAATTCCATCGGACGAATATTTCAGGACAAACTGCCACCGACGGTCAGTGGGACGGCGTTCTACATTGAACATTTTATATCGTTTAGACGGATCTCTTTCCCGTTTATCCAACCAAATAGTGGCTGCATCACGATTACAGGTGTCTACGATATTGGTTTGGTCCCAAATATCCAGTGTTGGTTTTGTCCAGTGTTTACCGTCTTTAGATTCGGCATATCCTGTATAGAATGTCTGATTGTCTCCTTTATGGAGAACACCCGCACCTGCCAGATACCACATTTTGAACTTCTGGTCTTTTTCATCATACCATATCCCGTCACTGAAGGGAGCTGCATAGAGTCCGCCTTCGGTTGTCTTCTCCCATTCTTTGTCTGGTCCGAGTACCGGGTTTCCTTCGTAGAACCGGGGAGTATGGATAATCCTTTCCAGATTGGTTTCTGCAATCAGAAATGAGTCAACAAATAACTGTCTACCTACATTTACAGAGATAACTTCAGGTTTCTGCTTTAGATAAGGCACTGGCATATCTTGTGCCTTTTGTGGCTCCCCATAACGGGGAGGCCACTGTTCAGGCAAGTGTATACCATTGTAAAGTACTTCTGTTTGGGCAATAGCCAGGCCCGGTACTAACAAACTGAAGAGTAGTACCGCCATATTTTTTATATTTATCATGCTATTTCTTTCTTATTTAATATCCCGGATTATTTTCTGTGATATAAGGGTTAGAATTCACTTCATTAATAGGAATCGGCAACCATTCATGTTTGTTGGTGACAAATCCTTTGAAATCATCTGCAGATACGAATTTCTTGAAGTTAGGATCGGATTCCTGCAACTCTGCAAAGCGGCGGGATAGTTTGCCCCAACGGAGTAAATCATAGAAGCGATGTCCTTCTAAGGCAAATTCAAGGATTCTTTCATTCTCAATATCAGTCATGGTTACAGAAGGCAAATCGCTAAGGTTGGCACGTCCGCGTACTTTATTCACTGCCTGCAAGGGAGTCATGTCCGACGCTTGTGCGCCACCGCTTACGACGGCTTCCGCATACATCATCAATACATCTGCATAACGGATATACCGCCAGTTCACACCGTGCGCGCGAGGCTGATTATAGACATATTCTTTGACACCCGCACCTACCCCTATCAGTTTGGGAGTACCATCCGCTTCTGTCTGTGTAGGCATGGAACAATCAATACCTTTCTTTATACCTGCTTTAAATGGATGTGCCAATGGATTGGATACGGTGGCAAACCCTTCTTTTCCGTTCTTTGCCGGGTAAAGTTCTTCCCATTTGTAGCCGCCGGGGCCTTCCAGACGTACCGGACGTCCACCGGCATCTTTCCTCAAATGTATATTCGCATCCAAGTCATTGAATATCATTGTAGAGAACATACGGATATCAGTGTTACCGTCCTTATCTATGGAATTCACAAATGCATTATAAAGCCAATTATGCACTACTCCTTCATAACCTACTCCTGCTCCCGGCAGCATCAAACCACGTGAATCGAATGCCAGACCGGAAGTGGCAAGTCCCGGATTGAATCCCGCATTGTCCACATCGCCCAGGAACTGGAATTCAAGAATGGATTCTTCGTTATTCTCGTGGGCGACATCGAAATTATCCGCATAATTATTGGTCAGGTCATAAGCTCCATACTTTCGATCTATAATGTCGGCAAATTCTTTGGCGGCTTCACTGTAAAATGTAGTCTTATCTTCACCATAATATGATTCGATTCCACTACGATAGAGGTAGGCTTTTCCCAATAAAGCGGCTGCAGAAGCTTTTGTTACACGACCTGCATTTTTGCTGTCCCAGTATCCTTTTGCGGGTAACAATTCTTTGGCATGTGCCAAGTCTTCTTGAATAAAATTCCATACAGCAGCAGGTTTCTCCAACGGACGTACATAGTCATCACCATTTCGCGGCATCTGTCTGATCGGAGATATATTCCGGAAATTAATCAATAAGTAATAGTGCGCAAATGCTCTCCAAAAATAGGCTTCCCCCATGTATGCATTCCGTAGTTCCTCATTACCACTGAAGTCAACAGACGGAGCTGTTTCAATGATATATGACGCTTGAGATGCAGTAGTGTACATCAATGTATAAGGCTGTTCGATAGTGTAGTAACTGGCATTGAGGTCTGCCCCGAACATACCCGGTTTCCCATAATCCGAGTTGGATGATGCTTCATCAGAACGGATAATCGTTGTTTTGGAACCGGAAGCTCCCAGGCAACGCTGCGTAGACATATACCCGTACATAGTCATCACTGCGTCATTTACAGCAGACGGACTGGTGAAATAAGCTCCCATACTCGGCTGATTCGGATTAATTGCCAAATCATCGAAGATGCCATTACATCCGTGTAATATCAAGCCGCCTGCCAAGATTAATGCGGCATATACTTTCTTATAGTTTTTCATATAAATCATATTTTTAGTTATCAGAATGATGCGTTAAAACCAAAGGTGAATGTTCGGGCATTGGGATATGAACTGATGTCAATACCACGTGAAAACAATACGTTCGAACTAACTTCGGGGTCGTAACCTGAATATTTGGTAAGCGTAAACAGATTCTGTACGCCTGCATACACGCGCAGTTTGTTGAATCGAATCGCTTCCAACCACTTTTTAGGTAATGAATAACCCAACTGAAGGTTCTTCAAGCGTAAATAGGAACCGTCTTCCACATAAAATTCACTGGGCAATGAATTTCCGCCACTTGTATTTTGAGTTTTCATGATAGGTATACCTGTATTCTTATTTGTCTTTGTCCATCCATTCAAGGCATCCTTGACTACGTTGTTAGAGTAGTCGAAGTAATAGGTATACTTTTTCTGATTGAATATATCATTTCCTTGTACTCCCTGGAAAAAGACGGTCAAGTCAAAGTCTTTGTACTCCATATTGATATTCAGACCGTATGTGAAATCAGGGATAGGATTACCCAAAATCACTTTGTCATTGGCATTGACTACTCCATTCTTGTCCGTATCCGCAAAGATGAAGTTTCCTTCCGCATCAAAGCCTTCTATCTTGTAGCCATAAAACGAACCGATAGCTTCTCCCGGCATGGTAATGGAAGGTGCATCGCTGAAGTAACTGGACATTGCACCGGAAGTAATCGGCTGTACGTTTTCTCCCAATGACAACACCTTATTTTTCAACGTTGCGATGTTGAATGTTGCGTCTATATGAAAGTCTTTCGTCAACTGTTTCCTGTAATTCATCATAAACTCCCAACCTGTATTCTTTACGGAAGCTGTGTTTACATACGGTTTCTCACGGGAACTGTTAATCTCAAAGATTTGTCCGGAAGACAGGTTCAAGTCGATTTGTGCCAGCAAATCCACATTTTTCTTCACGAAATAGTCCAGAGATAAAGTCAGGTCATTATTGAAGAAACCCAGTTCGATACCAATATCCGTAGTCTTTGCAGTTTCCCATTTCAGATCTTTCGATTTCAGATAGGCAGCGCGTCCTGTCACATAGCGTTCTCCACCCACAGTGTAAGGAATAGGTCCATAAGCTATGGCATCGAAATTATAAGGGTTGAGAAAATTAGCTCCCAATTCACCATAACTGGCTCTAATCTTTAATTTACTCATTACGGGATTTTGGAACCACTTTTCCTGATGCACATTCCATCCGGCAGAAACAGAGGGGAAGTAACCTACTCTATTATCTTTGTGGAACTTAGAAGACTCATCGCGACGAACGCTTAGAGACAACAGATACTTATTGTCATAGTCATAGTTCACACGGGCGAAGAAAGAAAGCAATGCCGCATTACTGTCACCTGCCGAAATTTTACCATCCTCATTCTGGAATCCGGTAATATCCGTTCCTCCCAAATCGTTAATCGTGGAGTTAGTCATGTAGCGATAATATTCTCTCATCCAACTTGTACCCAGTAAAGCGTCTATGGAATGAAGAGCGAATGTTTTATTGAAAGTCAGTAAGTTGTCAATCGTGTAAGTGAATTCTTCACCTCTTGTTTCGGATACGCTATTACGTGTGTTTCCATAATCTTTATCAGGAGTTCCATCTGAATTCCATTTGGTGTAGTATTCAGGAGTATGCGTGTAATTATGCTTATTACTATAATTTCCACTTAATGATAATTTATATTTTAATCCTCCCCAAATATCCAGTTGGGCATTCAAAGAACCGATCAAATCCGTTACTTTATTAAATTGATCCGTATAATGCAATGGAGCTATTTTATTCTGCGCCTTGCCATCTTCAGGATTAATGTAATAATCGGGGCCACCGGAAGTAAATCGTCCCTGCTCGTCGTAAATAGGTAGCGTCGGCAATGCGATGTTGAAAGCCGTTGTAGGGGTCTTGTCCTTATGGGTTAATCCGAGAGTTTCGGTAAATGAGAACCGACCTTTTTTATAAGAGGTATTCAAGCGGAAGTTATAACGTTTGTAATCCGAATAGATTGTCATACCTGTTTGGTCAAGATATCCCAAGCTTGTGCTGAAAGTTGAATTATCACCACCGCCTGCAATACTGGCATTCAAGTTCCATACCGGAGCAAATTGAATCCATTCTTTTGACCAGTCAGTATTCAGGTTCGGATTCGTCGGATTGTCATTTTCCGGTGCATGGGGCAAACCGCTATTATCCGCTACCATATTCGCAAAATTTCTCCATTCTGCTGCATTCAGAAAATCCGGGATGTTGGTAGGCGTTTGGAATGCAAACGAACCGTCTATCTGAATAACGGGTTTACCGGATTTTCCTTTCTTTGTAGTAATCAAAACAACACCATTGGCCGCACGTGAGCCGTAGATGGCAGCTGCCGCACCATCTTTCAGAACTTCGATGGATTCAATGTCATTGGGATTTAATGAGCTTAATCCGGCATTACTGAATGCACCGTCAATCACATACAACGGTTCGGTAGCACCAAAAGAAGCAGCACCACGAATCACTATATTTACATCTGCTCCTGCCACACCAGCTTGCTGTACGATGTCCACACCCGGAGTACGTCCTTGCAAGGTCGAAGCAACATTGGAAGATACCTGTTTGCTGATTTCCTGGGAAGAGATGGAAGCGACGGCACCTGTCAGGCTCGATTTCTTCTGCACACCGTAACCAACTACCACCACTTCATCCAGCACTTCCGTATCGTCTTGCAACTGAATAGAATATGAATTCTTACTTCCTACCCTTACTTCCTGTGTTTTATAACCAATATAACTAACAGCTAAAAGTGCATCTGCCGGGGCATCCAGTGTAAAGTTACCGTCCACATCTGTCACAGTACCTGTCCCCATTCCTTTTATCAAAACACTGGCACCAATCACCGGTTCTCCTTTGGCGTCTGTCACTGTTCCTGTTATCTTCTTATTTTTCTGATTTCCCACTGATGCAATGGAGGCTTCTTTTGCTTTCAGGTATATCTTCTTTTCCCCAATTTCATAAGCCACATTTGTACCCGCAAATAACTCATCTAAGACTTTAGAAAGGTCTTTGTCTTTTGCCTGGACGGAGACAATTCGTTCGGGATTGACAATCGTACGACTGTAAGCCACCGTAAGTCCTGTTTGTTTGGTAATGAGCGAAAATACTTTCTCCAACTTGACTTGCTGAAGATTCATTGTTATTTTTTGAGCTGATGCCGCAAGGCTTACAGCAAAGCTCAATAACAATACAAGCAATACTCTGTTCTTCATACTTAGTTTGTTTAAAGTTATAAATTGATTCTTAATCTCTTTGTATTTAGTGGACACACGAGATTAAGAAGCGGGTGAGGCAATATACGTTTTTTTTCGAAGTTTTTTTGTTTATCAAAAAGTTAATCCAGCTAGTTCCCTTATTTACAATGAGATACTATTCATTATTTATGGATAAGAAAAAAAGAAATAGAAACAAAAAAGTCCTTCCGGTTTTCATTCGGAAGGACTTTTTATAATTATTAATTATTATCACTTGGGATGATGTCACTATCCCGATGATATAGTGACGCTATCAGTCGGCAATACCGACACTATGACAACAGGATAGCGTCACTATGTTTTTTCTCGGAAATCTAATAAATTTCCTTATGTACCAACTCGTCAAAAAGCTTTGCATACTTTTCTGCAACCGCTTCAGCGAATATCTTTCCTCTCTCGGCAGAAGCTCCTCTTGGGTCGCCTACACCAGTATCTTCAGATATCTTTTTCCAGTTTCTGGGAATCCATGCAACTTTTTCGTTCAAAGACTGTATGGCAAATGTTTTATATTCACCTGGTCCGGCTTCTTCCAAATTCACCAATTCGGGATGATAATGCATCATTACCGACGTTTCTAGTTCGTCCGCATGGTCGCCCGGATTCTCAAAATAATCTTTTGCTTTCAATACAGTGTACCATTCACTCGATGCAATCAGGAAATCGGGATAGTCTACGGACAGGTCACGAATCATGCTCTTGAATGTATTCCCGCCATGGCCATTGATAATCACTAATTTCCGAATACCTTGGGCGTAAAGAGAAGACACAATATCAGCCAGTATAGCCTTTTGCGTTTCATAACGGGTATGAATACAGAATGGCAGTTCCCGTTGTCCCGGATTCTGGGAACCCATCCCCACAGGTGGCATTACCATACAATTTACATTATATTTATTTTGAGCTATCAAGGCGGCATCTACTGCTACATCATGAGAAAGAATACAATCCGTCATATAAGGCAGATGTAAGTTATGAGGTTCAGTAGCTCCCCATGGCAATACCACGATGTCATATCTCCTATCTTTTACTTTTCCATAACAAGATACAGACAAATCAACTTCTTTATTCATATTATACTTTTTATTTAAGTGCTTATACTATTTCATTTTCACGATGACTTCTTTTTTATCTTCATTATAATCGAATTTCACCGGAGCAATCTTTTCCAGATCCATCAGTACTTTTTCCAGTAAAGTATTGTCGGATGTCAAAGTATACACATAGGTCAAGGCACGTTCATCTTCTATCTTAAAATCCACGTCATACCAGCGGTTCAACACTTTGATTACTTCCGGCAGCGGGGTGTCTTTAAATACGATCACATTCTGTTTCCACATTGACAAACGGCGCATATCATCCATTCTGGAAATAGTGCATTCATTGCTCTCCTTATTATAGATCAATCTTTCGCCGGGACGCACCGGATATTTCTTTTCAGTAGGAAGAGCCAGATTTATGTTTCCTTCATCCAGACATACCACAATGTCTTTGTTTTCCGGATAATCCTGTACGTTGAAAGAGGTTCCCACTACCTGAATCGCAGGACCATTCAGATTGACAATGAAAGGACGGTTTTTATTCTTGGCTACCACAAAATAGGCTTCTCCTTCAAGAAAAACTTCGCGGGTGTTCAAAGCAAATTTCTTTGGATATTTCAGCTTCGAATCAGAATTGATATACACCCTTGTTCCATCCTGGAACATGATTTGTATCCGTTCTCCTTTGCCTACAACGACTTCTTCATATTCAGAAGTTCCGAACAGGTCAACTTTAGAGTTCAGTTGTATATAGAATCCGATAATAAATAGTACGGGTATCAACACTGCCGCCACTCTGAAGCAAATGCGTTTCAGTTTTTTCACCCGAATATTCTTTCGTATCTGTTCTAACATCTGCCTGGAAGGAATATCATGATTCACATACAAATCTGCTACTTCATTTTTTATCAATTCCGAATCCCGTGTCATTGCAGCTTCCAGATAGTCACTGCCTTCTTCGGTGGTAAACCATTCGGCTACTAACTTTGCATCTTCCGGGGTAGCAATTCCTGCCAGTACTTCTTCTATTTGTTTATCTGTAGGTCTATTCATCTTTATCACTTTATTAAATGGACACTCAAAACAGTCATCAGAGTGGTAAATACAACAATTATTAACATCTTACTTAAATGAATACGGAGAAGTTTCAAGGCTTCCGAATAATGCGTTTTGATGGTATTTATGGATAAGTTCATCCGTTCCGCTATCTCCTGATTCGTCAGTTCCTCCTGAACTTTCATTAAACAGATTTCCCGTTTCTGTGCAGGAAGCATATCTACTGCCTTATAAAAGCTGGACATCAATTCTTTCTTCTCTAAATTCTCTATCAGATTATCTTCGTAAGGTGAAGCAGCTTGTGCCATCTCATAGTTCTTTGCAATCGCACTGTTTTCATTACGAATCAAGTTTAAGACATAATTTTTTGTCATAGTGAATAGGTAATTCTTCAGGCTGATTCCAACACGCAGTTCTGAACGGAATTCCCACAAACGGGTGAAGACATGCTGTACTGCATCTTCTGCCATATCGGAACTCATTAAATAACGGTAAGCCAATACATACAATAGTTTATGGTATCTTTCATAAGCTTGGGTGAAAGCTCTTTTATCGCCTTGTTCGATCAAGGCAAAGAGTTTTTCATCATCTGTATTAGTATATGGAACAATCTTGTTTTGCATTCTTCGGATTTTGTTTATTTGTTTCCAAAAGAACAAAAAGTGTATTACTTGCTGCTATCTTTATAAAGAGCAAATGTAGCAAATAACTTAGAAAACCTAAATGTATTTACGAAAAAAGTCCCTGATTAACAATCTCCACTATAAAAGAGGATCCGTTAATCAAGGACTACTCCACTAACTAATTAACAATGAATTATAAATGATAGGTAACAATTCTTTCTTCGGGTGAATCAATCCAGAGACGCCACACTCCTTCCGATACTTTCTCCGGTGTTCCGATATTTGCTTTGGGCGGACGACGACTATTGATTGTCAGATAGCCTTTTCCTTCTGTTGCTTTCACTTTCATCATTTTGCCATTCATATAGATATGGATATCGCCATTCGGAGTGGGTACAGTACCCTCCATCCATTTCAGTCCTCCCAATACAGGAGCGATAGTAAACTCCTTATATCCTTCTTTCACTGGTTTCACACCCAAATAATATTTGCCGAGCAGATAGATAGGACTTGCTCCCCAGGCATGACACAGACTCTTGCCATAAGGACGGCCGTACATGGCAAGATGTTGCGTTCCAGTTTCTTCAGGGTTGTATTTTTCCCAGAAAGAGGTAGCACCCTCCTTCAACATACCGCCCCAATAAGCTTTCATTTCCTTCATGACAGCCTCCTGTTCACCCAGAGCACAAAGAGCTTCCAATTCATAAAAACGCATATAAGGCGTTGTGATTTTCAGAATGCTGTCATTCAGAAGAACAGAGTTCTTGATGGCTTGCTGCTTATCTGCGTTCAGATACTGGAAGAATACAGAAAACATATTGGCATAACGCGTCACAGCATCACTTTGCTGACCATTCACACGATTATGTACAAATGCCTGTTTTTGATTGTTCCAGAAAGTAGGTTCTAACTTTGCTTTCAGAGCAGCAGCCAGCTTCTCATACTTCTGCTTCCCAATCTCATCCCCGACTAAATCAGCACACAAAGCCATTGTTTCCAGACTTCTGCAAAATAAAACTTGCTCAAAAGAAAGTTCCCCTTTTTTATCCAGATAGCCGTCCGCCCAGTCCACAAATACCCAATCACCGGTCATACCTTCCACCATACCATTCTTATTTGTACGTCCCAATACATAATCCATCATCGTTTGCATACGTGGATACAGTTGGTTGACAAAGTGGCGGTCGCCACTATACATATAATAATCATATACGCTAAGGAACCAATAGAAAGTATAGTCCATAATCGTATTGCTGTGGCTGGTCACAGGATCTTTGCCACGAAGCAGCCAGATCGTACGTTTCACGGATTCACTATCGAAGAAAAGATAATAATTCATCAGATAACTTTGGATAGCATCACCACTCCATACCCAGCGGTCACGTTTGATACCGTCAATAAAGAACTCGCGCGTAGTGAGATGCATAGTATAAGCCCCCACTTCCCAGATACGGTTCAATTCTTCATCATTGCAACGGAAACTTCCACGATACTCTTCAGGAAGATATTCATATTGCATGGATACTTCTCCTATTTGTACACCCGGTTCGTGGGTAACATAGACATATCGAAAAGCTTTACTGTTCTCCAACGTATATTCGTTATCAGAACTATTTAAAGGAGAAGTGCTGCGGATGGCGAGGTCAGTCACTTGTCCCGGCTCTAACAACAGTTTGTCCAAAGTTTCACAATATACTTTATCTTTTGCTTCTTCCGGACTTTCACCATAATAAATCTCTATTTTTCCTTTTCCGGAAAGATTCTTCAATGTGATGAATCCGAATGTCTCTTTTCCAAAATCATAAAGAATACCTCCTTCAGCCTGTACTGTCTTCGCAACAGGTTGCTTCGGTTCACGCATCAGACTGAATTGGGAAGGAAGTTGGGTAGCCCCGTCAAAGTTCCAGCATCCGGCATCCATATAGATCGTAGCAGATGTATCACTGGCTTTTCCGCTCTCGTCAATCCATTCTTTATCTTCGTATGTCACTCGCCAGGAGGAATCAGAATTCACCGTCTTCCCTTTCACATAAATAGTGGGAGGAGTAGCCTGATTCCAGACTTTGATGTTCAAGCTATGTTTACCGGCAGGAAGAGGCATCGTCTCCGGCATACCGAATTGAAGCTTTCCATCCAGCTTGACATTATACTTTCCTTCCGCAGCAATAAAGATCTCTTCCGGCTCGGAAAGATTCAGTTGCTTGCTGAACTCTACGACTACATAATGACTGTCCGTTTTCCAGAAAGGAGGGAAAAATGCCCCCCGTTCCGTACGACGGTTGTTCATTTGATTTCCCAGCCAGATTTCATAATCTCCCGGATACCAGATCCAGGTCTGGGCAAATGTGCTGCTTGCCAAAGACAAGGCACTAAGCAATATCATATATTTCTTTTTCATTATTCTTACTATTATTAACTGACTGTGTTATAAGAAACAATTCGTTCTACAATAGTTGATGTTTAGTTCCACATCTGTGGAACGAACCGCATATTGCAGTTAAATGATTTACCAATCACTATCGAATATTCAGCAAATCCTTGTATTCTGCTTCCAATCCTGCACGTTCACGAATAGCATCATCCACTTTCGGACCATTATTCTCCCATACATTTCCGGGACCATTGGCATTTTGCAGATACTTCTCTCCCTCCGTCCAATTGTCACGAACAGTGATGAAAGAAGAACCCTCATCCGTATAAAGATAGAACCAATGATTAGGATCGTGCACGTAACCCGGTTTATAGATACTATGCACACAATTCTCCGTTACATAGCTTTTGGGCTGTGAACCGAGCGTGTAAACACCCGCTACATCATACATGTGTTTCGCATAATGATGAATCAGATTTGCATGAACTCTGTTATTACGCATACAATTCACAGTTTGTGTCCATCCCCAACCAAGACTGATGCCACTATAAGGAACTTCACTGATTTCATTATGCTCGATATTAATATCACTCACATACCCCGCAGCAATGGCGAGACATCCCCAGTCCTCAATCCCAACTTCCGTGAAATAGCAATTATTGATTTGCTGGTGTGTGCATACTTCCCGGCGGTCAGCAGGATCATAAGGCAAATGCGTTTCGTGAGCAACCGGAGAAAAGCTACCGGCCAGCAAACCATTTCCTGCAATATCGCGAAAGAAACAACCACGAACAATACCACCCTGCACCGCTTCCTCATAATCCAGTCCGGTAGAACCCAAATGTTCAAATCGGCAACGCTCAAAATCAATCTGCCTGGCAGCAGCTATCCGGACAGCAGCCGCAGGACGACCCAACCATCCTTGATTATCCAACGGATGATTCAGATAATCCCGTTGCATCTTCGGATCAATCCGGTACCCATCCGTCAGATACATACCTGCCTGAAGAGGCACATGTCCTTTCTCTGACGGACGCATCCACGTAGTATAAGAAAAAGTAATTTTCTCAAAACGAATATGACACACAGGACGATCCAAAGTACCTTCTACCTGCACTAACGTCTCAACGGCGGGTACCATCACTTCCGCCTCCTGCATCTTCTCTCCTTCCCGTGGATAATAATACACTTTGCGGGCATCCATATCGTGATACCATTCACCCGGTACATCCAATAGCTCACGGGCATTCGTCAGATAGAAAGCAGAATTATGTCCGTCCGTCGTCACCATTGGACGCGGCCAAGGATGTTCAAACTGAATCCGGCTTTCCGGCTGATGGAAACGTACTGCCGCACTATCTCCCTGCACCTCAATAGACCGAATCCGAAGATTGGCCACACACCACATCTGATGGATTACCATTTCGGCATATTCAGCCTTCATTTTTCCCTTATGATCCATAAGTCTGCGCACCGCAACCGCAGGAACATAAAGAATTTCATTCTTTTCATCCACGCTGCAAATACGGTTCATCTTTTCGAAATCCTCTACATCACGGGCACGGACAGCCTTTTCTCCATTCACCCACAACTGACGGAAATCCAATGGACGCCCATTAAATGCCGGCACATCTGCCACCCAGAGCTTTCCTTGTTTCTTCCAATTCTTAATACAGATTCCTCCACTCAATACCACCTTTTCATCGGCTGCCGAACGGATCACCGTCGGTGATTCCTTTGTCCCACTATCTTCCGGACGGATAAAAACCGGCTCATGAAGAGCATACATTCCACCCTCCATATAAACAGTGATTCCTCCCTGCACACGGTCATCTTCCGTCCTCCGCCACTCACGCGCCTGCCGTAAAGCAGCAGTCAGCGTTGCTTTGGGAGACTGGCGGGTTCCATCATTCAAGTCATTACCTTTGGGAGAAACCCATATCTCACCGGACCATAACCAATGACTGCACAAAATACATATAGCCGTTAAAAATAACTTTCTCATCCTCATTTCTTCATTTCTGTATCATGATTTATCTGGCAAGAGGCATCCATACGGTCATTTCTCCTTTTCCTCTATTTCCCCAGGCATAATAAGGAATCAAACGAATATCCACCGTCTTTTCAGCCTGAACTACCGGACGATAAAGTACTCCTTCCCAAGAAGTTGCAGATGCCAGACGCGCTTTACCTTCGAGCGTTACAATCGGACTGCCTTTAATCGTGATCTTCTTCGGAGTCAATTTTATATCAGCAGGGATCAATACATTATCAATCTTCTCTCCATTCGCTATGTCCATATTTTCCAGACAATAAACCAACGGTCCGCGCTTTACGACCACCTGATTACGAATCTCCTCTGCCAACGGATGAGCTTCAAGCAAGCACACAGGCATATCCATTGCCAGTTCCACTACATCTCCCTTCTTCCATGCACGATTTACTTCCGCATACGAATTTGCCCTCGCATTGATTTGCAGCGGCTGCCCATTCACCGTAAGCGTAGCCTTTTCGCACCATTCAGGGATACGTAAGAAAAGCGAGAAACTACCCGCCTTACGAGGAACTTTATTCAACGTTACACGTACATTTCCATCCCAGGGATAATCCGTCTCCTGCGTCAGAGCTACTTCTCCCTTCTCTTTCCAAGTCGTTGTCAATGTATTTGCTCCATACAGATTACAATAAATCCCTTCCGGACTCAATGTATATGCATAGTTTTGTGCCTGGCACAATGTACGCAATGTATTCGGCGGGCAGCAGAAACAACTGATATATTCCGTCCGTTCTTTCGGCCAACGAAGCGTGTAAGGAAGATCTGCACTGATACGAAGCGGATTCGTGTAGAAATACTTCTTTCCATCCAGACTAATACCGCTCAATACACTATTATAAAGACAAGTCTCCACAAGATCGGCATATTTCGCATCCCCTGTCACCTCCAGCATCCGCCAGTTGAACAGCATATTACCGATATTGGCACACGTTTCATTGTGAGCAGTGCTATTCGGCAACTGATAGGGACGTCCATAACTCTGATGCACTTTCTGAATACTATCCGGCTCATAACACGTACCATCAGGCGATGTACCATCATAAAGAGCACCGCAAGCACCGGTCACATACATTTTCCGGGTCACGATATCATTCCAGATACTAGTCAGATTCTTCATTAATTGCTGCTCACCGGTTTCTGCATATACATCCGCTACTCCGGCATACAGATAGTTGGCGCGTACGGCATGTCCCATCGCACGATATTGATCGCGGAAAGGAATACGGTCCTGATTATCGTCTGTACCGTTCTCCACCATACCACGGATATCAATCAGATTCTTTGAAAGTTCCAGATAACGGGGATTTCCGGTAGCCCGGTACATTTCAACTACCCCCATATAATGAGAGGGACAAATAGCATTGCGAGCCAGTTCGGCAGAAGCCGTTTCATAAAAATGACAGAGGAAATCCGTCGCTTTCACAGCAGCATCGAAAAGAGTAGTCTTTCCAGTGGCACGACGATGCACAATACCCGCCATCATCAAGTGTCCCAGATTATAAGTCTCAAAGTTCAGCCGATTGGCAAAAGCTCCTTTTTCATTCTCGTCACCTACTTTCGTTCCAATGACCGTTTGTTTATGCTGATCTCCCAATGCATGAGAGTCAATCCCTTTATTCAGTTCTTCAATAACAACAGGCGTATGTATATAACCGTCTGCACGCTGGGCTTTTACGACACAAGTAATAAAGTTATCCATTAACTTGTCCAGCTCCGGATCTTTATTAACTGCATAGACAGAAGCCACACCTTCCATCCATTTATACATATCTCCGTCATGAAATGGAGGTCCCCAATGCTCTCCTTTGCACACCCCGGCAGCAATCTCAAAATTACGGAAACCGTGAGAGATTTCCGGCGTATTCCAAGTGTTCCACATACTTTGCAGGGAAGTCCGGCTAAATACCTGAAAGCGATCTCCCCAGAATCCATCCGTCCAATGTACTGCACCGATTCCGGTATTCGCCATCTTCGCAAAACGGCTCTGACTCATATCCGTCAATCCATTGCTTTGCGCAAGTGCTCCCGTAACGGAGGCGGAAGCTAAAAGAAGTAACAGTTTTATCTGTTTCATTAATATGGATAATTTAAAATTTACACAATATCTTTATAAAAAGACGTGATTATCCGTATTTTGTACTCAATAAAACAAAAAGCGAAGATTGCCAAGCAACCCTCGCTTTCAGTAAAAAATATCTAAACTAACCTTTTATTTCTTGTTTATCAGGCATATAATTCAATCCTGCCTTCCTCGCCTGCGAATGTTGAAACTGTCGGGCAATCTTGTATTCATGTCCCTCTTTCAGTAAATAACTCCCAGTCTGCTTGAACCAAAAGCCGACATTCGCATCTATACATTGCTGCCGGATATCCAGCACCCACTCATAGTCACACATCCGGGCTTCCTTCCCCGACTCCCCTCCGGCAACCACCTGTTCCACCCAATCTCCCAACTCGCCTCTGAAATCAATCCGGCTAAGAAGCGGCTCGCAGATAATGATTTTATGTTTAATAGGACTTTCTTTATAAATAGGCAGACGATAATCCACCCTATCCTGATTCTCCATTGTGCAGCAGATTGTTACGTTCTCATACCCATCACCCCAATCCGGAGGCAGACACTGTTGTAATCGATCGATTCGTTTGGTGATAAAAAGGAAATGCAAGTCCTGCCGTATCCGCATCATCTCCCATGCTTCGGCACGCCATTCGTCGGCATCTTCTATCAGAAAATCCGAAGTAAAACAAGTATATACCAGATTTCCCGAAGGTATCTTATACGTACCGTTCTTTTTTCGAAGCAAAGGTAAATCAAACTTCTCCGTCTTTGTCACCACCGAACTGTCTTTTCCATATTTACCATCCGTCCGATACACATAACAATGGCGGCAGCCCTCACTCAATTTGTGACAGCCGTGCCAGAGATTCCACATTGAAGCCTTTTCACCCATCTTCTTTTTTCTTCAAAGATATATTTAATCTATTATATAACCATAAAAAGAGTGCACCTTATTCTTCAACAGAATAAAGGTGCACCAAAACACAAACAAAACAAACAATAGAGCGACCTTCACAGGCAGCCGATCCACGAGGGATCTTTATCTTAGTCAGCCCATCTTGACGATGGCAGCTTTCTTTTACAACGATACTCCTACTGCCGGCACAAGTGTAGGCAAAAAGCATTCCGTGTATTGCCTTACATGAATCCGGTTTTCCATTTCCTCCCAAAATTCTAATTGCTTATAACGGGTAAAGTAGCACCCAAAAATCATAAAAGAATGTTTCTTTTTATCGAGAAGCCATTTTGCTAATCGACTATTATATATAATCATTAATCCCTAATATTGTTTGTTAGTTACCTTCTGCAAAAGTCCGCATAATCACGAATATGGCAAATTGTATTCATGTCTAAGAGAACAATATCTGTTTACAAACAAGACTAATAGCAAATATTTTAAATAGCCTGTTTCGATATATGCAAAATTCAAACTCAAAAGCTACCACTTTTACGTTATTCACACATTTAGGGCTACACAATCAATTATCACAATTAAAAATTTCGCCCTCATTCTCATTGTATATCCCGATATGAATATGAATATTATTGAACAATCACTCCATTAAGCCCGATATACCTCTACAAAGATAGTATTATTCTATATATTTCTATGCAAATCCTCAAAAAAGAATTCTCCTCTTTTTATAAATAAAGTAAAGTAACATCAATGCCGATATACTAATTATTAGCATCCAACTTATATTTTTCCTATAATATAAGCTATTCTCTTCCTCCTCACCAACCACTTTATGACGATTCGTGTCGATGAAGGATGATATTTGAGTATCTTCTTTCTCATCTATCCTCTCTTTCTTTTCAAAAACCTTATTCACCGTCTTTCTGCTACCTGAAATAAAACAGGTGGAAGAGAAATCCCCTGTCGCAGTATCTTTCCCCAATACTACCAATATTTGTTCGGTAGACTCCTCCATCCGTTCCAGCATCTTCCTTTCCTGATTAACATCATACGAAGCCACATGGGAAGAATGCCCGGAAGAACTTGAATCCATCTGCACCTCACTGCTCCTACTGATAACTTCCTTCTTAGTCCTGCATCCCGAAAGTACCCCCGGAAGAACGAGACCCAATAATAAAGCAAACAGCAACTCCCTCCCACTCTTCATAAACTCTCTCATATCAAAACAAGGACACACTTTCACATATTCATAAGGTTCGATCACCCCGTCTCCATTCAAATCCGGCGAAGTATCCCGGTGTCCCAATACCTGAAGAATAGTATATTCCCGTTGCAAATCCATTATTACTTGATAAAGCACCCGTTTTTGAGCATTTGTCCGGGTATCTGCCGGATGTCCGTTCTCATCCAGTCCCCCGATATAACAGATCCCGATACTTCGCTCATTCCAACCTTTGCAATGCGCTCCTGCCAAATCAATCTCCCTTCCTTTCTCCAGTTTTCCATCCAGGCGGATAACATAATGGTAACCGATACCGTTGAACCCACGTTCCCGGTGCCAACGGTCAATATCTGCGGCGGTAAAATCCTGTCCGGCTTTTGTAGCCGAACAATGTACTATAATAGAATCTATCTTTCTCATAACATTTTATTTTTATCAACTAACCTCATTAATATTCCGAAGGAGGAATGCGTTTCACACACCCTCTGATATCACACTTTTTCACCTCCGACTCTTTCTGTGCCAACTCCACCTCATGGCATTTATGTATCCAGTCGATCTTCTCTTCCTGCTCCTTGCGAAGCTCGATGTAAAGCCCGTCTATTTTCTCGTCCCGCTGTGTCAGGCGATCTTCCAGCCAATCCACTTTTTTACGACGATTTTCTTCTTCCAGACTACTCACGTCTGCCTCTTCTTTCCGTGCATCCGTTTTCCGGCAAGTGATATATCTCACCATCCATTTCACCGCTTCCAAACCGCCCATAGCAGTAATGAAAGCAAGGATTGTAGTTATTTGCATATTGATCTATTTATGTAGTTTAAAGAAAGAATGAGGCCGAAGCCCCATTCCATACAAAGTCGCTAATTTTCATTTCCCGCTTATCAAGCTGCCGGATCGGGTGCTTCACCATTATCTCCCGAACCACCGTCAGGATTCGGTGTTTCCTCTCCTTCACCTGCCCCACCATCAATGATACTTGAGTCGTTGATATGATCCAAATCCTTAAACTTCAATCCATCCGAACGCGTCGAAGTTCCCGTAAAGAGACGGATATCCGAATTAGCACGAAAACAAACCCGCAGGCCGCTGATGTCAGATACAGTAAAGTCTTCTGCCTTTTCTGTTCCTTTGCTTTGAGCCGCAAGAAAAAAGTAACCCAATCCCTTAATGTTCACTGAACGGCCCGAAAGTAATGTCTTACGTAGAAGTGTACGAAAATCTTTCAATACACTAATCGTTTCACCCTCACTGACACCGGAAGTAGAAGAGATTTCTTTCGCAAACTCATCCAGTGTAGCGCTCGTATCATACTGATAAGAAATCACCGGATACACTTTCTTTCCTGCCTCTTTGTTTGTCGGATCACACAGACGTTGAACTCTTTTAAATCTAATTGCCATAATACTTTTCTTTTTTAAATGAATACTGTTTAATAATTATTTCGCTAACGTTAACGATGCAAAGATGCGGCATATTCAACGGACATGAAACGACAAGCGATTATCGGCACTACAAGGCCTACAAACAATATTTATAGCAAATAATCAACCCAATACCTTGAAAAAAGCGACAAGCAGGGAGACAAGGGAGCATAAAAAAGACCGGCAAACAAAGTTACGCTTTGTATGCCGGCCCCACTACCTAAAAACAAATACCTTTTCTAATCCTATTGATCACAAGTCCAGGTTAAAAAGAAAATCAATGACTAAATTCATTTTACGTAATGTTCCAATCCTTTTTGTAAAAACTCAATATAGGAAGTAATATCTTCATTATATGCGTACGACTTATTCAACGGATAACCCTCATTATCCAGCAATACATAAAAAGGTTGTGCATTTGCTCCAAACTTCACACGTTGCAGATAGCTCCATCTATCCCCTACCGTGCGTAAGGTACGTTCCGTTCCATTTTCCGTTATTTTGAGCGGCTCATTCAATGGAGTTTTATCATCCACGTACAAAGAAATAAGTACATACTTATCATTGATGATACCACCCACCTTACTATCCGTCCACACAGCCGCCTCCATCTTACGACAATTCACACAACCATATCCGGTAAAATCGATCATCACAGGCATTCCCTTTTGCCGTGCATACTCCATACCGATTTCATAATCCTTGAATTTGGGGTGGACCTCATTCGAATATAAATTAAAGTCCTGTGTCGTCACAGGAGGAGCAAATGCACTGACAGCTTTCAAAGGTGCACCCCAAAGTCCGGGAATCATATACACAGCAAATGCTAAAGAGACAAGTGCAAGAAAGAAACGTGTAACGCCTACTTTTTTTTCATCACTGTCGTGTGGAAACTTGATCTTCCCTAACAGATATATGCCCATCAGACCAAAAATCACAATCCATAATGCAAGGAAGGTTTCCCTATCCAGAATTCTCCAACCATAGGCTAAGTCCGCAACCGATAAGAATTTCAAGGCAAAAGCCAGTTCCAGAAAGCCCAATGTCACTTTAATTACATTCATCCACCCTCCTGACTTAGGCATTGATTTCAGCCACGAAGGAAAAAGAGCAAACAGTGTGAATGGTAAAGCCAAAGCGATGGCAAAGCCTAACATTCCGATAGCAGGAGCAATCACGCTACCAGTTGTAGAAACCTGTACGAGCAGAAAGCCGATAATCGGCCCTGTACAAGAGAAAGACACCAGAGATAACGTAAATGCCATCAGAAAAATACTTAGCAGCCCACTCGTCGCTTCCGCTTTGCTATCCACAGCATTACTCCATTTAGAAGGCAAAGTAAGTTCAAATGCCCCAAAGAAAGAAGCTGCAAAAACAACCAACATCAGGAAGAAAAGAATATTAAATACGGCATTTGTTGATAAAGCGTTCAATGCACTGGCACCAAATATTAAAGTAATTGCTAATCCCAGTGTTACATAAATCACGACAATTGAAGCACCATAAGTCCATGCATCCCGAATCCCTTTCTTCTTATCCTTGTTTCTTTTCAGGAAAAAACTCACAGTCATAGGAATAATCGGCCATACGCAGGGAGTGAACAAAGCCAATAATCCGCCAAGAAATCCAGTGACAAAGACATACAACCAAGATTTATCCTCTTGAGAATGTTCTTCACCTAACACTTGCAATTCATTGATTACCGGTTTCCAAAGATCACTTTCCGATTGCTTCTCTACCACATTTACCGGAGCCTCTTCCTCCCCTTTTGTAACTATTATATCTGCTTCTGCTTTTTTCCCATATTGAAAAGGAATTTGAGTCGGAGGTAAACAGCTCTCATCGTTACAAGCTCCAAACTCCAGAAACCCATCCATAAAGTAATCATTTCCTGTAAATCTCACTTTTTGGATAAACTGTACCGTATCTTCAAAATAACGCACGTTCATCTCGAACATCTTATCATAGATGCTGATTTCTTTTCCAACAGGTTGCAATTTACCCATTGTTTCTACATGATTACTCGCATTGATGTTGAAAGTAGCGGAAATAGGCCCATCATCCCCTAGCCCGGTCGAATACACATGCCATCCTTTCTCTATCGAAGCAGTAAACACGATTTCCGCTTCCGTTTCAGATGTCATTTTCAACTCATTTTTGAACTTTACAGGCTCTTTGATTTGTGCTTGTATATTTCCGATTGTGTACCAACCCAATAATAAAAATAAAATAATTCTCATTTTTCTAAGTTCTAAATTATAATCTATTATACAACAAATTTATTTCACTGTTTATATTCTATTGTGCTCGTCGGTCTCTTATATCTTTCAACATCTCTATATATTCTGGAGAAGGATTCTTATTAGAGGTATCTGCATTTGATGGCGGGGGTATCACTTTGATGAATAAGAAGATGCAGAATATTACCCAAATAAGATTTATTGCTAAAAAAATCCAAACTTGCTTCATACGTTGTCGTTGTTTTTCTTTAGTTTCATTACGATATTTATCAGCAATAGACAAATATTGTCCATCGCTAATAAATAATCTATGAGCAACAAAAGTGAATATAACAGCCAAAAGTATACCTAACTCTTCATTGTTTGGTACTTCCAATGAATGTAATACTCCAACTATTGGGCCAACAAAAACAAAAGTAAACAATGAAGTCGGTAGTAATAACCCTGCCACTTCTGGCGACCGCTTTTCTCCCCACAATCTAAGCTGCCATATATATGTTCGATAAAACAGATATTCATATATCTCATATATTTGTTTAAGTATATTCATTCTCAATATATTTTTTTATATGGTTCAACATAAGTATTATCAGATGAACAGAAAGTCGGTTCTGTTATCGGACAAAATATAAATCCATGAGGAGCAAAAGTCATAGAATAATACATTGTTCCCACAATCATTCCAGGAGGTCCACCATAAGTAGAAATATATCCGAAAACAATATTTGCCGAAGATTGGAATATAAGTTCGTAATTATTTTCAGAAGCATTGTTCCAAATTATAACTCCATTAATTACAGCATCAAGACAGAACATATATTTACCAATTTTCTCTAAACGTAAAGCCTTTTTCATCACAGTGCTACGAGCCCCTGTATACTGATTACCTCCCCAAGATGTTTTGTACCATTTACCGTCCATTCCACGCCACATTCCATCATGTACATGCGAGTAAGCTTTTATTCCAGTATATGTCCCTACTGCATAATTTATCATAGAATAAGCATCACCTACACTAGGAAAGCCAGTTTCCTCTTTTTTCGGAAGCTTCCCATGAATTGTGATTTCCCCATCACTTACAGTCCCATAACTACCCAAGTCATAGCTACCATTGTAAGAAAATACAGCAACTCCATATACTGCATAGGCTCTAACAAACTCATCGTGAGTTAGATAAAACCAATCATTACTTACAGAATATGGTTTGCCAAACATATTCTGGCCATCCTTGTATAAATTAAACATCCGGTCTATCAAGTCAGGGTCAGACGTACTCCACATATCTTCTCCTGTTAAATCAATCCATTTTAATGGATTTCCATTACAATAAGTATAAGGATTAATTATATAATTCATGGCAGCGTGAGGATCAACACTAATAAAGCAACCAATTAAAGGATCATAGATTCTCGCATTCATATTAATCAGGTTCATTTCATCAATATGCTCATGAGTTGTAAATCCACGTCGCGTAATACGATAAGAATCTATCAATTCTATAGAAGTCAATTTCTCGCCAGTCAATGGATTGCGGCGTTGCCCCCATGCGTCATACCCCAACTGCTGTACTACATTCCCTTGAAAATCAGTCAAGCATCGAATAGAACCTAAATTATCAGAATAGACAAAATATATAGTCGCCTGATTTTCTGTAGTCTTTCTTAAAGCTACCAAATTTTCACCTGCATAAATATAATCAATATCAGTCGATTGGTTATCTGTACATTCTTTTTCATAATTAGAAAAATAATATTTAGTTAATCGTACAATGCCATTTTCTTCCAACACCGCTTTTGCACGCATCTCATTCACATCATAATCATAAGTCCATATCTTATCTTTTTCTTGTATTGTAGCAATACGATTATTTGTTGAAAATGTTAATATCTGTGAAGGATAATAATCTCTTTCTGACACTGTGGATATGCTATGAATTCGAGATTTATCGCTAGTATATAAATAAGTCCCCATGTCGGATTTTGATGCAATCCGATAACCGGAAGAATATGAAACCTCTTGGCCTGTTTTTCCTTTTCTTTCAGATGCAATAAGCCTTTCATAAGTATCATAGCTGAAATACTCATCAAATCCTTTCCATAAATCATCCGTATAAAACTTTTCTTTACGTGAAAGCATCAAATCACGATGATCATATTGATATAAAAAATCAATAACTCCCGGAGAATAAATATGTGTATATTCTCCACGATTATTATACGTATAATCTACTGTTCGATTATCTCCATTAATAACCTGTGAAATATATCCCAAAGAATCGACCTTCGTGCGTTTCCATAGAATTTTTGAATCGCCTGTAGTTATATCACGAATCTCAACCAATTCACAAAATCTATCATCATATACATTCTTTTGCTTGAAACCAGACGGAGAAGTATACACTGATAAACGTCCAAAGTTGTCATACTGATATTTCTTGACCATCGGTATCCCTAATGTCGTTTTCTTTTCTTCAATAACCCGTCCTATATTATCATATAAATATTCCAGTTTATGTGACAAAGATTCAATTCCTTTTAGCCAACCAGTAACTGCGTCATAAATATAATGAACAGTATTTTCCCCTGTCGTTTTTGTTATTATTCTTCCCTCTTTATCGTAAGCATATTTAATCTTATTTCCTTGACTATCAACCTCTTTAGCTAATTCATTGAAATTGTTATATTCACATGTCGATTTACCTGTAGAATTATTGAAATGAGAAATTCTCAATCCATAATCTGTATATTTATCCTCTGTCGGATATCCTACCGTTTGTACCTTTATTAAGTTATCAGCACTATCATATTGGTAAACTATTGAATCACTATTTTCGATTCTTAATACAGGTAAAGCAGTACGATTATATATCATTATTGTAACAATAGAATCAGTGGTAGATGCATTAGTTATTACAGTTTTTACCTTTTTCCCTCTCCTGACATTTGGATCATAATAAACATAGTCTATAGTTTTTCCATTTTTGCCCACATCTACTGGAGATGATATTTTCTCTTGTATAATGCGATTCTTATTATCATAATACATTTCTTTCGAATTTACTAAAACTTTCCCTCTATATGAATACAACTTTTCTGACAACCCTTTTTTGTTATAATAAATATCAACATGTTCGCATATTCCATTTAATAGAACTTTTTCTTTTCGAATTTCTCTCCCCAGACAATCGTAGTGTATGGCATTATTAAAAATAATACTTTTTTCTGTATTTCCATTCAATATAACATAATTCGCAACATAGAATCCTTGTTTATCACGTCCCCCTCTTATTGCTTTCCGGACTGAAACAGTACCATCGGGAGCCTTAATTTTATAAGGTCTGAATAAATCATCATAAGTATAATATGTTTTCAGATTTCCCGGTCCGGTATGAATAAGAATATTGCCATAGACATCAGTTGTATAAGTTGAGATTAAACCTGTCGGAGATATAGTCTTACTTCGATGTAGAAAGTTAGTATCATATTCATAAATAAACTGTTTTTTAGTGATAGAATCTTCTATACTCTCCGCAACCAAAAGCCCACAAACATTATATTGGTATCTTTTAAAATATGAATTAAATGATTCTAAAGAAATTTTTCCTTGTGGTGTATAATCGTATCTTTTCACCTGAGTGATACTATTAGCTTCATCTCTTGTGTAGACAGTTGTAATTTTTGAAGGTTTCTTCTTATATAATAGATTATCCGGACGTACATATTGATAATTGGTTAAAACTCTTTTTTCTGGTATATTATTTACCCTAGCAAATCCTTGATAACTAACATCAGAAATTATGATATTATCTACTTCATCATAAGTATATTGCTCCACTTTTTCACATTGCTTATCCAAGTCTGTTTCAAAAACGGATGTATGTCTCAAATAATAGCTCCCTGACAAATCATGTAATTCAGCTCCATAGTTAGTAGACGAAACGATTTCATGTCCAACACGATACTCGCTTTTGGCAAGATATAATATACAGGGAGATCCTAATACATTATAAGTATTAACCGTGATAGTATTTAAAAGAGAATCTGTTATTATTTGTTTTTCAAATCCAACAAAATTACCTTTATCCTTTCTATAAAAAGGAGTAGTATATGAATATGACTTCTTACCAATATGAATGTTTTTATGCAAATCGGATGTTAGTACATAATTTACATTTCGAATTAATGCATATTGCTTATTCCAATGAGTATATAATCCTTTTATTAGCGGATTCTTACTCACACGTGATTGTACATGACTATTATATTCAATAGAGCGCCTACCCGCATTACCATCTATGATATCAATCACCACATCAGAAGAACATTGTTCATCAAAAGTTACCAAACTGTATTTTACGTCACGAAAACGTGTAATCACCCCTGGCCCTGTTACTCTGGATTGAGAAATGGCTAATACATCAGCTCTACCATCCCCTGTAAAATCACCGGCAAAAAGATCGTGTTTTATAGGATAAACATAAGATTTTCCCTTATATGAATACACATCATCTAATCTTGTAGTTCCAGGAGAGATATCAGGAGATAGAAATAAATCCGTAACATCAATATTGTAGGTATTACTCGTAAAATGACATCCAGGATAACTAACAGTCGCAGCTTTGGTCTCTTTATCTTGGTCAATTGTATAATAACAAGACATTAACTCTGATATACCATCATTATTAAAATCTGCAACTAAGAAAGATAAATTAGGATGTGATTCCGTAATTTCTCCCTTAACAAATTCATTTCCGTTGTAATAATATATAAATTGTTTATATTGTTCCCCGGATTTACAATAAAAAAAGATATCCGCATATTGATCATTATTGAAATACCCGAATTTAATATCCTCGATTTCCCCCTCATTACAGGTAAAATGTGTCAATTTACGAAGATTCCCACTATAATCAATAATAGCATAAGCTGTAAATTCTTTCTTCTTTTTATCATATACAACAATATCATCGTATTTATCTCCATCAACATCTATGACTGCATAACTCCCATTATCTGGTAAAGTTTCTATATTTAGAGAAGTATATTTAACTAATTCATCATCAAAAGAGTAGTATTTATTTCCGATTAGAAGTTGATCTTTTCTATTTCCCTCAAAATGCCCAACTAATACAGGACTAGCAACTCCCCCCAACCTGGTCGTTGTTTTATAACCTAATTTTCCTTCCTCATTCAGATACGCTTTCATAATTGTGAAATGCGTATCATCCTTAGTTAACATAGCTAAATCCAATAAACCATCTCCATTAAAATCCCCTGGAATTACAGTAAAAGAATAGTTTTGGTCATAAATGGTTGTAGTCCATACTTTTTCACGATTTCCTTTTTTATCTATTGTTTGGACTTCTAATACAATATTTATAGAATCCATATATTCTGGAGGTCTCATTATATATTGTTTATCTATTGTCAGAAAATCCTCTATTCCATCACCGTTAAAGTCTCCTTGAATCACATCTGTCGGACGATGTCCAAACGCATATTTTTGCAAACATTTCTCACCTTGATGATTTCCCCAACCTATTATAATAGGATTATAAGCAACATTATTCTTTCCAAACTCTTGTATGCTATTAAGTTTTGGATATATATCTTTCTCATCTTTTATATACTTCATTTTATAGGTACGTACCTGTTCACTTCCTGCAAAAACGGAAATTTCTTTCAATATCTTATCACGTTTAATCCTGAAACCATTCAGGAAACCAGTTGGAACATCTTTCACACGATTATATAAAAAATCAATTCGATTGGTTTGTGTATAATTACATGAATTATTAAATGTATATTCAATTGACTTTAACCATATATCTGCATTTTCAATATCTTGTTGATAATTATACAATATATAATTTCCATAAGGATCTTCTTGACAAGCCAAATACCAGGAAATAATAGTAGTCTGGTCAGCATTAGATAATTGGTATGCTTTGGTATCTTTGTAATCACCATAATAATATTTCATTCCATCTTGAGTGGTCAATACAAAGTAACGTGTAGAGTTATCTCTGGTTATTAAGGAATAATCATTATTTTCTTTATAATAGACTATTTTTCCATCCACCCATTTCTTTATTAGAGGTATACCGTCCAGATAATATTTATTCCAAGAATGTAATTCATTAAATCTAGACTCTTCATTACTACGAGTAATTGAAGATAAACATGACAAATTTATTCCTGTACCTAAAACTCCATCTCCACTATAACTATTGTATACAATTTCCAAATTAGGTCCTATTCCACCATTGCCAACAGGCAACGAGAGAGGAATTGAAAAATTAGAAGCACCATTTGCTGCTATATCAAAAAAATAAGGAGTAGATCCTACTGCTAAAAGTGTATCAAGAGTATGATTATTTACATCAACAGCTACATCATATTCCAAATATGGAATATCAACAGAAGCAGCAATCATTATTCGACGATCTTTACTCTCAATATTATTTGTCCGTGAAATTCGATTTCCATTATTATCATAGTCATAAAACAATCGATTATTCTGTGATAAAACCGAATTGTTTCCTAATAATAGACTTACTAGTGCAATTTTCCAGAATCCCATAATATGTCATAATTATTATATGTGATTTGTATCATACCCATGAGCTGCTAATATTGCTTTATCAGCCTCAAGAATAGAAGAGTACCCATTCTTTTTAGTTAATTAATTATTTACCTGCGTAATAGAACGAAACCACTTATACTCCCCCTCTACTCCTTCTCTCCATACTTTCAATTGATATGGCTTGGTTACAAAATATTTGTTTAAAGTAGGATTGTAAATTCTTACAGCAAAATTATATGTTCCTTCACCACCATATAGTACTACAACAGTCGTATACCAATCAGAATTAAATATTTCCTTCATAGACCCATCGGCAGGTACAGGTCTATATATCCAATGTCCATATTCATAGTATTGATAGACCCCTCTCGGTATGACTATCGGATATTCAGAATCATAATTGACTATTGATATGTATGTATTAGATAAAGGACATTTATCACTCTCCCCAATACATAACAATTCGCTTGAAGGTACTGTTTTTTCGTAATGAGAGGGTGAATACCAACTAGTCACCACATTATCCACCACTTCATATTGTGATTTACTTTCAGAATCATCATCCGAACAACTGCTTATTAATCCTAACATTCCAATGAATATGATTAATTTATATAACGATTTATTCATCATAATATTCCATTTTATTTCTATTCATTTATAGAACAAAAATGGGGATGCCCTCACTAACACCTTACCGAGAAGCATCCCCTTAAACTTAAGAGAAAATTTATTTTACAAGAGATTTAGTCTTACTAATATAAGTTTTCTACTTCCGGCTTGTTATAAATGAGCGAGCCAAAAGTTCCCACAGGGCGTTTCAACGGTACAGACGGTACTCTAATGATTTCATCTTGTTGCGAACGGGTCATTCCTGATCTTCCGCTACGTTTCACCGGTTCACCTGTCGTCGGATCCACCCCTTGAACATCACATAGTGCCCAATATAATGGATAATTGAAATCAAAGTTATCCCAATCTCCGAAAGCATAAGGAAATACGTTATCAATATCATCCTCGTAATCTGAGTTTTGATTGTTCAGCATGACATCCGGATCCATGCCACTAGCATAATCTCCCCAATCTTTTGCATTGAAAGAACGGAAAGTAATCGGAGCAAATTCATAATATTTATTTCCATATTTATACTCTTGCACTTCCATTCCCACGTTCTTTCCCTCCGTGCGGCTACCAAATAATTTCACAGGAAAATCTATTCCTCTTAGTCCATTAATTATCAATTCACTGGCAGAAGCCGTTTCTTCCGAACAGATGATTCTTACAGAATTAAGATTTAGATCATCACCATCTCCAAAACGGATATACTCATCCGCACCGGAATTACGTTGCATTTTCATAAATACATCCGAACGATGTGATGTACCGGCGATAGAAGCGGCTAAATAACGAGCTAACTCAACTGAACCTCCATTGTTGAAACGTAAATCTAAAATCAAATCTGTAATACCTTCCGCCTTGAACTGCTGAATCACATATTTCAAGTCTTCTTCAAAATTCAAATCAAAACTTAGATAAACTAAATAACCGATATTGAATTTATTCTCTTTTTTATCTTTTATAAACATTGAATTCAAGATAGGGCTATTCTTATAACTACCGGTAGTTAATGTAGTAGCTCCATCCACTAAATCGTAGCCGCCCTGTTTTTCATCAAAGATTTTACGCCTATAGCCGATCTTAAAAGTTTCACCTCCACCTGCATAAAACAAAGTGCTCATGTATTGCTGATAATTATTCTTGTTCAAAGTAACCCCATCAACAGAAACAATCACGTCGCCCCGTCTCAATCCGGCTTTGGCAGCCGGAGATTCCAAATACACATAACCAATGGATAGTCCAATAGTTGTTCTATCCGGCATATAAGAAGAGAAAAACGTACCAAGTCCCGATCCTACAACACTTGTTGCACGAGTATTCGCACGGGTTCTACTGGAACCTGTTTCCATAATATAAGAATAGATATAGCGCTTGCCTGCATTGGCCGAAAATGCACGATAAGTTCCGCCATCTTCCATATTGGTTTTCATCGGTAAAAGATAAGTCGGCAGGAAATTTTCATAAGATACTGATGCATAATCTATATCCAACGTATTATATTCCTCATTGAACAAATAATGTTCCTTCAAATATTTATCCATATACTCATTCAAAGCCAAGTCCACTGCCGTTCCGGAGCCTGCTCCTTGTGTGATAGTACATACTGTAACGGGAACCTTATATCCCTCCACTTGCACAGCTACAGTCAAGACCCGTTCTTTTCCGGATTCATTTTTATCAACCTTTACCTTTAATCCGCCTTTACCTGCTGTAGCATTACCACTGGTATTAGTGATGGAAGCCCAATCCGCTCCTGCAGAATATTGTAAAGAAGGAGACCATTTTCCTGCCGCAGTAAATGAAATCTCGACAGTTTCCCCATAAAGAGACACGGTCATTTCTGTTGCACTGGCAATCGCAGTGATTCCATTATCCGCACCACCTACTTCTCCGCCGTCATCACCATCCGAACAGTTACTGAAAGCAACCAGACACAAAGCAAGTAATACTACACTATAAAAACTATTAAATAAATTTTTCATCTATCATTTTATTAAATTAGAAAATTAAAAGATTATTGCGCAGGAACGTTTACCACAGTTTTAGAAAGCTCATAAAGCCGTCCCTCCGCATCTACCCAAGTTACATTGATATTAGTTGGCAACGGTCCGTAAATACTTCCAGAATAAGTGGTTGTTTGTTTGACTCCATATTTCATCACATACTTGATTTGTTCATCAAACATACCCGTCAGGTAGTCTGCAGATCCGGCAAATACATAAAACTGTTTGCAACCGGCTTTAGGCTTCACGGTGTACGTAACCGTATAGAACTTATCCTTTTCTATCTTGTCAATCGTTACCTCCGGCTCACCGGCTTTCCACAAATCCGCATCTTTCTCTATTCTGACGAAAGTCGGTTTTGCACTGGTATACTCCTTCTTTGTCATAGTTGTAGAAGGATTACCGTCTGCATCAACTGCTATCATGAATAATACATAGTCAGCTTTAAACTCTATGTCCTCAATAACCAGTTGATTCTTTTTCAAATCAGCAACGGTAACCTCTGTTACATCCTGATTCATTACCAAAGCCTGCTTTACCATTTCATCATCCCCCCAATATGGATAGTTTCTGAAATCATTCAATGGCATATGGACATAACGGTATTTTACCGGACTACCGGTCGGGGTCAACGTCAACGTCGTGGATAAAGCGCCAGGTTCTATCGATACATCGACCGAAATAGAAGAATTATAGGATATTTCCTTAGAATCAGCCTGCACTTTAACCAACGAACCGAGCTGCCCTTTTTTATCCAAAGCTACTGCAACAAGAAAACCTTTCGTGCCTGGTTCCAAAGAAGCCCTTTCAAAATTTTCAGCCTCTTTGGCAGACTTGCCGTTTTTGATAAGATAGGATATCACATCTCTGTCGGTAGCATAATTAGCCAGAGCCGTTTCCTTCATGTAAGAATAATAATACTTATAGCAATCCGTTCCGGGAGTAAGAGGCGCACTTACACTTGTAACCGTAGCAACCACATTACCCACATTTACCGTTGCCGTTCCGTCATATGTCAGCGCAGGAACAGGAATTTCAACCGACACCAGTTCTTCTGTCTTATACTTTCCTTCTTCATTATAAGGAATAGCCCAAAGCACATACGTTGTTCCCGGCACAACTGTCGGAAGGAAATCCAGCACCTTACCCTCCAGCGGTCCGTTATAATCCGAATACTGTTTGGTTCCGCCATCATAAAAAGACACGTCTTCGATGACTGCATCAGGTGAATAATTAGACTTATCCGTGATTCCTGTATAATAAATGTCACACCCCTTTCTTGTTGCAGAAACCGTTGCACCTTCAAATGTAATATCCGAAACCTTCAATTCCACAGTCGCAGCAGTCTTAATTGCAGCAGCAATTACATCATCAGACTGATACTTGTCGCCTGTTTCAGATGGAGGTACCGCCCAAATCATATACGTCTTTCCGGGTTCTGGATCCTTGCCCAACAATTCCGCCAAGGGCATTTTTTCAAGAGCGGCTGTTTTCATGTACATACGGGCAGAATATCCATTTACTAATTCAGCTACCATTTCTGCGCTGTATTGATCTATTTCCATCACTCCCAAATAATACATTTCTATTCCATTTTTCAAAGTGGTAGAAACCATCTGCCCTTCAACGGATATAGCCACAGGAGCTTCCCCTATTACTACCGGAATCTCCGAAATAAGACTCTGCCCGTTAGATGCAACAGCTACTATAGCGACCTTACCACCTGCCTCTGCATACTGATTTTCTGCAACAGGAGCAATAATAGTCAACCCCTTTCCAGTCAATGAAACTTTCCAGCCGTCAGGTTTGGTCACGGTATATTTCGAAATACCACTCATTTCAACCGGAAGCAATTTCTCCTCACCGTTCGCAAAATATTGTTTTCCTGTCAATATCTCACATTTCAGTTCTTTGGATTTTACAACCTTCAATATCGTACCATCTTTCAGAGTAAAATAAGCATAATCATCATCTTGGCTTACTCCGCTGAAAAGTGAAGTGTCCCCCGTCCCTTCTCCGGAAGCGTAAACACCGGTCGGTTCCCAGTTTTTTCCATTATCGGTAGAGATTTCCCATTCTTTCGTGTTCGTATTAATACGAACCTTAGGAGCGGCAGCCGTCACAGGCATCATATTCCCTTCTCCATCTTTCAAGAGTGTTTTCTTACCGTCCGTACCGGTGATTCCCCAATAATAAATACCATCTTCTTCATTCTTTATAACGGTTATTTGTGGAGCATCCTCTCCATCTTCACCATTATGAATGGTCACTTCTGTCTGGTCTGAAAATTTGATAGTATAACTTCCATCTTCGTTCTCCAGCACAGAAGCGATCGATTTATTTTGAGACAGGGCATCGGTCAATGTCTTCAATGTAGAAATATCACTTTGTATACTCTGCAATGAAGCCTCCAATTTAGCCATACGATCTTCCAGACCGGAAATCGAATTCTTTAAATCATCGTCATTATAACATGACGAGAACATCACAACACATACTGCCATCAGGAAAAATGTACATTTTCCCATGCTACATAAAAATAGATTTCTTCTCATATCTAAAAAAATTAATGATTAGAGAAAACCGCACGATAGATAACACACTATCGTGCGGAAAAATAGTTCTGCCGATATTTATTTGGCGTGAGGATGTTTTCCTAATCTCTTCAAATCAAGATAAATAGTACTTTCACTTTTCATTGCTCCCGGAACATTCTTTTCCACCTGTTCATTAACAATCAGATTTGCAGGTATCCGGCTATCTTTCTTCACTACTTGAGATTTAGTTATTCCCATTATTCTCTTCTGCGATTTCGGGGCATCCGGGAATAACACGGAAGGATCGGTAACAATACCCTTGTCTTTATCCCAGAATACAGCATAGAGGTCACCAATCACTTCATTGCCGTCAGCATTAGCACCAATAGGTACACATAAAGCAACCAGACGTTTGGCTTCACTTGTCTTATCATATGATTGAATTGTAGAATTAACAGTAGTCAAACCATACTCTAAACATTTTTCTTTCCATACTTTCATACAATCCTCATAGCTATAATCGCCACTTGCCGAATACTCATCCTCCACTATCATATGAAAGATCTTGGCTACATCCTTTACCATTGAGAACTGAACAGTAAAATTCCCCAACTCACTCATATAAGCACTCAGTTGCATAGTCGGGTCAGGACCTGCTATAATAGCTTCGGTTGAAGCTTTCACTATTTTCACATCAGTCAGTACACCGTCCCAGTCTTCTGCCATATAAGCAAATATATATTCAGTAGCAGGGTCCAAACCGGTAAACGTATAATCTTCAACCCCTCCGTTTGCATTTGCAGGCCACGTATTTGAATCCTCTGATAACAGATATTGAATCAATTCAGCTTTATTAGCCTCTTCCAGCAAATCAGGCGTCATGATATACTGATGATAAAATACTGCCGCTTCCTGATTATATTTATAATTCAACTTCAGACTTGTCCTTCCCGGATTGGAAATAGTAATATCTATTGTAGCCTTGGATGCTCCCGGATTATCAGTCACACGTTCCTGTGTTGAAAAACGGCTTGTTTTCACTTTTGACAACTCCCCATATTCATTACGACCAATATAAGCGACAACATAGGAACCATTCGGAGCAAGATCATATTGGAATTCGGACTTTGTATACGAACCTTCCTGACCGATATTTAGATTCTTAATACCCCATCCTTCCTGATCCAGTGCCTGTGCCAATGCTGTCATCGTAGCCTCGTCCGCATTTTCATAAGGGGCATAGTCTGACTCACTGAAGATACGATAGAACATGGCATAACAGGTTTTTTCCAGAGTTACATCCATATTAACAATAGAAGCACCCGTTTTAGTGATTGTCATTGCACATTCTGCTTCGGGCGCATTTTCAGGAATCTGTTTTAATTGAAAGTCCTGACGTACATAATCCCCTTTATTCTTGTTTGCATCCAAGCCGATAGTCGTAGCCGTAATTTTTCTTGTTGCATCGGCAGTATAACCAAAGTCTACGACATAGTACATTTCTTCTTCAGGCACCTGTGCATCTCCTGCCGTCTGCGTCCAATGTCTCATAAAGTCAATATACATATCCTTTCCGTAAGCTTCGATAAACGCATCGATAGGTTCAGCATCTCCGCAAAACTGATAGAAATACTTACAGTCCTCATTCGGAAGGTATTGTATGCCAACCGCCTGATAACTGGGATCAACATCAATATCCACACGAGGATGACCTACTACATCTCCGGAAGGAGTCTTGAGATGACAGATTTTCATATCGGCCGGATTTTGTCCGCCTTCATCATTACAGCCTACCGTTATAATCAGATATTCTGCTCCCGGCACAATCTCCGATTGGGAATACTTGGAATTCGCCCAGTCAAATTCCGCATTCGGATAACTATCCCCTAATGTACTCCTGCTGAAAGTGTAAGCACCGGCACCTTCCGAATTATAAAGAGCTTCCAGAATCAAATCTTCAATTTCTTCTTCGCTTGCACCTACACCTCCACTTTCAAATAAGTAGTTATACATACGGCATAAAGGATAAACATCCAAACGGTAAGATTGCACCTTATCCCCCGGAGTACATTCAAACACAAAATTGTTGGCAGTTCTGCTGGTCACCTTGATGCCCACTCCACGTTCACCGCCATCCACTTCGTTTTCCACCCATCTGATAGGGGTCGGTACAGGAGGAAGCGGAGTATCCGGCTCTTCAGGAGGCGCGGGATCAACTCCCTGTTCATCCTTATCCGAACATGAAATCATCATAGGGCTTATAACTAAAAACAGCCCTAGCAAAAGTAATAAACTAACTAATTTCTTCTTCATAATTAAAAGTGATAAATGTGATTAATCATTTACATATTCATAATCGGCATTGCCGTTTATAGCTTCGCAAACAGCCAGGTTATTCACATAGCCGTTTTCGTCCGTTACTAATGCATAGAAAGAAAGTTTTTCAGCTTTCCATGCATTATCCAATATCACTGTATACTCTTTCATTACTTCCTTATCCTCCGGAAGCTGCCCCAGCTTGTCACCATCAACCGAAGCAGAAAGTAATTTCCTCACTACATGATTGTGCGTATAGTCACGATAGTTGCCGCCATCATTCTGTTCATACTTCAAACCGTCTTCCACAGCATATACTATCAGACGATAGTCAGCCGTTTTCTCCGGAGTCACCCTCACCGTAACTTTAGCTTCGGAACCGGCTTCATTATAAAGAGAGCTGATAGCTACCCCACAATGGACAGGATATTTTTCCAAAGACTCATTGAATATTGACCGCATGACAGTATAGTTTTCGGATAATCCCATTTCCTTACGCATATCGACAACACATGAAGGGTAACCGGGGATAGCAAACTTTTTGGAAAGAATTGAGGACTGTTCGATTGCCATCGGATCAGCACTCGTTCCATTTACATGAAAGGACATCAGATAAACAATCCCTTCATAATCCGAATTTATCAGGTAATTCAGGCGAGTCATTCCTGCCGGACACATGGCGCACCATGTTCCGGTAAACTCCATCGCACAAATACGCCTTACAAATCTGGATAGTGTGCCCGACGTACTTTTCGCAACCACTGTCATCAATTTGGATACGTACTTGTCGTAAGATGCTTCAAAAGCATAGGTTCCTGCTTTAGAAGTAGAAAAGGTGCTTCCATCCAAGGTTTGCCCGTCCATCACGGAACGGATGACTGCATCGGCAGTTACATCTATTCCTGCATACATGACCGTAAAAGTTATAACATCCTTTCCGTCGGCAATCAAGGAGTTTTTGCTGACGCTCAAAATCACTTCCGTCTGTTCCGAATCATCGGTATTGCCCGAACAGGAAATCCCGAAAATCCCAATGCCGCAAATGCAGACCAGCAATGCTATTTTATAAATATTTATATACATAAGCCCTCTTTATTCATTATACAGATAATCTACCGATTCTCCAAGCTTGCACTCATTTACGTTATTACACGTATAAGTCTTTCCGCCGTCCAATGTTGTCAGCATCGATACAATCACACGCATATTTTCCACATTCCATCCCGGTTCCAACTGATAAGAACGCTGCATGGTAGACTCTACTCCTGCATTTATTTCACCAGTGAAGCGGTCACCGTTCAACGATGTGGAAAGTACTGCGCGAACTACATTGTTATGGGTATAATCATTTCCACCGTTCGTCTGGAAATATTTGATTCCGTCCTCCACCAGATAGATCAGGCAACGGTAAGTGTTTGCTACATTAGAGGTTAATTTGCCTGTAACTGTCACCGTACGGTCAGAAGCATTATATACAGATTCAATGGCTACCCCACATGACGCAGGATAGTTCTTCAGTTCATTCTGAAGTTCCTCTTCAATCTGACTTTTTATACTGATCATATCTTTAGTACCTTTACGCAGATTGTAAAATAAACGGGGCAATCCCGTGAAATTACCAAGAATATTGGTCCGGTAGTTATTGGTGGCCGCGATAGTCATAGGGTCTGTCATTCCCCCGAAATCCATGTGAAAAGAAGCTACCGCCAATCGTCCCGGCTGTTCTGTCTGGATGGCCTTCAATGTAGTACTAAGTGCCGGACAAGCCTGACACCCGATAGAAGTGAACTGCATCCCCAGCAACTTATGATAATAACTTACCCCGCCTGATGTCGAATTAGCCTGAATAGTCACTTTATTTTCACTGACTATCGACTTACCCTCATAATAACGGGCTTTAAAAACATAAGTACCCGGCACCGAAGTACTGAAAGCACGGATACCATAATCCAGGTTTTCCTCCCCTGATTCTTTTACCAGAATCAGGTTCATCGTACTTTCTTCACTTACATCTTTAGCACCTAGTCTGACTGTAAAAGTCACCCTCTCCACACCGTCTGCCTGCATGACTGTCTTATCAGCAGTAATACGCAGAATACCGTCATCCGCCCCTCCGTTCTCTGTTTCGTCCGAACTTCCGGAACAGGATGACAGCATTGCTAAACAAAGGATCATTACAATTGGTAGAATTGTCAGGTATAATTTCTTCATAAGCCTTAGTCATTATAAATATAATCTACGCTACCGTCGATAGAACATTGGGTTATATTATCCACCATATATGCGTCATCAACCTTACGTAATGCATAAACCACTACACGTGACGTTGAAGAGTTCAGGTTCGTTGCTCCGGAAATCATAAAAGTACCGGCAGTATGTTCTTCATTCGCTTTTACAGTAAATCTTCTATCGGTTGACATCGCCATGTAATTGTTGGAAATAGCTCTGACCGTATAATCATACGAGGTTTCATTTCCTCCGGATGCGGTCAAGCCATCAGTAACCAAGACATAAACCAGATCATATTCTCCTCCCTGGCTCGACTTTAACGCTGCATTTACCGTAATCTCACCACTTGAAGAATTATAAGACGTATTCACTTTGATACCGCAAGTGGCCGGATATTTTCTGATCTGGTCTTTCAAGGTTTGTTTGATGGCACTTACATTTCTGTCTATCGACATCACCTTCAAATCATAGATACAGGTAGGAAAACCGGTTGCTCCAAAACGGGTCATAATAGTGCTTGTCTGCGACAAATGGAACGGGTCGGTAGCAGAACTGCTGGAAGCATGAAAAGCCATTTTCACCATACGATCCGGCATTATCTCTTCTACTTTCTTCAATGCCGAAGTCATAGCAGGACAATAAGTACACCAAGTTCCGGTCATTTTGAAAACACCTACCTTACGATAAAAAAGTTCATAGTTTTTCCGATTCTGTACAGTCACGGAGACTTCTTCCGACTCCCAGTCCAGATAATAGGCCTTAAAACGATGTGATCCGTTTTCTACAGCCGAAAATGTGTTGGTTCGTCTATCTAAATAATCACCGGTATTAACATCTTCAAAATACACATTTTTAATATATTCAGAAGTTGTCAGCACTTTTCCATTCGCATCGGTCACCGTGAAAGTTGCCATATCAGTTCCATTGGCTTCAATCTTAGCTTTATCCACAGTCAAAGTAATAGGTCCCGTCACTTCACCGCTATCCGGCACCTCAGTTTCGTCAGAATTGCCGCTGCATGACACCAAACATCCGCACAGGCACATCAGGCCCGGCATAAAAAGCATTGCAAATTTTCTCATATTCTATATTCTAATTAATAAATGATTCACTGACCTCAAAACGAAGTGGTAATAGTCAGGTTAGCACCTGTGTATTTAGGAATCGTCCGGCAAACTCCCCCGGAACATACATATCCTTCCCTGTTACGACCATAACTCAACGCAATACGCGTACGTGATTTTGCATAGCTGGCCCCCACATTGTAATAATGGATTTTATCTTTGCCATGATTATACATATCACTTCCGTAAATGCTCCATGCCGGAGCAAAATTCAGTTCCAGCAGAGCTGCCATCCAGTCCTTTTGATCTTCTTTTGTATTAAGGTATTGTAACTCCATACGAGTGGAAAAAGAAGGAGTGAATTTATATTGCAAATCTGCTACAAAAATATTCGACAGCGAGGTCGTTTTTTTCGCTCCGTAAGAAGGACTATATTCCTGCATGGAATAAAGCAGGTTCATTTTGAATGACTTTGTCCACTGCTTTTCTACATCGAAACTAAAATCACGGAACGCCAAGTTACCCATCTGGGCTGTGCCTTCTTTTTCTAAAGCGTAATAGGTAGAGAAGTTAGCATGTAATTTCAGACCGCGCTTACCTCCAATCACCGTTCCTCTTTTGAAATGATAAAAGACATCCAGTTGTCCCCCCATCTCACCGCTGATTGTATTCGTCACATCTCCCACTTGTGGAGTATGAGGATGTAAATTGGTCAGCATATAGGTATATTGCGTACTCATCGCCGGGACGTAATTCAACAAATTCGAAGTAGAACCATTACCAGCAATAATTTCACTGTTCATCCATTCCAGACGACGTCCAGTCAGATTCACACCTAATCCGCTGCCACTATAGCCCAGTTCCAGCAATTGTGCATTGGCACGTTTCCTTACAAAAGCTTTGTCGTCGTGGATGAATCCATAATATTTATCACCGCCATCTACATATTCCCCCTTCATTGTAAACCCGGAACGTTCAAAATTCACCCGCCCCGAGAAGCCATTCGAATAAGGCTTTCCTCCTTCTTCTTCGAGGTCGATACTGATCTTCTCATACCGGTTCAATGCCCCTCCTTCGATACTCAAGGAGGTATTTTGCCATTTAAGCATTTCAGACAGGGAGAAACTTACATCTACACCACGTACTTGTGTATCAGAAAAATCCATACCAAAACGTGGAGTTCCCCAAATAGCCTTCAACCCTACAATATTCTTGTAATTGTAGGTAAAACGTGCTCCCATCACCGCATTATTTAAACCAAGCATACGGTCCTCCCAGCTACGGAATAGCAGTCCACTACCGAACTGCTCATAAAACGTACCCGCTGTTATGGAGAAATCCTTGTCGGCCCAAGATACGTAATAGTTGGTCAGCTTTGCCTTTTCCAATTCTTTCGGGTATCCCACCAGTACCGGTTCATAGGCTTCCAACTGTACGCCTACGGCAAACTTGCCCTGATAGTAATCCAATTTCAGATAATTATTCGAACCGAAATGATCTTCCGGAGATTCTGCTTCTGTTTTACTATCATCCTTATAGTAAGTCGTATTTGTTTCAAAGCTCCCCGTCAGATAACCCTTCTTGTTATCTTCCTGTGCATAGGTCAGAGTTGATGCTAACGCTAATAAAGCAAACATCCGAAATCTTATTCTAGTCATGTCATTGCGTTTATCTATGAATAATAACAGATTTACTTCTGTAATTTTTTAATCGCTTTCAATAGTTCCAGTTCACTTCCCGGAGCATAGCCGGTATGTGAATAGACAATTTTTCCCTCCGCATTTACCACATATACCTGCGGGGTCAGGCTCACATTCATAGCTCGCATGAACTCCTGATTCTTATCATACAACATGATAAAATCATCCCATCCATGCCCCTCCGCCAGCGCACGCGCTTTGGCTGTAGAACGGCTGTCATCTGTTGAGACAGCTACCACACGAAACTTAGCTTCTTCCAACCAGTCGGGCAACAGTTCATTAATAGCATCCAACTCACGAATACAGGGTTTGCACGTTGTTGCCCAAAAAGAAATAATCATAGGCGTCTTGTGATTAACCAGGGAAGCGGTGTTCACCTGCGTTCCTTTGGAATCTTCAACCTTGACTGACGGTATTTGTGCCATAGCACAAGTTAGAAAAGCAAACAACAGGGTAATGCAGACAATTAATGCTCTCATAAATTCTTTTATTAGTGATGTTTATAATTTTGTTTTTTTATCTGATAAGTTCCATCTTACAACCAAAAAGCCTGAATTTTTGTATCTGTATCTCACCTTCTTTATACATATCGCCTATCAGGTTAGCATTCTCGAAAGTGACCGTTTGTGTTTCAGCATCGTATTCTCCCCGGTAAACATCGGAAGAACTTCCATCCAGAGCAAGTCTCCTGAAACGAATGGTATATAAGCCATAGGAAGCAACATCTTCGTCCGTCACGATAGACAGATAGGTTTTCTGCTTAGCTGCATCATATTCATAGTGCAACCGCCAGTTAAATTCCCACTCAATATCATTATCCGGATCAAACCCATTCTTATTTGAACAAACCATATAGTGTCCGTAAGCCTCCGTACCTTCTTCCGCCGTATTTACTTTTACAGAGAAGCCTATCGGCACATTGGACACATTGGTGGCAGATGCCGTTCCGGTAAATACCCAAGTTCCTGAAAGAGTTTCATAAAGACTGGAATCATTGTCTTCAATAATCACCGTCAACCGCTTGTTTTCACCAATGGACGCCCCTTCCGCACTAGCTATTTCAATATCAAAGGAACGGTCATCATTGACTATTTTGTCATCTACAGTTTTAAACTCAAAATTTATAGTCTCCTGTCCGGCAGGAATAAGTAGTGTTTTGGTGGTGACGATGTAATTTTCATCTTCTTTTGCACTATGATCCTTTAACTCGAATGTCACACGGATAGTTCCGGTATGTTCACCTGTCACTACGACAGGTACAGTGCACAAACCTGCAGATTCTTTCACTGTCATCGCTGTCTCCTGCAAGTTTACCGTAGCCGCTCCGGAGTTAAGCTGTTCCTCGTCATCCGAACAGGCAGTTATTAGAACAGCACACAGAAGAAATGCATATATTTTCAGATAGTTCATTTTACTCAAGTGTTTGATAATTTACTTTATTCAATTTATTAATATCCCGGATTCTGCTGACCTGCCAGTTGAGGATTGGCGTCCATTTCAGCTTTAGGAATAGGCCAAAGCATCCGCTGGTCATCAGCAGGTTTATCCAGTCCGTCAGTGCTTGCCTGTCCCGGGAAAAGTATCAACCCTTTGCTTTGTGCTTTTCCGCGTTTCACACCTTTTCCCCAACGTTTCAGGTCCATCAGCCGGTAGCCCTCACCCACCAGTTCACGTTCGCGTTCGTTCATGACTTCATTAAGCAAAGCCTCCTGATCGTAGGTCGCATCAGCCAGTCCCTCGATTCGTGCTTTCTTTAGTGCATTCAGAGCATCATTCGCTTTTTGCACAGATGCCGCAGTTCCGATCCTTGCATTGGCTTCAGTGGCAATCAGATACATTTCAGCAATGCGGAATGGTTTCGGCTGATTCAAATACCGTGTTTCACTTCCTAATGCATTGTAATACTCATTACCCGGATATTTATTAAAGAAATATATATCCGCTGCATTACCGGACGATACGGTTAAATGATACTTCCCGAAATAAGTGGCCAACCGGATATCTTTCTCATTATATAAGTCAATCAGTCTTTGTGTAGGAATATAATCCTTCTTTGTGGTCGGATAACCGATAAAAATAGTTCCTAAAGGGACACCGGCGTCATCAGCACTGGTCATGGCAATCTGCCAGATGGTTTCCGTTCCTTTGTCATCCTTCCATATACTTTCAAAGTCCTTCGCTGTATTCGACAATGGATATCTGTTTGAATTAACCAGGTCACCCGCATACTTCGCAGCATTTTCATAGTCATCCATCTGCAGGGCAACGCGTGCTTTCAGAGCCGCCACCACATCTATCGTAATATAATTTCCGCAATTCTTGGGAGCTGTATTCACGGTCACATATCCGCCGTTGATATATCTGTCATAATCAGCAATACCATTTTTGGCCGTTTCTATGCGCTCTTCAGCTTCTTCCAGATCATTTAATATCTGTTTATAAGTATCCTCCAGTGAAGAACGTCCCGGATATTGGGTAGCAGAAAGTTTGGGTTCATATTTCACTTGAAGCGGCAGTCCCTGAGTGCTGCTTGCAGTAGCCACATTGTAATCACGACAAAATAATGTTGCCAGATAAAAGTAGCAGTATGCTCTTGTGAAATAAGCTTCCCCCTCGTAGACATTAATCTGCTTTCTTTGGATTTCAGTCAACTCAATCTCCGGATTCTCATCTATCTTGTCTACTCCGTCGATAAAGAAATTGGCACGTCCGATAGCAGCGTAACAGTTTGCCCAAATTGTTTCTATAGCAGAGTTGGTACTCTCGAAGGTCCAACGGTGCAACTCACCATATTTATTAGAGAAATCCGCCACTGCATTAAAGGCATCCGCCTGAACTTCGGGCACCAGCACATAGCTGCCGCCAGTCAGTCCCAGATATACAGAATAGATACCGGCACGCGCTTCTTCAAAACCGACTATGGTTGTCAATGCTTCCTCTGTCGGAATAGCATCATATGGCATTTTATCCATATCACAGGAAGTCATTCCAAGTGTCAGTACAGTCAATGCTATTATAGATATTTTCTTCATATTCACCATTCTTTATGTTTTTAGAAAGTTAGTTCGACGCCAAAAGAGTATTGCTTGGTATTGGGGTAGTTACCCAACTGGATATTACTGTCCACTTCCGGATCATATCCTTTATATTTAGTCACAGTTAGCAAATTACGTCCTACAAAATAGATTCTGGCATTACTGATTACTCCGGTTTTCTGAATCAGCTTGGTAGGGAAAGTATATCCGACAGTCAGATTTTTCATACGCATAAATGAGGCATTTTCCAACAAATGCGTGTCAAACTGCATCGGAGAATCCGGAGTAGAGATTCTGGTTACGTCTCCCGGTTTCTGCCACATATTAAGCATTTCCACGGTTTGATTGTCCGAACCCGCGAAGGTCGGATTTTCTGTAAAGAAGCGTTCATTATTCAACATATACTGGCCAAGCATAAAGGAAAAGTCCGCGCTGACGGAAATCCCTTTCCATCCGAATTGGGTGCCAAAACCACCTGACCAAGGTGCGTAACGTTGCTTACCGATAAAAACGGCATCTTCTTCGGAATAACTTTTCGTCAGATTTCCATTTTTATCATACCACATATTATATCCGTCACGCGGATCGACTCCCGCCCACTTTACATAGTAATATTCTCCCCAAGGTTTACCGACTTTCATTTTCAAACCGGTATCGGGTAAGGTATATTCATCCAACCCGTTAAACAGTTTGGTTATTTCATTCTTATTATAATTCAAATTTCCGGAAACACTCCATGAAAAGTCTCTTGTTTTCAGAATATCCACTCCCAGTGTAATATCAAAGCCACGATTACGCATACTCGCCACATTTTCCACACTACTGCCATGTCCGGTAGTGTATGACAACGGATACGCCATCAGCATATCTTCTGTCTGACGGTTATAGAATTCCAAATCCACAGAAAAACGGTCAAACACCCTTGTGCTGATTCCTATATTCAGTGTTTTCATACTTTCCCATGTCAGGTTATCATTCCCAACGGTGGAAGGAGCAATACCTGCCTGCCCGTTATACAGCAAACCGGAGCCAACCAATGCCAAAGCGTTATAGGCACTGATACCGGAATTACCTGTTGTTCCATAGCTCGCTTTCAACTGCAAGCTGTTCAACCATGAGATATTCTGCATAAAATCTTCTTTTCTCATATCCCACATGGCTCCTAGTGAATAGAAGTTTGCCCATTGGTTGTTTTTGGCAAACAAAGAAGAACCGTCACGTCGTGCTGCCAAATCAATATAGTATCGGTCAGCAAAGCTATAGCTGATTGTACCGAAATAGGAATTGAATACTTTATCATACATTGAGTGTATGGGTACTTCTGATTCGGCTCCTGCTGCCATCAGCATCATCCGGCTGTCTACCATTTTTTTAGAAGTCGCCGAGAAATTCTCATTTTTGGTTATGATGGATTCCTGTCCCGCCAATACCGTAAAATGATGTGCACCCGACAAACTGAACTTATATTCTGCCGTATTGGTAAAAGTAAATGAATAATAACGTTCAAAAGACTCGGATGCTACTCCTGCTCCCTCAAATGGTCCTTCCGGATATGCTTTATGAGAGTTGCGGTAATCAAAAGCATCTACTGCCTGTGAAGTACGGATATTCAATCCTTTTATCGGGTTTATATTAAAGAAGGTATTACCGTTGATACGTACCGTACTCCGGTCGTTAGGCTGAAGCTCTGACAGATAATACGGATTATAGTATCCCATATCGTCTAAATGATCCAGTCGCTTGCCATAACCTGTAAAATTACCTTCTTCATCGGTCAATATTTCATTCATCGTCTGATCGGGACGATAAATGCGGGCAGCATATGCTTTATTATAAACGCTATTGGCTTCCGTACCAAAAGTGGTTGTATTATATTTCTGATAGGAAAGGTTCACATTAATTCCTGCCTTCAGCCAATCGGTCACCTTCACTTCTACATTACTACGCAAAGTCTCACGACGCAGGGATGAATCATCCATAATTCCATCCGTATCATAGTGACCGAATGAGACATAATAGTTGATACCTTCAGAGCCACCGACCACATTTACATCATATTGCTGGGTAGGAGCTGCATCTCCGAAAAAGACGTCCGACCAGTCTGTCGATATACCATTATCTACATAGAACTTTTTCCGTTTTTGGAATGTCGTATCATATACTTTCCCCGGGTCCAACATTTCCTGCAGAGTGAGCCATTGTTCGCTGTTCATCATCTCGATATTGTCTCCCGTCATTTTAGACCAGCCATATTGCGCATTAACGGTTACACGGGCTTTCTGTCCCATTTTACCTTTCTTACTAGTCATTATTACCACTCCGTTAGCAGCACGGGATCCATAAATGGCTGTTGAGGACGCATCTTTCAATACAGTCATGCTTTCGATGTCATTCGGATTTAATGCAGTAAATGCACCGGAGGAGATAGGTGAACCGTCGAGAATAAAAAGAGGTTCTGTATTTGAGTTGATCGAACTTACTCCACGCAATCTCATTACGACAGTTCCGCTCGGTTCCCCACTAGGAGTAAAAACCTGCAAACCGGCAACCTGTCCTTGCAATGCATCCCCGGCATTGGCCACAGGTTTATTGGCTATCTTACTATTATTTACTGTTGTTACAGAACCTACTACCGAACCAAGTTTCTTTGCCGAACCGTAGCCCACCACCACAACTTCGTCCATCAGTTGTGCATCAGATTTCAAAATAACTTTAATAGTCGGCTGTACAGAAACCGACTCCGTTTTCATACCTATATAAGAGATTTGTATTATTTTTGCTGAATTTGGTACATTTAGCAAAGTAAAACGACCATCCACGTCTGTTATTGTACCTAAATTTGTGCCTTTTATGACAATCGAAGCCCCTACAACAGGCTGTTTGTCATCATCGGAAATCACAGTCCCCGTGACTTTCTGCGTTTGAGCTGTTATCAGCCCGATACCTATAAAAAGGTATCCAAATAGCAGCGCTAATTTTTTCTTCATAAATCTCTTTTTAAGTTATTAAATAGCCCTAAAACAATTAAACTCACTTTTCACACTTTATTAAGTTCTATCAGAACTTAATAAAGATTCATTGCTTTTGTTGTGTTTTTACATCAAATATGTTATCTAGGGAAGAAATGTTGCTTGATTTTACTTTTTCGATCAATCCATATAACGATTTCGCAAAAAAAATATGTCTTTTCGTTGTTTTTTGCAAAAAGAATATATACTTTTGTTCCATTAAACGATACCAAAAAGGAATTGTTAATAAATACAATTTGAGAAAGATTGATAATTTACATTTTAATAACTTATACACTTATTTTAATATAAATAGGGTATGAAAAATCACCAAGTTCTGATAGAACTTGGTGATTTTTCTTTTAATGAAGTACGCTATAGCCATTTTAGCTCAATTAACCTCCTATCAAACCTTTCATCAATATTATAATTAAATTTCAAATTGATCTTAAACATAAAATAAAATCAGAATTATAAAAGAGTCTCGTTTAAACTATGTTAAATAGGTACTATCTGAAAATTCTCCATATATGACACTCGGTATATTTCTTTATACAAATAAAAACACTCAAACACATAGCGATACAATTTCTTTACATTGAAATAGATTAGATTATTTCACGATTTCAATTTTTTGAGAGATTTACTATAGTTTTATCTCTTGATTTTAAGGAGCGCCTCGTTGCTTTAAAACCAACGGGGTATTCCTCGGTGTCGAACGGGTCGTTCCTTTTAAAGGAACGACCCGTTGGTTTTAAACCAAAAATCACTTATGTAACCACCTGAAATCCAAATCATTACACAAGCATTCTCTCGTACCTTCCTTTTATAAGAAAATTCTCAACACAATAATGCAAATGCCAATATTAAAAATGGTACTACTCTGATAAATATTTTACAAATAAAATCTAAAAAACAATGATTACAGTTACTTTCCAAATCAAGCCCTATCTAGCGGCTTACATGTACGTGCGCTATAAAAATCACCTCGACGTACCTCCAGACCGCTTTTCCTCCTCGCCTTCCGCCATCCATCTTCTTGACACGCAGCCTCTTTACCACTTCCTCCACCAACTTTCCATCCCACACCCTCCCAATGCCTCATGGCACGAAACCGGAAATATCACCTTTACTCTCCCCCACCCAAGAAACGGAAAAAATCCAAATGTATATAATTATATAGGTCACGACAGTGCACTTATCATTGAAAAAGCAATGGAAGTAGAAATGAAGGCCGAACTTTATGAATTTCTTCTGGAAAATAAATACTGCCACGGCATCATGTTCAAAAAATCAATGGAAACTTTCGTCGCACATTATAATATGGTAGAGTTAGTGGAAGAAGAAAGTTTAATGAGGGCGTTTCAGAGGTGGAGAAAGATGGTGAAGGAGGAGAAAAACATGTGATTATATTATAGGTGTCACATAAAATGAGACACCATACTTTTATTTTTGCACCAAACTTCATTAATAATCAAAACAAAAGTATTATGGCAATAAAGAGAGTATCAAATGAGTTTATGGATAAGCTCCTTAACGATGTAGTTTGGAAAGAACTTTTCAATAATCAAGTTATATAAATATCAATTAAATCAAAATTATGATACAGTAAATGAGGCTATCTTTTACTACTTTTGTATTAACAAAATATTTAAAATATGGAATTGAATGATCTTTTAATGGAAATAAGCAAGATTTGTCTTATTGAGCAAGAACGAATGAAGCACAAACAGCGAAAAGGTGATTGTTTTAACATTTTCAACACTCTTGGATTACGGTCTGACGAAGTTAGATTGCATTCCGCATTTCTTGCAGAATTGCTGAATCCTAACGGAAATCATGGCCTAAAGGATGCTATGCTTAAAGAATTTCTTGCAGCCATTGGCTTAAAACGAGATTATATATCCAAGTGCAATACAAGCATAGTTGAACGAGATATTGGTAGGCGGACGGAAACTACCGGTGGACGTATCGATATAATCTTGGAAGATGGTGAACATGCAATTATTATTGAGAATAAAATATATGCTACGGATCAGCACCATCAATTACTGCGATACAATAACTATGGTAAACAACGTTTTCCAAAAGGCTTTAAGTTGATTTATCTTACCCTTGATGGTCATGAGGCAAGCAAAGATTCATTAGGAGATAATGAGATTGACTATCACTGTATATCGTACAAAGAACATATCCTAAATTGGTTATCAACATGTGCAATGTTGGCATACGACAAACCTCTGGTGCGAGAGATAATTTCCCAATATATAACACTTATTAAACAACTCACAGGACAAGATATGAATAAAGATAGTAGTGATAAAATTGTAGATTTAGCCATCAATAACATGGAAGCAGTAGTTGCCTTGATGGATAACAGAGCTGAAATAAGTAGCAAATTAAGAACAGAATTCATTTTTAAACCGTTAAACGAATTCGCAGTTAAAATGGGGATGGAATTTAAGTCCATCAAAGAAGGAAACGAAGGTCCGGCTCTAAAATTCAGGATGCCTCAATGGTCCCATTACATAGTCATTACAAGAGATGACGGAAGAGATTCGGATTGGAAGAACCTCTATATCGGTATTTCACAAAGTTCACTGCCGGGGACCAAGGATTTACCTATACAGCAATTATCATGTCTTTCAGAATGTGGCAATACATACTGGCCTTATGGATGGGAATGGATTCCATACATCGATTGGCACTCCACCAGTAGCTACTTACCAATGCGTACAGGGGAGGTCTCAAATTGGATTATCTCCAAAATCAAACAGATCATAAAAGAGATAGAAGATAAAGGTTTGACTATGTAACAATCCAAGAAACAACAATTCATGTCACTCATACAAAAATATATTTGGGTCATAGAAACCATTTACCGTGCCCGTCAAATCTCATTAAGAGAACTTAGTGAGAAATGGATGGACACGGTAATGAGTGGCGGATCACCTATATCGCGCCAGACATTCGACCGCTGGAAAACAGGTATTTTAGATATATTTGGGATAATTATCGATTGTAATCTGAAAGCGGGTTACAAATACTTCATATACAATCCTGAAGTGTTGAGGGAAGGCGAACTAAACAAATGGTTGCTCGATTCATTCTCCACTATCAATACCCTATCACAAAGCATTGCATTAAAAAACAGAATTCTCGTAGAAGAAATCCCTTCAAGTAAAAATTTCTTAAAGGACATAATCGGAGCTATGCGAAATAATAAGATAATAGAGCTGACTTACAGAGGCTTCCAGCGGCATCATGCCTGCACCTTTCCTATTGAGCCTTATTGTTTGAAGATGTTCCAGAAACGATGGTATATGTTGGCCCATAGTATCAATGATGATGAGATACGACTGTACGCTATGGACAGAATAGAGAACGCCAGTGTGACCGATACACGCTTCACTTTGCCAGAGGACTTTGATGCTAAATCCTATTTCGCTTCTTTCTTTGGAATTGTGCTTGATAAGGATATTAAGGAAGAAAGAATCGTGTTACGTGCTGACAGATATCACCAGCATTATCTTCGCACACTTCCACTCCACCCCTCACAACAGGAAATATACACTTCTGATGAATATGCAGATTTCGAATTGCATCTCCGACCGACATACGACTTCTGTATGGAGTTACTAAAAGTTGGCGCAATGATTGAAGTATTAGAACCACAATCACTTCGTCATCAACTTCATGACTGTATTAAGGATATGTGGGAAATATATGAAAACGATTAATGAAAGTCATTTAAGTGTTGATAGTTAGTACTAAAGACTGCGTTTTAATTTTTATAAAATAATCTTGAGCTATTTGCCACGCAGAGTCTTTCTTATCAAATACAAGCTTATCAAGGTAGTACATAATTCGGCAACGGTGACAGTCATCCACACTCCATTTATCTCGAACATAAGCGGTAATACCGTAATACCTAACCCACGACAAGAAGAAATTACTAACGACCATTTAGCATTGTCAAGGGCTGTAAAGAAACTTGCACTAAAAATATTAAACCCGTTGAGCAGGAACGCAAATCCCATTATGCGTGAGCCATAAACTGCCAGATTAATAACGGCTTGCGAAGAATCGTCGAAAAATATAGAGATCAGATATTCTCCGAATCCCCATAACACCACGAGAAATATCAACCCGATAATGAAGTTTGTTCTCAATACAACTTTCACTGTTTGACGCACACGATGCCGCAGGCCCGCCCCGTAATTGTAACTGATTATCGGTATCGTTCCATTGGACACACCGAGCAGGATGCATGTGCCGATGAATATAATGTAATTCGTCACAGCAAATGCCGCCACACCCTCTTTGCCTGTGTATTTCAGGAAAGTGAAGTTGAACAGCACGATGGTAATGCCCATAGCTATCTCCGTCAAGCCTTCCGACGAGCCGTTGTAGAATATCCTGCCCAATAACCGCCAACTGAATTTTCCCCTTTTGCCCCCATAAGTTCGGCCAGCATTCCCGGAAAGGCGTTAAATAACAGTGTTACTAAAAGGGAATAAGCGAGAATCGAAAATCCGCCGGTCTTTAACACGATTTTGAATTTGAGGTAATTCAGATCTCCCATAGCGATACTCATTTGTGCCTGTGTGCCGATGGCTAAAATAAGAGCAAAAGAGCTGGGAATCGTGTAGGCCGGAAGTATCAGGCTGACGCTCGCAAGGGCGTCAGACCCCAAGAAGCGACCTACGATAATGCCGTCTACAATGGACTGAATGCTGAAAAAGACAAAGGCGATGGCTCCGGGAATGGAATACCGTGCAACGAGCGAACTTACTTTGTCGCCCGACAGCCGGGCTTCTGTACTTTGAGAATTATTATTGTTCATGAGATCATGTTTGAACGGCCATGTGAAAGCATAAATGCTTTTCCGACCAAATGCGTAATATACTTATCTTAAAATTAATGACTTGGGATGTCCTGAACAGGACACACAAATAATATGCTGGCGCAATCGAGGCAGACATCAAGAAAGGAAGGTGGAGTAATCTCAGCAGTTGCCCGGAAAAACCGGACATCGCAATCACTCCTTAATACGCGGATAACTTAAACATGCAAAAGTTATTAATTCTTATTTTTGTGAACGCAAAGATACTGCAAAAAAAATGATTTTAAGAAATAATATAAAGAAATACATTTCTGATACCGTTTTTATATGCCCTTGCTCCAGTAGAGAGTGTCATATAAAAGTGGTGTCGGAAATAACCGGAGCATCAAAACCAAGCTCCCCTCGAAAGAAATGACTTATCGAACTGGTGAAAAACCTTAGTTATAATAGTCCAGCGATTATCGATTTTTATAAACGAAAAATAGTCATTGCATTTGGAATCGACAGCATCCTTTTCGCCAGCAACACGAACGATGGCTGTGGTCGGTGTAATATCAAGTAATCAATACGAGAAATCATTTCAGGGGATGGACCATAGTTTTTAATGAAGTCTGCAGTAGGATTACCGCCACCGCCCCCCCACGAGCTTACCGTCGACAGTGCCATAGGTTACACAATCCTTATGAAATATATCGGCCAACATATCTATGTTACCGGTTCGTACTGCTTCTACACATTTAGCTGCCGCATTAATTACCTCATTGTAGTCGTTATCTGGTGTTGTTTTTTGAATCATAATCTACTTCTCCTTATTAATTTTTAATGAATAAAAAGGACTCCCACTCGGCTGCTTACAAAATCGCCTACTCTTTGCCTTGCGATTGTCCAGTTATGATATTATCTGTATCAAACAATTTAATATTGCGATTTTGATTTTGCAAATATACTGATAAGAAATGAGTAAGAGTTTAGTAGAAATAGACTATCTTTGCACCAGATGAGTTATTTGAAAATATAGCACTGCAAATCGCTGAAATACGCACTGTTGCCAAATCGTTACCACTATTTTTAAAAACTCTGCAAATTGTTTATTTCTCAATTGATTAGGTCAAGTCAATTATAATTTAAAATAAATAATTATGAAAGTATACACTCACTTCTATCCAATGGATGAGAACACTGCCATAGGTTTTCGATGGAGGACATTGTTGCAATATGGTAATTCATGGGAGGTTATCGGATCAGTGGTAATGAAAAATCCAGGTGGTGCCAAATTTAAATACTCCACCCACCAAGCAATTGATGATGCCGAAACGTTAAGACAACTCCAACACTTTGACGAAAGTAAAGACGAGTGGTATGAATTTGGTAGTGACACCACAATTGACTGTGTAGGCGATCTCTTCGCTTTCTACTATGATCTACCAAGACGTGAAAATTTGAACGGTGTGATACAAATTTTCAATCTCTTCTATATCAAAGAAGCAGATCTAAGTAAGGCTTTGGTACATTCAGAAACAACCAGCAATACATTTCGTTTTGCCGATGAAGAAAATATGACTAATTATGACATAGAACACCTTGTTCCCCCGGTCTACCTTGGCTTTGGAAATTTGGCTTGGCATAAAAGATATAGCAAAAAGGCTGAACTGTTTTTCAATGCCGCTATTAATAAGTGTGGAATGAAATATCTTGACCCTATATTCCAACACAATAATTTTACACATCCACTTTATCTCATGCGTTATGCAAAGAATAATCCCAAGTATATAAAGTATCGGATGAAGTTCAAACAAAACACGTTGGTACCAACAGGTGTGGAAAATGCTATCTTTGACGCAAGATCAACCCCAAGCAAACATATACCTAATATGGAAAGAGCTATAAGGCAAGAACAGCGACAAAAGATTGCAGATGAAGTTTTCGACTATTTGAAAAATCAAAAAGGGTATCAGGTGGTAGCAATAAAAGGTAAGAATGGTATTTCACTGTGTAATGGTGCTGTCCTGCTTGTTATTAATAGTAACAAAAATGAAGCCGTACATCTATTTGTTAACCGTGAGACCAACGGCATGAGTAAAGAAAGCGTGGAATCTTTTTTCAACAGGATGGAAAATTCGTTTGGATTCCAGCGAGCATATGATATACAAAAATACGAGAATCGAATGCATCTTTCATTTGCAAAATTGACAAAAGATCCACTTGAGAAGATAGAACAAATAGTATCATTTATAGAAACATCGTTATCTAATGAAAAATAAATATCTTTTTCTCGATTTTGACGGTGTACTCAATTCAAATAAGAATTATCGAACATTGCAGATGTTGGGTGTACCTACACGAGATGAATATGGCACTATCTTTGATTCCAAATGTGTAGAATGTTTACGTGACATTATAGATACAATCGAAATAAAAATTGTGATTATCTCATCTTGGCGTTTCATATATGATATGAATATGTTATGCGGTATGTGGAGAGCAAGAGAGCTTCCCGGATATATATATGGCATGACTCCTACAAACCTACTTCTTGATCCAGCAGAAGAGTACATCAAAGGAAAAGAAATTGATTACTGGTTTAAAAGAACGAGATGCTACTGCGAGGAAAGCAAATACGCAATTCTGGATGACGAACAATCGTTTCTTTCTCACCAGCAATCACATTTAGTATTAACTAATCCGGAAACAGGCATTATCAAAAATGACGTGAATAAAATTCTGGAAATTCTCCTCTAACGTGCCATCTCATCTGTAAACAGCTGTAGATTATTTGTCTATAGATATAAAAAAAAGAAGCATACATCCCTATCAGAATACGTATGCTTCTTTCCTTTTAACCAATCTTCTCTGATATCAAATATGAAGAACTCATCTTTGATTTATCGAAATTAGTAGAGTACTTCGTATTGAATGCTTTCGCAATCACATCTAAATACTTAGTTTGTCCCAATGGATTAGAAGTACTAGGAGTGGATAGTTCAATAAACATTCCTTTTACAAGTTGTTTACCTACACCCCAATTCCAATTGTTCTTAGCTGAAATTTTCCAAAGTGCCATAATTAAACATTTTAATCGGTGAGAACTATTTCTCAATACAAAAGTAGTGTCTGGCTGTCTCATTTTACGATACACCTTTTAAAAAAAAACGATACTTTTTTGCAACTCTTGAAGGCTTTTTGGGGATAGATAAGTATAGTAATACCAAAAGAATCCTTACCTTTACAGCAATAAACAATTCAAAATAAGATTATGGCACTTTACAAATATAATACTTCAGGCGTCTTTTCTGAAATAAAAGAAAAGCCTTTTAAATTGGAAAGAGATATTCAACGCATGTTTGAAACTAATATGTCCGAAATCATGGGACTTGAAATGATTAAGTCCGAATTTACGATCAAAGACCGTCGTATTGATACGCTTGCCTTTGATCCTCAATCAAAGGCTTTTGTTATCATTGAATATAAGAGGGAAAGAAACTCTAGTGTCATAGATCAAGGGTTTACTTACCTAAGCCTAATGCTGCAAAATCAGGCTGATTTTATTCTGGAATATAATGAAACACAAGCTGGGAACTTGAAACGGAATGAGGTGGACTGGTCGCAAACAAAAGTCGTTTTTGTTTCACAAGGGTTTACGCCCAACCAACGAGAGGCTGTCAATTTCAAAGATTTATCCATTGAGTTATGGGAAGTGAAGCGCTATGAGAATGATAGTGTATCCATTACTCCTATTCGCAAAAGTCACGCATCGGCAAGCATTAAAACAGTGATGCAGAATAGTCCGGAATTTAAAGAAGTGACAGAGAAAATTAAAGAGTATTCGGAGGAAAATTTATTAAAAGGAAAATCTGACGATGTTGTAGAATTATACGAGAGTTATAAGAATGCAATTCTTAATTTGAATACAGAAATTGAAGTTAAACCACAAAAGTGGTATATTTCATTCAAAAAGGCCAACAGCCATATTTGTGCACTTGAAATCCAGAAAAATGGAATAAAGCTTACTATAAATGTAGCTAAAGGACATTTAGAAGATAGTAAGCAATTAACAAGGGATATTTCAACTGTCGGACATTTTGGCAATGGAGATTATGAACTCAAAATCTCGGATACTAAATATTTAGAATATATAATGAGCCTTGTGAAGCAAGCGATTAAATAAATATGGCTAATTATTGTAACATAGACCAATACTTATATAATTATCTGAAAGGTTGTTGGGTAGATAAAAAATTCCATGGAGTATTTCCTTCAAGAACCTGGCAGCATAACAGATATATCCAAATCTCAACTCCAGTAAATGACTCTTCTATTCATTATGAATATCGTATAGATAACGAATGGAATGGATTAGTTGAACTTCATATAGAAGGACGCTATACTCAAACCGACTATATGCGTTTTTTACGTTATTTACAGAAGCAGACAGAGATCAATCCAGATTTATCATGGCATCAATGGGGAAAATGTAAAGGACGATGCAGTATTGAAATTACAATCAATAATTGGGAGGACATAAAAAATGCATTCCAGAAGCTGATAATGTTTTTCGATCCGTTGCTGACAGATTGTATTGATAAATTCAATCTTCACAGAAAGAATGAGATTTCCAGCCCATATACACGGGAATTAGAGTTTAAAGAACTTACCAATTCTCAAGAAAAGGCCGTTTTGGAAACCAAAAATTTGCAAGATTTATTTTCTTCCAATTTGGTTATTCCCGATTATCAGCGAACCTATTGCTGGGAAGATAAAAATGTTACAGATCTTTGGGATAATTTACTTGAAATGCCTCACAACAGTGACTATCATTTAGGATCTATCATCTTACAAAGAAGAACTGTGAATGATTGCACTCTTTACAATATAATTGATGGACAACAACGTCTTGTCACTTTAACGCTTATTATGCGTGAGTTAGGATATACGGGACAGATGCCTTTGCTTAAACAAAAATTCATATCAAAAGATGCACGTCTCCATGTGGCCAATAACAAAGCACTGATTAGAACTCTCAATCAGAGGAATACAGACATAGCCATGTTGGAACGTCTGTCCCATCACCTGATTTTCTCTGTACTTATTCTTAATGACAGCAATCTTGATCTGGCATATACATTCTTCTCAAATCAGAATTCAAAGGGTGTATCGCTTTCAGACTATGATTTGCTAAAAGCGCACCATCTACGCTATCTAAACATTGAGGATCAGGCAGAGCATCTTGCTATGCGGTGGAATGATCTCTCATTAGAATGTGACAACAATGGAGATTATTATCTTACCCATACTTTGGGGGTACACCTCTTCAGATTAAGAAAATGGATGCGAAAGCATAATGTGGAGGAATTTCAGCCACGCAAGGTAAAAGAAGAGTTTTCGGCTGCCCGTATTATGTCCAGTATTCCTGCTTTTGGAGAAAAATTCTATTTCTATGAGAAAATCCAAGGTGGTTCGCATTTCTTTGCATACACTTCTATTTTTGTAGATAAATGTGCGACAAGAAGTCGTACAAGTAATTGTTCAGCATAATGTCTGAACCTGTTGTT
>OGRP01000084.1_pt1 | contig 112457 bp, 64 predicted proteins | sample 1553531 | NCBI WGS metagenome assembly OGRP01 (sample SAMEA2580045, study PRJEB22360) | human gut metagenome | biome: human gut; feature: human-associated habitat; material: faeces | place: Denmark | collected 2008/2010 | reverse complement strand
AAACAATAGGCTCCGTTCATGGTTATATATCCATCGATCAGGTTCCGGTCCTGCAATTCGGAAAGGTTATTGATAATGGCTTTCGGGCGCCCGGTGGCGATAAATATCTTCAGCCCTTTTGCACGGGCAGCTTCCAGTGCCTCGATGGTAGAAGACGGTATACGGTGAGTTTCAAAACTGACCAGCGTTCCGTCTATATCAAAAAATAAAGCTTTCGTCATAAATTCTTTTTTGAATTGAATACAAATGTACTACTTTTGTCTCACATAACATAAAAACATTATGCAGTATGAACTATAATTTTGATGAAATAATAAACCGTAACGGTACAGATTCCGTAAAATGGGATGCAGTAGAGAATCGTTGGGGACGCGATGACCTGATTCCAATGTGGGTAGCTGATATGGATTTCCGCACAGCTCCTTTTGTCATAGAGGCTTTGAAAAAACGCCTGGAACATGAAGTACTCGGATATACATTTGCTTGCAAAGAATGGTCGGAGTCTATTATTAACTGGGTGAAGGAGCGTCATGGCTGGACTATCCGTGAAGAGATGTTGACTTTCACTCCCGGTATTGTTCGCGGCTTGGCTTTTGTGATCCACTGCTTTACGCAAAAAGGAGATAAGATAATGGTTATGCCTCCTGTTTATCATCCTTTCTTTTTGGTCACTCAAAAGAATGAGCGCGACGTGGTATTCAGCCCGTTAGTCCTGAAAGATGAACAATATTATATTGATTTCGACCGCTTCCGTCAAGATATTCAAGGATGCAAATTGCTTATTCTAAGCAACCCTCATAACCCGGGTGGACGTGTATGGACGAAAGAAGAACTGTCTCAAATAGCCGACATCTGCTATGAAAGCGGCACATTGGTTATCTCTGACGAGATTCATGCTGACTTAACGCTGCCTCCATACAAACATCCTACCTTTGCTTTGATTTCAGAGAAGGCACGGATGAATTCTCTTGTCTTTATGTCTCCCAGCAAAGCATTCAATATGCCGGGATTGGCAAGTTCTTATGCAATTATTGAGAACGACGAACTTCGTCACCGTTTCCGGACATATATGGAAGCAAGCGAGTTTAGCGAAGGACATCTCTTTGCTTATTTAAGTGTTGCAGCTGCTTACAGTCATGGAACAGAATGGCTGGACCAAGTGATAGCATATATTAAAGGAAATGTGGATTTCACTGAAACGTATTTGAAAGAACATATTCCTGCTATCAAGATGATCCGTCCGCAAGCCTCTTACTTGATCTTCCTGGATTGCCGCGCATTGGAACTCAATCAGGAAGAACTGAATCGTCTTTTTGTAGAAGATGCTCATCTGGCACTGAATGATGGAACAACATTCGGTAAGGAAGGAGAGGGATTTATGCGGTTGAACGTTGCTTGTCCACGTGCTACGCTGGAAAGAGCATTGAAACAGTTGGAGCAGGCTGTAATGGATTTAAAGTAGTCTTTTTATTCCATTCCCCGGTTCGGAAATGAAATCAATCCGTTCAGGGGATAAAGCTATATTTCCTGTCTCACTCTTGCTTTTTACTATTTAATTTTGTATCTTTAGTGCTTCCCATCTTTCCAAAGACAGGTAATCATATTACAAAGTGACCAATATCATCTTATAAGGTGATATTGGTCACTTTGTAATGTGCCTATTGTCCCGTTGTAACGGGACGACTTACCGACTGCATAAAAAACTACTAATCTCTGCACTGAAAACCCTTAATCTTTGCACTGAAAAGTCTTAAGTACAAGATTGAAAAAATAGTTTGTTGCAGTATGATGATATGACAATGCCTCAACTATGGCATCACATTTACCGGAATCAGCCGTACCTCACTATTCAAGCCGGAGGGTAATGGACTCCAATGCCCATAATTGGCCGGACGATAGTTCAAATCAACAATATTGATTTCTTTGAATTTGCGCCACTGCACTCCCTGCCTGTCTAATTCTGCAATTCGATTCGCAGGGAGATTCGTGACTTCTATCTCGATGTGGTTTTTTCCGGGTTTTAAGAACTCGCCTAACTTTAGTTGATAAGGCACTGCCCATGCGCATCCCGCTTCCTGTCCGTTGATGCGGACACGGGCACTTTCGCGTACATCTCCCAAATCAAGAATCCAGTCGTCAGCTTGCAAAGCCGGCAATTCGATGTCTAAGGAATAAACACCGGTTCCCATGTTCGTTTGGGCTGCCGGATGATTGATATGGGTCCATGAACAGGGGCGATCTATATCAAATGTCCCTTGAATTTCCGGTTTGCTTTCGGTGAAGTGCAATTTCCAACCATGATCCAGACGAAGGCTGAAAGGTTGTTCTTTTACATACTTCCACGGTTGGGATGCCTGCAAAGGTTGTTGATACGTTTGCAGAATAATCGATTCACCGGATTTTAATTGCAGATAGACTTGTGTTTTTCCGTCTGACTGCCTCACTTTAGCTTCACCACATTCTCCGGTCATGGGATTGAAGAGAGCGGCTGCGGCTGCATTCGTTCCCAATGTGATCCAACCGTCCACTCCTTTATTTTGCAAGGAAGAGATGAAATAGTGGTGTCCCGTATCATTCACTCTCCGGATCGCTTGTAGTCCGAATTTGGTTTTCATTTCTTCGGGAGAGATATTGCAGCTGGCCAATGTGCGTGCATAATCCGTTCCTGTGATAATCTTCCCCTTTCCGATTGGAGTAACGGTTGTTTCCGAGAAAGAAACAGCCGGAAGTTGCCGGAGCGTACGCTGGTAACTTTGGCGTTTTTGTTCCAACTGACCGTATCCCGGTACATCTGTCGGATAATTTTCGAGGAATACGATAGTAGCTCCTTGTTTGGCAAGTTCATAAAGATGTGCCAATACATCACTCGGCATTAGGTGCGCAGCAGGCACTACCAATGCTTTGTAGCCCGTTCCGCCCGAAGTAACCAACTGTCCGTCTTTGAAACGTGTACTGCGAATAAAGTTATCGGAAATATAATCCCCGTCATAGCCGCTGTTGTTGATGCGATGGATAGCGTCGATAAACTTAGGAGCCAGTTTATCCATGTGGTGTATCGTGAATAATAACAATCGTCCCGGCTGCTCATTCCACATATCATATACCGGAAGATAAATCAGGAAATCATTATCCGGCCGTCCCATTTGCAGAAAGCTCTGGCAACGGGTGATATAGTTGAAGAACGAAGGAGCATCACGCCAAATACTGTTTGTCGGACTCATATTGATAGAAGCGTAGAACAACCATCCGGGCCATTCGGCTTCTTTCGGAGAATACGGAGTGCCGTGGAAAAACATATGATTGACACCGGAAACGAACATCAGATCCATATCCGGTTTGCACTGCGACAAAGAAGTGCGGAAATGTTCCGTCAGCCACGTGAATGTTTCGGAAGAAGTATATGTTTTTCCTGCAATGTGAGCGGCCGAAGAGGCGTATTTCAGCATAGACAGGTCGGAATCATTCTTTTTGGTCAAGGAGTCCTGACGCAATCCTTCGATATGGAATTGCGACAGTCCGAAACCCTCACATTCGGGAATATCTACGGCGGCATAAATATCAATCAGGTTAGCGGGGGAACCGTGTGCCTGATTGCGGGTAATGCTACCGTTTTTGTGTGCCCAGTCCGTCCACTGACAGGTAAAGTTCTCCAATAATAAATCGGAAATCGTTTCCCGGTAATCGGATACGATACGTCTGCTGATTTCCGGACGGCTTTCGTCCAGAAATTCAGGGAAATGTTCTTCCAGTTTGTACCCCCGTCGACGAGTGAATTGTTCCAGGAAATCGTCTGTCCAATCTGCCTGATACACTTCGTAAGAGTCGTTGAAGAATGTATGGGGATAGCTCGTCTTGCTGCTTTTGAAAGCACGGTCAAAACGGGAAAGATAGTTCTTTACAGCTTTCTTTGAGAGGTGGTTCATCACATATCCCTCACCTCCGGGAGCGGCACGTTTCACTTTCTGTCGTGTCTTACCAATATAAAGAGCTACGATTTTCCATTTGCCCGCAGGTGCTTTCCATTGTAGTTTGTCTTTTTTTACGTGGGCGGTCAGGTTGATACATTTACCTTTCTCATCGTAAGCCATCACCCGGCTTAGTACGGAATAAGCCTGTTGCTTAGGGTCGGTCACGTTGATATCTTGTTCAATCTCTTTGCCTCCCTCTAGGTTGTATGTCTGGAAGATAGCCTTAGTGGCTGCATCTTCAATACTGACTTCCGGTCCGCCGAAAGGCCATCCGGTTCCGGTATTCATGTCAATCTCGATACCGGTACGCTTTCCTTCCGCCTGTGTATGTTTGAGAACTTCCATCCAGCGGGGAGAGAGAAATTGAATTTCATTCGCATCATTGCCCTGCACACCGTAGATGGGAGTAATTTCTACTGCCCCCATTCCGGTGCGTGCATATTCTTCCAGATTGTATGTCAGGTTCTTTTCGTCTACGGCACTTCCCAGCCACCACCATCTGGCACCGGGACGTGCTTCCACCGGAGCATCCGGCCATTGCTGTGCTTGCATTACTCCACCTGCGGCAAGCAGGCAAAGGACTATCCATTGTCTTTTAGTCATCATTCGTTCGGCGTATTATAATATTCTATGTTTTCTGCATCATCAGTAACAAAAAGCGGTCGTCCGTCCGGCTGTTCAAAGTGGAAACGGACACCGTCGAAGGTTATATTCCGTGCATGACGGATATAAAATCCTTTGGCGGGAATCGTGCCGAACATCCACGGTTCGGGATATACTTTTTCCTGTTCAGGAGGAACACGTTTGCCATCCTCTTCACTGTAGCCACCTTTATAATAAAGGTGAATATTACGGAAAGTCACATCCTCGATACAGGCTCCCGGTACGCCGCTGATGATAGAAGCATACCGGCTGTCGGCATTCCATACATTGATATCGCTGATAAGAATACGTTTCATGGTGCCTACAGGAGTACCTTCAGGACTGCGCATACGTGCACCCAACCGGAGGAAAATAGGCGCGTTGACTATATTTCTCATTGTGATGTTACTGATTACAATATCTTCCAGATGTCCTCCGTCTACCGTTTCCAATGCCAGCCCACGGCAATGTTCAAAGATACAATTCGTAATCGCAATATTGCGGAAACCTCCACTGCTTTCTGTGCCGAATTTGATGCGTCCCGTACGGAAACCATGATCGGGAGCCTGCGGTTCGTCCAGCCGCCAAGTGCCGTCCATTACGCTGCCTTTGTCAAAGCCGCTGACATAACAATCGCTGATCGTCACATTTTCCGTGTCTTGGAAGCGTCCTAATCCATAAGAGGCTTTCAAGACAATGGCATCATCCCAGGGGGAGTTCACCGTGCATTGGCTGATACGTACGTTCCGGCAGCAATCAATGTCGAAGCCGTCCCGGTTGGTGTCTACTTTCAGATTCAGAATCGTCAGATGATCCACTCCGGTAGCCAACAGGGCGAAATGCCCGCAATGCAGCATGGATAAATCTTTCAGGGTCACATTTCTGCAATCTTTCAGGCTGATCGCCTTATTGCCTACACCCGGCAGGCGGCTCTCTTCACGGGTCAAGCCTTTGCCGTAGATTAAGCCGGGACCACTGATCGTAATATTCTCCAGTCCGATTCCCCAAATTAAAGAGTTTTTCCAATGGCTGTGACCGAAATCCTGATACTTGTTATGTTCATTCGGTTCGGCGGTATCATATCCTTCCTCTTTTCCGGGAAAGGCGGCAATGATGCGGGTGCCCTGTTCCAAATAGATATGAATGTTACTTTTTAACCGGATGGAATAACACGCATATTCTCCCGCAGGTAGATATACTGTGCCTCCTCCGGCCTGTGCGGCCGCTTCAATCGCACGATTGATGGCAGGCGAATCAATTGTTTTCCCATCCGCTTTGGCTCCGAAGTCCATTACATTATAAATGGCTGCATGTAGATAAATGCAATCTATTAACAGACTGAATAATAAATAGATCCTTTTCATTTTTTGTCGATTTTGGCAAAAATATCCGGTAACATATAGTAGTTGTAATCCGCTTTTTCATTCTGTTCGTAGAAACAGAAATAAAGCCGGAAAGGCTTGTTTCCTTCATTTTGGGAAGAAGCCGGGGAGAGACTGCAACGTCCGGTCAGTACAGGGCGGTCGGTTTGTTTGCCTGATTCGTAAAGCATCAGGGGAGTTGCATCCTTATGTCCGTCGCTCAAGCGGATATCAACAGTAGGAGTGACAGCCTGCAGCGTTTTCAACTTCATGCTTTCTCCGTAGTAGCAAGTGAAGGCTTGTCCCTCCACGCTGAATACATTGATGTCCGAATCCGGTTGGCAATCGCCGAAACTCCAAAATAGGGCATCGGCTTCCGAAGCAGAGGCGACTTCTACTTCCAGGATAAATCCACGACTATCGGGCAATGCTTTCCATTGGAAGGACACTCCCTGTATCTTTTCTTCAGGTTTTAGCCAGTGGCTTTCGTTTCCTTTCTTCGATACACCCAACCGGAAAGTGCCGGCAGGTGGCGTCAGTGCTTGTGCTTGCGCATCAATGAGCAAGATTCCCAGCAGTGCGATGGTCAGGAGATGTCTTAACATAGTTGAAGTTGATATTACTTTGTTCATTCTCTTTTAGTTCAATGACATTCTTTTCTTCTGTCTTTAACGTGATTTCAGATAAGTTGAAATTCTTCGTATAGCAGATTTTGCCCGGTTTGTCGGTCTGCGCTTCGATGGCATAAAGATAGAAATTTTCCAGACGTAACGAGTCATTCCATCCCGAAGCGGAGATAAATTCGTCCACATTTTCCGCTTTTACCTTTGATACGTAGACATTGCGGAAACGCGGATAACCTTTTTCGGGAGGCGTTACCGGGGTCAGCATGACTCTCCAGTGCTCCGGGATTTCTTTCCCTTCATACTCTTTGGGTAAAGTGCTGTAACTGTAACTGGGGTTCCAGTTCAAGTCTGCTGCCAACACGTGACGGACGTTTTCCGCTTTTACTTCGGTCATATAAATGTTTTCGATTGTCCCTCCACGGTTCATGGCACTTTTCAACCGCAGTACGGCCGAGGTGCCGATTGCTTCCAGATTATATCCCAATACATTCCGTATGCTGCCGGAAGTTTCGCTTCCGCAGGTGATAAGTCCGGCACCTTTGCGGGCGATGCAATTTCGTATGACCACATTTTCTGTAGGAAGGTTCACCCGCAGTCCGTCTGCATCCCGTCCCGATTTGATACAGATATTATCATCGTTACAGTCTACATCGCAGTTTTCGACCAAGATATTGCAGGAAGAATCAATGTCGATACCGTCCGTGCTCGGACCGTGTCCGCCTATATTGTTGTTGATGGTCAGTCCGTCTATCGTGCAATAATCGGAGTAAAGAATCTGACATCCCCAAAAACCGGTACGCATCAGGGTAAATCCTTTCAATGTAATGTCCGAGCTACGTTCTATGAGGATGCCCCGTACCCGTTTGCAGTCGTAATCCACAATCCAGCGCAATCCTTTTGCTTCGTATTCTTTCCGCATTTCCCAATATTTATCCCAAAATACTTTTCCCCGGCAGTCCAGCGTTCCTTCTCCGGTGACAGAAACGTTCTTTTCATTGACAATGTTGATAACAGCTGCGGGCCATGTCATCTCGATTCCTGCAATCCGTGAACGGAATTCGGGATAATGATGAATGGATGGGCTGGCCAATAAAGTCACCCCTTTGTCCAGTTGCAGGTTGACACCGCTTTTTACGAACAGTGCTCCTGTCTGGTAATATCCCGGTTGGAGAACTACCGTTCCTCCACCGCTGACGGCACAACTGTCAATTGCTTTCTGGATAGCTTCCGTGCTAAGCACCGTGCTGTCTGCTACCGCGCCAAAAGAATTAGCGGATAAAATTACATTGTTTCCGGGCATTTGCCGGCTGCCTACACTGTCGGCCCACGACAAATTCGGTTGCTGTGGAACCTGCCCCCATTCGAAGCTGTTGTTTCCTGCCTGTTTGGCCGTTGGGGTGGCGCAAGCTGCTGTCAAAAGTGTGCCTGCTAGTAGGAGCAGGGGAAAGATGCCTTTGGTTTTCATATTTATCTAATGCCTGATACTTGATACTTAATACTTAATACTTATCTCCTAATTTCCGTCCGGTTTCTCTATTTCCGTGAATGGTGATTCGTTCCAATGGAAAACATTCACATCGTCCGGTTGTGCCGGGTTATAGGATGGGTCTATTTTCAGGTGTTTAGCCAGTTCCGGTACGGCTTTCTTCATTCCTTCAATCACACATTGGGCTATTTGATAGGCTCCGTAAGGATTAAAGTGGGTGTTATCGGCAAAATCCTTGGTCTGTCCCGGATAAGTGCCTGCCGGATAATGCACGAAAGCGCGTTTGGACGTTTCCGGCCCCAAGGCTTCATAAAGCGTACGGGTCATTTCGTTGAGGTCGATCAACGGAACATTTTCCTTTGCTGCCAGCCAGCGCATGGCTTCCGGATAATCTTCGTGTGTGTCACGGATATGTCCGGTGGCATCGAAACTCCGGCGTTGGGTGGGAGTGACCAGTACGGGGTATGCTCCCCGTGCACGGGCTTCATCAATAAATGTTTTCAGGCTGGTCATAAAAGAGTAATAGGCTCCTTTGCCCGGCCCTTTCTGCTTTTGGTCGTTATGTCCGAATTCCATGAAAAGATAATCTCCTTTCTTTATCTGGCTCAATGCTTTTTTCAAACGTCCTGCGGCAATAAAAGTATTGGCTGATTCGCCCGATTCCGCATAATTGGCGATACAAACGTCCGTGCCGAAGAAATGAGGTATCATTTGTCCCCAGCTCGCCCATGGCTCATTGTCCTGATCGACTACGGTACTGTTGCCGCATAGAAAAACGGTAATCACCGACGGATCAGCAGGCTTGATACTGATACTCTGGCATACGGGTGCATCGCCGTTAAATTCCAGAGTCAGTTTATCGTCCCAGTTCAGTTTAGTCTTTTCGCGGGGTTTGATACGTACGGATTCTTTCTCGGAAATGCGGGGATTGCGTTTGTTGATGATAAATGTTTCATCTACGAATTGTCCCTTTTGGGTCGCGAGGTTATCAATGAACAGTCGGCGTGACTCGCCTCTTACAGTGGTCACCCCTGCCTGTTTCTTGCTTCCCAGGCGAACGGTTACTTGGTAGTTACCATCCGGCACACGGACAGAAAAGAAGAAGGGTGCCTTACTGCCTTTTGCGGGAGTAGCGACGAGATCATATCCGTATCCTGTCTCCTCACTGTAGCGGGGAGCGTCTGCCAACTGGTATGTTTGGGCTTTCTCCTGTGCGTTGATATTTGCCGTTGCCAGGACTAGCAAACCTATAATAGTTGTTTTCATGTAAATAATATAAAAGTATATTGTTTATGGAGTTTAGGCACGGATTACACGGATTTCACGGTTTTTAGAATTATGCTTTCTATAGAGCAACAGCGTAATCCGTGTAATCCGTGCCTGATAATTTCCCATTTAGTTAATTTTTGGTTTGAGCTCGTCAGGTGAATCTTTGGTATAAGATTTCACATCTCCCGCCACTTTGGTGAATAATGCTTGGATTAGTTCCGGAGTTATCTTTTCTGTCGGACGGAAAGCATCCGAATTCATATAATCCAGGATTGCTTTGTGCATCTGGCGGGCTACAATCCGTTTTTCCGGTTGGGAGGTAATATCCATACTGGTCATCATCAGTTTGCCGTTCAACACCTTTGCTTCGAACAACATTCCAATTTTCCGGCTGATAAACCAGGTATCAATACTTTGAATCGTAGGTTGGAATGTTGCCGGGAAGTCGGTGAATTGCATCACCTGCGCTTTGTTCAGCAGTTCCCACCATTGCAGGTTGCTATGATATTCAGTAGGAAATTCACGGAAAAGAGGGTGATATTCATTCAGGAAAATACCTGTTGTGTGTGGCGGACGCATCTTGAACCAGGAAGTATTCCAAAATACGGGAGTAAAATATTGTTTGACTTCCTTGCCGTATTGTATCTTTCCGGCAGCCGTAATCAGCACATTTCCTCCGTCCTGCAACACTGCCAATGCTTTGGCGTCCAAGGTGTCGGTGGTATATACTGTTCCTTGTACCAGTTCCACTTGTGCCGGATATACCCAGAAATCCCAGTCGTTTACGGCATCACTGCCTTCGATACGCACTTCCAGATTTAGTTTCTGCGGTGTATCGATTCCTTCCAGAGTCATATCTACACTACCTAAGGAATAAAGATTACCGATGGGAATGCGATGGGTACCGACAGTTCCATGAGTATATACCTTTCCGAATTTATCCTTAATGGTATAAACTGTTTTTGCGCTTTCTAAGGGAGCAGCTCCGAAATGGGATACTTCGATGTCGGCATGGAATGTTTCATTGTTGGTATATACAAATTTGGGAATACGTGCCAAAGGTACGGTCGGACTGCAAAAGCGCCTGAATTGCTCTGCGTTGATATATCCTTTTTCTTCAAAGAACACGTCCAGTACACCGACTAATGCAGTTCCCTGACCGGAATAATCATTGAGAGCCAGCAACTGGAATCCCGCATAGTCCGGAGTACGCAAGGTCTTTTCAATCTCATGTTTGTAGCAGAGTGCCTGCAATTTGCCCGAAGCCATCATGAAATCGTAGCTTTGGCTTCCCATGTGGTTATCGTTCAGAATATCCCGGAAGATTTCAAAGTTCTTCGCTTTGTTAACTCCCGTATATTTACGGATTTCATTGAAATTCGGGAATACGCACCATTGACCCGTTTCGTGTGATACATACGGTTGTTTCACCGTGTCGATTCTTGTACGATAATCCGATTCACTTTCCGGTTGCGCACCTGCCCAGCTTAATCCGCGTGCACCTGCTTTCACATGATACTCATTGTGAGGTTGCCATTGCCAACTGTTTCCAACGGAAGCTCCTGTGTATACACGACGCGGATCGGTTGCTTTCCAATAATCCACGAACTTGCTGACCCATGCCACCCAACGACCGGAAGGCTCATTGCCGCAAGCCAGCATACAGTATGAAGCGTAATTCCCATATTCCTTGGTCAGTGCAATGGTTTCGTCCATCAGGTATTTGTCAATCGGTTGTCCGTTACCCAGTCTCGGACCGTGGTTCGGCCAGCTCGGTCCTTCCGGTTGCAGATAGAAACCAACCAGATCGGCAGCAATGAAAGCTGCCTCCGGCGGACAGAAAGAGTGGAAGCGCATATGATTCAAGCCGTAGCTGCGGCAAATGCGGAATACCCGTTCCCAAGAAGCCACATCCATCGGAGCATAGCCTGTCAACGGGAAATCACAGTTTTCCACTGTACCGCGAAGCATTGTCTTACGACCGTTCACATAGAACCATTTTCCCTCGATCTTGAAATCACGCATACCGAACTGTACCTGTTTCGTATCAGACAGTTTGCCGTTGACCAGCTTTGCCGTCAGTTTATAAAGTGCCGGACTGAATTCATCCCACGTCAGAAACTCTTTTCCCATCGGAAGTTCCATTTCCACCGGATTATCTCCCGGACGGATGTTGAAACTTTGATGTACGGGAGCCACTTTGTGCTGAATGTCCGTGTTAAAGCTCTCGGCGGAAAGGGTGATCTCTGCCTTGGTGGAAGAAGCAGACCGTATATTCATGCGAACCAGCGCTTTCTGATTGCTCAAATCGGGATATACCTGAATATCTTCTAAATGGACTTTGGGAGTAGCTTGTAACTCGATTCGTCCGACGATGCCGTTCCAGTTACCTTGTGTCTGGTCGGTGATGCTGTGAGAATCGGGACCTACGTTGATTTCTTTGATTCTATTATCGATACGGATGGTAATCAGGTACGTTTTTCCGGGGGTGGTTGCAGCAGTCAGGTCATAGACATGGGGAACACAAAGACTGTTTTGCATACCAAGCTCCTGCTGATTTACCCATACAGTAGTTTCGATGTGCGGACGTTCCAGAAAAAGAGTGATTCTTTCTCCTTTCCAGTCAGCCGGAATTGTCACTTTCTTTTGATACCAGGCCACACCTACATAATGTTTGTCGGGAGTCAGAAAGAAGGGTAGTTTTACTTGTCCCTCTATCCTGTATTTTTCCATATATGGGTTGAAGTAGTAAGAACTGTCGTAGAGGCTTCCGGTCCATTGGGTACGGACGGTCACTTCATCTCCTTTCCATTTTTCGGGCATGGAGCCGGGCAGGTTGATAGAATCGTCGAGGGATTTTTTGAACCATTGTTCCTTGACGCCGGTATCTTCCCGGTCTATCCGGAAATTCCATTTGCCGGATAAGCTGAAAGAGTGATTTTGTCCCGCTACGGTCAGTATGGAGATAAATACGATAGCAATACTTACTAAAAGTCGTTTCATGATATATAGAATTGATATGTTTTTCATTCTTTTTAAAATCTGCCGCTAAAGTAGAGCTTTTTAGGGGTTTAGTAAATAGAAAGATGTACAGATACATAGAATATTGTATCAAAATGGACATCTAAAAGCGTTCGTGTACAAAACTACATGGATTTGAAATATTGTCCATGCTCTTTATCTTTGAGGAGGGGCGGAGATGCCTTATCTTTGCAGGGTAAACTTTTTAATCTTAATAAGGAACCATGAAAAAAGTAGTAATCTGGATAGCTCTAAGTCTTTGGTCGGTGATGACAATCTTTGCCGGTGAGACAGCTTACCTCTTTTCTTATTTTATCAATGACAGTAAAGACGGACTGCATTTAGCATATAGTTATGATGGATTGAACTGGCTGCCTTTACATGGCGGACGTTCTTATCTTACCCCTGCGGTTGGTAAAGATAAATTAATGCGTGACCCCAGTATTTGCCAGTCGCCGGACGGAACTTTTCACATGGTCTGGACTTCTAGTTGGACGGACCGGATTATCGGATATGCCTCTTCCCGAGATTTGGTTCATTGGAGTGAGCAACAAGCAATTCCTGTGATGATGCACGAGCCGGATGCACATAACTGTTGGGCTCCCGAACTGTTTTACGATGAACCTTCACAAACCTATTATATCTTTTGGGCAACTACGATTCCCGGTCGTCACAAAGAAGTGGCTACCAGTGAAAGTGAGAAAGGACTGAATCATCGTATATATTATGTAACAACGAAGGACTTTCGTACTTTCTCGAAGACGAAGATGTTCTTCAATCCTGATTTCAGTGTGATTGATGCCGCTATTGTGAAAGACCCGAAGCGGGAAGATCTGATAATGGTAGTCAAGAATGAAAATTCCAATCCACCGGAAAAGAATTTGCGTGTGACACGTACAAAGAAGATAGAAAAAGGATTCCCGACCCAAGTATCAGCATCTATTACAGGAAAATATTGGGCGGAAGGTCCGGCTCCTCTTTTTGTAGGTGATACGCTTTATGTCTATTTTGATAAATACCGTGACCATCGTTATGGAGCTGTTCGTTCTTTGGATCATGGTGAAACATGGGAAGATGTGTCCGATCAGGTCTCTTTCCCGAGAGGCATCCGTCATGGAACGGCGTTTGCGGTGGATGCTTCTGTTGTGGAGGCACTAAAAAAGAAGTCTTGGTTTAACGACAAAGACCTGACACTGACAGGAGTCTATTATTATCCCGAACATTGGGATGAAAGCCAGTGGGAACGTGATTTCAAGAAGATGCATGAACTGGGATTTGAATTTACCCATTTTGCCGAGTTTGCCTGGGCGCAACTGGAACCGGAAGAGGGACGCTATGATTTTGCCTGGCTCGATAAAGCCGTGGCTTTAGCTGCCAAATATGATTTGAAAGTGATCATGTGTACTTCTACTGCCACTCCTCCTGTATGGATGAGCCGGAAATATCCCGAAATTCTATTGAAGAATGAGGATGGAACGATACTTGACCACGGTGCTCGGCAGCATGCTTCATTTGCTTCGCCTCTTTACAGGGAATTATCATACAAGATGATTGAAAAACTGGCGCAACATTATGGAAATGACTCCCGTATTATCGGATGGCAACTCGACAACGAACCTGCTGTACAGTTTGATTATAATCCGAAAGCGGAGCTTGCTTTCCGTGATTTTCTCCGTGCCAAATACAATAATGATATCCAACTTTTAAATGATGCATGGGGCACTGCTTTCTGGAGTGAGGCTTATTCGTCTTTTGATGAAATAACGCTTCCCAAGCGCGTACAGATGTTTATGAATCATCATCAAATTTTGGATTACCGCCGTTTTGCTGCATCACAAACCAATGATTTCCTGAACGAACAATGTCTGTTGATTAAGAAATATGCAAAGAACCAATGGGTGACTACGAATTATATACCGAATTATGATGAAGGTCACATCGGTGGTAGCTCCGCACTTGATTTCCAGAGTTACACCCGCTATATGGTATATGGTGATAATGAGGGGATTGGTCGTCGAGGCTACCGGGTAGGTAATCCGTTGCGGATAGCTTGGGCAAATGATTTTTTCCGTCCGATACAGGGTACTTATGGTGTGATGGAATTACAGCCGGGACAGGTGAACTGGGGCAGTATCAATCCCCAACCTCTTCCGGGCGCAGTTCGTCTGTGGATGTGGAGTGTGTTTGCCGGTGGAAGTGATTTTATCTGCACCTATCGTTATCGCCAGCCTCTTTACGGCACGGAACAATATCATTACGGAATTGTCGGCACGGACGGAGTGACTGTTACTCCCGGCGGAAGAGAATATGAGACATTTATAAAGGAGATTCGTGAACTTCGTAAACATTGCTCTTCCCGTGAAACCAAACCTGCCGATTACCTTGCCCGTCGTACTGCAATTCTTTTCAATCATGAAAACTCCTGGAGTATCGAGCGGCAGAAGCAGAATCGTACATGGGACACTTTTGCACACATCGAAAAGTACTATCGTACCCTAAAATCATTCGGAGCTCCTGTCGATTTTATATCAGAGACAAAGAATTTATCCGATTATCCGGTGGTCGTAATACCGGCTTATCAACTGGCTGATAAGGAACTGGTGGATAAATGGATTGCATACGTGAAGAATGGCGGAAATCTAATTTTAACCTGCCGTACGGCACAGAAGGATCGTTATGGCCGTCTTCCTGAAGCTCCTTTCGGTTCCATGATCGCTCCTTTGACAGGAAACGAAATGAACTTTTACGATTTGCTTCTTCCTGAAGATCCCGGTACTGTAATGATGGATGGAAAGGAGTATGCGTGGAATACATGGGGAGAAATTCTGAATCCTCCCACTGACGCACAGGTCTGGGCTACTTATAAAAACGAATTCTATGAAGGAAGTCCGGCTGTTACTTTCCGTAAATTAGGAAAGGGAACAATCACTTATGTTGGAGTGGACAGTCATGATGGAGCATTGGAAAAAGATATATTGAAGAAACTATATGTACAACTGAATATCCCGGTGATGGACCTGCCATCTGGTGTGACAATGGAATATCGTAATGGATTGGGAATTGTATTGAACTATTCGGATCGTCCTTATACATTTAACTTGCCGAAAGGGGGTAAGGCGCTGGTAGGAACTACGGAAATTCCTACGGCAGGTGTATTGGTCTTTTCAATGTAACAATAAATAGATATTTTTATCTTTGCAGGATTTGAATGAATTAAAAATAGAATCATACGATGAAGACGAACTTATTGAAATATATGGCAGGTATCTGCTTTTGTCTGTTGACTGCTTCTTTGGCTTTTGCCAGTGATAATTATAAGACGGTAAAGGTGAAAGCGCCTTTTCCCATGCAGCCTATTAAAATCTTTATTTATCCCGATAAAGATTTCCCGATAACGGATTACGGTGCACAACCGGGAGGTGAGACGGATAATACCAAAGCCATTGCTGCCGCTATTGAGGCATGTAATCAAGCGGGAGGTGGACGTGTGGTTGTTCCGGCTGGTACATGGCTGACCGGGCCTATTCATTTCAAGAGTAATGTAAACCTCTGTTTGGAAGAGAATGCAGTTTTGAATTTCACGGATAATCCTTCTGATTATCTTCCGGCAGTGATGACTTCCTGGGAAGGCTTGGAATGTTATAACTATTCTCCTTTACTTTATGCTTTTGAATGTGAGAATGTGGCGATTACGGGTAAAGGAACTCTCCAGCCGAAAATGGATGCCTGGAGAGTTTGGTTCAAACGTCCCCAGCCTCATTTGGAAGCGTTGAAGGAGTTGTATACAAAAGCTTCGACTAATGTTCCTGTAATCGAACGTCAGATGGCAATAGGGGAGAATCATCTTCGTCCGCATCTGATTCATTTCAATCGTTGCAAGAATGTGCTGTTGGATGGATTTAAGATACGGGAAAGTCCGTTCTGGACCATTCACCTTTATATGTGTGACGGGGGAGTGGTACGCAATCTGGATGTGAAAGCTCATGGACATAATAACGATGGCATCGACTTTGAAATGAGTCGCAACTTTCTGGTGGAGGATTGTTCTTTCGATCAGGGGGATGATGCGGTAGTTATCAAGGCCGGACGCAATCAGGATGCCTGGAGATTGAATACTCCTTGTGAAAATATTGTTATCCGTCGTTGTCAAATTCTTAAAGGGCATACTTTGCTTGGCATCGGAAGTGAAATATCCGGAGGCATACGGAATATCTATATGCACGATTGCACGGCTCCTAATTCGGTAATGCGTCTTTTCTTCGTGAAGACCAATCATCGCCGGGGTGGATTTATAGAAAACGTTTACATGAAAAATGTACAGGCAGGCATCGCTCAACGGGTGCTTGAAATAGATACGGAAGTATTGTATCAATGGAAAGATCTGGTACCTACTTATGAGGAACGGATTACCCGTATTGATGGCATTTATATGGATGAGGTGACTTGTGAGTCGGCAGATGCCATCTATGAATTGAAGGGGAATGCCAAATTACCGGTTAAGAATGTAACGATTGAGAATGTGAAAGTGGGTGAGGTGAAAGAGTTCGTGAAGAAAGTGAATAATGTAGAGAATGTAGTGGAAAAGAATGTGACTTATGATAGGAAAGGGAAATAACCCTTTCCTGAAAGTAGCGGAAAATTTCATGCTATAATTTTAGTATAATGTAGTATCTTAGCAGCAAAATTGAAAACTTTATGCTAAGATGAAGAAATCCTTTTATTTATTACTGCTAATCACTCTATATAGCAGTATCAGCTTTGCCCAAAGCCTGAAATCTATATCTATTTTAGGCGATTCGTATTCAACATTTGAAGGATACCTGCAACCCGATACCAATAGCATTTGGTATTACGTTTCTCCGCAACAGCAAACGGACGTAACTTCCGTAAAGCAGACTTGGTGGCATAAATTCATCAAAGAGAATAACTACCGCCTTTGTATCAATAACTCATTTTCCGGTGCAACAATTTGTAATACCGGTTATAATCAGGCTGATTATTCGGATCGTTCTTTTATTACCCGTATGGATAAGTTGGGATGTCCGGATATCATCTTTATTTTCGGTGCAACGAATGATTGTTGGGCCGGTTCACCGCTTGGGGATTACAAGTATGAAGGATGGACCAAGGAAGATTTATATACATTCCGTCCGGCCATGGCATATCTGCTCGACCACATGATTGATCGTTATCCTAATGTTGAGATCTATTTTCTGCTGAATTCAGGTTTAAAGGAAGAGTTTAATGAGTCGGTCAGAGCTATCTGTCATCACTATAATATTGATTGTATTGAACTGCATGATATTGATAAAAAGAGCGGTCATCCTTCGATAAAGGGGATGGAGCAGATTAGCGATCAGATTAAGATGTTTATGAAGAAGACGAAGTGAAAATACATCGGGAATTAAGATAATGATATTGCCACTTGCTACTCTTTGATTAGGAATACTATTTCAAAGAGTGTCAAGTGGCAATAAGTTTAGTTGTTTATCTTAATATCCCGGATTCTGCATTGCTTTCTTTTCTTCATTACTTAGTGCAGAACCATTTGAATTGGTGATACCATCCAGGAAGGCTTGAGGAATCGGACGATAGTAATGTTTCTCCGGTTTGAATTCACCAAGACCTCTGCTGACACCATCGTTGAATTTATGCCAACGTGCGTCTAATGTTTTGGTACGCGCCAGATCCTCCCAGCGTTGCAATTCGCCACAAAGCTCACGGGTACGTTCATTTAATAGGAAGCACATCATTTTGTCAGCATTGGATGTACAGCCCAGTTCGTTGTAGATAGGGGTGTCGACTGTAGAGTTATAAACATCTGCCACACTATTTAATTTCATTGTTGTTTTAGTAGAAGCAGTAGTCTCCTGTCCGATATTGTTTGACTCATAATAAGTGTTTTCTTCCCAGTAAATAGCACCTTCGGAAGAATGCCCGCCACCTTTTCCGGAACAATAAGGATTATTCTTATAAGCTTGTCCGCCATCTACATTCTTACTACGGTCTTCACCTGTTTCGTAACCGGCACGTTCACGCAGTTTATTTATCCATTCGATAGCTTTGTCGTAATTGGCTTCCCCTTTACGAATATACGCTTCGGCAACCATTAATACATCATCTGCCGAACGGGCGATGATGGCATCGCGAGTACCGAATTGAGATGCAATGGAAACACGGTAACCATCCCGGAATTTAGATAAAGCTACTGAACGCTTGTGAGGTATGATATCGTAATAATTGCCCGTTTTCTCATTTATATTCCAGCTGTGTTCCTGTCCTTTGAAATAACGTACATATGTATATGTATTGCACATTTTTCCATCTTTCAAAACAGTATATGCCGGAGCGTTGGAATATTTCTCATATCGGTTGTCTCCCGGGTCATTAACGATGTATTTCATACCGAGTTCACCTCCACTAAAACGTTTGTCGCCTTCTTTTACACCTGCCGGGGCATATGGCATATCTTCTGCTGTCCAGGTGGGAGCACTTTTGGTCTCGTTGGCTCCATAACAGGTAATGAATGATTTCCAGAAACGAGAGTCATTGACACGGTCAAACACCTGCATAGTATATTCTGTGGCACTCACATATGAGAATTCACGTCCTCCGGAGATGTCGCGTTTACATCCACCTATATCATTACCTTGATATACGGCCGGATAATAAAGATGCATCTGATTTCCATAACGTCCCCATGTTGATTCGTCGTTAGAGAATTGAGCTGCCAGAACCACTTCACTTACTTTTTCATTGGCTCCGTTCGGCTGCTCATAGTCCCAAAGTTCTACATAGTCATTGCACAACGGATGTGCATCTACCACTTCCGAACCATATTGAATCACAGCATCAAGGTCGGATGCTACATAATTACTGTTCCAGTCACTGTACAATTCGGATGCCCGGAATAAATGCGCTTTTGCGAGGAAATGGGCGGCAGCGTATTTATTGATTCGTCCAATCGATTCACCTTTATCCGGAAGTAGTCTGTAGGCTTCTCCAAAATCTGATATAATCTGGGTGTATATTTCTTCAGCAGAATTTCGTGTGAAATATGTTTCCGCACTTGTGGACGGAACTAATTTTAACGGTACGCCACCAAATTGCTTCACTAATTCGAAATAAGCATAAGCCCTTAGAAAATGCGCTTCTCCCAGACGTGTGTTATATGAGGGTGAACTTTGGTTATAATATTGAGGTATATTCTGGATCAATATGTTTGCGGGTTCAACCAGTCCGTAGTAATTGTCCCAGACAGGTTGGTTGGCATCTTTCTCAGATGAATTTAAATCTTGGCTATAGTGGTTCCATGCAGGGATAACATTGTTAGCATCGGTAAATTCATCCACTCCCATGTTGTAACACTGAATACCCCATATATAGTTGAATTTGAATTTTAGTTTCTGGTAGGCTCCAGTCACTAATTCATCAAGTCCTTCCTGTGTCTTAAAGCGGTCAGTACTATATTGAGTTGTTAAATTCTCATCAAGGAAAGATTCACTGCACGAAGTGATCGAACTTCCTGTTGCGCCGGCTATTAGAGCTGCAAATAATATTCTATTTAATTTCATAATGTCTTTACTTTAATTTGTTTATTAGAATCCAATGTTGACACCTATTACAAAACTCTTCAAAGTGGTAGGTGAGCCAAATGTCTTGGTGTTATTGTCATAGTTTACCAAGTCAGTATCCAAAAAGTCACATGCCTTATAGATATTGAATGGATTCATGGCTTGAACATACAACTTCAGATTATTGATACCCAAATTCTTTAATTGCTGTGGGGCAAAGTTATAACCCAATGAAATATTACGAACTTTGATGTATGAGCCATCCTGATAGTTCATTGCACTGTTAAAGGCATCGGCTCCTTCACCGTTAGAACCGGGTGAATAGTATTTTGCATTCTCATTGGTACCGGCCACCCAATAGTCTACTTTACGCTGCATATAGCGACCGTCAAGAGTAACGGCTCCCTGTGGAACTGTAAAACCCCAGCGTGATAGAATAAAGAAGGACAGTTCAAAATTCTTATAACTGAAAGTATTACTCCATCCACCTGTCCAGCGTGGACGTGTGTGCCCTACAATTTTCTTATCGTCATTAGCATCAATTTTGCCGTCATTATTTAAATCTTTCACTTTGATTTGTCCCGGTTTACGTCCATATTTGGCAGCTTCTTCAGCTTCTTCTGTTTTCCAGATGCCATCATATACCCAGTCGTAATAAACGCCGATTTCTTCACCGACAAACCATTTATTGTTCACATCTTCCGTTCTACCATTGGACAATTCGTCAATTCGGTTTCTGTCCATTGACCATGTTAAAGTAGTGCTCCAAGAAAAATCTTTTGTTTGTACAGGTATTGCATTTACTTGTAGGTCAATACCATATCCGGATGTTTTACCCACATTCGCATAAGTGGAAACATAACCCGTTAGCGAAGGAATTGACATTTCCAGTAACAAATCATCTGTTTTCGTTTTGTATGCATCGACACTACCGGTAAGTCGGTTATTAAAGAAACCATAGTCAATACCGACATTGTATTGTGTAGTTCTTTCCCAGCCTAGAGTCGGATTAGCCATTTTGGCGGGTTCCTTCTGTGAAGGATCTGAAGGTACATAACCCAGAGATGAGTCATTCTGTCCCCAGTTATAGTATAAACCTGTGATGGCACCTTTGGTTGCATATGCTTTGATTGCCGCATTACCTGTAACACCCATACCTACACGAAGTTTCAACTGATTCAGCCAACTGATGTCTTTCAGGAAATCTTCCTGATCCATTCTCCATGCGATAGCAGCAGAGGGGAAACTGGCCCATTTGTGTCCTTCGGCTAATTGAGAGGCACCGTCCCAACGCATAGATGCTGTTAGCAAGTACTTATCTTTATAACCATAATTCAGGCGAATCATATAAGAAGCCATTTGAGTTTCAGTCAGTCCTGTGCCGAAAGAGTTCAGTGTGCCGGCAGAGCCTATATTATACCAAAGCTCATCCGATGAGGCTACATTAGTGGCTCTCATATCTCCCATCTCGTAATGGTAGGCAGAAGCGGATTGCATCAATGTCATTCCCAAATTATGCTGTCCCAGAGACTTGTTGTAATAGATCAGGTTATCTAATGTCCATGCACGTTTTTGTTCGTTTTTATATTGTGCACCATTGTTACCGTCTCCATTAATACCATCAGCAGCGTTAGCAACTCCTAAGGTGTAGAATTGGAATTCAGGGCCAAACTGAAGACGATAGGACAAACCTTCCAATGGTTTCCAGATTTTACCGAAATCAATTTGTGAATACAAACTGGCAGAAGCGCGGAAAGTGCGGCGTTGATTAGTATTATAGTCCAATTCGCGAATAGGGTTGATGATATTTACATCACCACTCGGATAACGGACATATTCACCGTTTTCATCGTAAGGCACTGTCCAGGGGATCATACCTCTTAATGCACTATAGAAATCACCCGAACCGGTTACAGATTTTGAGAAACTGTATCCATAGTCTTGAGTTGAATACGATGCATTGATTGAAGAACCCATTTTGAACCAATCGACAGGAGTTACGTCAAATGAGGTTTTCAATGTATAGCGTTCGTATGCTTGTCCCGGTTGTGTACCTTTCTGGTCCAGATAGCCGAATGAGGCATAGCCTTGAAATTTGTCAGACCCTCCGGATGCGCTTAAGGTATGTTCGTGAGTGATCCCTGTTTGTTTGCCGTGAGAAGTCCAGTCGTATGAACCTACTAAAGATGGATCGTAAACTCCGTTTACCCATGCCTTCTCGATGTTTTGCCATGAAGAGGTTACACTGCCGAATGCAGCTTTATCTGCTTCATAAGTCGGAGTGGCGGAAGCATAAGATCCTGCATTGTATTTAGCTAAGCGGGCATAATCCAGCCATTCGGAGGCAGACATCATCTTTGTTACATCGTGTAGTGTTTCAAAAGTGACAGTACCGGAATAGTTCAGGGTTACCTTCCCTTCTTTTCCTTTTTTAGTAGTCACAAGAATGACACCATTGGCACCACGTGAACCATAAATTGCTGTGGCTGAAGCATCTTTCAGAATGTCAATAGATTCAATATCGGAAGGATTGATGTTTTCAATGCCTCCATTTTGAATGACCATACCGTCTACCACATACAACGGACCCTGTTCCGCATTAATGGAGCGTTGTCCACGGATATTAATGTTACCGACCTCTCCGGGACGTTGACTGGACGTGATATCTACACCGGCTGTTTTGCCTTGCATTCCTTCCAGTGCGTTTCTTACAGGCATTGCTTTCAGTTCTTTTTCTCCTACGCGAGCCATAGCACCGGTTACGTCACTTTTTTTCTGGACTCCATATCCTACAACTACTACTTCGTCTAAGGTTTCCGTATCTTCTTGAAGAGTAATTTGGAAGTTAGTATTTCCGGCCACGGATACTTCTTGTTTTTTATATCCTATATAAGTGATAGTGATTGTACCTTTTATTGGCACATTGGAAAGAGAAAACTTGCCATTTAAATCGGTAATTGTACCATTAGTAGTACCATTAACCAATACACTGGCACCAATAACCGGTTCTCCGGTGAAATCTGTAACTGTGCCCGAAATTGTCTTATTCTGGGCATAAGATTCTACTATTAAAAAAGAAAACAAAGTGAGGAGAAATAGCCGTCGGATAGTATCCTTATAGGCGTACAGGTGATTACCTTTTTTGTTGCTTTTCATACTTTAATTATTAAGTTATAAATATTGGTTTATATAGCCTTTATTGTTCATTTTCTTTTCGTCTTCTTTTGAGGACTTTTTATCTCTTGCTTTATTATATGGGGATATTCCTGTAATATAGGATTTTATAGAGGATTGGTAATGTAATGTATTATATAATATCTATATATTTACATAGTGTATTTATTGTTATTAAGTTAAACAAAAGTTAGATTCTCTTTTTAAAAGAAACTTTTTACATTCTACCTGTGAAAAAGTGTTGCAAACATAACGACTTAATCAAGATATAGCAATGCAGAATCGTACAAATGCATGGAAAATACCGTCTTTTGCACGATATTCCATGTTATGGGTGCGATTTTCGATTGGTGACCAATGACTATGAATCTTTTTGTTTCTATTTTATTGTATTGAAAATAGTAATTTATAAACCTAAAAAACGATATGGCGAATTTTTCAATTGTAATTGTTCCAACTAAAAAATTATCAAATGGCAGACATCGGATAAGGGTAGCAGTAGCCCACCATTCACAAACCAGATATATATCTACCCAGTTTACTTTGGATTCTGCCAACCAGTTAAAAAATGGTAGAGTAGTAAGGCATGAGAATGCTGCAAATATGAACATTTGTCTTCGAAGACTAATCAATGAGTATGAGGAAATTGTTACATCAATCAGCTATTTACCTGTAATCTCATGTACTGAGCTAATACGTATTATCACTTATGAACAAAAGAAAAAAGGGATCACTTTTCAAACTGTTGCGAAAGAGTATATGGATTTTATGAAAGGAGAAGAACGGGAGAAATCTTATAAACTCTACAAGATAGCTACAGAGAGATTCATTAAGTATATGAATGGAGATTTCCCTCTAATACAGTTGAGTCCTCTCCATATACAAGGATTTTCAAAAGCTCTCCGTAAAGAGAATCTAGCAGATACTACTATCAGGATATATTTGACTCTGATAAAAGTCGTATTGAATTATGCAGGTAAAATGAACTATGTAACTTATTCTATCCATCCTTTTGTTCTCTTTAAAATGCCTGCAAGTAATGTACGAGAACTCGATTTGTCAGTAGATGAATTAAAGAGAATACGAGACACTCGTCTTTTTAAACCTTCTCAATCTATAGTAAGAGATATTTTTATGCTTACTTATTATTTAGGTGGTATTAACTTGAGAGATTTGTTGGCATATAATTTTAAAGATAAAAAGTATATGAGATATATACGTCATAAAACACGTAATAGTAAAAAAGGAGAGAATGAAATTGCATTTACTCTACAACCCGAAGCAAAAGCTATCATAGATAAATATCTGACTAGAGACGGGTATTTAAAATTTGGAAAGTATTCATCTTATAGACAGATATACAGTTTGATTTTTCGACATATAGACAAAGTGGCACGACTTTCGGGGATAAGTAAAAAGGTTACTTACTATTCTGCTCGAAAGACATTTGCACAACATGGATATAATTTAGGAATCCAAATTGAGAAAATAGAGTATTGCATAGGGCACAGTATGAAAAACAATCGTCCTATATTCAATTATATCAAAATTATGCAAGAACATGCTGATAAAGTATTTAGGGAAATATTAAATCAGTTATTATAAAACGTTGATTCTTTTATGCCTCGTCTTGAGGCATTTCTTCTGTTTTCAAGTTTTTTCTCTATTGAAGATTCTTCAATAGCTGCCTCATTATTGTCTAACGGTAACTCTCTAATCCTAATAATGCTTTGATAAACAAGGCTTTCAAGTCAAAAGAGAATCTAACTTTTGTTTAACTGAAATTACATAAAAACAACTAATGTAAAAATGCAAATACCACATAAAGATATGCTCTACCAGAATTCTACAAAATTCTACATTAAAGCATTTTATAAAACTCCCATTAAAAGATAGAAGAATAAAAACTTTTAAAGAAGATAAAAGACAGACAAGCTATAAAACAAATAAATCAAGATTTATAACCAATAATTAATTATATGAAAAACATTCATTCAATAACATTTTCACTCACACCTTTATCGGCGGGATATGATAAGTACAATAGTTCGTGTATAATCACGAAAGATTTCAATCCTTCACAACGAGTATAATAGCTAAAAATATTTGTTTAACTTTAACAAACATGGTATGAAGAAAAACTATGTAACGGCTGCTTTTGCTTTGCTTCTTTTAGCAGGGTGCAGTAATGACGTGAAAGAATCCGATATCAAATTTTCGGGAGAGGCAGGTGCTAAAGTCTCATTTAGTGCAGTAATCAATGATCAGGAGGCAAGTAATCTTGTAACCAGAGCCACGGAAACGAGTTGGGAGTCTGGAGATCGAGTAGGCATCACCTGTGGAAAAGACCAGATGAATGTTGAGTATCAATATTCCCCAGACAATACAGGGTTATTTAATGCAGTGAATGGAAAAATTGAAGATATTTGGGTGCTTGGTACCCAAACTTATGATGTATTGGCATATTACCCCTTTACTGGAACATCTGGTACAGAACCGGTAGCGGTAGAGGTTAACACCGGTACTGAAGTACAAACGAATAAAGAAACACGTAAGCAAATCGACTTTCTTTATGCAACAGGAGTTGCAACCAGCCAACAACCCAATGTACAACTGTCATTTCGGCATGTAATGAGTCGTATTAAACTAACCTTTACTCCAGGTGAAGGGGTGACTCTATCTGATATAACATGTTATCTTATTGGCTTAAAACAAGAAGGAACATTTAATCCTGTCACAGGTATAGCAGCAGTAAGTACTGCTGAAACGGTCAAGCCTGAAGATATAATCTGGGATGGCGATCGGAAAGTGGGTGCAGATGGGAACTACACAATAGAAGCTATTTTATTACCACAAGTTGTTAGCGAAAAGGTCTGGATTCAGGCAGGAATGGGTGGAAACTATTACGAGGCAACTTTTACTAATTTAACAGAGTTGAAACCCGGTTATTCTTACAACTATACAGTCGAAGTTAATAAGTATGAAGATAATGAATACACACTGAAAATCACTCAAGCAACAGAAATTGTTGGCTGGACCACAGGTGATGAGGGCAAATATTCACCTGATGCGGGACTTGCAGGAACTGACTCTTCAGTCACCAACCCCAGTTGGAATCTGGATGAAGAAGAGATTGACTAATTTCTATATGGACAGTCATTATTACACATCTTTAGAGTAATAAAATAAAGAATCTTTAATGAATAAACAATATCTGATTTATGAAATATTATAATTATATATCTATACTGCTCTTTGTTAGTTTTTCCGCACTAACATCTTGTACTCAAGATGATAACATGGGCAATGAGGCAAGCTCTACACAGAACTTCCAGATTTCGGTAAGTGATACTGGCTTTGAGAGCGATAATACTACACGCGCCACTGAAAATAACTATTCTACTATATTCGTGAATGGAGATGCCATAGGAATCTTTGCAGTGCGCAATGGAGCGATTGTAAGCAATATAAATAATGTAAAATGCACGATGCAGGATGGTGCATGGGAAATGGAAACCAATATAGAATACAAGGAAAGTGAATTTAAGAAAATGAGTTTCTATGCTTATTATCCATATAATGGCACATTCAATTCAGACACGGATTTTGATGCATCTAAAACGTTAACTGATGGTGACCCATTCGAAGGATACGTGGCAAATTGGAAAGTAGACGCTGAACAAGATGAAGCCAATTATACCAAATATGACCTGATGACAAGTGTCGGAAAAGCTTCCGGACAACGCTTGAAAGGAGAAGTATCTTTCGTCATGCAACACCGGATGGCACTTGCTGTCCTTCAAATGCCAGACGTAGTATATGATTTTACAAATACAGATGTAACTATTGATGATTACATTTTACCCACTCAAGCAGGCTCATTTAAACTAAATAATAAAATAGCCAAACCTTATGAGCAAGAAATTAACTCTAAAACCTATTATCGTTTTCTTGTAAATCCGAATAAAGAATTCACTATTGCAGGATCTTATATCACAAGTAAAGAAGAAAAGACCTATGACCATACAGCTACATTAACAAGCGGACAGGCAAAACTGTATAAGGTCAAAAATCCGGATACGATAAAGCAACAGCTTTCCGTAGGTGATTATTTATGTGCAGATGGTTCTATTATAAGCAAAGATGCTGCCGTACCCGAAAATGCGATTGGCGTGATATTCTATGTAGGCAATCCGCAACCGTCGGTAACACATGCCGATAAATACGTAGAGGCCAAAGATCCATTACGCCGTGATTACCCCGAATGCAAACATGGTTTAGTATTAGCTCTAAAGAATGCACTATTAGGCACTGCAGAAAAAGGAAGATTCAACACTAGTAATAAACACTATTACGGCACTTGGTTCAGGACTGATGAAAAATATATGAATAGTTACGTAGATACGGAAAGAGGAAAAAATGTTGCTCCTATTGCAGGATTTCAAGGTTACAATAATACAGTTCTCATGGAAGTTGGTGCAACTATGGGCGATGATTATAAGGCAGGTGCCGGTAATGCATTAACAGCCTTGGAAAATTATCGGACAGAAAACGCAACTCCTACAACCTCAACAGGTTGGTATTTCCCTTCAGATTTTGATCTTATAACTGTCAAACAAGTAGTGGCTACTGTAAATTCCAGCATCGAGAAAGCCAATGGAACAGTATTAGTTATTAATGACGGTGCTACCGAGGGAGGAAGTTTTTATTGGTCAAATACTGAACGTAATAATGAATGGTTGTGGGCTAATACAATGGGAAGTGGTAGTGATGCTTCTGGTCCTGCAGAAAGTGGTTCTCTTACAGCAAAACGCTACGCATCAAATAATGATGGTTTTTTCCGTATGATGCTTGCCTTTTAAAGTATTCTAATTAATACCTATTAAAGGTAATATTGATTGCTATTATTATATCAGTTATGTAAAAAATATGAATAAGAAAAACTACATAAAAAAGACAACTTTACCTGTCGTACTGTTTTTCTCCTTCGCTTTGGTACCAGTATTCGGTAGTCAAGGACAGGCTTATGCTGCGGTAGACATTGTCCAGCAGCAGAGCATGATAAAGGGAACGGTAGTAGACGAGAAAGGTGAACCGGTTATCGGTGCGAATGTGATTGCTGCAGGGTCTCCCAACGGTACAATCACCGATATAGACGGTAATTTCAGACTGAGTGTAAAGCCGGGTGCAAAACTGAAAATCTCTTATATCGGCTATACCGATCAGGTTGTGGTAGCCAAAGACAAAATGAGGATTGTACTGGCAGAAGACGCTACCGCGCTAGAAGAAGTAGAAATTGTGGCGTATGGTGTACAGAAGAAAGTCAGTGTAACGGGAGCTATTGCCAGTGTGAAAGCCGAAGATGTAATGCGTACTCCGGTGGGAAGTATTTCTAATGTTTTGGGAGGGCAGATGAGTGGTTTGACCACCGTACAGTACTCTGGTGAGCCAGGTGCGGATGCCGCGGACATCTTAGTGCGTGGTAAAGCCACTTGGACGAATTCTTCGCCGTTGATCCAAATTGATGGTATAGTACGTGAAGCATCGGATATGGCACAACTCGACCCGAATGAAATAGAAAGTATCAGTATTTTGAAAGATGCTTCGGCTACGGCTGTTTTTGGTATCCGTGGTGCCAACGGTGTAGTATTGATTACCACTAAGCGCGGTAAGGAAGGAAAGGCGAAAATCTCTTTCACTACTTCTGCATCCATATTGATGCCGACCAAGATGGTAGAGCAGGCAAACTCTTATGAGTATGCAACTTTCTACAACCAGATGCTTGCCAATGATGGGACTGCTCCTAAATTTAGTGATGAAGTCATTCAGAAATTTAAAGATCATTCCGACCCCATACGTTTCCCGGATGTTGATTGGGTGGATTATGTGATGAAAGATGCAGCGATTCAGACTCAGCACAACTTGAATATTTCGGGTGGTACTGACCGTGTACGCTATTTTATTTCCGTTGGTGCTTATACACAAGGCGGTTTGTTCAAGGAATACGACTTGCCCTACAACTTGAGCTATCAATACCGTCGGTTCAACTACCGTACCAATTTGGATATAGATGTGACAAAGACAACCAAACTGTCAATCAACCTCAGTGGTAATCTCGACAACTCTGATAAACCGAACAACAGTGGGGGGACTTCTTCCATCGTGAGAAATATTTATTATACAACTCCTTTCCATAGTCCGGGTATTGTAGACGGAAAAATGGTGTATGCTACTGCCGATGAACAAGCCGACGGTTTGCGTCTTCCTTTTACCGGAACCAATGATGCAATGACATATCGTAATGGTAAATCAACTCATGCCAGCAATAATAAATTGAGTATGGATTTAGCATTGGAACAAAAATTGGATTTTATAACCAAAGGATTGAACTTTAGACTGAAAGGTGCCTACAACAGTGCTTTCTCTGTAACTAAAACTGGTGAATGTGGCATTGCTTCTTATACACCGATTCTTAAAAGTGATGGTACAATAGGCTATAAGAAAAGTGGTGAGAATTCTGATGTGAAATATGGCTATAGTACGGGTAAGGCACGTGACTGGTATATGGAAGCTGGTTTCAACTATTCCCGTTCGTTCAACAACCATAACGTAGGCGCATTGCTTCTTTACAACCAGTCAAAAGAATATTATTTTGGTAGTTCCAATTCGATCTATCGGGATATTCCGCGCGGATATGTTGGTTTGGTAGGACGTGTTACTTATGATTGGAAAAATCGTTACCTTGTCGAATTTAATGTCGGTTACAACGGTTCTGAAAACTTTGCTCCCGAGTCCCGTTTCGGTGTATTCCCGGCTGGTTCTTTCGGATGGGTTATGAGTGAGGAAAAGTGGTTCAGTGCCATGAAGCCTTGGGTAAGTTTCTTGAAGTTGCGCGCTAGTTTCGGTTTGGTAGGTAACGACAAAACTGGTAGCAACGATTCTCGTTTCTTGTATGTTCCCGATCCTTATAATACAAATCTGAATTCGGAAGCAAATGTTGGCGGAAATGGTAACTATGGTTATATTTTCGGTGTGGATAACAAAACAATAAGTTTAGGTTCGTCTGAGGCTTCAAAGAATAATCCGAATGTTGGATGGGAAAAGTCTTTCAAGCAAAACTACGGTATTGACATTAACTTCTTAGATGACAAATTGAGTGCAACGGGAGAGTATTACCGTGAACACCGTACCAACATCTTGTTGCAGAACGGACAAGCACCTGGCATTTTGGGATTCGCCATGCCGTGGGCAAACCTTGGTATCGTAGATAGCTGGGGATGGGAACTCTCCTTGAAATGGAATGATAAAATAGGGAATAACTTCCGCTATTGGGCGGGTGTTAATCTTTCATACAACCAGAATGAGATTATCGAAAACATGCCGGCTCCACAACTATACGATTACCAGTACACGAAAGGACACCGTATCGGAGCACGCAAGCAGTATGTATTCTGGCGTTATTATGACGAAATAACTCCCGAACTTTATGAACAAACTTTCCATCGTCCGTACCCCGATCAAGGTATAGCAATGCAGAATGGTGACGCGGTATTTATGGATTTGAATGGCGACCGCCTCATTGATAACAATGACATGAGTTACGATTATGGTTATACAGACGATCCTGAATATATGGTTGGTGTCAATTTGGGATTTGTATATAAGAATTGGGAGGTAAATACTCAATGGACAGGCTCATGGAATGTAACGCGTATGGTTTCGGACGTATTCCGCCGTCCGTTCCGTTCGGCTTCAGAAAACGAGTATGGAGGTTTACTTTCATACCATCTGGATAATACTTGGACAGAAGAGAATCCATCGCAAAGTGCCAAATATCCACGGGCTAGTTTTGTAACTGCAAAAGGAGAGCACAATTATGCTGACGCTACGTTGTATGAGCAAGATTCCAAATATTTGCGTCTGAAGACATTACAAGTGGCATATAACTTCAAATTCCCATTTATGAAGAAATTAGGAATGAATACGATGCAGTTGGCATTCAGCGGATATAACCTATGGACTCTAACTCCTTATCTGTGGGGTGATCCTGAAGCACGGGCCAGTAGCTCGCCGGCATATCCATTGTCAAAGACCTATACATTGAGTTTAAAAGTAGGATTCTAATTGCAGGTATATAAAGTATAATATTATTATGAGACAAATATATAAATGGATTGTTAGCGCATTGGCTGTAGTTTCACTGATAACTACGTCATGTGTAGATGAAATAAAGTTTGGAAATTCTTTTCTGGATAAAGCACCGGGGGGATCGGCCACCATCGATACCGTATTTGGAAGCGCTATCTATACACAGCAATTCTTGACAGGCATTTACAGCCGTCAATATTATGGGCTTCCGTATATGAACAGAAACTATCCTGAAATCCAAAATTCATGCGACTTATATACAGGGAAATTTGAGGCTTTGAGTGACTGTTGGCATTTACACTGGGCAGGTGCAGGGCTTCAATCTCAATATTATGCCGCTACCCATACGGCCTCTTATAGTTATCGTCAAGACAAATTCAGTTATCTCCAAGAATGGGTTTGGGAAGCTGTCCGTTATGGTTATATTCTATTGGAGAATATTGATCGGGTACCCGATTTGAGCGAAACAGAAAAAGCACGAATGATTGCTGAAACAAAATGTCTGATAGCTGCCCGTTATTTTGATATGTTTCGTCATTATGGGGGGCTGCCTATCCTGCGTAGTACTTTCACTGGTACGGAATCCAGTTTTGAAATTCCACGTGCTACGGTGGAGGAAACGGTGAACTATATGATTGGTCTGTTGGATGATGCCATCGATGCAAATATTCTTCCTTGGGCTTATGATGGAAATACGGCAACTACCAGCCAGTCTTATGTAGGCCGCTGGACGAAAGCTAGTGCAATGGCTCTAAAATGTAAAATCTGGCAATTTGCTGCTTCACCTTTATTCAACGACGTGCAGGGATATGCCGGCGGCTCTTCTCAGGCAGAGCAACAACACTTGGTTTGGTATGGTAGTAAGCGTCCGGAACTTTGGCAGAATTGCTTGCAGGCTTGTCAGAAGTTCTTTGAAGAAAATGAAAAGAACGGCAATTATTATCAATTGCGACAAGCCAGTTCCAATACTCCATCGCAATATCGTCAGGCCTATCGTATGGGATATATCTTACAAGGTAGCAGGGAGGTTATTCATTCTGTTCGCGTGAGAGAAAGCGATAACCATAACAATGGTAATTATCAATGGCACGCATGGCAATCCGGTGTGAAACGTTTGAATTACAATCCGACACAGGAATATATTGAAATGTTTCCATGGGCAGACGGTACTCCGTTCGATTGGGATGCGTTGGCGGCAGAGGGAAAAGAAGCGATGAATACCATGTTCGCTAAGGGAGAAATTGATCCTCAGACACACTACCAAAAGACAGAATTGACACGTGACCCCCGTCTGTATGAGACAGCACGTATTAATGGTACTCCGAACACATTGGACTGGACTACAGGAGAAATGGGACAGCAGCCTTTCGAAGCTTGGGTAGGTGGATATCACGCCGGTATGGACCCTAAAAATGAGTCAGAACTGTTTGCCACCGGTTATGCTAATCTGAAATATTGGTTGGGAGATGAATATATACGCCAACCTCTCCAATGGGTATACCTTCGCTATTCTGATCTCATGCTAGTTTATGCGGAAGCATTATTACAAGCTAATAACGACAATACCGGTGCACTAAAATGGATTGACCAAGTGCGTGCTCGTGTGGGAATGAAAGGTTTGGCAGAATGTAATCCTGGCAAAAATCTGACAACCAATCATGATGCTTTATTAGAAGAACTTCTGAGAGAACGCGTTTGCGAACTAGGTATGGAAGACAGCCGTTTCTTCGACCTTATTCGTTACAAACGCGAAGATTTGTTTGAGAAACGTTTACATGGTTTGCGTATATACCGTATGGGATATACAAAAAATGATAAGGGCGAAACGGTATATGGCCGTATTGAAAAACAATGGTATGGTCCTGACCAAAACAGCAAGATGGATCAGCCTACGGACTTCGAATACGAGAAATTTGAATTGAAGAATCCGACTCGCCATTGGTGGGATCATGGATTTGACGCGAAATGGTATCTGTCTCCGTTCCCACAGGTTGAAGTGAATAAAGGTTACGGATTGATTCAAAATCCGGGATGGTAATGAGTGAGGCACATGAATAACATGATATTTGAACATCAATTTATGAAAAAACATAAAATACTGATAATGGTATTCCTTGTATGTTCGGGCATTTCTGCCGGAGCACAGGAAACGAAAGAAGACACCACGGTTGTCAAGGGGTATGCCGCACAATCGATTGATGTGGGAGCCAATCGGACATTCACTCGGGCGGAATCGACTGCTTCCGTCTCTACTGTCTATAATGATGAGTTTGACAAACGGGCGGCAAAGAATATCTCCCATTCCCTCTACGGACATGGACTGGGATTGGTAACTCTCCAAAACGGAGGTAACTATGCCGGGACTGAACCGACATTCTATGTAAGGGGTGTACAAAGTCTTTCCAGCAGTTCACCATTGATTCTGGTAGATGGAATAGAGCGGGATATGAGTTTGGTAAGTCCTGAAGAAGTGGAATCTGTATCTGTACTGAAAGATGCTGCGGCTGTGGCATTGTACGGATATAAAGGAACAAACGGTGTTATCCTGATTACTACCAAGCGGGGTAAATACGAGAGTCGGGAAATAAAATTCACTTATGACCATGTAATAAACTTCATGTCGCGTAAGCCGGAATTTGTGGATGCTGCCACCTATGCACAGGCTGTTAATGAAGCACGTGGTTACGAAGGTAGTTCTGCCCGATATACTCCCGGAGAAATAAACGCATTCCGTACAGGAGATTATCCTTATCTCTATCCGAATGTAGATTGGGTGGAAGAGACTTTCCGCAACTCTGGTGTATCTAATAAGTATACCATGGAACTCCGGGGTGGTGGTACTAAATTCCGTTATTATACAATGATTGATTTATTGACTGACAAGGGCTTTGTAAATAGTCCGAATGAAAATGATGGCTACTCTACACAGAATAAGTATTCACGCGGTAATCTGCGCACCAATCTGGATATTGACCTAACCAGTACTACGCAGCTGAAACTGAATTTACTGGGTACATTGACAGAATCAAGTCGTCCGGGTAGCTCTGCCGATTTGTGGGACATGGTTTACAGTCTGCCTGCTTCCGCCTTTCCGGTAAAAACGGAAGATGGAGCATGGGGAGGTAATAACACATCATGGCTGGGTACTTCCAATCCGGTGGCTCAATCGCAAGGTGCTGCTTACGCTAAAGGACATATGCGCAATCTTTTTGCCGACATGACATTAACCCAAGATTTATCGGGTATGCTCAAAGGCCTGCGAGCAAACGCTATGCTCGCTTACGATAGCTACTCAGCTATTTGGGAGGATCACAGTAAGACGTATGCTTATGCCGGTTATACTCCTACATGGAATGATAATGGTATTCCTACTTACACTACGACAACTGGTGGAGAACCGTCCGAAATGGGCAAGGATGCGAGCATTAATGACTGGAAACGTCGATTCAATTTTGCTGCAAGCATTGATTATACTCGTTCGTTCGGAAAACATGACTTGTATACACAAGCTAAGTGGGATTATGAATACCGTGACAGTTACGGACTGAATACTACAATTTATCGTCAGAATGTATCATGGTATACTCATTACGGATTTAACAAACGCTACTATGTCGATTTGGCATTAGTAGGGTCGGAATCCAGCCTTTTGGCCCCGGGACATAAATGGGCGTTCTCTCCTACTGTTTCTGCAGCATGGGTATTATCTAACGAGAATTTCTTGAAAGACGCTTCATGGATTGATCTCTTGAAACTGCGTGCTTCTTTTGGTGTAATTAATGCTGACTATTTGCCTACAGACGGAAGTGATACAGTATACGACTACTGGACGCAGATTTACACAACTACCGGTACCGTGTACAATTTCAACAACAGTTATCAATCCGACTTTGGTTCTACATTACTCAATCGACTGGCTACAGCTAATTCTACGCACGAAAAAGCTTATAAATATAATGTCGGCCTAGACGCTATGTTATTTGGCGGATTGAACATGACTTTGGAGGGTTATTATCAACGCAGAAAAGATATCTGGGTGTCTTCCAATGGTAAATATACGGATGTGCTGGGTATGGATGCTCCGTTCGAAAATGCCGGCATTGTAGATAGCTGGGGGATAGAAGCCGGATTGGATTATACAAAACATCTGGGAGAATTGACACTTAATGTAGGTGGTAATTTCCAGTTCCATCGCAATGAGATCAAGGAACAACTGGAAGAACCAAGACTTTATGAAAATTTGGTGCAGACTGGAAATCAGGTCGGACAGATTTACGGTATGCAGGCTGTCGGATATTTCCAAAGTCAGGCGGAAATTAACAAGAGTTTGCCGCAATCATTCGGTACATTGAAACCTGGTGATGTCAAATATCAGGATGTCAACGGCGATGGTGTGATTGACACTGACGATAAGATAGCCATTGGTTATAGCACTACTGCACCCGAAATCTACTATTCATTCCATCTGGGAGCTGAGTGGAAAGGATTAGGATTTGATGTGATGTTCCAAGGTACTGCCAACTATTCTGCTATACTGAATACGAAAGCTATGTTCTGGCCTACGCTGAACACTACCAGTTTGTCTACTTATTACTACGAAAACCGTTGGACACCGGAGAATCGTAATGCCCGTTTCCCACGTCTGACTTCTGAGAGCAATGGAAACAACCAGCAGACTAGTACACTATGGGTGGTAGATCGTTCTTTCTTGAAGATGAGAAATCTGGAAGTTTACTACAAACTTCCGAAAAACTGGTTGCGGAAGAGTGGGTTCGTCAATAGCGCTAAAGTGTATGTCAGAGGCCTTGACTTGCTTTGCTTCGATGGAATGGACGTAGTAGATCCGGAATCTTATGGAGTAACCAATCCACTGAACAAGAGCATAGTGTTTGGACTGAATATCGGTTTTTAATCACAAAAACAACATGAAATTATGAAACTGAAAAAATTGATATATGGTATCTTGACAGCAACTGTTCTTTCGGCATGTGCGGACCAAATGGAATACCATGAATACAATAATTATGACGAAGACTACGTAAAACTCAATTTCGGTAATGTGGGCGGTTTGATTACCGACATTTATCTGAAACTGGATACGGACTTCGGCAACTATAGCGGAGCAATGCTTGCTTCTGCTACGGATGAAGCGGAATACGCTTATACCAGCAATGATATTGTTGACTTCTACGATGGTTCTTGGAGTTCGACAAATGCCAAGAACAGTATGTGGACTACTTGCTACGAAGGTATTGCCAATTGTAATCACTATCTGGAAAAGTTTACAGGACTTACTTTTCCCGAGCTCGAACTGAATGACGACTATGTGGCACAGATGGGGCGTTACAATAACTATCCTTATGAGGTACGTTTTTTACGGGCTTATTTCTATTTTAATCTGGTACGTCAATATGGAGATGTTCCTTTCTCCGACCACATGCTAAGTGCAGAAGAAAGCAATACGCTGTCTCGCCGTCCGGCACAAGAAATATTCGACTACATCATCTCTGAATGTGACGAAATCAAAGATTTGATTATAGAAGATTATTCAAAAGTAGACAGACCGATTTCGCCGGTAGAGGGTGGACGTGCAAATAAACTGACGGTTTTAGCTCTGAAGGCTCGTGCTGCTCTTTTTGCTGCCAGCCCGTTGTTTAATACCAACAACAATCCGGAGTTGTGGCACCGTGCCGCTCTGGCGAATATGGAAGTGGTGAATGCTTGTGAAACTGCCGGAATGACATTGGTGCCTAAATACGAAACACTGTGGGCTGTCAAGAACTATTCGGATGGTATTAAAGAAATCATTTTCGGGCGGCGTGCCAACAAAGCAGCCAGTTCTGCTGAGTCGTACAACTATCCGGCCGGTCTGACAGGCAGTAAAGGTGGCAATTGCCCGACACAGACGTTGGTAGATGCTTATGAAATGACAGATGGAAAGCCTTATGGGGAAAGTGACTTATACAGTCCGAGCGATCCATACATCAATCGTGACCCTCGTTTTGAGTTGACTATTGCACACAATGGTTCTACTTGGCCCAACTGGAATACAACCCCACTTCAAACATATCAAGGGGGGCTGAATGGCCAACCTATTACCGGAGGCACACCTACAGGATATTACTTGAAGAAACTTTGTCACGGTGATATTGACCTGCGTGATAACAGTACATACAAATCGGATAACCACACTTGGGTTACTTTCCGTTTGGCTGAGTTCTATTTGAATTATGCTGAAGCTTTGTTCAAATATCTGGGTGGGGCTGACGAGGTAAGCAGCGAGTTTGTGGATAAGGACGGGGAGCAAGTTACTGCCCGGAAAATGGCTTCAAAAACCCGCACTCGCGTAGGAATGCCTGAGTTTCCTTATAGTATGACAAATGAGGCATTCTGGACGAAGTATCAAAATGAACGTATGGTGGAATTGGCTTTTGAGGGACATCGTTTTTGGGATGTTCGCCGTTGGAAAGAGGCTGACAAGTTCTTCACAAAGATTGATGTGATGAAAATCACAGATAACGGTGACAGTTATACTTACAATCGCGAGACTGTAACTCGTATGTGGAATGATAAGATGTATCTGTTTCCTATTCCGCGCACAGAGATTATGAAAAACCCGAATCTGACGCAGAACACGGGTTGGTAAATAAAATATTTAATTAAAGATTATAATATGAAGAAATTGTGGATTTGCGCATGTACGCTACTATTGATAACGGTAACAGCATGTAGTGATTACGAAATCTTTGCTGAAGATTTAAATCCGGTAGATTCAACGGAAGATGATCCTGCAGAAGAACCTGATAATTGGGATGGTACATTCGATACGGGTGCAGTACAGGCTGCTACTACAACCGACCGTGCCGTGGCAGCTAGTTTCAATGGTGGTGTGTATGATAAAAGTATAACCACTAAGGCACCACAGGGTGTTTTGGTTAGTTGGCGTTGGTTGTCTTCCGATCCTGATGATATTGGCTTTGATGTGTATCGTGATGGTACGAAACTGAATGCAAGCCCTATTATAAACAGTACGAACTACAAGGACTTGACAGCAGAAATTGGGAAAACCTATAAGTATGAGGTGAAAAACAATGCGGATAATAGTTCGTTAGGTAACTATACCATCACAACAAGTAGCGAAGCTGCCGGATTCTATCGTTCTATTAAACTGAAACCTAGAGCTGGATATGATGCAAATGATGGTGCTATTGGCGATCTGGATGGTGATGGGAAGTATGAAATAGTTGTGAAGAGACAAGTGATTGGTGCTCCCAGAGATGTAGGCGATACAGGCGGTAGCTGGTCAGGATTGCAAGCCGGAAGTTGTATATTGGAAGCTTACAAATTGGACGGTAGCAGCAACGGAGTGCCTATGTGGATAATCAATATGGGTATTAACATCAATCAAGGTGCACACACCACACAGTTTCTGGTATATGACTTTGATGGTGACGGAAAGGCTGAAGTGGCTTTACGTACAGCAGAAGGAACTACATTCGGCGACGGAACAACGATTGGCGATGTGAATGGTGATGGTAAGACTGATTATCGTAATACTTCCAGTGGACGTGTATTGGATGGGCCCGAATTTCTTTCCTTGGCAGATGGTGAAACTGGTGCCGAAATCGCACGTACAGAGTATATTCCTCGTGGAGAAGAGTCTACTTGGGAATCTTATTGGGGAGATTCTTTTGGGAACCGTAGTGAACGTTTCCTGATGGGAGTCGGCCACTTCGATTCACAAGACGGAAGAGCTAGTATTGTTATGTGTCGTGGATATTATAAGAATTTTCAACTATGGGCTGTACACTACAATGATGATGGTAAACTGAGAAACCGTTGGAAATTTAACACTGCTAGCGGATATTCTGAACGATGGCTTGATGCGGGTAACCACAATTTATCTATTGGTGATGTAGATAACGACGGTAAGGATGAAATTGTGTATGGTTCTTGTGGAATCGATCATGACGGTAAAGGTATGTACGCTACTGGATTAGGACACGGAGATGCTTTACATTTAGGTAAATTTGATCCGAATCGTGCTGGTTTGCAAATTGTTGGTTGTCATGAGCACGAAGACAAACATGGTGGAAAAGGTGTTGACATTCGAGATGCTGCCACTGGCGAAATACTTTGGTTTATTCCGGGTAGCGATGATGTGGCTCGCTGTATAGTAGCAGATGTAGACCCTTCAACTCCGGGATGCGAGGTATGGTCTTCTGCAAGCGCAACGGACATCTATTCTTGTAAGGGCGAAAAATTATCAGAAAAAAAGGCGCCGACTCAAATCGGTGGCGGGACTTCATATAACATGGCCATTTGGTGGGATGGTTCGCTAAATCGTCAAATGTTGGATGGAAATAAATATAAGGAAGAAGTTGCCGGTATCGGTGCACCTTGTATTGTTAGTTACACCAATGGCCGTTTGCTTATGGGTGAAAGTTTTGGTGCTGTAACAATCAATGATACCAAAGCTAATCCATGCTTTTATGGTGATATCTGGGGAGATTGGCGTGAAGAGGTTATTTATCCAAGTAAAGATTTCAGCGAACTACGTATCTTAACTACTGATTTCGAAACTCAATATCGTATCCGTCCATTGATGGAAGACCATATTTACAGACTCAGTGCAACGCACCAGAATATTGGTTATAACCAACCAACACATACAGGCTTCTATTTAGGATCTGACAGGACAGATTATAAATAATAAGGAAACCATAATGATATAATAATGATAGGAGTGGTAGCAGGAAATATATGATCTCTGTTGCCACTTTATCATGTAAATGGATGATCTTTCATTCCTCTAGTAATCAATTTTTATGAGAAACATATTTCTTATTTTATTTCTATTCATCATTTTAGGAACACATGCGCAAGACAATCAAGTCTCCGGCCTCAACGCCCGCCAGTTTCATAAATATTGGAAGGTCGAATCGGAGTCTCCTGATTATAAAGTGACATTTATCGGTGATACAGCCGAAATCGTTTCTCCCAAAGGGCTAACTCTCTGGAGAAAAGAAAAGATGAATGGACGGGTGACGATTGAATATGACGCGTGTGTAGTTGTAGAAAAAGAAGGAGACCGATTGAGTGATTTGAATTGTTTCTGGATGGCTTCGGATCCTACCTGTCCTGATAATATCTGGAAACGTGAAAAGTGGCGCAACGGAATCTTTCTGAATTGTTATTCCCTGCAACTCTACTATATGGGATATGGTGGAAATTATAACTCCACTACGCGCTTCCGCCGTTATGACGGTAATGAGGCAGGAATCGCAGATCCGAAAATACGTCCTGCTATATGGAAAGAATATACGGATGCCGACCATTTGCTAAAGGCAAATCACTGGTATCACATCAAGATAACCAATGAAGATAATAGGGTTAGTTATTACATAGATGGCGAGCGACTGGTGGACTTCCGCGATGCCGAACCTCTGACTGAAGGATGGTTCGGTTTTCGTACCACCTTATCACGTACCCGCATTACTAATTTTCGCTATGAATGTTCACCTCAACAGATTTCTGCCGTTCCTTTGCATTGGATCGGTGATACCCCTGAACAGGATAAAGCGGTAAGTTTCGGAGTTCCTTTTGATGAAGGAGATGTATTTCCTGCAACTCCGTTGCGGCTAAAAGTGAATGAATATCAAGATATTCCAGTGGATACCTGGCCATTAGCCTATTGGCCGGATGGCTCAGTGAAATGGAGCGGAGTTGCCGGAGTCATTCCTGCCGGAACGGAAAGATTGACATTAGAAAAAGCCTCCAAGAAAGCAAAAACGACCAATAAACAGCCTAAGGCTTCTATCTCTATCACTGAAACACCTGAAAATATTCAAATTGAAACAGGGGTACTTTCTGTTTTTATTCCTCGATACGGAGATTTCCTGATTGATAGTCTGTTATATAAAGGAACTAAAGTAGGAGAGAAAGCACATCTTATTTGTAGCACTCAAAGCAAACCGATTCAAGAAAATACATCTCAAATATCTTTTACTCGTTACATAGGAGAAATAAAATCAGTAACCGTAGAACGTCTGGGTTCAGTACGGGCACTTATAAAGTTGGAAGGCGTGCATCGGAACAGAAATAAGGAGATTGATACGAACTACTCTGAAGGGAACTACGCGAATGACTCTGATGAGAACAGTCAGAATAATCGTGAGTGGCTTCCTTTTGTTGTCCGCCTCTATTTTTATGCTGGTAGTGAACAGATAAAAATGGTGCATAGCTTTATCTATGACGGCGATCAGAAGATGGATTTCATCCGTAGTCTGGGCATTCGTTTCGATGTTCCGATGCGTGAAGCCCTGTACAACCGTCACGTCGCTTTTTCGTGTGCGGATGGAGGAGTCTGGAGTGAACCGGTGCAACCATTAGTGGGACGACGTATGCTTACCATGCCACAGGTACAAGATGAACCATCTCTGCAACAGCAACAAATGGAGGGCAAACGTATTCCTCCTTATGAAGCTTTTGACGAGAAAAACCGGGAATTGCTTAATGACTGGGCTTCATGGAATGGCTACCGCCTGTCTCAACTCACGGCTGACGCATTCTCCATTCGTAAACGTACCAATGGTGATGCTCCCTGGATAGGGACTTTCTCCGGTACCCGTAGTGACGGTTATGCTTTTGCCGGTGATATAACAGGTGGACTGGGACTTTGCCTGCATGACTTCTGGCAATCTTATCCGTCTTCTATCGAAATTTCAGATGCAAGAACTCCGGTTGCCACGCTTACTGTCTGGCTGTGGAGTCCGGATGCAGAACCGATGGACTTACGCCACTATGATAATGTGGCTCACGGTCTGAATGCCAGCTATGAAGATGTGCAGGAAGGAATGAGTACTCCCTATGGTATTGCCCGCACCACCACGCTCACTCTCGTTCCGCAAGGAGGTTACACAGGAAAGAAAACTTTTGCGGATGACGCCCGACAGCTCTCTGCCACCAGCATATTAATGCCAACTCCGGAATACCTGTATAACCGCCGAGCCTTTGGAATATGGAGCCTCCCCGATCGCAGTACTTCCTTTCGTATTCGTGTGGAAGAGCGTCTGGATGCTTACATCCACTTCTACCAGAAAGCCATTGAACAGAACAAATGGTATGGTTTCTGGAATTATGGTGATGTGATGCACGCTTATGATCCTGTCCGTCATACCTGGCGTTATGACGTCGGAGGCTTTGCCTGGGACAATACAGAACTAGCTTCCAATATGTGGCTTTGGTATAATTTTCTCCGTACCGGTCGTGCCGACATCTGGCGTATGGCTGAAGCCATGACCCGGCATACGGGTGAAGTCGACGTTTACCACATTGGTCCGAATGCCGGATTGGGTAGCCGTCATAATGTGAGTCATTGGGGGTGTGGTGCAAAAGAAGCACGAATCAGTCAGGCCGCCTGGAACCGTTTCTACTATTATCTCACTACCGACGAACGCTGTGGAGACTTAATGACCGAAGTTAAAGATGCCGACCATAAACTCTACGAACTAGACCCTATGCGTCTGGCTCAACCTCGCAGTGAATATCCTTGCACTGCACCTGCCCGTTTGCGTATCGGTCCCGACTGGCTGGCCTATGCAGGTAATTGGATGACAGAGTGGGAGCGTACAGGTAACACGGCTTATCGTGATAAAATCATAGCAGGAATGAAGAGTATTTCCGCCTTACCCAACCGCCTGTTTACCGGTCCAAAAGCTCTGGGATTTGATCCGGAAACAGGTATCATCACAACCGAATGTGATCCGAAATTAGAATCGACTAATCATTTAATGACGATCATGGGCGGATTTGAGGTTGCCAATGAAATGATGCGTATGATTGATATACCCGAATGGAAAGACGCCTGGCTTGACCATGCCGCACGTTATAAGAAGAAAGCATGGGAACTTAGTCACAGCCGTTTCCGTATATCCCGCCTGATGGCTTATGCGGCTTATCATCTGCGTGATAGACAAATGGCAGAAGAAGCCTGGACGGACTTATTCACCCGTTTGGAACATACACCTGCACCCTCTTTCCGCATCACGACCATCCTTCCACCGGAAGTTCCGGCTCCATTAGACGAATGTGCAAGCATCAGCACGAATGATGCTGCCCTTTGGAGCCTCGACGCTATTTATATGCAGGAAGTTATTCCGAGGGATGAATAATTGATACGTTTGATATATGGTTTTATCGACGAGACAGTAGTTTTCCTATCCCGGCGTTCTGTTTTTAAGATTAGACTGGAGAATAATCCTTTTAGGATTGGTGAACTGGAGGAAAAACTGCATAAATGAATGCAATAATATACGGAAATATAGCCAGAAAGTGAATGATAACCGATAGAATATGTAGCTTTTCTAGTAGATAAACTGTTCGTTGGGTTTAAACCAACGAGGTATTCCTCGGTGAGGAACACTACCTTCCTCACCGGGAAATCTATCTTTCATCGGTGAGGAAGCTGCAAATGTACTTTCTTTAGGTTGTTTTTTATCTAATTGGCTCAAAAATGAAATGATAAGATGAATGTTATAATGAGGGGTGTTCTGCTAAAATAACGCCTATTCGTAAGGATTGAACGTATAACATTTATTATTTGACAGATATTAGCCACATAAGATAGAATGAAGAAATAAGATATTGGCAAATGTAGGGATTATTTCATCCTCCCTTATTCATTTATGTCATTCTTCCTTTTCTGCAATGCTTAAATATTCCTTTTTTAATATTGAATATGTAAGCATTCGATATGGTCGATATTTCTTCTTTGTCTTTATTGCATTATTATTTCAGATACTCTTTCAACGGGCAATCGGTCTTTTTCAGTCCTTCGGCAATGCTTTTCGCATTCATGTGTGCTCCCTTCAGGGAAGTGTGCGTATGGTCGTGGTTATAGTAAGTAGCTGCTTTCTTGATACCCACCTTTTCCAGTTTATCGGCACTAATCTTATTTAGATCAATGAAGTAAGCTCCGGTAGCTTCGGCTGCTTCACGTGTCCATTTACCAAAAGACTCTGTGTTGCGTTCTATTTTTCCATCTTTCCATTTGTTACGCGGAGTATGGCTTAGAACGATGGGAACAGCTCCTTTCTCCTGAACGTCCATAATGAATTTCCGAAGATACCAGCCGAATGTATAAATCACCTGATATTTCCCTGTTTTCTCCATCAAAAAGACTTTGCTCTCGTCACTGGAACCACGTAATTCGGCACGGGCTTTGCCTACATTAATGTCTCCCGCATCATTATGTCCGAACTGAATCAGCACAAAATCTCCCGGCTGCAAGGCATTATAAACCTTATCCCAACGACCTTCGTCCAGGAAAGTGCGGGCACTGCGTCCTGCCATGGCACGGTTTTCTACAGAAATTTTATCCAGATTGAACTCATCGGCAATTACGCTTCCCCAACCCCACATACCGTTTTTGTCTTTATCTTCATTTCGGACTGTACTGTCTCCGATAGTAAACAATACCGGATGTCCATCTTTACGGCTTGAACCTGTCACAGTATCTTTCTCAACGGGCTTCAGATAATTGGCCAATTCCAATCCCTCATAAGCACGTATTCCATCCGCAGCAGATTCCGCATTGACTTTAGCACCGAAAGCACTTGTGTGTATACGGTCGATGTAGAACATATATTTCACCTTGTTCTTGCCGAACTTCTCGAATTTGCGGGCACTGATATCATTCAAATCAATAAAAGGAACCTCCTGTTCTTCGGCTACTTGCTTTGCCCACAATCCGAAAGTCTTGTTGACGCGTGTGATGATGGTGCTGTCTTTATCTTCCCAAGCATTACGGGGAGTAAGCGAGAATAGGATAGGATGAGCACCTTTTGCTTTTACATCCTGAATAAAACGGCGCATATATTCCCCGTATGTATATACGGTTTCTTTCACTCCGGTCTCTTTGATGGTTACGTTCAGCGTATCTTTGCCGATTCCCGGAATAGAGGCGCGGGCACGTCCGCTGTCATAAGGACCATTATCATTGTGTCCCAATTCGATGATAACCCAGTCTCCGGGGCGTACCCCTTTGATTACATCCGGCCAAAGACGGTTGTAGAAAGTACGGCTGCTGGTACCTCCCAACGCATGATTCTCAACAGTAATCCGGTTGGAATCGAAATAGTCGCCGGCAAAATAGCCCCATCCCCATTGTCCGTTGTTGCCATTTCCTAAAGTTCCGGTACGCATGGTTGAATTACCTACCAGAAACAGAACCGGGTTGTTACCTTTCCGGCTGGAACCGGCTTCCGGCCGCGAGGTGCGTGCCTTATTCAAGCTGTCCAGCGTGTTGTCAACCACCTGATTGACGTCTGCCATGGGAGCGGAAACTTTATTTTGCGCTTGCAGTTGTAAACTGCATACAATGATTATCAGTCCGCACGTATATTGAAACAATTTATTTTTCATGTTCGTTTTCTTTTTTAGGCACGGATTACACGGATTTCACGGTTTTAGTGCTATGATTACGTAAAACAACCGTGTTAATCCGTGTAATCCGTGCCTTATTATTCTCTTATACCTTATCGAAAACTGTATGTTATTTTAATTTATAAACTTCTGTTCCGGCAAGCAGGAAACAACCGACTCCGTAGTCTTCAAAATCGGGTACACTCTTGTAAGTAACCGGCTGTCCGTCTTTAGGCTCCTTGCCTGTTCCCTGCACATATCCCAGAAATCCGTTCGGGTGTACGGCATCTTTCACCATAGCGTTCCATGCTTTTAAAAGGACGGGAAGATACTCTTTACGGTCGAGCAATCCGTTGCGGACTCCCCAAGCCATACCATAAACAAATAAGGCTGTACCGGAAGTCTCTTTTCCTCCGAAGTTCGTCGGGTCGTGAAGACTGACATTCCAGAAACCATCTTCACGCTGACATTTCTTCAAAGCCTTGCTCATGGTCAGGAAATCATTGATATAGTCCTGACGATGTTTCTCGTCAGAAGGAATTTCATCCAACACACGTACCAAAGCAGCATATACCCATCCGTTTCCACGACTCCAATAGCAATCTTCGCCATTCGGCTCTTTATATGGAGGATTAAAATCCTGATCACGCCACCACAGACCGTCTTTAGGGTTGAACATACCCGTTTCATCGTGTTGGCTGCGTGTGTAGTAGTACATATCCCACATCTTATCGTAGTATTTCTGTTCTCCGGTCATTTTTCCGAATTTAGCGAAGATAGGCATTGCCATTTGTACGGCATCAATCCACCACCAGTCGTTCACCTGCGGCGTATTCACCACCATATCGATGCTCGCTTTGATATTCCGGATCATATTCGGGTCTGACGGGCAGATTTTATAGATATCAATGTATGCCTGTCCGCAACAATGATCGTCCGCATTACGGGTAGTATTGCCGTTGCGCATTCCCCATTTGTGGAAATCTGCCCAGTCGTAAGTATACTTATAATAATCCTCGCGCGGATAAATAGAATAGAGAGCCATCAATCCTTCATAATATACACCACGCGTCCAGATATTACTGGGACGTACACGACCGTAAAAACTGGGAGTAGTGTAATCGGCATACTTCTTCATAAAGTAGTCATTCACCTTTATGATATTCTCTAAAGTCTCTTTTTGTGCCGGGAGCTCTTGTGCTGTGACCGTATGGACTGGTATCAGACAAGAAAGAAGCAATCCTGTAAAGAGTAAGAATAGTGGTTTCTTCATGGTACAATAGTTCTGTTTTATTAATTTGCTGTTTACAATAATTTCTATTGCAAAGGTAAGAGACGTTCCTTTCTTTTTCAATGGATTTTCGTGCAAATGTCTTTAAATTCGTTCACAAGGCAGCAGGAAATAGCGTAAAATGCATACCTAATGATGATTTCTACATATATCTGTACAATATTCTATTTCATGAATGGACTGCGTCCTTTACTTTTGTGTTGTAATTTGATAATCGATAAAACTATGAAGTGCATAACTCTTTATTTTAGTTTCTGCCTGATAGCTATCTCCTCGATAGCCCAGCCAAACTATGACTTTTCGAAGTTGAAACGCGAACGTCTGGGACGTGGTGTAATTGCTATCCGGGAGAATCCGTCTACTGTAGCTGTTTCCTGGCGTTATTTGTCTTCCGACCCGATGAATGAATCTTTTGATATTTATAGGAATGGTGAAAAGATAAATAACCATCCGTTGAAGGATGCCACTTTCTTTCAGGATGCTTATACAGGAACAGAATCTGTACTTTATACCGTGAAAGCAAGGGAAGGGAAAACGGAAAGCAGCTATCAATTACCGGCAAATGCCCCGTCGGGTTATCTGAATATTCCGTTGAACCGCCCCGAGGATGGTACGACTCCGTTAGGACAAAACTATTTTTATACTCCGAATGATGCCAGTATCGGTGACGTGGACGGTGATGGTGAATATGAGATTATTCTGAAATGGGATCCGAGTAATGCACATGATAATTCACACGACGGTTATACGGGAGAAGTATATGTTGATTGTTATAAATTGAACGGTCAGCAGCTATGGCGTATTAATCTGGGAAAGAATGTACGTGCAGGTGCGCATTATACTCAATTTATGGTTTATGATCTGGATGGTGACGGTCATGCGGAAGTGGTGATGAAGACCGCAGACGGAACGGTGGATGGAGTCGGAAAAGTGATTGGAGACGTCAATGTGGACTATCGAAGTGAGCAGGGGCGTATTCTGACCGGACCGGAATATCTGACAGTATTCAACGGATTGACAGGAGAAGCGATGCAAACAATTGATTATGTGCCCGAAAGAGGAAACTTGATGGGTTGGGGAGACAGTCGTGGTAATCGCAGCGACCGTTTTCTGGCCTGCGTTGCCTATCTCGACGGCATACACCCAAGCGTAGTGATGTGTCGTGGATATTATACACGTACTGTTTTGGCTGCTTTTGACTGGGATGGAAAGGAGCTGAAACAACGTTGGGTATTCGACAGTAATAATCCCGGTTGTGAAGATTATGCCGGACAGGGAAACCATAACCTGCGGGTAGGTGATGTGGACGGTGACGGATGCGATGAGATTATCTACGGTTCATGCGCCATAGACCATAACGGCAAAGGACTCTACACCACGAAAATGGGACACGGCGATGCCATTCACCTGACTCATTTCGACCCTTCTCGTAAAGGGCTGCAAGTATGGGATTGCCATGAAAATAAACGTGACGGTTCTACCTATCGGGATGCAGCTACCGGAGAAATTTTATTTCAGATTAAAGACTGTACGGATGTGGGACGTTGTATGGCAGCCGATATTGACCCGACTCAACCGGGCGTTGAAATGTGGTCTGTTGCTTCTGGAGGAATAAGGAATGTGAAAGGAGAAGTAGTAAAAGACCGGGTGAGAGGTTTATCCTGTAATATGGCTGTCTGGTGGGATGGAGATTTGTTGCGTGAATTGCTGGATCGAAATAGGATCAGCAAATACAATTGGGAAAAAGGAATCTGTGAGCGCATAGCTATTTTTGAGGGGACTCTTTCTAATAATGGAACCAAAGCGAATCCTTGCCTTCAGGGAGATATCGTGGGTGACTGGCGCGAAGAAGTACTGATGCGTACAACTGATAATACAGCTTTGCGGCTTTACGTCTCCACTATTCCTACCGACTATCGTTTTCATACTTTCCTCGAAGATCCGATTTATCGTATAAGTATCGCTACCCAGAATGTTGCTTATAATCAGCCTACACAGCCCGGATTCTATTTCGGACCGGAACTTCAGGGAACCGTATTCAGAGGATGTGAAATACCTGGGAAGAAAACTGTAGTGAATGATTCAAATACTCCTTTACATTTGCTGCAACCTGCCTATCAGGGTACTTATGGTGACCTGACACCCGGGCAGGTCAAGAAAGATATAGACCGTGTATTTGCTTATATTGATAAGGAAACTCCGGCACGTGTGGTAGATAAGAACACTGGTAAACTGATTACCGACTACACTACGATGGGAGAGGAAGCGCAACTGGAACGTGGTGCTTTCCGTCTGGCAAGTTACGAATGGGGAGTAACCTATTCAGCCTTGATTGCAGCTGCCGAAGCTACGGGCGATCAACGTTACATGGACTATGTGCAGAACCGTTTCCACTTCCTGGCGGAAGTGGCGCCTCATTTTAAGCGTGTGTACGAAGAGAAAGGCACAACAGACCCTCAACTACTGCAAATCCTCACTCCTCATGCCTTGGATGATGCCGGGGCTGTGTGTGCAGCGATGGTGAAAGTCCGTGTGAAAGACCGCTCACTTCCTGTAGACGGATTAATTGAGAACTATTTTGATTTTATTCAGAATAAAGAATACCGGTTGGCAGATGGTACTTTTGCCCGCAATCGTCCGCAACATAATACACTTTGGCTGGACGACATGTTTATGGGGATTCCGGCAGTAGCCCAGATGAGCCGTTATGACAAGGCTCAAAAAGAGATATATCTGGCGGAGGCTGTCAGACAATTCCTGCAATTTGCCGACCGTATGTTTATCCCTGAAAAAGGATTGTATCGTCATGGATGGGTAGAAAGCAGCACCGATCATCCTGCCTTTTGTTGGGCGCGTGCCAATGGGTGGGCTATGCTGACAGCATGCGAATTGCTCGATGTATTACCGGAAGATTACCCCCAACGTGCGAAAGTGATGGATTATTTCCGGGCTCATGTACGCGGAGTGACTGCCTTGCAAAGTGGAGAAGGGCTTTGGCATCAATTGCTCGACCGGAATGATTCTTATCTGGAGACGTCTGCTACGGCTATTTATGTATACTGTTTGGCGCATGCTATCAATAAAGGCTGGATTGATGCCATTGCTTATGGACCTGTCGCTCATTTGGGATGGCATGCCGTGGCCGGTAAGATCAATGCGGAAGGTCAGGTGGAAGGCACTTGTGTGGGTACGGGGATGGCTTTCGATCCTGCTTTTTATTACTATCGTCCGGTCAATGTATATGCGGCACATGGATACGGACCGGTGCTTTGGGCAGGTGCGGAAATGATTTCTCTATTGAAGAATCAGTACCCGCAGATGAATGACAGTGCCGTTCAGTATTATCAGGTGAAACAGAAGACGACTGCACCTATTTTTGCCATCGATACAGAAGAAAAGAAAGATTAACTTTAAATAGATAGAACCATGAAACGAGAAGCTTTTAAAATGTATTTAAAACCCGGATGTGAAACTGAATATGAGAAAAGACACGCTGCCATCTGGCCCGAATTGAGAGCATTGCTTTCCAAAAACGGAGTGTCGGACTATTCGATTTATTGGGATAAGGAGACCAATATCCTGTTTGCTTTCCAGAAAACGGAAGGTGAGGCTGGTTCGCAGGACTTGGGTAATACGGAGATTGTGCAGAAATGGTGGGACTATATGGCGGATATCATGGAAGTGAATCCGGACAACTCGCCGGTGTCCATTCCTTTGCCGGAAGTATTTCACATGGATTGATTTTTTAGTAATTAGGTTCGTTGTTTCTTTTATTATCTCAACTATCTTGATTATTTTTGTCCAACATTAATTATTAATCTTGGAATCTATATGATGCAAAGACACCTTTTAATCTTTACCTTTCTTGTTAGTTTTGTGTTGAATGCCTATGGTGCGATAGAGCTTCGTTCTACACAAATGAGAACGAGTGACGGTCTTCCCAATAACTCTATTCGATACATTTATCAGGATAGCAAAGGTTTTTTGTGGCTGGCTACTTTGAACGGATTAAGTCGTTATGACGGCAACTCTTTTCTTACTTTCCGTCCGGAAATCGGTGACAAGGTGTCTTTGGCAGACAACCGTATCTACGATCTGACAGAAGATAAAGATGGCTTTTTGTGGATTTCCACTACACCTGAACTATATAGTTGCTATGATTTGCAACGTGCCCGTTTTGTTGACTATACCGGTTGTGGCGAACTAAGACAGAATTATTCAGGGGTATTTGTAGCTGCTAACGGAGATGTCTGGCTTTCCCATTCGGGAAACGGCTGCCGGAAGATGGTACATCAGAAAAATGGTGAGATGACATCTACCGTATTCAGGACCGAACGTGGAAACCTGCCGGATAACCGGGTGAAATTCGTGAATGAGGACACCAGTGGGCGTATTTGGATCGGCACTCAATGCGGTCTGGTTTCTGTCTCCAACGGACAATATCGGATAGAAGACCGATTAATCCACTTCACTTCTTCGCTGTCCTATAAGGACGATATGTATTTCCTTACAGCAGATGGAGATATCTATTATTATCAGGAGGCTACTCAAAAGATGCAAAAGTTGGCTTCTCTTGCCACTGTGGCAGGGGCGACATCGCCAACCGGAAATTTCCTGTTGAAAGATAAGTGGGTGATCCTGACTACTACCGGAGTATATACTTATCAATTTGCTACCGGAGAGATGGCCGCAGATCCTCGCTTGAATATTAAAAAGGGAGAATTGATACGTGATAATCGTGGAGATTATTGGATATACAATCATACGGGACGGCTTACGTACGTGCTTGCCGAAACCGGAGAGAGTAAGGACTTCCAGTTGATTCCCCAGGATAAGATAAGTTATATCGACTTTGAACGTTATCATATCGTCCATGATTCCCGGGGAATTATTTGGATTTCGACCTATGGAAATGGGCTTTTCGCTTATAATACCGCCGAAGATAAACTGGAGCATTTTGTGGCGAACATTAATGACCAGAGTCATATCAGTTCGGATTTCCTGCAATATGTGATGGAAGATCGTGCCGGTGGCATCTGGGTAGCTTCGGAATATTCAGGCTTGTCCCGTATTTCCGTATTGAATGAAGGAACCTCCCGCATCTATCCCGAATCCCGTGATTTGTTCGACCGGTCGAACACCATCCGTATGCTTACCAGAATGTCTAATGGAGATATCTGTGTAGGTACGCGTAAGGGGGGATTATACACCTTTGATTCAAGCCTTCGTTCGAAAATGACCAATCAATATTTCCATTCTAATATCTATGCTCTCACCGAAGACAAGCAGGGACGAATGTGGATGGGAACTCGTGGAAATGGTCTCAAAGTGGGGGATACCTGGTATTATAATAATCCTTCTGATTTGACAGCCTTATCCGATAATAACGTTTTTGCCATTTATCGCGACCGTAAAGACCGCATGTGGATAGGAACATTTGGCGGTGGGCTGGAATTGGCTGAACCTACTCCCGACGGTAAATATAAATTCCGTCATTTCTTCCAGCAAACATTCGGGATGAGGATGGTGCGTGTGATAGAAGAAGATGCAAATGGGATGGTGTGGGTAGGAACCAGTGAGGGTATTTGTGTTTTTCATCCGGATTCATTGATTGCAGATGCCGATAATTATCATCTTTTCAGTTATACAAACGGAAAGTTTTGCAGTAATGAAATCAAGTGTATCTACCGGGATACGGAAGGGCGGATGTGGATTGGTACGTCCGGTTCGGGACTGAATCTTTGTGAGCCGCAGGATAACTATTGTTCTTTGAAATATGAACATTACGGAACTTCCGAAGGATTGGTTAACGATGTAATCCAGTCCATTCTGGGAGATAAAAAGGGGAATCTCTGGGTTGCCACCGAATATGGTATTTCCAAATTTAATCCGGCTACCCATTCTTTTGAAAACTATTTCTTTTCTTCCTATACACTGGGAAATGTGTATAGTGAGAATAGTGCCTGTATGCGCGAAGATGGAAAACTGCTTTTTGGCACAAACTACGGATTAATAGTGATCGATCCTGAAAAGATACAGGATAACGAAACTTTCTCCCCGGTTGTTTTCACGGATTTATATGTCAATGGAACGCAGATGAATCCGCAGATGGAGGACTCTCCGTTAAAGCAATCGTTGGCTTATTCGGACGAAATAACCCTGAAGTTTTTTCAGAACTCATTCTTGATAGATTTCTCTACTTTTGATTATTCGGATAGCGGTCATACCAAATATATGTATTGGCTGGAAAATTACGATCAGGGATGGAGTGCTCCTTCTCCTCTGAATTTTGCTTCGTTTAAGTATCTTAATCCGGGAACTTATATACTTCACGTCAAGTCGAGTAATGGAACGGGTGTTTGGAATGATAGCGAGACTACACTGAAAATTGTAATTGTCCCTCCATTCTGGAAAACGACTTGGGCAATGCTGGGTTATGTGCTGTTATTAATCATAGCCTTGTACTTTGCTTTCCGTATCGTTCGTAACTTTAATGGCTTGCGTAACCGCATCAATGTAGAAAAGCAGTTGACAGAATATAAACTGGTGTTTTTTACCAATATCTCTCATGAATTCCGTACTCCGCTTACCTTGATTCAGGGAGCATTGGAGAAGATTCAACGGGTGACTGATATCCCGCGTGAATTGATATATCCGCTGAAAACAATGGATAAGAGCACGCAGCGTATGTTGAGGCTTATCAATCAGTTGCTGGAATTCAGAAAGATGCAGAATAACAAGCTGGCACTCTCTTTAGAGGAAACGGATGTCATCTCTTTCCTTTATGAAATATTTTTGAGCTTCGGAGATGTAGCGGAACAAAAGAATATGAATTTCCGTTTCCTGCCTTCGGTGCCGTCCTATAAAATGTTTATTGATAAAGGAAATTTGGATAAGGTGACTTATAACCTGCTTTCAAATGCCTTTAAATATACTCCTTCGAACGGAACAATTATTCTCTCGGTGAATGTGGACGAAGGGAAGCAAACCTTGCAGATTCAGGTTTCGGATACGGGAGTCGGCATTCCTAAAGAGAAGCAGAACGAATTGTTCAAGCGATTTATGCAGAGCAACTTCTCCGGTGACAGTATCGGTGTAGGGTTGCATTTGAGCCATGAACTAGTTCAGGTACATAAAGGAACGATTGAGTATAAGGATAATGAAGGCGGTGGTTCAGTATTTACCGTATGCATTCCGACGGATAAGACGGTGTATTCGGAGAAAGACTTCCTTGTCCCGGGCAATGTACTGCTGAAAGAGGCAGACGGACATGCGCATCATTTGTTGCAGCTCTCTGAAGAACTTCCTGACTCGGAAAAACTGGCTGTTCCTCTGAATAAACGGAAAGTCTTGATTATTGAAGATGACAATGATATTCGTGAATTCTTGAAAGAGGAAATCGGAGCCTATTTCGAAGTGGAAGTTGCAGCCGACGGTACGTCCGGATTTGAAAAGGCACGTACGTATGATGCAGATTTGATTATTTGCGATGTCCTGATGCCGGGAATGACGGGATTTGAGGTTACTAAGAAGCTGAAATCGGATTTTGATACGAGCCATATTCCTATCATTCTGCTGACTGCTTTGAGTTCGCCGGAGAAACATCTGGAAGGTATAGAAGCCGGAGCGGATGCTTACATTGCCAAACCGTTTAGTGTAAAACTGTTGTTGGCACGTGTGTTCCGCCTGATCGAGCAGCGCGATAAATTGCGTGAGAAATTCTCTAGTGAACCGGGTATTGTGCGTCCGGCCATGTGTACCACTGACCGGGATAAAGAATTTGCAGATCGGTTGGCTGCTATCCTTGAACAGAACCTCGCCCGGCCTGAATTCTCTATTGATGAGTTTGCACAGATGATGAAGTTGGGACGAACGGTATTTTATCGGAAACTACGTGGAGTAACGGGATATTCGCCTAATGAATATTTACGTGTTGTGCGCATGAAGAAAGCAGCCGAGTTGTTACTGTCGGAAGATAATCTGACGGTTGCAGAAGTCTCCTATAAGGTGGGTATCAGCGATCCTTTCTATTTCAGTAAATGCTTCAAAGCTCAATTCGGAGTAGCACCGTCCGTTTATCAACGTGGTGTGAGTAATGATAATGATTCTCCGCAGGATTCATAAGAATAAGATTAACTAAAACAGCATAGTATGAGACTAATTTCTTTTTGTAAAATATTACTTTTAAGCGGTTGCTTTACAACTGTTTGTACTTCTATGAATGCACAAGACAAAGTTATGAAAAAACAGGATTCGCCTATTGATATAGATTTGTGGCAAAACGGCTTACCCAATACGAATGGGATGGAAGCCCAGGGATATGATGATAAAAAGAATAATTTCAAACCTAGTATCCGGGTATATTTGCCGAAAGCTTCTCAACAGCCGGCGAGAGCTGTTTTTATATGTCCGGGAGGTGGATACGGGCATTTGGCAATGGCTCACGAGGGGTATGACTGGGCACCGTTTTTCAATGAACAGGGAATAGCTGCTATTGTCTTGAAGTACCGTATGCCTAATGGTAATCGGGAAGTTCCCATGTCGGATGCATACGAAGCTATTCGTTATGCGAAAGAACATGCTTCTGAATGGAACATTAATCCTGATTGTATTGGCATCATGGGATTTTCGGCAGGTGCTCATTTGGCCTCTACAGTGGCTACGCATGCTTCCGAAGAACTTCGTCCTGCTTTTCAGATTCTTTTTTATCCGGTAATTTCGATGGAATCTAAATACGGGCATGGTGGATCGTGCAGACAGTTTCTAGGTGAAAGAGCAACGGAGGAATTGAAAAAGGAATTTAGTAATGAGTATCAGGTGGATTCTCTTACACCAAGAGCGTTTATAGCTTTATCCGATGACGACAGGGGCGTGGTACCTATGAATTCTATTCGTTACTATTCTGCTTTGAAAGAAAAGGAGATACCGGCTGCCATATATATTTATCCCAGTGGTGGACACGGATGGGGAATGAAAGATAGTTTTAAATTCCGCAATGAAATGTTGATGGAGCTGAAAGCTTGGCTAATGACTTTTTAGGGGAGGCTATTAAAGCAGTGCTAATACCTGTTGAGAACTAATTTATTTGATTGTTTCGAGAAATTCTACTTCAATGATTCTTAACTGATTTTTGCTACTGCTCTTTTCCTGTTCCATTTTATTGGCAGCTTTGGCTTCTACTTCAATGATCTGTCCGAAAGCATCCTTGTCACTGGTATTTCCTTTCAGGCGAATGGTTATAGTGTTGGCACGTACCGGTTTTTCTACATTGAGATGAATATACCCCAGACTCTTATCTGTATTTCCGTTCCAAATCAGGGTGTTTCCGGCATATACTTCCAATGGATAACTGCGTGAACGCCAGCCTTGCAATTTGATACATATATCGTCTATTTCGGCCTCTCTCTCCAGTGTATAAGTAATCCAGGCAGTGCTCAACTTACCGTCATTTTTCCATTCCGTCAGTTCGATATCATCATAGCTCTTTTCAGCATCGCTGTTATTGGAACCGGCTTTTGCTGAAACGATGCGTACACCTTTTTTACTGTCTTGGTAAGAAGGGGTAGAAGGAGTCTCACCCCTGTTCAGTTGTCCTTTTAAAGTCTCCTGCGGGAGATAAGTGCTCAAGCCTTCAGTAACTTTTACAGGCACTGTTTCCAATGTGAGTGTGGCGGCAAGTAATCCTTTAGCCTGTGCTGTCAGAGTTACTTTTCCGGCAGTGGTTGTGCTACGGATCAGTGCACGGTTGATGCCACATTCTACCGGAAGTTTTGTATCAAGGATATGATTGTTTTCACCTTGAGCAATCCCTCCACGCCATTCTGCTTGACCGTTGAGTGTGAATTGAACCGTACGATTATCCAATGGGCAACGTTTTCCGTCTTTATCTACAACTTCCACCTGTATTAAAGCCATGTCGGCACCATCTCCATGGAATCCTTCGGGATTTTGAATAGCGGTAAGTTTCAGTTTGGCTGGTTCACCGGCTGTATGTATAGCGTAGCGGCTGATTTCTTTTCCTGCTTGATTATAGCTGATTGCTTCCAGTTTACCCGGTTTGAATGTTATGTTGTCAAAAGTAAAGAGGAAATTGTATTGGCGTTTGCCTTTACCCAGAGATTTACCATTCAGGAAAAGTTCCACCTCTTCCCCGGTAGATACCACATGTATGGGTTTTACTGTATTTTCAGGATAATTCCAGTGTCCGATAATGTAGGTCTGGTCTTCTTCCGTATCTACCCATCCGTTCCACATCACCTGATGTGCATAGAAGGCGTCTTTCTCAATACGCATAGCATCTGTCACTCCACTTCTGCGATAGTTTTCCGCTCCCCGGTAATGGGTATTGGTGTCAGAGAAGATAATTTTAGTGCCGCCGGAGCTGACCCTGTTGCCTGTTCCGGGACGCTCACGCCAATAATCATACCAGCGGGCTATCATGGTAATGGCAAATTCATCTTGGTTACGGTTATAATCAGTAGCCGGTTTACCTTTATAAAGCGGACCGTCACCCTCTTTATGGAAAGGATAGCTGTATTCGTCCCAGTATTTTCTTAAACCTTCGTCGCGGCAATATTCGGTAGCCCACATCGGATGATGCTCACTTCGGTTGATATATAGCATTTCGCCGCCGTATTCCGCTTCACGAATATCCAACATTTCACGTGAACCGATAGCACGTCCGCCAAACGGATCATATTTGTCACGAACAGCTTTCATCTCTATCATATGTTCACGGCTGATAGCTTTGTTGCCACATTCGTAGAACAAGATACTCGGGTTGTTGCGGTTATAAATGATTGCATCGCGCATCAGTTCCACCCGTTGCTCCCATTGGCGTCCCTCACGGTCTTTTTCCGCATCTCCGGCAGGCATTGCCTGTATCAGACCTACACGGTCGCAAGATTCTACATCTTGTTTCCATGGAGTGACGTGCATCCAACGAACTAGGTTTGCATTTCCTTTTACCATCAGACCATTAGAGAAGTCGCTCAACCAGGCTGGTACGGACAGACCCACTGCAGGCCATTCATTGCTGGTACGTTGTGCATATCCCTTCATTTGGATAACACGGTCGTTCAATTCTATTTTTCCTTCAACAAAGCGTGTTTTACGGAATCCGGTGCGGGTGCTGACTTCATCGAATATCTGATTGTTGTCATCTTTCAAGGCAGTTTTTACCGTATACAGGTAACCATATCCCCAACTCCAGAAATGAAGATTATTGATAATGGCGGATGCCTTTACCGTTTTAGTCTCTCCTGCTTTTAAAGTCACTTTATCACCTTGGAAAGTCTTCAATCGTTTGCCATCGGCATCAAGCACAGTCACTTGATAACTGAACTGGCGGGGAGATTTACTGTCGTTTCTGACTTCTGATTCGGCATGAATGGTTGCTTTATGCCCTTTTATATCGAAATCTTTGGCGTACACATAAACACCTGTTGTTTTCAGGTTACTGTATAAGGGAAGAGTTTGATATACATTATCGGTAACGTACAGAAATACATTTTTGGGGATACCGCCATAGTTAGCATTGAAATTGCGGTCGTTCCACTGAAATTTGGAGTTGGTTCCCTCTTCTCTGTACATCCAGTTGTTATCGGTGCGAACGGCAATTACGTTTTCACCCTCCTTCATATATGGAGTCAGGTCGAATCCCACTGCCATTACGCCATTTTCGTGTCTGCCCAGATTATGACCGTTGAGATAGAAGTCTCCACGTTGACGTACTCCTTCGAACTCGATAAATACTTTCTGGTTACTTTTCAGTTCCGGAATCCGGAAACTTTTGCGATACCACACCACTGTGTCTGTCAATTGTTCGATGGAGAGTTTAAATGCTTCATCTTCATTGAAAGCATGAGGCAAAGTTACTTGCTTCCATTCACTGTCGTCGAATTTAGTGTCTTTGGCTTTAGGAAATTCTCCTATTTGCAGCTTCCATTCACTGTTGAAGTTGTATTTTTTGCGTTCGGCCGCCTGACTGTTGATAATAGACAGTGTGATCAGCAGAAAAACGAAAAGATATAATTGGTGTTTCATGATAATCAATAATATATTTATTCACTCGCAAAATTACTTCTTTTTTGAATGTATGAAATGGAGAAATGTACAAAGATTATATACAATTGTGCACCTTTTGAAATTAATTTAAAAATAATTCTTCTTATGGGCGGGATGCTCTTGACAAAACCTTTTTTATGTTGTATATTTGTGGATGTTAATATCAATGGGTAAAAGGTAGTATTATAAAAAGAATGAAAAAGAAACCGGTACAATATGATGACAATATATTAGGAAATTCTTGCAGTAGTTAAACTGTGAGAGTTTTCGTATAAGCCAAAGGCTGCGAATCTTTATGGGATTTGCAGCCTTTTTTGTTGCAAAAAATCATGGCTGTGTTCTTAGATCCGGAATTTATAGTTTATAATAAACTTGGATAGCGTTTATAATAAACTCCTCAATAATTTATTAAGAACGGTGAAGAGGATTATGAAAGATGAGTCAGTTTTTTTCTTCTTTGGTATAATACGAAATATAACTTGATTGGGGATTTCTTATGAAAAGTAAATGATATGAACATTGTTGTTGAAAAATTATATTCTTTACGTACGATATTACAGTTTCTGTGATTACGAGATAATATTCTGCCGGGGAATTAATCTCCAAACGTCGATATAAGAAAAAAGTCTATTTGTAGCGTGTCTTCTTTTATAAAGAGGATGCGCTTTTTATTTAAGAGACGGAGAAACTGTACTGATTTTAGGTATGTAGAAAAGTGCATCCAGATATGGAATATTGTATACGAATAAGTAGTATTTGAGGCTTTTGCATGGAACTCCATAAGAAAATCAATATCTCCATATCCTTAAGCTTGGGGTGAATGGGCAGATGCGGTACTTTTGCAGAAAAAGTAATAAGCAGTAGAAAATGATAAAGTCAGCAATTTTAATAGTAGCGGCATGTTGTAGCTTACAACTATTTAGTCAGGAGAAATTTCCCGATGGCAAAATGATACCGGATTGGTTTTACCAAAATGAGAAAACTGATATCAGTATAATGGGAAAGAAATTCTTGATTACAGATTATGGAGTAGTGAATGATAGTACACTACTACAAACTGAAAAGATTCAGGCTGTTATAGATTTGGCATCCGACAATGGTGGGGGAGTTGTTGTCATTCCGGAGGGCACTTATCTTAGTGGCGCACTTTTCTTCAAACCGGGAACACATTTACATCTGGAATCAAAGGCTATATTAAAAGGTAGTGATGATATTAGCAACTTTCCTGTAATAGAAACACGGATGGAAGGACAGAATCTGAAATACTTTTCTGCCTTGATTAATGTTGATAAGATTGATGGTTTTACTCTTTCCGGGAAAGGAACGATTGATGGAAACGGTGAGCGATACTGGAAATCATTCTGGTTGCGGCGGCGGGTTATTCCTAAATGTACTAATATGGATGAATTGCGTCCCCGTTTGCTTCATATATCCCATAGTAATAACGTACAGATTTCTGATGTACGGCTGGTGAACTCTCCGTTTTGGACGACTCACATTTATAAGTGTGATAGTGTAAAACTCTTGGATTTACATATCTATTCTCCCTCTTCCCCTGTAAAAGCTCCCAGCACAGATGCTATTGATATTGATGCATGTAAAAATGTACTGGTTAAGGGGTGTTATATGTCTGTCAACGATGATGCAATTGCTTTAAAAGGCGGGAAAGGACCCTGGGCGGATCAAGATCCCGATAATGGTGGCAATTGTGATATTATTATTGAAGACTGTGCTTTCGGATTTTGTCACGGAGTGCTGACTTGTGGAAGTGAGTCAATCTATAATCATAATATAATTCTCCGGCGCTGCGATTTGGATCAGGCTAAACGCCTTTTATGGTTGAAAATGCGTCCGGATACTCCTCAACAGTATAAGTACATCTTGGTTGAAGACATAAAAGGGAATGTTCGCAATTGTATCTTTATTGCTCCATGGACACAGTTTTATGATCTGAAAGATCGCAAAGATATGCCGGTCTCATATTCCAGCTATATAACGATGCGTAATATTCACCTGGATTGCGATTCCTTTTTTGCTGTAGAGAAATCAAATCAGTACAAATTATCCAATTTCTGTTTCGACAATCTGGCTATCAAGGCGAAAAAGGATGTGAAGATAGATGAAAACATAATTGATTCACTCATCATAAGAAAGGTTGAAATAACTAAGGTGAATTAAAAAAGAATGGCAGAAAGACTGGAAAATTGTACATAGACTGTAAAATCGTACAAAAACGACGTCTGATAGGCTGTACGCATATGAATTTACATAAGAAAGTCGAATTCTCCATATTCCTTTCCTTTAATTCTGCCATGTAATACGGTATCTTTGACATGTGCTTATTTAGTAAAACATTGAATCTAAAACTATAAAATACAATGAAATTCTGTAGAATTATTTTTTGTCTGTGGCTATTGATCTGTTTTTTCCCTTTGGGAATTTATGCAGATATACAACTTCCCTCTATATTATCAGATAATATGGTACTTCAGCAAAATGCGAAAGTACGTTTCTGGGGAAAAGCACGTCCCGGAGAGAAGATTCAGGTAAAAACTTCGTGGGATCATAAGAAATATAAGGTGGTTGCTTCAGAAAGCGGTCATTGGGAATTGATGATACAAACACCGGTAGCCACTTCCGGACAGTCTGTGATATTGAAAGGCGATAATAAGATTCATATCAATAATGTATTAATAGGTGAAGTTTGGCTTTGTACCGGACAGTCAAATATGGAATTTCCAGTAGCTCGTAATCCGCAAGTGAAATGGAAAACAGGAATGCTGAATGAAGCGGAGGAAATGAAAGATGCTGATTTTCCGGAAATCCGTCTGTTTCATGTAGAGCATCAGATGGCGCCTGATGGTGAAAAAGAGGATTGTACAGGGAAGTGGGTGGTTTGTAGTCCGGAGAATCTGAAAGACTTTTCTGCTATAGGATTTGTCTTTGGGCGTAAATTGCATAAGGAATTGAGTACACCGGTTGGTTTAATTCAGTCTACTTGGGGAGGAACACATGCCGAATCCTGGACAAGCATGAAAGTGATGGAAAACAATCCGCTGTATGCCGATGTCTTAAAACAATATTCAAAGGAAAAGGTGAGTAGGGAAAAAGATAAGTGCAAGGTTCCGGCTACATTGTGGAATGGTATGATTGCTCCTATAGTAGGGTATACTGTAAAAGGGAATATCTGGTATCAGGGAGAGTCCAACTCTGTTCGTTATGAGAAATATCAGGAGGTATTTACTAACTTGATAAATAGTTGGCGGAAAGAGTGGAATCAGCCGGATATGCCATTCTATTTTGTACAGATTGCACCACATTACAAACAATCGGCAGGTATTCGTGAAGCACAATTGAAAACATGGTTAGGTGGACTTGAGAACATTGGAATGGCAGTAGTGACGGATGCAGCCGATTCTACAGACATACATCCACGAAATAAAGTTGCACCGGGCGAACGGCTGGCAGCTTGGGCATTAGCAAAGCAATATGGTAAAAAGATTGTTTATTCAGGACCTCTCTACAAATCAATGAAAGTGAATGGGAGAGAAATTACATTAGATTTTGATTTTGCGGAAGGTGGTCTGCAGACACCTGGCAATGAACCGGTAAAAGGATTTTTTATTGCTGGTAGTGATGCGCGGTTTTATCCGGCTGAAGCCGTAATTGATGGAAGTTCGATAACGCTTTCTTCAACTTATGTCTCTGTACCTGTAGCTGTACGCTATGGGTACGGGACTTTCTTCAGGACGAACCTGTGCAATAGTGCCGGACTACCGGCGGTTCCTTTCCGCACGGATTCCTTTGGCCCCGATACCTACTACCGTCAGTTTGCCGATTCCGAAATTCGTCGTTTCCCGGAGGCCTGGCAGCTCGATCATGGCAAACGCCTGTATTTTGGCTATTCGCAAGGAGTGGGTTGTTGCGCCATGTTGAAGGTCTGGAAGAAAACGGGCGACAGGAGATACTTTGATTATGTAGAGGCGTGGGCCGATTCTTTGGTCGATGACAAAGGAGATATTTATTTATATAAGAAAGAAACCTATAATTTGGACTATATCAATTCCGGAAAAGTGCTTTTTGATTTGTACAATGAAACCAAAAAGGAGAAATACAAATTGGCTGTCGAGAATCTGGTAGATCAGCTGAAAAAGCAACCCCGTACTACGGATGGCGGTTATTGGCATAAGAAAATCTATCCCAATCAGATGTGGTTGGACGGGTTGTATATGGCTTCTCCTTTCATGGCTCGATATGGAGCCGAATTTAATCACCCGGAATGGATTGATGAGGCTGTCAAGCAGTTCACTCTCTGTCACGAGTATACATACGATGCCAAGACTGGTCTTTATTACCATGCTTGGAATGAAGATCGGAGTCAACGTTGGGCAGATCCGGAAACCGGACATTCCCCTAACTTCTGGGGGCGTAGTATCGGTTGGTGGTTCATGGCGTTGGTCGATGCTTTGGAATATATTCCCCAGGAACATCCGGGCTATGCCGATATGGTGAAATGGGTAAGGGAATTGGCGGAAACCCTTCCGAAATATCAAGATAAAAACGGGCTGTGGTATCAGGTGATTGATCAGCCTACGCGTACCGGCAATTTCCCGGAGGCATCCGTTACGACTCAATGTATGTATGCTTATGCGAAAGCGGTGAATAAAGGATATATCGACGGCAAGTATCGTGTCACGGCGGAGAAAGCCTTTAAGGGATTGTGCGATAAACTGCTAGTCTCCAATCCGGACGGGACATTGACATTGACGAGATGTTGCCAAGTCGGTGGATTAGGTGGCAAGCCTTATCGGGATGGCAGTTTCGAATATTATATAGGAGAGAAAATGAGAGATAATGACGCGAAAGCGACAGGACCTTTCATCATGGGATGTATCGAGTTAAACAAATGAAGTAAGGTATAAAATAGGAATCGTATAAGATTTCCTACCATTTTTTTATTGATAAACTAATAATATGTAAAACCATGAAAAACAACAAAATCATTAGAGTTTACATAAACTCTATTAAATCTATTTTATTTTTAATAATTTCTTTTCTTGCTATCTCGTGTGATGACAATAGTATTCTATATGGAGGAGCTGCATTAGCGCAAATAGACACCACGCAGCAAGAACTGTTAAGTGATGATGCAAGTGATGCTGTTTGTTCTGTTAATTTGAATCTATTTACAAAAAAATATTTTGATTATCAGTATGATGCAGGCGATCATTTAGACCTTTATGTTGATGGACAAAAAAAACTTAATTCTATATCTTTAAAGGACAATGAAAATGTAACAAGTCAATTTCCGGTCTCCTCTTTTGGTAAACATAAAATCAAGTTGATAATAGAAATTGATAGTGATGAATCATATACTTATCCGGTTCGTTTATGTAAAGCTTTGGCTTCTTTAAAAAGTAATGGGAATAGTACTGAACTTTACAATGAGTCTGTTCTTAAAAGAACTAATTCCACCGTCACAGTTCCTTCTTTTATTATTGAATTTGATGCGTATATTTATAACAATGATTATACATTAGATATTGAATTAGGTTTTTTAGACGAAACGAATGACGATGGTTCTTCTTCTGGTTCATATTTAAATGGAAATGTAAGTATTTATACTTATTATCAATGGACAGATATAACATCTGCTCAAACGGCTTATTGTGGTTTTATTGTAGATATTATATACGATTCGACTCAACAACAATTCACTTATGACAAGGATTTTGAACAGGAACTTAAACTAGGATATAATGGGATGATTATGAATGACGTATGTTGGCGCAATAAGACTGTGAGATTACCGGATGGTGGTGATGAGCCTATTGGTTATAAGTTACAATTGATAACATCTATGTGGGCTAAATTATATTCTAATATTGAGGAAATGCTTGGAGAAACGGAGGTCTCATGGTATTCTGTTTATTATAGAACTAAATACAATAATGGAGAATATTCAGAATGGTATTTTGCGGACGAGTTAAACTCTTCTATCGCATTAGTAGATGCTACCGTTGATTGGTATCAAAATTTGGAGATTGTATGTTTTAAAACCAAAGATATTCAAGATGTCTATGCATCACAATGGGGAATTGTGCCTTAATTTATTCATCAAATAGTTATCCATTAAATATTTTTATATAAAATGAGAAACATAGTAACTTTTCAGAAAAAAGCATATTCAATTGCCATGAGATGCTTAACAGGCATTTTATATTTCTTTTTGTTTTCGCTTTCGTCGTTATCGGCTTGTGTAGATAAAGAGCCGGTAGACGAAGAAGATGTGGATCCCGCTATTAATCCTCACAGTTCATTTTTGGAGGACGAAGAAAGCGGAGGAGGGAGTGGAAGTACAGGACCGGCATTCCCTATTTTTGCCGATGCGGCACCGGCATTCCCTGGTGCGGTAGGATATGGTAGGAATGCAGAAGGAGCCCGTGCCGGTAGTAATCGAGAGGTTTATGTTGTAACCAATTTGAATAATAGCGGTGCGGGATCGTTCAAAGATGCGATTAGCCAGTCAAATCGGATTATAGTGTTTAATGTGTCTGGTGTTATTAACTTAAACAAGGAACAATTAGTGTTTAAAAGTAATCAAACTGTTTTGTTCCAAACGGCACCGGGTGATGGCATTGAACTCTATAATGGAAACACTTCATCTTCCGGTGCTTCAGATGTGATTGTACGCTATATGCGTGTGCGTGTTGGTCGGCAAGTAAGTGGTTCTGATAATACAGATGCCGGTGGTTGTGCCAATGGGAAAAACCAGATCTACGACCACTGTTCATTTACTTGGGGAACAGATGAGTGTTTCTCACTGAATCGAGATGGTAAGGGGGATGGATTGTTCAATATCACGATTCAAAATAGTATTCTTGGACAAGGTTGTCAAAACCACTCTTGTGGAGGGCTGGTTCAAACGGAAGATTCTGAAGGTATTACAGTTTTCCGCAATCTGTTCATCGATAATAAGACCCGTAATTTTAAAGTGAAGGGGTTAAATCAGTTTGTCAATAATGTTCTCTACAATTGGGGAAATGGTGCTGCTTATAATATGGGTGGTGAATCTAAAGGGCATTCAAATACAGTTATAGAAAATAATTATTTTATTAAAGGTCCAGCATACACATGGGTGAATATGGGATATCCTGTAGCAACAACAGATATTAGTATGTTCGATGATGAAACTAAATATCATTATAACGGAATAAACTCTGAAAAAACAGATTATCTGGTAGATACTTATCAGCAAGTGAATCCTACTAAACCTTTCATTGGTGGTGATGGAGATGGTGATTTCGATACCTATTGTGTTGGTAACTATTATGATGACGATAAGGATGGCACATTGAACGGTTTCGAACTTACGCAAGGCAATTGGCAAACATACTGTAGTGCTACTCCGGTCTTTTTAAGTAAGCCAGATAGCAGACACCCGGAAATCAGTTTGAAAACCAGTGCTACGGAAGCTTATCATTGGGTGGTTGAAAATGTCGGTCCTGTTTTGCCTAATCGTGATTTGGTTGATCAATTTATGATTGATGAGATGCTTACATTAGGAACGAAAGGAACCATTTTCCGTAACCAAAATTTGGAGACACAATATCCTTTAGCCAATACTTGGCAAAACATCAATATTGGTACTCCTAAAACCGATACAGACGGTGATGGTATGCCTGATGATTTCGAGGACAAATGGGGACTAAACAAAAATTCCTCCTTAGATGCTGTCAGAATTGCAGAGAACGGCTATACAATGATCGAGAACTATGCTCTTTCACTTGAATATCCTGCGGAATACGAAAAAGCTTGGAAAGAAGCTTACGGTGAATAAATAGTGAAATACAATAAATAATAAGATATATGAAACTGCGATATTTTTTACAATTTATCTTAGGAGCTTTACTTCCTTCTTTTTTCATTGTTGCCTGCGATAGTACGGATTTATTCGACACGTCTACCAGTATACAAAAAATAGAGAAGAGTACAAAAAGTATATCAGAACAAGACTCTACTTTTTGGAATCTAATATCTGTTATTGCAACTACTCATAATGGCTATATTTATAATATGCAAGATAGACAAGATTATTGTCATGTATATTTAGATGGAGCAGAGTATCCTGCTTATCCCAATATTACTGTACCCTTAGAAAACGAAAAATATGTTGATATATGGTATAAAATGTCTTATGGAAAACATCATGTAAAGCTAGTTATAATGATAGACGAAGGACTCCGTTACTCATATCACAAATGTACAATATTAGTAACATCTGAAATTACTGCTTTAGGGGAAGAATTTTATTACAATACGGTAGATTTGGATGAAGACCATACATCTACCACAACAGCTGGATTTGTAGCAGAATTTGATGTGGATTACCCGTATTTGGAAGAGAACAATTATGCGTTATCAGTCGATCTGGATTTCAAATAATAAAACTCATAATTTTAAATTAATGAAAATAATGAAAAATGCAACATTTTTATGGAAAATGCTATGCCTGTTATGCGTTTCATTACTCTTTACTGCCTGTAAAGATACGATGGACGAGCACTACGAGGTGCCCGATTGGGTAGCGGACAACGCGTGGGAAGTGCTAAGTTCCGGTGAACACGGGAACTATTCCATCTTTCTACGGGGAATTGAAATTGCCGGATACAAGCAAATGCTTGAAGGTAAGGCAATCGTGACTATTATGGCTCCGGATGATACAGCCTTTCAGGCTTATCTGAACGAAAAAGGCTATACCAGTATCGACGAGATGCCTGTCACGGAAGTGAGTAAAGTGATTGGATATCACATACTTTATTACTCTTACAACAAAGAGAAACTTGTTAACTTCCGTCCGGCGGGGGATACTGAAACGGATGAGGAGAAGGAATTGGAGGCCGGTTTGTTTTACAAACACCGTACGAGAAGCAGCGACGCGCCGACGATTGAAATTACCTCTACCGGCTCTTCCGTTATGGTATACCATTTGGAACGTTATTTGCCGGTATTTTCCTACCGCTATTTCCAGTCAAAGGGTATTGACGCGAAAAGCAACTATGAGGCATTCTATCCTAATTCTACTTGGACAGGTGATGATGGCTTTAACGTATCCAACGCGTCTGTCAAAGAGTATGGAATCATTGCCAATAACGGGTATATCCATGCGGTAGACCGTGTGGTAGAGCCTTTGGAAACGATTTATACGGAATTGAAGAATAAGGAGGACTATTCTACTTTCTTTAATCTTTATGACTTGTTTGGCTATTATGTGGCGGATAACGACTTGAGCGATTCGTATGCGGCGTCATACGGTGTGGATACGCTTTATACGTATTATCATAGCGGACTGCCGAACATCGCTTGCGAATGGCCGACGACGAGTTCTCTAAATTTCACTTCCTTAACTTCTAATTCGTATAGTATTTTCGCTCCCTCGAATAAGGCTATCAGCGATTTCTTCGACCGCTTCTGGAAAGTCGGAGGTTACACGTCTTTGCAGGAAGTCGATCCTTTGGCAATCAATTATTTCCTCTATCAGTTCATCTATGGAGGCGCATTGGTCTTTCCAGATGAAATAGGGACAGGAAAACTGGAGTCATTAGCCGGTTCACTCCTTAACATTAATCCCGCTATGCTTAGCGAAAGAAAGATGTGTGTCAACGGTGCTTTTTATGGAATGAATGAGATTCAAGATCCCAGTGTTTTCGCTTCAGTCATCGGTCCGCTGTTTCAGTATAAAGACGCGCGTTCTTTCCTTTACGCTTTGGCGGGTAGTTCGCTGTTTTCTTCTTACATATCTGATCTTTCAAGCTATATTGTCTTGATTCCTAAATCCGAACAATTTGATGCATTGGGCATTCGAACGGTATATAGTACGCAAGGATTGGAAGAACTGGGAGATAACGGATGGTCTGAAATCAGCACTTCCTCCAAACAGGAGATTGTCTATCTTCACTCTGCCAATATTCCAAGCAACCAGGAAACAGAATTGCCGGAGAGCGGGACAAGAGTCATTCCTACGGAATCCAGTTGGAATTATTGGTTCGTCAAGGACGGGGAGATTACTTGTAACGCCCTTTTTAATCAGCAGTTGAATCCGGAATTCAAAGGAACTGTTTTCTCTCCCTTTACTAAGCTCAATACCGGAACCAACGGAAGTTCTTATTACTTTGACGCTTCCCAATTGTTTATAGCGGAGAGTGGGGATTTGGCCTATAATCTTGCTATTTGCGCGGACCGTAATTATCCGTATTATAATTTCGCGAAATTGTTGCAAAAGGCTAATCTCGTATCTAATCAGAGTTTGATGAACCTTTTCGGCAAAGGAAGATTTGTTGTATTTATACCGACCAATGACGCTATTCAGCAAGCGCTGCAGAACGGCCGTATACCGGGAGCAACTAATGCTTCATTTGACGCAAGCGGTGAATTGACCGGAGAATTTGACGTTTCTAAACTGACCAATTATTTGAATTCATACTTCATTACTGCCGCTCAAAATACGATACCTTCATATCCTTATATAGGGTCTGATTTTAAGAGCGGACGTTATTGGAGTGAACGTTCCGCGGAGAATGAAGAAGCACTTTCGCCACAGCTGATTTATACGGATAATGGAACTTCATTGAGTATTCAGCTGGAAGGATATAATGAATGTCAGGTAGTATCGGATTATTATTATTTTCCATTCGCATATAGTGGAGGGTGTTTTCATCTGATTAATGATGTCTTTTGATTAACTGAAAAATTGAGATTATGAAATTATTAAAATATGCGCTGATTGCTATCCTATTCGCGACGACTGCCGGTGACGTTTTCGGTCAAGCGAAGGTCATCTCCGGAAAAGTGGTTGAGATGTTCGGAAAGACAGCAGAACCTATGGTGGGAGTAAACGTACATGTTGTCAACTCCCAAAACCGTTCTTTGGGCGGTACGATTACAGATATGGACGGTGTCTATAATCTGAAAGTTCCTGATGGAGACAACCTGACGATTGTCTTCTCATACATTGGAATGAAAACCGAGAGAATCAGATACAATGGTCAATCCCGGTTGAATATTACGATGAAAGACGATACGAAATCTATTGATGAGGTGGTGATTCAAGGAAAACGTATCGAGCGTAATGACTTGGGCATTAGCTCCAGAGAACAATCTTCCGCTACGCAGAAGGTCAGTATGGAAGATTTGGTGGCGATAGCTCCCGTTACTTCTATTGAGGATGCCTTGCAAGGACAACTCGGTGGTGTGGATATTGTATTGGGCGGTGGTGATCCCGGTGCCCGCGCTTCCATACAGATTCGTGGTGGTAGTACGCTGAATGCCAATTCAGAACCGTTGATTGTGATCGATGGAGTGCCTTACCCGGCTGAAATTGATGAGAGTACCGATTTCTCTACTATCAATAATGACGACCTGGGCGCATTGCTGAATATTTCACCGCAAGATATTGAATCAATTGAGGTGTTGAAAGATGCTGCCGCTACGGCCGTTTGGGGTACTAAAGGGGCCAATGGTGTATTGGTTATTAAAACCAAACAGGGAGTACAGGGAAAGACACGTTTCAGTTTCTCCTCCAAATTCTCTGCCAAATTCGAGCCTTCAAGTATTCCTATGTTGGATGGTAATCAATATACGGCCTTGATTTCAGAAGCTTTGTGGAATAGTGCCAATTACATCGGACTGGCCAATTCTATCTCTTATCAGAATATGCTTTATAATTCTCCGGAAATTGGATATCAGCCTAATTGGACTTATTTTGACGAATATAATCAAAATGTTGACTGGTTGTCCGAAGTACGCCGTAATACTCAATCGTGGGAGAACACGTTCTCTATGAGCGGTGGAGGTGAAAGAGCCACCTACCGTTTCTCTTTAGGTTATCTGGACGAAGGCGGTACGACTCTTGGAACCGACTTTAGCCGATTGAATTCCGCGTTGACCGTACGTTACAAGTTCTCTGATAAGTTAAGATTCAACGCGCAGTTCTCTTTTGTTCAATCCAAGAGAAACAACAACTATTATAATGTACGTACGGAGGCTTTCCGTAAGGCGCCGAATAAATCTCCTTACTATATTGATGATGCGACCGGATCCTACACCTCGCAGTATTTCAATCATAATGAGAACTCTACATTGGATCCGGCTTTTAAAGAAGACGGAGATGACAGTAAATACTATAATCCTATTGCCATGGCAAAGGAAAGTGTAAATAGCACTCTTCAGCGGGAAAGTAAGATGAATTTTCAGATCGAGTATGACATACTGAACGGTTTGACCTATCAAGGATACGTTAATATGAATATTCGCAATACGAAAGGACGTATGTTTTTACCACAGGTGGCCACCGGACTTGCCTGGACCGACAGCTATGCTAATCGCAGTACGGAGACCTCTTCCGACCAATTGACAATCAATACGGAGAACAAGGTGATGTATCGCAAAAATTGGTATGATAAACATGCTATTATTGCAACCGCCTTATTCCGTACTACGGAAACAACGAAGTCAAGTTACGGAAGCGAGACTTCCGGTAACTCTTCTTCCGGCCTTGCCGATCCTACTATCGGAAGTACTGTTCGTAAGATTAGCTCCGGTGACTCAAAGGTGCGCAGTATCAATGGGGTAGCTTTGTTGAACTATACGTTATTGAACCGCTATATTGTCAATGGTTCTTTGGGTATGGAAAGCAATTCTACGATGGGTAAGTCTGAACGGTTTGGATTGTTTCCTACTGTCGGTGTGGCTTGGCATTTGGCGGACGAGAAGTTCATGGATTTCTCTAATGACTGGATGGATGAGTTCAAAATTCGTTTTAGCTTAGGACAGACCGGTAATGCGGCTTCCGGCGCGTCGCTTTATTTGGGCTCATACGCTTCCGGCAAAGATTACATGAATATGAGTGCTATCAAACCGAGCACCATGCAGCTCAATAATCTGAAATGGGAAACAACTACTGAATACAACACTGGTCTGGACGCTTCTTTCTTTAAGGGAAAACTTCGTTTCACGGTCGATGTCTATCAGAAGTACATCAAGGATATGTTGCAGAAGAAAGTAAAGATGCCGACCACTATCGGTTATGGCAACGGATATGAGGTCAGCTATATGAACTCCGGAAAGATGACGAACAAAGGTTGGGAATTCCGTGTAGATGCGGTTCCGTTTGAGAGCAAAGACTGGCGCGTGGGATTCTATGTCAATCTGGCTCATAACGAGAACAAGATAACGGAGATGCCGGATAATTATACCGAGGAGAACTACACTTTCGACAATGGTAAATATGCTTACCGCAGAGAGGAGGGACGTCCGATGGGTTCTTTCTATGGCTACCGTTATAAAGGGGTCTACCAAAACAAAGACGCGACTTACGCGCGTGACGCTGAAGGCAATGTGATGAAAGACATTTCGGGTACGCCGATTGTGATGCGAAACGGAAATGCGACTGTAGCTCCCGGAGACGCTATTTACGAAGATATTAATCACGATGGTGTTATAAACCAATACGATATTGTCTATTTGGGTAATTCAAACCCAAGGCTTACCGGTGGAGCGGGTATTAATATCAGCTATAAACAGTTCAAGTTGTCGGCCATTTTCTATGGACGTTACGGACAGGATGTGGTCAACATTACCCGTCTGAACAATGAATCCATGCGTTCCATCAATAACCAAAGTACGGCTGTTTTGAGACGCTGGCGTAATGAAGGAGATCAGACGGATATACCTCGCGCATTATACGGTGAAGGATACAACACGCTGGGCTCTGACCGCTTTGTGGAGGATGCCTCTTACTTACGCTTGAAAACGTTGTCGCTTACCTATCGCTTGCCGAAAAAGACGATTCAGCGTTGGGGATTTAGTAATATTGACGTGTACGTCACCGGATATAACCTCTTTACCTGGACTAAATATACCGGTCAGGATCCGGAAGTAAAGACGCAAAACACGTATGCTACAGATAGTGCCACTACACCGGCTTCCATTCAGTTTGTTGCCGGATTTAATTTAAGTTTCTAAAAGATAGAAGAACATGAAAAAGATATTTACTATATTGTTACTATCCGGTAGTTTGTTGGTAAGCGGATGCAGCGACTGGCTCGATGTATTGCCCAAAGATAAGCAATCTACCGATATGTACTGGGAATCCTCCGAGGATGTAGAGGCCATTCTCGCGCAGGGATATAGTTACTTACGCGATTGTGTACCATATATGATAAATTGGGGTGAGGTAAGAGGAAGTTCCGTGATTGTCCCGGTCAGATCAAGCAACGCCGGCCTTATCCAGAATTTTAATGTATTACCTTCTGTTACGAGTGTGCAATGGGGTACTTTCTATCAAGTTATCTCTATGGCGAACGCAGTGTTGAAGTATGCGCCTGGTGTGGTGGAAAAAGACGCCAGTTATTATGAGTCACGGATGAATTCACATCTCACGGAAGCTTATTTCCTGCGCGGATTGTCATATCTATACTTGGTACGTAATTTCCGTGAGGTTCCGTTGATAACGGAACCTTATGTAGACGATGCTATGCCGACTGACATACCCAAGTCTTCCGAAGCGGAAATCCTTGAACAAATCAAGAGTGACGTGCGTGCCGCATTGGCTACCGATGCCGCAAAAGAGACGTTCGATGAAACTTGGGAAAATAAGGGACGCGCTACCAAATGGGCTTTGTATGCTTTAATGGCAGAGACGTGTTTATGGGCGGAAGAATATCAGGAATGCGTTACTTATGCCGATTATCTGATTAACGCTACAGCTTCCATTCGTCCGGTATTCATGTCAACGCCCGGTCAATGGTTTAGTATCTTCTATCCCGGTAACAGCAACGAATCCATCTTTGAGATTCAGTATGATGAAAGCACGTATGCCCAGAACAGTGGAAGCCCGTCTAAGACATTCGCTTATGGCAATACATCATCAAGCAGTACTTATATGTATTCCGAACCGATGACGCTTCGTCTGAAGGCTGAATTTGAACTGAATAAAGATGAAGTGAACCGCACTTATTTTGGCTCATTCGCGGGTACGACCTATGAAGACTATCCGGACAACGGTATCATCTGGAAATATTCGGGAATGGCTGTTGACGATGTGGAGGCGGTGCGCACCATTCAGGATGGCAATTACATTATTTATCGTATGGCTGATGTCATGATGATGAAAGCCGAGGCGTTGATTCGTCTGGGAGGTACTGCCAATTGGACGGAGGCACTATCTATCATCAATACGATACGCGAGCGTTCCGGACTGGAGCCGCGGAATGAAGTAACGGTTGAAAATATCAGCGAGGCTACCGAAGAAAGTTTGCTGGAAATCTTGCTGGACGAACGAGATATGGAGTTTGCCGCGGAAGGAAAACGCTGGTATGATTTGCTTCGCTATGGCAAACAACAGAATCTCAAGTATAAAAGTGGTTTCAAGGCTATAGTCATAGAAAATAATCTCACTGCGGAAAGCAAATGGCTCAATTCGGTACTTGACAATGATGATGCTTGGTATCTGCCTATTCCGGCAAGTGACATTAACACCAATTCGGCATTGACGCAAAATCCTTATTACGATAATTAAACGACAATATAAGATGAAAAAAATAAAAAGAATATATTGGATGCTGCTGCTCATCTTGTGTGCGGCTTGCAGTGACCCTTACGAGGGAGATACATTTGTAGTCTTTGATACGCAGCCTGCCGCGACTTATCTGTCTACCCGCTCGGAAGATTTCTCCGAATGGATTAGTATTATGAAATATGCGGATTTGTATAATGCGGTAAATCAGGCGACTCAATATTTTACGCTTTTTGTTCCTACCAATCAGGCCGTGAAGGATTTTTATTCCCGCAAGGGCGTTTCGTCTATTGAAGAGTTGGGCACTGAATATGCCCGTAATCTGGTGTCTTACCATGTTGTGCAGGATACGATTAATCAGGCTACTCTCATAGAGAAGGAAGGCGCATTGGCCAAAAGAACCGTTTCCGACGATATATTGATGGTGTCTTTTGGAAGCGCGGAAATGGGCGGCGGCGGTATGCAGTCGGTCTACCTGAACAGCGAAGCCCGTATTTTGGAATTTGCCAATTCGGTATCCAACGGTTATGTGTATGTGTTGGAGAATGTACTTAATCCACTTACGGAAAGCGTATATGAACGTCTTTCGGAGAGCGGCCAGCCTTTCACTATTCTGAAGGAGGCGATGGACGTTACTGGGATAGGCAGTGAGCTGAATATCATTTATGATGAAGTGACAAACGAGTCCGGAGTGACTACCCGGCAAAAGCGTAATTATACATTGCTGGCTGTTACGGACGCGGTATTTCAGGAAGCGGGAGTCGCTAGTCTGCAGGATTTGGTCCGGTTATTGGGAGCGGACAGTGATTATACCAATCCGTCGAACGCGCTTTATCAATATGTGGCTTACCATGTGTTGAGCGGAAGTTATGATTTGGGCAGTCTGAAGAGTTTCGATACGAAAGATGCGAATTCTAAGATTTGGAATACGTTGAATGCGGGAAGTGTGGTGAGAATCAGTGAGGAAGACGGAGCGTTTTATTTGAATTATAGGGATGACGGACGTGCCGTTTTTATGGAGGACTATTGCAATTTGCAAGCTAAAAACGGTTATATCCATCGGGTTTCATCTTATTTGCCTGTAGCGGAAGTGGAACCGGAAACGGTGTTGTTCGACGTGTGCAATTATTCTATTATCGGTGACTGGATTGCAGCGGGCAATGGAGAAGAAGGTATCAAATTCCAAGAGTCCGCAGGAAAAGATATGGAGAGAAAATGTGATGTGGCAGGTCTTAACTGTTATCAATATTCTCTCAACAATCCAGGTGGAACTTATAGCAAGTGGCTTAATGTAGCTTATTTGGTTTCCAAAACCAATAGCGATTGGATTAGTGCTAATAATGCGGATCTCCTTATGCTTAATTTGGGGAATGTCGGGTGGATTTCCATGCAAACACCGTCTATTATTAAAGGAAAGTATAAAGTGACTTTGCAATTCGGATACGCGACATCCCAGAAATTCATTGTAACTAAATCAGATGGAAGTAACGGTGGGCAAATGACATTCAGTTTTGACGGAGAAAATTCAGTCACGTGTTCACCTTATCTTACACTTTCTAGCAGTGCGGCATTGGGGGTGTACCAGTATGAGCTTTATGAAGAGTTGGAATTTACGGAGACTTCTACTCATACGTTCCGCTTGATTATGAACGATCCGGCAGCTAGTTCTAGTAAGTGTCCTAACTATCGTATTTATTTAGATTATTTATTGTTTGAACCCATATTTGACGAATAAAAACCATGAAAGCAAGATTTTATATACTCGGCATTGCTCTTATCGGATTGATAGGAGGCGGTTGCTCTGACACATGGGACGACCATTACATTCAAAGTGAGACTGTGGTGAACAATGCGGAAGTTTCGGTAGTCGATAAGTCTGTCACTGATTATCTGGCGCAGGAATCCTCATTGAGCGGAATGTATCAGCTATTTAATGAGACGGGCTTGGTTGACCAGCTGTTGGCAAAAGAACAGATGTATACTATTCTGGCTGTAGAATCGGGCGTTGAGGCCGGTGATGATCCTACGTACACGGCGCAAACTTATATTTCAGACGCTTCTATTTCGCCTTCTAATATGGAAGACGGACAACGAATCCTGATGTGGAGCGGCAAGTATTTGAATATTGGCGTTACTTCCTCGGAAACGAGAGCGAACAGTGTCATCCGTTTCAATAATGCGACTGTGAAACAGATTGTCAAGTTGACCAACGGCTATCTGTATTTGCTGGATCAAGCTATTGAATCTCCAAGGAGTCTGTACGAACTCATTGAAAACCTGGGTAGCGATTATTCCGTCTTCCGTAAGATGGTGCGTGATCGATATGAGCTGACTTTCGACAAAAATGCCAGTACTATAGTAGGGGTGGACAATACAGGAAATACCATATATGATTCTGTTTTTGCGGTGAGAGCTCCTTATTTCGAGAATCAGGGATTTAATATTATGTCTGAAAATCTGACCGCTACGCTGCTGATTCCGTCCAATGCGGTAATCGAAGAGGCGTTGACTACTGCGCGCCAAAGTCTGGCGGACTGGGGAATGACGCGTGCTGACAGTATTATTGAAAACTGGGTGTTCCAATCCGCTTTCTTTAATTCTAAATATAGCAAGGAGGATTTTGAAAGCAATACGGATTTAAAATCTGTATTTGGAAAGCAATGGCGTACTACCGTGCAAAAGGTAGACCTTGATAATCCTATATCAATGAGTAACGGAGTGGCTTACCATGTCACCGAAATGAAGATACCGACCAATGTATTGATATACCGCATCAAGGAGCTTTTCAGAAATTATGAATACTTGAATGCGGATGATAAGGCAAACTACTTCAAGACCACTAATCTTTCGTTTGAAAAGATTAGTGAGAAGGATGAAGCCTCTTGCACCGGATGGACTGCGCTTGGATTCCCGACAATCGGTTACAGGGTACTCTATTACACGCTGACTGACGAGACGAATCTGACGTATACGTTGGATTATACACCATTCAAGGGTGAAACGGTAGGGGCTACCTATGTCGCCACTCCTTATAAAATTCCGCCCGGAAGTTATAATTTTTATGTAGGTTTGAGAGGACGTAAGGATTTGGGTGCCATTGATTTCTCTATTATTAAAGATGGAGTGGAAATACCTATCGGAAGCTTGTCGCAATCAACAATCAATAATAATACGTCCAACTATCATTACGACCGTAACGGAGGTGGGTATCCTGAAGGAATCGATGCCGCGGTAGCTGCTGGATTTAAAAACAAGTCTAAATATGACCGTGACGGGGGACCTGTAGGAATTGTTACTATTCCGGGTGAGGAAGCCAGCGAGATTGTTATACGATTGAAAGCTTCCGGATCCAACTTATATCGCGCAGCCTTGTACCATTGGTGTATGAGACCTACCGATGACTGTTATTAATCTTATGAAATATTGACAACATGAAAAAGATACAAATTCTATTTTTCGCCCTGTTCGTTTGCCTGTTTTCAGTCAGACTGCATGCGCAGGAACAAGGCAAAATAAGCGGTAAGGTATTATCTGTTCTGGATGTTCCGATCGAGGGCGCGGTTATATCTGTTACCGGAAGCGAAAATGTGACAACAGACAAAAACGGATATTTTCAGATTGACTGCAAAAATCCTCAAAAGGCCAACATCTCCGTGTGGGCTACCGGGTATTACTCCGTATTGCAGGCTGTTGACAAACGCAAGGAAATGAAAATTATGCTGATTCCGGAGGACGAGTATAAATATAACGAGACAACCGTTCTTCCTTTCCGTATTGAAAGGAATCAGACGACTTCTGCCGAGAATATTACGAAAAAGGATTTTGTGCCTGCCGGCATGAAGATTGATCGCGCGCTGGCCGGACAGATTGCCGGTTTGCAAGTGACCCGCGGAAGCGGTATGCCGGGGGAAGGAAGCTTGATGAATTTCCGCGGAATACGTTCGTTTGTCGGAAATAACGCCCCATTGGTGGTGATTAATGGTATTCCATACATTCCGGACGTGAACGATTCTCCGTTGATTAACGGATTGAGTCGTAATATTTTCCAGGCTTACAATCTTAACGATATTCAGAATATCACCGTCTTGAAGGGCGCGGAAGCCGCTTTGTATGGCTCGATGGGAGCCAACGGGGTCATTCTGATCGAGACGGACGGTGCCAACTCTGACAATATGAATACGGAAATCAGTTATTACGGGCAGTTTGGCGTTAACTGGAACGACAAGCGCACGCCTTTGCTCAACGGAATCAACTATCGTTCATATTTGTCGGACATGGGAATGAGCTATTTTGGTAACATGGATGAATTCTTTACCGAGTTTCCTTTCATGAGCGATCCTAATAACAGCAGATATGCCAATTCTTACAACAATAATACGGATTGGCAGAATGAGATCTACGGCAAAGGGTTTATTACAGAGAATCTGTTCAGAGTAGAAGGAGGTGACGCTATCGCCAAATATGACTTATCTTTAGGATATTCGAAGGAGGACGGTATACTGAAGAATACGTCGCAGAATCGTTTTCATACGCAGCTGAACGGAAACTTTATGGTCAGCAAGAATTTTGAAGTCTACGCTACCGTAGGGCTGGCATACATCAATGGCCATTATCAGGAACAGGGAATGAGCGCGCGAACCAATCCGATATTGGCAGCTTATGCGCAGTCTCCCCTGCTTGCCCCTTATCAAAAGGCTGATAACGGAGAATTTACTCCGATTTATTCGCAGTATTACTATGGTATCAGTGAGAATATGGACTTTGCGGTCAGTAATCCGGTAGCCATTGTTAATTTGCTGGATGCCAATAGCCGTCAGTATGACATCAACATCAAGGCAGGCTTTAAATACAAAATTCTTCCCGGTCTTTCACTTGACGGTGTCTTCGGACTTTATTATAATTATAATAAGGAACATATCTTTATCCCCGGTAAATCGGATTTCACTATCGTTCCCGCTACTGACTATTATGGTATGGAAGAGAACACTATCCGTGAAGGGGTAGGTGAGACCACCAACTACTTCTACAATCTGAATGCCCGTTACAACAAGCTGTTCAATAATCGTCACGCGCTGAATGCGATGGCGGGAGTGCAAGTAATGACAACTTTGCAGGAGTATGACGGGGCATACGCTCGCAACACCACTAATGACTTCTATCAGGTGCTCGGATCGGCCAATTCTGTCGGCCGTTATTTCGACGGTTACCAAAACAAATGGAATTGGGCTAATATTTATGCGCATATAGACTATACGTACAATCACGTACTGAATGTATCCGCGAACATGGCTATTGACGGCTCATCCGCCAATGGACGGTATACGAACCATTTTCAGGTTTACCCATCGGTTGGAGCAACGTGGATGATGAAGAATATGCCGTTTCTGATTGATAACAGCTGGATAAATAAGTTGGATGTACGTGCGGAATATAGTTTGACCGGAAACAGCCGTTTTTCTTCCAATTACGGAAAATCTTATTATACCAGTTCTCCGTATATGGCGGTATCGGGTATCTTACGTATGCAAATTCCGAACACACATCTCAAACCGGAGGTCACTTCGCAGATGAACCTTAGTCTTGATGGAACTTTTTTGAAAGACCGTATCAGTTTGGGAGTTGACTATTATCGCGGGAGAAGCAAGGACGTTATCATGAATATCGGCAAGTCCGCTGTTTATGGAACATCTTCTTATTATGCCAATGTCGGTAAGATTGACAATAGTGGAGTGGAACTCTCTTTGCAGGCTTCACTTATCCGTTTGCGTGATTTCGAATGGATTGTGGGAGGTAACATTGCTTTCATGGAAAGTAAAGTGAAATCATTAGGAGGTAATGAACAGGAAGTGATGGAGTACAGCGATGGCTCGATGGTTGTGAGCCGGGTAGGCGGTAATCCTTATGAGTTTTACGGATTACAGGCGACTGGCGTTTATTCCACCCAGGAAGAGGCGGAACAGGCAGGGCTGCTTAACAGCAGTAATCAGGCATACAGTGCCGGTGACGTGCGTTTTGTCGACCAAAATAATGACGGTCGTATTGATTCCAAGGATTACGTTTCTTTAGGAAGCGCTACTCCCGATTACTTTGGCGGCTTCTACACCAACATCCGTTACAAACATTTCGCCCTGTCGGCTGAATTCTCCTATTCAAAAGGAAATGAAGCTTATAACGCAGTAAGGCAGTCTTTGGAATCAGCCTCTTCCTTCTCTAATCAAAGTATTGCCGTAGCCAATCGCTGGAATGTGGAAGGACAGGTGACCGATATGCCGCGGGCAAGTTACGGAGACGCAATTGGTAACAATAATTTTTCATCGCGTTGGATTGAAGATGCTTCTTTCTTGCGTATGAAGAGCATCACATTGAGTTATAGTTTTGACAAGCCGGTTTGGAAGTTCTTCCGTTCGGGAACGCTTTACGTAACCGGTGAGAATCTGCTGACTGCTACCAAGTATTTGGGGCTGGACCCTGAATTCGCTTATTCATCCGGGAGCTATGCTACACAAGGATTTGACTATGCGAAGGTGATGCAGCCTAAATCTGTTAAACTGGGTATTAATTTGAAATTCTAATGATGAAGATGAAAAAAATACTATTAAACGCTGCTTTCGTCTTGGCAGCTACCTTCTTAGGGGGATGCGATGACTTCTTCAATCCCGATACGGACGTTACTTTGGACAATGATGATTATATTTCGGAAGAGAGCGAGATGTATTCCGGTTACATCGGTATCATGACCAAAATGCAAGCCATTGGAGACAAAGTGATTTATCTGAATGAACTTAGGGGAGAAATGGTAGTTCCGACTGTGACGGCTCCCACCGAATTGTATAACATCTACAATTATGAGGACGATTTAAGCGGGAACTCTTATGCCGATCCGTCAGGATTCTATGAGGTGATTAACGCTTGCAATGATTATCTCCGTAAACTGAAAACCTACGAAGAGAGTCATTCTGTCAACGAGAGCCATTACAAGGCATTAGTCAGCAGTACACTGCGAATTAAGGCATGGATGTTTATGACTATTGCCAAAATTTATGGTGAAGTGGCATGGGTGGATAAACCCATGACTTCGCTAAGAGATTTGTCGCAGTTTGATATATTGGATCTCGATGAGACGATGGTTGCCTGCAAGAATCTTCTGGACATCGGTTATGACAACATTGACGGTACCTATGAAACGGCATGGAAAGACTGGGTAGATCCTGATACAAATCTGGCTGACAGTGATTATCGCCGTTGGGATATGATGACTCCACCTTATTATGCCTTGTATGCGGAGATTTGTCTGTGGCTTGGTCGCTATCAACAATGTATCAACCTTATTTTGAATGAAATGAACAGTACTTTGTCGGGGTCAACCAATACGTCTATTGCTTTCCTACGCAATGAAATGTTGTTCAGTCATTACTTTAATTTCTTTAACAATGAGACTCCGTATGACTATGAATCGGCATCGGCTATCATGTACGACTATCAGAACAATCAGACGAATAGCCTGTTAAAGCATTTTGATTCTGATTATCCTAACAAATATTGGTTGGCACCGGCTGACGTTGCTGTAGAACGTTTCAGAGATAATGAGTTTGACCCGCTGGGAAATAAAACGGAAGATTTCCGTATGAAATATACAGTTAGTGAATATAATGGGAAATGGGTGATTTGTAAATTCCGTCCTACTTCCGGTTCTGTAGTACGTCCGGCTTATCGGGACGACGTGTTTGTTTACACCTATCGTGGCGCTGATCTCTATTTTATGTTGGCGGAAGCTTTCAATCAATTGGGCAGGAGATTTGTGGTGGACGCGCTTATCAATGTAGGGGTCAATGCTTATATCAGTGAATTTGACATGGATAGCGAGGGTACTTACTCTGGCGATTGGTATGGAATTACTCCTCACTGGACTGTTGGAAGTGTCGTGTATAACTATACGAGCGGAACCAGCGGAATCGGTAGCCGTAAATATGGCGATAGAGGCATACGTGGAGTGGAATGTAGTTATAGTAACATCGGATCACGCACGTTCACCTCGAATACCCAGAGCAATGATGAAGAGCTTTTGAAAGAGATGATGCTCGAAATGGCCTGTGAAGGAAAAGTTTATCCTGCAATGATCCGTATGGCGAAACGCTATAATAATGATTATAGCTTTATGTCAAAATATGTTGGGGAGAAATACGAAAGCACAGGTAATGCTTCAACGATCCGTAATAAGATTCAGAATGGTGAAGTTTTCATCAAATGGGATTTGGAAATGGATTAAAAACCGTGGACTACAAATACAAGTAGAAATGGCTCGACCTGAATAGAATGGAGAGTCGTGTTTATCCTTTAAGGTAGATTTAAAGGAAAAGTGGCGCGGATTTTTGCATGAAAATCCGCGCTTTCTTCTTATTATCAATACTTTTGCAAATAATAATCATAAAAAGACATGAAAACTTTAGCAGCTTATATTGCCACATTGATGGTTTGTGCAGCTTGCGGAAGCGGAAAACAACCGCTTATCGACCGCGAGGCGCTGGTAGAAAGAAATAGTCCCGTTGTTACGGCATTCGATTCATTGGCTTCCTTTTCTGTAGGAAATGGAGAGTTTGCTTATACGGTAGATATAACCGGTTTGCAGACATTTCCGGACAAGTATAAAAAAGGGGTGCCATTAGGAACACAGAGTCAGTGGGGATGGCATAGTTTCGCCAATCCGGAACATCTCACTTCGGAAGAAACCCTGAAGGAGTACGACTTTGGCAGAGGAAAAAAAGAACTCTATGCTACACAGTTCAAAGAACCAGGCAGACAGCAGGATGCCGCTAACTGGTTTCGTGTCAATCCGCACCGCCTTCATTTAGGAATGATTGGTTTCGATGTGGAAGAAGGTACAGATATTGAACAAGTGACGGACATTCATCAGAAACTTTCTCTGTGGAATGGAAAAATAGAGAGTCGGTTTAAATTGAACGGTGAAGATTATCAGGTAGAGACAGTCTGTCATCCTTCCAGTGATAGGATTGCCGCCAATATCACCTCCAAGGCGCATACCGGAATTTGTTTTCGCTTTCCGTATCCTACGGGAGGGCACTGTGATGATGCTTGTAATTGGGAAGCCGTTGATAAACATACAACGACGGTTGTCAGTCAGAATGAATCTTCTGCAGTATTGAAGCACACGTTGGACTGTACAGAATATTATATCACTTTGCATTGGGAAGGAAAAGCCGCTTTGAGCGAGAAGGCAAAACATTATTTTGTCCTGACCCCGATGGATGACCATCTTGCCTTTACTTGTGCTTTCACCAGTGAAGCTCCTTCCATACAAACGGCTACCGTAGGACAAACTCAAGAAGAAGCGCAAGCCTATTGGAACTCTTTCTGGAAAGAAGGTGCAGCCGTTGATTTTTCAGCCTGTACGGATTCACGTGCTAAAGAATTGGAACGACGTGTGGTATTGAGTCAATATCTGCTTGCTATTCAATGTGCGGGTACTACTCCTCCGCAAGAAACGGGGCTTACTTATAATTCATGGTTCGGTAAATTCCACTTGGAGATGATCTGGTGGCACGAAGCCCAATTTGCTCTCTGGAACCGGAGTCATTTACTTGACCGTACACTGGGGTGGTATGAAAAAGCAGAACCGGTAGCGCGTCAAATAGCGCGGAGACAAGGATTTGACGGCATTCGCTGGATGAAAATGACCGATCCTTCAGGTACGGGAGCTCCTTCCAAAGTAGGAAGTTTCCTGATCTGGCAGCAACCTCATTTGATCTATCTGGCAGAATTGCTTTACCGTGCCAATCCGACAAAAGAAGTATTGGAGAAATACAATCGTTTGGTACAGGAGACCGCTGAATTTATGTACTCTTTTGCTACTTATGATGAACTGGAAGGACGCTATGTCTTGAAAGGCGCTATTCCCGCACAAGAAACGCTGCGTGCGGCAGAAACGGTTAATCCTCCCTTCGAACTTTCTTACTGGCATTTTGCCATGCAGACCGCCCAGCAATGGCGTGAGCGTATGGGGCAGCAGCGGAGTTTGGAATGGGATGAAATGATTGACAAACTTTCCCCTTTAGCATCTAACGAGGAAGGGCTTTATCTCGCTGCCGAAACTGCTACGGATACCTATAAAGACATTCGTTATACTTCCGATCACATGGCAGTGCTGGGTTCAGTCGGTATCCTTCCGATGAATAAACTTATCCGGGAAGATTATATGAAAAATACATTGCACTGGATTTGGGATAACTGGAATTGGGGTAAAACCTGGGGATGGGATTACCCGATGACAGCCATGAATGCTGCCCGTCTGGGCGAACCGGAAAAGGCTGTTGGAGCTTTACTGATGGATAAACGCACAAATACATACCTGATAAATGGTCATAATTATCAGGATGGTCGTTTGCGCGTTTATTTACCGGGTAATGGTGGCTTGTTGACTGCTATTGCAATGATGTGTGCAGGTTGGGACGGATGTACCGAAACTAATCCGGGATTCCCGAAAGACGGGACATGGAATGTTCGTTGGGAAGGATTGAAGCCATTACCATAATCAAACACAAAAAATATGAAATATTTTCGTCTGAATCTTATTTTAAAAGGAGGGCTTACTGCTTATTGTCTTTTTATGTTGCCGGCAATGCAATTAAATGCTCAAAGAGAGGCAAAACAGATCGGTGACTTTAAAGAATCCATCTCTTTAAACGAGCATTTGCGAGGGGCAAAACGGACGTTGCAATACCATCCTGATGGAGATGAGTTTGTTTGTATCAACGGTAAGAACCGCTATACCCGTGCTTTGTATGGTAGCCATAGCCCTTTTCGTGTAGAAACAAGTGACCGGCCGGTTTTTGCGTTTTATAATAATGGACGTGGAGGAAATATAAGTTTCAAAATCATTCTTCGTGATGGAACAGAAGTCGCACTTGACCGTACCGGACATTGTGAATCCCGCTACTCGGCAGGAAAGCGTACCTATTATCTGACAGACCCTTCCTGGGGAAAAGGAGAACTGCGTATTGTAGTATTGGCATTAGCCGATATGGACGGAGCTATCTGGCGTTTTTCCGCTTCGAATATGCCTAAAGGGGCTATACTTCGTTGGCAGCATGGAGGTGCTACCGGGAAACGTTTGAGTCGTAATGGAGATATGGGAGTCGATCCGGCTGATTGTTTCGAACTTCCGGCCGAAGTTACTGATCTTGTCACAGGTGAACTTCCCTTGCAGAAAGAAGCATACTTAGTACGTGGGGAAGTGCCTGAACAATCTAATGTCCGTAAACTCTATCAAAAAGCGGAGGCGGCTTCTTTGGCATTAGCCTCCCGTTTGAAAATAGAAACTCCGGACCCTTATTTGAATACCTTGGGAGGAGCGTTAGTTGCTGCTGCCGATGGAATTTGGGATGGGCAAGTCTGGTTGCACGGTGCTATTGGCTGGCGTATTCCGTTGAGTGGGTGGAGAGCCGGGTATACCGGTGATGCTTTAGGATGGCATGATCGGGCACGTACTCATTTTGATGCTTATGCGGCCAGTCAGGTGACTGATGTTCCGAATACAATTCCGCATCCGGCACAGGACTCCACAATGAATCTGGCACGTTCGGAAAAACGTTGGGGAACTCCTCAATATAGTAACGGTTATATTTGCCGGAATCCGGGGCGCAATAATCAAATGCATCATTATGACATGAATCTTTGTTATATGGATGAACTCTTATGGCATTTCAACTGGACGGGAGATACGACGTATGTCCGTAAAATGTGGCCTGTAATTACCCGTCATCTTGCTTGGGAAAAATTAAATTATGATTCGGATAATGATGGTTTATATGATGCTTATGCTTGTATCTGGGCAAGCGATGCACTTTATTACAATAGTGGTGCTGTCACCCATTCATCGGCTTACAACTATCGTTCCAATAAAATGGCAGCTTTTCTAGCTTCCTTGATAGGTGAAGATTCTGTACCTTATCAGAAGGAAGCCGAACAAATATTGAAAGCGATGAATAAACGCCTTTGGATGCAGAGTAAAGGTTGCTGGGCGGAGTATCAGGATTTCATGGGACATCGTCGGCTTCATGAAAGTCCGGGATTGTGGACTATATATCATGCACTTGATAGTGAAGTTGCTGATCCTTTTCAGGCTTATCAGGCTACGCGCTATGTCGATACGGAAATACCTCATATTCCTGTATATGCCGATGGACTGAAAGAGGGGTATGCAACGATTGCCACTACCAATTGGTTACCTTATTCCTGGAGTATCAATAATGTGGCTTTCGCAGAGGTGATGCATACAGCTTTGGCTTATTTTCAGGCAGGACGTCCGGAGGAAGGATGCCGACTGATGAAAAGCTCCTTTCTGGATGGTATGTATCTAGGGAACAGTCCGGGTAATTTTGGACAAGTCAGTTTTTATGATGCTGCCCGTGGAGAATGCTATCGTGACTTCGGAGATCCGATTGGGGTAGCTTCCCGATTGTTGGTACAAGGTTTGTATGGTATTTTACCGGATGTTTTGAACGGTAAGATGGTGATTCGTCCGGGATTTCCCGCGGAATGGTCAAAAGCTTCTATTTCTTTGCCGGATATGACTTATAGCTTTGTTCGGGAAAAAGATGTTGATACCTACCAAATAGAGCAACGTTTTGAGACTCCTTTGGCATTGACATTACAAGTGAATGCCGGGAGAGAAGAAATTCATTCGGTGAAAGTGAATGGGAGAGAGGCTGACTGGAGTTTTGCAGAAGCGGCTTCTGGTTATCCGGTGATTATCATCCCTGCCTCTTCTGCAAAGAAATCAACAGTCGAAATTGTATGGGGAGGAAAAAGTTTGAGTTCGATGCTGCCTGAAATACAGACGGATGCTTTAGCGGAGATCAATATCCCTTCAACTTCAGGGGCATTATTCGGTGAAATATATGATCCACAGGGAGTTTTGGTACAACCGAACGTTAGTGATACATCTATTAGAAGTAAAGTCAACGATCATTTAGGGCATCATACTTTCTTTGTTCGCATGAAACAGGGACAAATGGAATGGTGGCAGCCTGTGAATATACAAATATCAGAATTAGAAAAATCATCGGTCGTTCTCCCTTTCTCACAGGTGAATACATTAGAGTGCCGGATGATAAATATGGATTCTCTGTTCAATGCGAATGTTACTGATATTTTCCGGAATAAGTATCTCACTCCCCGTTCACCTTATACCACTCTATCGCTTCCTATTCAGGGCATTGGTGAGTGGTGTCACCCGAAACTAACAGCTGATATTGACGATACGGGTTTGCGTGCGCTGGTACGTGATGAGGTGTTGACTACCCAATTGGGTGTTTCATTCCGAACATTGGCTCAAGGAAACAATATAGCTTTCACTTCTTTGTGGGATAATTATCCGGATAGCTTGAGTATTCCGCTTTCCGGTAGAGCTTCTCATGCCTATTTGATGATGGCAGGTAGTACTAACCACATGCAGTGCCGCATTGCTAATGGTATCATTCGTGTATTCTATACGGATGGTACTTCCGATGTGCTGGAATTAGTGAATCCGGATAACTGGTGTCCTATTGAGCAGGATTTCTATGTCGATGGTCAGGCATTCACTGTATCTTCTCCTCGTCCTTATCGTATTCATTTCAAGACAGGTATGGTAAGTAATGACTTGGGAAAAGACTTAGGAATAAAGGGTGTTTATGGACGTTCCATTGAGGGGGGAGCGGGCATACTTTTGGATATGCCTTTGAATCCTTCTAAAGAATTAAGCCATCTGACGTTGGAAACACTTTCGAACGATGTTGTTATCGGCCTGATGGGAATTACAATTCAATAAAACAAAAAATAAATGATTAAAAAGAGATGCATTATGATGAGAAGAACTATTTATTTACTACTTATACTGCTATTTGTGGCAGAGGTAACATCTGCGAATACTGTTGATTTTGATAAGGCGTTTAAAGAAAGTGCCCGTATCGAAAAACAAATTAAACGGACCTCTTTTCCGAAACGAACATTTCTTATAACTGATTTTGGAGCAAAAACGGATGATGAGGCTAATCCTTGCCATGAAGCCATTAATCAGGCTATTCTACAGTGCAGTCTGTCAGGAGGTGGCACAGTAATTGTTCCTAAAGGCACTTTTTATACCGGACCTATTACTCTAAAGAGCAATGTGAATTTCCATCTCGAAGAGGGAGCTGTTTTGAAATTCTCTACAGATCAAAGCCTTTATTTTCCTGCAGTTTTAACTCGTTGGGAAGGAATTGATTGCTATAATGCTCACCCCTTGATTTATGCTTATGGTGAAAGCAATATTGCCATAACTGGAAAAGGCATTATTGACGGACAAGGTAGCATGGAAACTTGGTGGCCGATGTGTGGAGCCGTAAAGTATGGTTGGAAAGAAGGCATGGTGGCTCAACGCAATGGAGGTCGTGAACGTCTGTTGATGTATGGTGAAACATCGACTCCTGTCTACAAGCGTCTGATGAAGCCGGAAGATGGTATGCGTCCGCAGCTATTGAACTTACATTCCTGCCACACCATCTTGATTGAAGGTGTTACTTTGTTAAACTCTCCATTTTGGGTGATTCATCCTCTTTTCTGTGAGAGCCTGATTGTCAGTGGAGTGACTGTTTATAATCGTGGACCTAACGGAGACGGATGTGATCCTGAATCTTGTAAGAATGTGTTGATAGAGAATTGTACATTTGATACGGGGGATGATTGCATTGCCATTAAATCAGGACGTAATGAAGACGGACGTAAATGGAATATTCCCAGTGAGAACATTATCGTACGTGGTTGCATGATGAGGAATGGACATGGAGGAGTAGTGATTGGCAGTGAGATTTCCGGTGGTTACCGTAACTTGTTTGTAGAAGACTGCCGGATGGATAGTCCGAATCTGGATCGTGTCATTCGTATTAAGACCAGTACTTGCCGGGGAGGGCTTATAGAAAATGTATATGTGCGCAATGTAACGGTAGGACAATGTCGTGAAGCAGTACTTCGTATCAATCTACAATATGAGAATCGGGAAAAATGCAAGAGAGGTTTTGATCCGATTGTCCGTAACGTGCATTTGAAAAATGTGACTTGTGAGAAGAGTAAATTAGGTGTGCTTATTATCGGATTGGAGGATGATAAACATGTATATAACATCAGTGTAGAGGATTCTCATTTTAATAATGTAGCCAAAGGAGGAAATGATATTAAAGGGGCGAAAGATGTCACTTTTAAGAACCTTTATATCAATGGCGAATTGGTGAAATAGGATATAATTTTAATAGATAAAAATCCGGCTATGAATGAAGAAGAATGGAAGACTGTCTATGACGTACAAATCTATGTTACATCTTTATCTGCAATAAGTGATTGTAATTGGAATAAGTTAGAATTCTGGATAAATCTTCATCAGAATGGTTTTATCTATAAATTGAGGCATTATTATCCTATACTTTCTGAAGATGATATACATATCATTCTTTTGTTACGTATCGACTTTAGTAATGCACAGATTTCAGAGTTGTTCCATATTCTAGGAAGTTCTTTTCGAATACGCCGTAGCAGATTGAAAAAGAAAATGAATGTTTCTTGTGAATCTATTACCGATTTTATTAAATCATTGTGTTTAGAATGATCTTTCTTTAAAAAACATATTTAAATGCGTATACATTGGCTGTGTATACGCATTTGTATACGGTTGAAATTTGTATTTCAATTTATAAATGTCGTCCTTTGTCATAACAAGAGTGATAAACTTTTATCCGTACTACTATTATGGTATCGCTTTGAAAAAAAATCAATATTATTAATCTCTCAGAGTTGTTCTTATGAAAAAGTGGAATCTTGGTTTTATGATGGTTGGATTAGCTTTTCTAATCAGTATTTCTGTACTTAGTTGCCAGACAAATGATGATGGCGATTACTCTCAACAGGTAGCAGAGGTGACTGCGGCCGATCTCTTTATTACTTCGGAAGCACATCAGAATTTGGAAAAAGAAATCAGAAAGAGTTTGAGAAAAAAGCAAAATGCCATTTCCAAATTCTCGAGAGAAGAAATGGAACAGTATCAGCAACTTAGAAAAGATTTACTTAATATGGAAACTCGTGCAGAAGCGAAAATACAATGGAATAAATTGCTTGGATACGATTATTATGCCAGCTTAGATCGGATCTCCAATTTAGCTAGAAAAGTTTATGAAGGGACAGATTTTACCAGATTAGAATTGATGAAGGCTCGGCAAAAGCGTAAAATGCGTCAAGTTGTTATCACTCGTGTTGAAAAAGATGAGGAGGCGATCCGAGACTGTATTGCAGCCTTTTCTGAAATAGCAGAGTGGAGAACAGAGGATTGCCTTAATGATTATGATATAAAAGTAATGGATATACCTTTTGTATCTTGGACTCAAGTTGCAATACTAGAAGAACAGTATAGACGGGAATGTGATCAATGTACCCAAGCGGTTGATGATTATTTGCAAACCGGAATAAGCAATTGTGAGAGTAGCAATGGTACGTGTCCTATTACGGCATTTCATTAAGCTTTTAAATTGTAATACATTTATGTTTAAGTTATAATTTAATATGAAAGTAAAAAAGCAAATTTTTGTTCTATTTTTGACAATGCTGGTAGGAATCCCTATTCTTTCTGCCCAAAACAAAAAAGAACAAAAAAAACAAAAGGTGGAAGTTATCAAAAATATCATTGTATCAAGAAACTATAGGATCGACGCGGATACTTATATACATCCGGATAGAGATCCCATACTATTGGATGAGTCCGATAATTCGATTGAAATTAGAAATGATTCTGTCTTTTCTACTCTTCTTTATCTCGGTCAAGTTGATATACCATACGGTAGGAGAGGAGCTGAACTTTTCTTTCAAGCTCCTTTGAAAAAATATACAATGGATATAGATAAAAAGAAAAATACTCACATCAAGTTTTCAGTAGATGCAGCAATAGGTGATTGTAACTTTTATATTAAGGTGTATCCCAATGGAAGTGCGAGCATTTATGTCACCTTGCAGCAGGGGAAGAGTGTTAATTTTTTAGGAGAATTAAATATGCGAAGAGAAGAAACGGAGTCTTTGTAGCACTTAATATATTATTATGAAAAAATATCTATTCATTTTTATTTTCGTATCTATAGTCCAGCTATTCTATGGACAAGAAAAATACACTATCCAGGGTGAATTACCCGACCATTCGTTAGATAATAGTTATTTGCGTTTGACTAATAGTTCAGCTCTTGGTGAAGAGAGTGAACGTATTAAACATTTATTTATTGATAGTATATTGGTGGTTGACGGGAAATTCCATTATGAAGGTGTACTTTCACAAAAGCCATTCTTAGCGTATCTTTCAAGTGCAAGGACAGGAAGAAATATGTTGAATTTCGGCCTGTATTTTATAGTTGAGCCTGGTAATATTCATATCCGTATTGCTAATTGGGCAGATGAGGGGGTGGTATCAGGTACTCCTATTAATGAAGATTACAGTACCTATATGATTGGCACAAAGAGAAGTATGGAAAATCAATTACTTTTTTTAGAAAAATATGCCCAATACCCGGATGTCGTACGATTCCACTTATCTTTTTTATTGAACGGACGAAGAATGTCAAGGGATCCTAATTTTCCAAAATATCTACAGATTCTCGACCGAATGCCTAAAGCAGATCGGGATATTCTTTTGGCTTGGCTGGACTATACTATTAAAAAGTATGAATATGAAAAAAAAACCAAACCATTATTGGACAGTATACGTAACAATGCCCCTCGTTTCATCGAGACTATTCCGAGTAATTCATCATCAACAACGATGAAAAATAAGTAGAATTTTAGTCTTATTGTGATTTGTGTGACGTGTTTTTGATTATGAAGTTGACAATCAGCGGGAGAATAAGTGCCCTATATGTTACTACCTTAAAAATAGTTTTATGAAAAAAACAAAGCTTTCTTGAATATGGTTGTGTTAACCTTTTTAATAGCCATATCTATGCTTAGTTGTCAATCGAATGATGATTATTTGCAAATCGGAATAGGCAATTGTGAGAGTAGCAATGGTACGTGTCCTATAACCGTATTTCATTAGGCTTTTTATACATCCATATTTAAGTTATAATCTAATATGAAAGTAAAAAAGCAAATTCTTGTTCTATTTTTGACAATGCTGGTAGAAATTCCGATTCTTTCTGCCCAAAGCAAAAAAGAACAAAAGAAACAAAAGGCGGAAGTTGTCGGAAAGATTGTTACATCAAAAGTCTACAAGATAAATGTAGGTATTTGCATTCTTCCATGTAAAGATCCTATATTATTGAATGAGTCTGATTATTCAATAGAAATTAAAAATGATTCTATTTTTTCTGATCTTCTTTATCTCGGTCAAGCTGATATACCATATAGGAGAGGAGCTGAACTTTACTTTCAGGCTCCTTTGAAAAAATATACTATGGATATAGATAAAAAGAAAAATGCTCACATCAAGTTTTCAGCAAATGCAACAATAGGTAATTGCAACTTTTATATTAAGGTATATTCCAATGGAAGTGCGAGCATTTATATCACCTTGCAGCAGGGGAAAAGTATCAATTTTTTAGGAGAATTAAATATGCGAAGAGAAGAAACGGAGTCTCTGTAACACTTAATTATTATCATGAGAAAATATCTATTCATATTTATGTTTGTATCTATAGCCCAACTATTTTACGGGCAAGAGAAATACACGATTCAAGGTGAATTTCCTGATAATTCGCTGGATGGAAAATATATAATACTGACCGATAAATCTTTTCTTCCTGATGAGTACAAACGTAAATGGAAAGCATCTGATGATGAAGTAAAAATATTGGTAACTGATAAAAAAATCTATTATGAAGGGGTAACTATGCGTAAACCTTTTTTGGCGCAAATCTATTATGATAGACCAACATTCAGTGGTCAGACAAGTGCGACTTCTTTTGTAATAGAACCTGGGAATATCCATATCCATATAACTGATTGGTATGAGGAAGGAAACGTATCGGGTACTCCTATCAATAAAGACTATGCCACTTGTGTCATTGAACGGAGAAATTTGGTAAATAGAGTTTTGCGAACTATTAGGTTAGAAGGGCAGACTCAAAAGGATGATAATTTCCATTCTTTTAATTCTGCATTTGAATGCTTCGAAGAAGGTGAATTGGCTTTCTTTGAGAAATATGCCAAATATCCGGATGTTATCCGAGTAATGTTATCTCGCTATTTGGAAGTTAAGGAATTAAATAAAAGATTGGTGGATGCTAAATATTTACGTATTCTTGACTTAATGCCCAAAGCGGATCGAGATATTTTGATAGAGTGGCGAGAGTATACAATGAAGAGAGAGGAGTATTGGGCAAAGAGAAGAGCGTTGACCGATAGTCTTAATCGTAATGCTCCTCGTTTTATTGAAAGACGGGTAAATAATATGCTTGATATAACTGTAAAATGATTTTATAGAGTTAAAGTGTAATTAATATGAAAGAGAAACTGTTTTTTCTCATTATATTCGTATTTTCTGCTCAATTGCTTTTGGGGCAAGAGAAATTTACGATTCGGGGTGAATTCCCTGATAATTCTTTAGATGGTAAATATGTGTTATTAATAGATAAATCGTATCTTCTTGAAGAAAGGGAAGGACAAAAACAAGCATACGGCAACAGCATAAAAATAAAGGTGATTGGCAAGGAATTTTTTTACGAAGGAACTGTCACACGAAAGCCTTTTTTTGCACAAATATCCTATGATGGACCACCGTTCCATAAAGGGACTGATATTAATCTTTTTGTGGAACCGGGTAATATCTATATTCGTATGGTTGATTGGGACGATAACGCTAATGTATCGGGCACTTCCATCAATGAAGATTATGATACTTATATTCTTGAGCGAGAAGCTCAATGGAATGCTGTATATTGGAATAGAGAACGTAGAAAAATGGCGAAAGATAGTACTAATATAGAGAATTGTAAGCTATTGGATATATCAGAAACTGAACAGCGTTCAGAAGGTCGGTTTACTTTTCTTGAAAAATATGCAAAATATCCGAATGTCATCCGAGTCATGTTGGCTCGTGATTTAAGGACAAAATACCCGATTAGGGAGCCTGAACTCTCTCAATATTTACGCATTATCGATTTAATGCCCCAAGCGGATCGAGATGCTTTTTTATCATGGTGGGATTATATTATGAAAGAACGAGAATTTAAAAAGAAGAGCCGAATGATATTAGATAGTTTGATCGGTGATCCACCCCGTTTCATCGAGACTATTCCGAGTAGTTCATCATCAACAACTATAAAAAATGAGTAAAATCCTTGGTTTTATTGTTATTCTGCTGATTTGCGTTTCTTGCAATCCAAAAAGGAAGGCAGAGATGTCCCTGTCTTCCTATACACACGATTTCGGAATAATTAGTTCTGATATAATTTGTCGTGATAGCATTACAATCACCAATGTTGGCAATGCCAGGTTGGAAATAGGAGAGATCGAAACTGGATGTGGATGTACACAAGCATCGGTGGAGAAGTATGAATTAAATCCTGATGAATCGTGCTCGCTTCATTTTTCTTTCAATCCGAAAGGAAAGGGATTGGGAGCGAAAGAAGAATTAATTATTATCAATGCAAATACAGACTCCCTCTTTTATATTCTGCAAGTTAAGGCAATTATTCAGTGATAATGTTTTTACGTTTTCTTTTTTACTTATCACCACCTTATACTTATCGGCTGATTGGTTTATGGATAGGTATTTTATGCCTAAAAATATAAGTTTCGTTGTCGGCATCATAGTATGGGGAGGTATTTGCATAGGGAACTGGAAGCGAAAAATTAGCCTGTTTGTTGATTTTCTATTTGTGTCTTTTACTGTTTTTATGGGATATGTTTTCGTTTGCAGTCTCTTTACATCACAATATATACACAGTGTATACATCGTATCTGGATGGATTCTTTTTGTGTTGATGCGTAATGGAAAAAATCCTACAGAAACATTTAATAGCATTTTAGCTGTCGTTGGAGTTTTGTCGGCCTTGTATGGCTTGCTGCAATATGTAGGGTGTATAGAAACTCAATCTTATTTTTCTGTTACTGGTTCTTTTGATAATCCCGCCGGATTTGCAGCAAGCATCGTTCTCTGTTATCCTTTTCTTTTGTGCCAGACTTCTAATGGAAAAAGAAAAACGCTCAAGTTTATGGCGTGTCTTCTCCTCTTTATAGTCGTTATCTTATCCGGTTCGAGAACAGGGATACTTACTTTATGCGTAGTAACACTTCTTTTTTACGCTCTCCGCTATCGGAAGTTAATTCATAGAAGGCGCATCTTTTTTATCAGCGGAGGCACTTTGTTGCTAATAGGTTTATTCATTGGACTGATTTATCTGAAACCAGCTTCCGCTTCCGGTCGTGTTCTGATTTGGAAAGTATCTGCCGGATTGTGTAAGGAAAATATGATTCGAGGAAATGGACTTGGCTCTTTTAAGGCGGATTACATGCCGGAACAAGCCAAATATTTGTCTTCTTTTCATGCTGTTGAAAGTGAAAGAATGTTAGCAGGGAATACGAATCATCCATTTAACGAGTATTTGTTGTTGCTGATTGAACAAGGACTTATAGGAATCGCTTTATTCTTATTGTTGTTGGTTGCTGTTTTTCGAAGTAATGTGTCATTTGATACTCCAGCCTTACTAGCAATTGTTTCTATTGCTATATTTTCCTGCTTTTCTTATCCATTCAAATATGCTTTTGTTTGGTTCATGACTATCTACTGCCTCGCTTCACTTAATCAACGGGAGGTTGCTCTACGAACAATATGTTTCAACAAGCCATTTTTATTGATTATTCTTTTTATACTCTGTTTTTTTTCGATTAAGAATATTCTTTTCGAGCGTACATGGAAACGAATTTCGTTGGTTGCAGAAAAGAACAATGGTTTGCTGGATAACGAATTATCTGTATTTACCAAGCTATATGATGAGTGGAATGGCAATCCCTATTTCTTGTACAATTATGCATCAGAATTGAAGAATGTGGAATTGTACAAACAAAGCGTCAACATATTCTTGCATTGCGAATCTTATATCAATACATATGACCTGCAAATGCAATTAGCTGATAATTACTATCAGATGGGGTGTTGGGAAGAGGCTGAAAGACGCTATAAGCTGGCACAATTTATGTGTCCTAGCCGTTTTCTTCCATTACAAGGACTTTTGAGGATCTATGTAAAATCTGATAACTGTATACTTGCCGAACGGGTTGCTTTAGAAATAATCAATAAACGGATAAAGATACCATCTTACACTGTTGCTATCATACAGGAAGAGGCCAGAAACTATTTGCGCAAAAAGAATATTTAATTATAAACTAACAATCATACAAAATGAAAGCTACATTCATCTTTCTTTTTCTTGTTTTGCTTTTCAGTTGTCAAAGCTCTGAAGAAAAACAGTTGGAAAAGGTGCTGACACTGTCAGGCAACAATCGTTCGGAACTCGAAAAAGTGTTGGAGCATTATAAAGAAGATGAAGCCGATAGTTTGAAACTTAGAGCTGCCAAATTTTTGATAATGAATATGCCCGGACACCAGTCGTATATAGGGAAAGATATTGAGGAATATTATGTCGAAGCTGAAAAGATAATCTTTTCCGACAGAAAGATTGATGAACAGGTGAATGAATTAAATAATTTGTTGTTAGAGTTTCCATCAGATGATTTTGAATTTAAGGAAGATTACTCTATCATAAAGGCCAACTATCTGATAAAAAGTATAGACGCGGCTTTTGAGGATTGGCAACAAGGGAGTTGGGCAAGAGGCATTGCATTCGATGAATTTTGTGAATATATGCTTCCTTATAAGTGCGTAGAGTTTCAGGTTTTTGATGATTGGCGCAATGTGTTGAAACCGATAGCTAATGACACGTTATCTGATTATTTTTATAACGATATCTGGAATAAAACACCTTATTATGCGGCAGAAGCTATTAATATCAAATTGCGTGATACCGTTATTGTCGATTTGAAAAAGCCTCTGAAGTGGCATGCGTTATATAAGGTTCCGTTTTGGTGCAATATTCCTTCCAACTCTTGCGAGACAAGGACAAATACAGCTTTAGCTATCATGCGTAGTAAAGGTTTTGCGGTTTCGTATGATTTCGTTTTGCAGTGGCCTACAAAAGCGCATGCGCATTCGTGGCTAAGTATTCTGATAGATCACGATCGCCGAATGGTATGTGAAGGAGGACATGAACCTTTCTTAGCTTTCCTACGACCAGGCGAATGCAAAGGAAAAGTATATCGAAGAACGTATTCTCCCAATCAGGGCTTGGTCCGGTTGAATGAGGAAGCTGGCAGTGTTCCGAAAACGTTGCGTAATGTGTTTATGAAAGACGTTACAGATGAATATGGGACGACTATTAACCCTGCTTTTCCTGTACTTTCCGGGGAAAGAGAACGCAGAGAAAAATATGCGTATCTGGCAGTATTTGATAATGAAAAATGGATTCCTATTTGCTTTTCTGAAATAAAAGAAAGTAAGCGGGTTACCTTTGATAAAGTAGAGAAAGGAGCAGTCTATCTGCCGGTATATTATATAAACGGAAGGGTTCGTCCGTTCAATTATCCCGCTTTGTTGAATGAGAAAGGTGAACTGGAGTTCTTGAAACCTGACAGCGCACATAAAAGAAGCATTAGTCTAAAACGGAAATATCCTTTAACACGTAAAGCGTTTACCGCAGCACTCCGTTTAAAGTACAGCATGTTTCAAGCTGCCCAAAAAGAGGATTTTAGCGATGCTGTTACAGTGCATACGTTTAAAGAGTATAGCGTATCGGGTAGCGTGAATATAAGCGATACCACAAAGTATCGTTATTGGCGTTATATCTGTCCTAAACCATATCGCTGTAATATTGCAGAATTAATGTTCTTTGATAAAGGCAATAAGAAATTGACAGGAACAATTATAGGTTCTGAAGAACGAAGCAAAAATCCTCACTATAGCCGTTCTGCAGCTTTTGACTTGAATCCGTTGACTTTTTTTGCATCTAAAACGTTGAGGGATGGCTGGGTTGGATTGGATTTGGGCAGACCGGAATCTGTTGGAAGAATAGGCTATATGACACGTAATGATGACAACAATGTTCGTATTGGTGATACATACGAGTTGTTTTATTGGGATATGGATGGTTGGCATTCAATACAGAAAAAAGTAGCGGATGATTTTGAACTGACATTCCATAATGTCCCGCAAAATGCTTTGCTGTTATTAAAAAATCGAAGTAGAGGAAAAGACGAACGAATTTTCTTATATCGAGATATTAAACAGGTGTGGTATTAATTCATCGGTAAAATACATATGTAGAATTGGAATATGAATCATCTTATGAAATGGAATTGACAGCGATATAATAATACGATTATGCCCCAACACTGTAGTTTCCACATTCTCATTCCCCCTTCACCTTTCATTGCAAAAGCTGATGAATAAAGCGATACAGGGTGAAGAAGCTGCCTTTCACCTATGCTTTCATATTATACGTTTTTTTTAATCCAAAGCTAAGCTTTAGAAGTAGTAAAGCATAGCTTTAGCCTGCTTAAAGCAGTGCTTTTTAAAGATCAAAGAGTTTGTTTCAATCATTTAGCATCTTTCACTTGGAATATCCTAATGTTTGTTTCAAATCTTAGGAAGAAAAAAACTGGTTGCCGGGAGCATAATAAATTTAGCTATAAGCATATTCTGATTTGCTATAGTGAAAATTAGATTTGCTATAATGAAATCGGAAGTGAACTCTCGGTGAAAGGCGGCCCTTCACCCGATAACACCGATGAACAGGAGAAGGTGAAGGGTGAAGCGTTTTTCGGCACTCTTTCTTTTTTTGGGGAGATACTACTGCTGGTATTAGAGAAAACTAATTAGTTTGCTTACTTCTGTACCGGAGTTGAGCTCATGTAAAGTACAGCTCGGTATATGGAAAAAATGACATAAATATGGATAATAATCCTTATTCGGAATTTGTAGGAATCTTTTTTTGTACTTTATTTACTTTTTAACTAGTTTTGTTCACATAGATTTCAAAAGAGTCATTTGCTAAACGTGTATCTAGTCCGTTTGTCGTCTGATTATATTAGGAACAAACTTATATGGAATTTCTATTATTTCATAATGCTGTACTCTTTATTGCAGTGGGAAAGACGTATCTTTGTAACCAGCAATCAAAATAACCTAAAGGACTGTATGAAAAATAAATTATTATCCCTCTTCGCTTTGTTGTTTTTATTTGTGTCGGAAAGTTATGCCGATATCGAACTTAGTTCCAAACAAATGAGGACCAGTGACGGACTACCCAGTAATTCTGTGCGATGTATGTATCAGGATAGTAAAGGATTTTTATGGTTGGGCACTTTAGATGGATTGACCCGCTATGATGGTAATTCTTTTCTTACCTATCAGTTGGAAACCGGCAAACACGATCAGGTCTCTTTGGCAGACAATAGAATAAAACAGGTAGCGGAGGATAAAAATGGTTTCCTATGGATAAAGACAGTACCGGAATTGTTCAGTTGTTATGACTTGCAAAAAGCTTGTTTTGTCGATTTTACCGGTACCGGAGATGATGGAGAGAGTTACTCGGAAATATATATGTCTTCTAATGGAGATGTGTGGCTTTGGCACAGAGCAAGTGGAGTGCGTCAAATCGTTTGTAAGGAGAATCGTACCATGACTTCTGTGAAGTTCCGCGCAGAGTCAGGAAGATTGCCGGACGATCGAATTAAATTTATCAATGAAGATTCCAGTGGCAGAATATGGATTGGTACCATGCATGGACTTGCATCGGTCTATAAAGGGAAAGTTGAGATTGTAGATAGGGAACTGAATTTTTCCTCTTCTTTTCCTCATGGAGGGGATATGTATTTTTTGACAAAGGGTGGAGATGTATATCGCTGTGTCAATGGCTCGAAAAAGATAGATTGTTTAGCATCTCTTTCTACGATTGCCGGTAATACATCCGTCAGTGCACATTCATTGATAAAAGACAAATGGGTTATATTTACGTCAAACGAGGGAGTGTATGAGTTTGATTTTCAAACTATCCAAATAACTCCTTATCGGAAGTTGAAAATAAATAATGGGAAAGTTATTCATGACAATTACGGAGATTGTTGGGCTTACAATAATACGGGACGGATTTATTATATAAACGTGAAGAGCGGAGAAATAAAGGACTTCCAGTTGATCCCGGAAGAGAAGATGAAATATATAGATTATGAACGCTATCATGTGGTTCGTGATGATCGGGGAATAGTGTGGATTTCGACTTATGGGAACGGACTTTTCACTTATGATATTCAGGAAGACCGGTTGGAACACTTTGTTTCCGAAGGGAAGAATGCAGGACCTATAGGGTCAGATTTCTTGTTATGTTTGATGAAAGACAGGACAGGAGGAATATGGGTAAGCTCCGAATATTCCGGTTTGTCTCATATTTCCATTTCAAATAAAGGCATTACGCATGTCTATCCAGAATCACCGGATGTTTTTGACCGTTCGAATACAATTCGGTTACTGACTAAAATGTCGAATGGAGATATATGGGTAGGAACGCGAAGAGGTGGATTGTATAATTATGATTCTCATCTGAAAACTAAGATAGATAATCATTATTTGCCCTATAATATTTATGCGATTTCAGAAGATAGTCAGGAGAATATATGGATAGGAACCCGGGGAGACGGACTAAAAGTAGGAGACACTTGGTATAAACCGGATCCGTCTAATCCTTTTGCTTTGTCTCATTCTAATATTTATTCCATTCTTCGTGATAAAAAGAACCGTATGTGGGTGGGAACATTTGGAGGCGGATTAGATCTGGCCGAACAAACTGCGGGCGGACAATATAAGTTCCGTCGTTTCTTCCAACAAAAAAAATATGGTTTGCGGATAGTCCGGGTGATGGCAGAAGATGAAAAAGGAATGATATGGATGGGTACAAGTGAAGGAATTTGTATTTTCCATCCGGATTCATTGATAGCTGATGAAGACAACTATCGTTTGTTTAGCTATACGGATGGCAACTTTTGTAGCAATGAGATTCGCTGCTTGTTTCGTGACAGTAAAGGGCGTATGTGGGTAGGAACCTCGGGGGCCGGTTTGAATCTATGTGAATTGACAGATGATTGCCAATCTTTGAAATATACGCATTATGGAATATCAGAAGGACTGGTCAATAATATGGTTCAGGCTATTCAGGAAGATCATTCGGGGCAATTATGGATTGCCACGGAATATGGGATTTCAAGATTCAACCCGAATAGTCATTCTTTTGAAAACTATTTCTTCTCATCCTATACATTGGGAAATGTGTATAGCGAAAACAGTGCATGTATGGGAGCAGACGGGAAACTCATTTTTGGAACAAACTATGGATTAACCATTATTGACCCGAAAAAGATTCCAACCGAGAGACTGCTTTCCCCGATTGTTATTACCGGACTGTCTGTCAATGGAATTCAGGTGAAGCCTAATATGCCGGGTTCTCCTTTGCAGGAATCTTTGGCTTATTCGGATAAGATCACATTGAAATATTTCCAAAACTCTTTCATGCTTGATTTTTCTACTCTCGATTATTCGGATAATGGACAAATCAAGTATATGTACTGGCTGGAGAACTATGATAAAGGATGGAATGTTCCATCTTCTTTGAGCTTTGCTTCTTATAAATATCTTGAGCCGGGCACTTATATATTCCATGTGAAATACTGTGATGGCGCCGGCATTTGGAATGATACCGAAACAACTTTGAAGATTGTCATCGTACCGCCGTTCTGGAAAACAAGTTGGGCTATGCTTGGATATTTCATCTTGATATTAATAGCCTTGTATTTCACATATCGTATCATCATTAATTTCAATAGACTGCGCAACCGCATCAACGTTGAAAAGCAATTGACGGAATATAAACTGGTATTTTTTACGAATATCTCTCATGAATTCCGTACTCCGCTTACGTTGATTCAGGGAGCATTGGAGAAAATGTACCGGATAGACGATATTCCTCAGGCATTATTGCATCCTTTGAAGGTGATGGATAAAAGTACCCAGCGCATGTTGAGGCTGATTAATCAGTTGCTGGAATTCAGGAAGATGCAGAATAACAAATTGGCTCTTTCTCTGCAGGAAACAGATGTAGTTGCTTTCCTGTATGAAATATATCTAAGTTTCAGTGATGTGGCAGAACAGAAAAATATGGATTTCCGCTTTTTGCCGTCAGTGCCATCCTACAAAATGTTTATTGATAAAGGAAACCTGGATAAAGTGGTTTATAACTTGCTCTCAAATGCTTTTAAATATACTCCTTCGGGTGGAACAATTCTGTTCTCTGTAAATGTGGATGAGGCAAAGAAGTGCTTGCAGATTCAGGTAGCCGATACGGGAGTAGGCATCCCTAAAGAGAAGCAGAGTGAACTGTTTAAGCGCTTTATGCAAAGCAGTTTCTCCGGAGATAGCATTGGGGTAGGGCTTCATTTGAGCCATGAATTGGTGCAGGTACATAAAGGAACCATTGAATATGAAGATAATGAAGGAGGAGGTTCTGTATTTATCGTATGTATTCCAACCGATAAAACGGTTTATTCGGAAAAAGATTTTCTGGTGCCCGGCAATGTTCTGTTGGAAGAAGCGAATATGCAAGCTCACCATTTGCAGGAACTTTCAGAAGAATATCAGGAACATGAGAAGGCTGTTACTTCATCGAGAAAACATAAAATACTAGTAATTGAAGATGATAATGATATTCGTGGATTCTTGCAAGAGGAACTAAGTGCTTATTTTGAAGTAGAAGTGGCAGCAGATGGAATATCCGGATTTGAAAAGGCATGCAACTATGATGCTGATCTGATTATCTGTGATGTGTTGATGCCCGGAATGACCGGTTTTGAAGTAACCAGGAAATTGAAAGCAGACTTTGCGACAAGCCATATTCCCATTATTTTACTGACTGCATTGACTTCGCCGGATAAACATCTGGAAGGTCTTGAGGCGGGAGCGGATATTTATATTGCGAAGCCATTTAGCTTTAAGCTTTTGCTTGCGCAAGTGTTCCGGCTGATAGAGCAATGTGAAAAGTTGCGGAAGAAATTCTCCAGTGAACCGGGAATAGTACGTCCTGCTTTATGTAACACGGACCGGGACAAGGAATTTGCAGACCAGTTGGTAGCTGTAGTCGAAAAGATTTATTCTCAATACAATATTTCTATTGATGAATTTGCGCAAATGATGGGGATGGGACGAACTGTGTTTTATAAGAAATTACGCGGAGTGACAGGATACTCACCGAATGAGTATTTACGTGTTGTCCGAATGAAGAAGGCTGCCGAATTGTTTTTAACCGAAAGGAATCTGACTGTTGCGGAAGTCTCTTATAAAGTTGGTATTAACGATCCCCTTTATTTCAGTAAATGCTTTAAGGCACAGTTTGGAGTATCTCCTTCTGCTTACCAGAAAGGAGAAAGAAATAAAGCTTAGAGTTTACGTTGAATCCGGTCTATGAAAAGTTGACCAGATTCAACGTAAGATTGTTTATCAACTATATATGGAGGTCTAATTTGTAGATTTCACTTCCGGCAAGCAGGAAGCAGCCTGTACCGAAATCTTCAAAATCAGGAACTTTATCATAAGTGACAGGCTGACTGTCTTTCGGTTCTTTGCCGGTTCCCTGTACATAGCCAAGAAAACCATTCGGGTGAACTGCATCTTTCACCATGGCATTCCATGCTTTTATGATTACAGGCAGATATGTCTTTTTATCCAATAGCCCGTTACGTACCCCCCAGGACATGCCGTATACGAAAAGGGCTGTACCGGAAGTTTCTTTGCCTCCAAAGTTTGTCGGGTCGTGGAGGCTGACATTCCAAAAGCCGTCTTCACGCTGACATTGTTTCAGTGCTTTGCTCATAGTCAGAAAATCATTGATGTAATCCTGACGATGTTTTTCATCGGATGGAATTTCATTCATAACTCGTACTAAAGCTGCATATACCCATCCGTTTCCACGGCTCCAGTAACAGTCTTTACCATTCGGTTCTTTGTACGGAGGATCGAAATTATGATCTCGCCACCATAAACCGTCTTTGGGGTTGAACATTCCGTTTTCTCCATGCTGGTTGCGGGTATATTCATACATGTCCCACATCTTATCAAAGTATTTCTGTTCGCCCGTAAGTTTTCCCATTTTGGCAAATATCGGCATCCCCATCTGGATGGCATCTATCCACCACCAGTCATTTACTTGTGGAGTGTTGATCAGCATATCCATATTAGCTTTCGTTTTCCGTATTTTTTCAGGATCAGGGCAAATGTTGTATAAATCGAGATAGATTTGGCTGGCGCAGTAGTTATCAGCATTACGGGTGGTTGTTCCCCGGTGGAATCCCCATTGGTGATAATCTGCCCATTCCTTGGCATAGAGGTAATATTCGTCTGCAGGATAGATGGAATAGAGTGCCATTAGACCCTCGTAATACACACTCCGTGTCCAGATATTACTAGGACGAACCACTTTTTTGACAAAAGAAGGAGTGCGATAATCAGCATATTTCTTCATAAAATAGTCGTTCACCTGGAGGGTTACTTTGAGAATTTCTTTTTTATCGGGAACTGTCTGTGCTTTTATGTTCCCATAACTCAATATTACTCCGATAAAAAATAGTATAAGATGCTTTTTCATTGTATAATAAATTAAATTACTACTGTTCTTAGATTTAGGTGCACAAAAGTGAACCTTTCTTTACCTGTTGCAAAGAAAATGCATTGTAAGGAAAGTAATATTGAAATTTGTACGGAAAATATGTAATATTAGACTTTACCGGCCTAGAGGAACTGTTTTATCTCTTCAGCAGTATCTGTGATGTGTTGAGGAGCAAACTTTTCCAGCTCCGTGCGTGGACGAAATCCCCAAGTCACTCCGCAAGCGGTAACTCCTGCATTGGCAGCCGTTTGCATATCTACACCGGAATCGCCTACATAAAGGACATCTTCCTTTTGTACATTGGCCAGTTTTAATATATCAAAAACAACTGCCGGATCGGGTTTGACATTTATTCCTTCCCGTTGGCCGAAAACTGCTGTAAAGTGAATACCGGGGAAGTAATGGGCAACCAGCTTTTCTGTGGCAGCCTGATATTTGTTGGATGCTACGGCAATTTGGATGCCTGCAGACTGCAGATAGGATAACAGTTCCGGAATGCCCGGATAAGGTCGGCTATCATCTGCATTGTGAATATCGTAATAAGGAACGAACTCATTGCGTACACGAAGTACATTTTCTTCCGTCTTTTCACCTTCGGGCAATGCGCGTTCAAAGAGTTTATTGATACCATTGCCTACCATGAAGTTGTACTTTTCTATTTCATGAGTGGGGTATCCTAATTTATTTAAAGCATAATTGGTGCTGTGGGCAAGGTCGGCGATGGTATTCAGCAATGTTCCATCCAGGTCAAATATAACTAGTTTCTTCATTGAGTCTTTGGTTTATTGTTAATCTTATACTTAAATCTCCCGATTTGCAAAGGTATACTAAAAAAGTGAGATAGGGAAGAGTGGAGCAATAGTTTAGAGAATATCCAATGACAAACAAAGCTGGAAATATATTTGTTATTTTACCGGATTGACTTAACTTTGCGAAAAACTAAAGAATAATGAATGCAGAATGGTTTGAGACACTGCCCGAACAATGCCCTCCTACAGATGCGAAGCAGTGCGAAGGCTATTATTATAGAATTGCAAATGGTAATCCTGCTACAACAGAAGATTTCTTTTCACAAAGAAAAATGCAGCCGGATAAAGTCTTTAAAGGATTAGGAATAGATGAATGCGTAACAAGGGCAGTCTCTCTATTTTCGGAAAGGGAAGAAGCGGAGAAAAGATTGAAACTTCCTAAGTTTAAGAAGGCAAGTATTGCTTTAGTCACCTTAGAACCAAAAGATGGAGTGTTAAAGAAAACCTTCGGTATAGCACATTATTCTTGGTGGAGAACGAAGGAATTTAATGTTTTACAAGCTAAAATAGTCTGATTATGGAAGATGTATTAAGGATAGACAGGATATTGGATTTCTGTGATGTGCCGCAACTTTTTGTGGCAAGAGATGCCTTTGATACACTGTATCTTTGCCTTTTGTACGATGATGAGACGGTTTATCGCTATACGGGAATTCGTATCTCTACACATAGGCTTGAATCTTTTTTAGTGGGTGAAGTGGATTTGCGTTTGCTCTATCTGCAGCCTGAAAGTGAACATGAGTATTACGATGTTGTGTTTCAATCGGGTGAATACCAGAAAACGCTATTAAAGGAAAGTGCCTTGTCGGAAGATAAATTGCCGGTTGAGGGATATGTTTTGTCTGGAGAGAAGCGAGAGAATGTGGTTATTAATTTGCCAATGAAAGACCGTAGCCTGCTAGCGGAGCTTGTTCGCAAATTTGGTTGGGCTTGTATGTGAGTTTATATAATGATAAAGAAGATTGTCCTACTTCTGTTGGAAAGTAGTGGGACAATCTTCTTCTTCATCATTATATATACATTGATTACTTCTTAGTAATCCGGAACCAGTCTACATCTGCCCATCCTCCGTCGTTAGTGACGATAGCCGGTCGTGTGCAGAACATTCCGACCTTTGTGCCAATCCATTGTCCTTCTCTTGCCTGGAAAGGATTGCCTAGTGGCTGATATTTCTTTCCGTCAAGGCTGTAGCTGAAGTTACACATCACAATGAGATCGTGTCCGCCTTCGCTGCCTTTGATCTTCTTGCCGTCATAGCTGAAACGAACTTTCAGATAAACAGTATTTTGAGAAAGATCCACAGAAGCATTTGCCTGTTCCGGTTTTCCTTTATCTGCTTTTTTACATTCAACTTGAGACAGGACCAGACCTTTATCTGTATTTTCCAGAATGATTCCGGCATAATCTCTACCCATTACAACCAGTCCGGTGCGTTCACCTTTATTTTTAGGATTAGGGGTAAACGTAAGTTTCATTGTTGCAGTGAAATTGTCAGAAGGCGTTTTCTGTAGAAGCAGGTTGGCTACATCCCACAGATTTTTATAGTCATTCAAAACCGGATAGGAGTATAATCTTACATAGCTCTTATCACCTGCATAGTATGCCCATTTTTCATTGATGTTGGCATGCCATTGCCATTGTGGAGAGAGGGTATATCCGTCGAACTCGTCACTTTCCTGCGGAGTGCAGATAGGATATGTTTTACCTACATTCGGCTTTTTATAAGTCAGAACAGGTTCGCCACAGCCGTCACCGTCTTTGTCTATGCCGATCACAGGCCAGTCGTTTACCCATTTCATAGGCTGAAGATGCATGATACGTCCGTAAGCACCCACATCCTGAAAGTGAAGGAACCAATCTTCTCCGGTAGGAGTATCTACCCATGCACCCTGATGAGGACCGTTGACAGGAGAGTTGCCTTGCGCAAGTACGGTTTTCCATTCGTAGGGACCATAGATGTTTTTAGAACGTAGTACAACCTGCCAGCCTGTTGGTACGCCACCGGCCGGATGGAAGATATAATAATAGTCATTTCTTTTATACATTTTAGGACCTTCACAAGTCTGATGTGCTTCATGACCATCGAAGATTATGCGTGAAGGAGTGATGGCTTTTGTTGCTTCTGCATTTAGTTCGCAGATGGTGATTACACTTTTCAGTCCGGCACGACTTCCTGCGTATGCATGTACCATATACACTTTCCCGTCTTCATCCCAAAACGGGCAGGTGTCAATAATTCCTTTTCCCGGTTTCACCAAGACTGGTTCGCTCCACGGACCTTTCGGGTCTTTGGCTTTCACCATAAAAGCTCCCTGGTCAGGATCCCCCCAAAAGATATAGAACTCTCCGTTATGATGGCGAATGGCTGGGGCCCAGACACGGTTGCCATGTTCCGGCCGTTCCGGAGTTTCGATGGGAGGGAGGGCATTGGGGACGGCGGCACCGATAATCGTCCAGTTCACCAAGTCCTTGGAATGTAGGATTTGTAATCCGGGTAAACAGTTGAAACTGGATGAAGTCATATAGAAATCATCTCCTACGCGGCAAGCGTCAGGATCGGAGTAATCGGCATAAAGTACCGGATTTTTGTATTTACCGTTTCCGAGGTCGGAAACCCATACCTCAGATACATAGTTTTTTTGTGCTACTGCGGTGAAGACCGTTAATAGGCAAAAAGCTAAAGTCTGTGTCAATCGTTTCATGTTATAGATTATAATTATATAAGTGATTTGCTGGTTTTATCCGGTGACAAAGGTAGAAAAAAAGACTCTGCACAAGGAGGAATATTTGTGCAGAGTCATAGAAAAATTGGTAGAAACCTCGTAATTTTTGTTTAGTTGTATATGTATCTACCTTATCACCTTTACGGTTACCGGGTGAGCCAACTCTTCTTTCCATTCACGAAGATAGGCAAACCATGCTTCCGGTGTTTTATATCCGAAAGTTTCTTTCATCGAAGTAAAAGTCGTATGATACTGGAAATATTTATTTCCCGGAGCGGTAATCGTATAAAGGAAGTTAGCTTTATCCTTTTCTTCCGATTTCACATAACGTTGAGGAATGCAAGTGCCCAGTCCTACGGTTTCTTTAGCATATTTCACTGTGTCGTTTACAGGCCAGTCCGTTCCCCAGCTTCCTACAAGCCCTTTATGATCGGAGAAAGACTTGGAAGTACCTACTATGTCTTGTACACCTGTGCAGAAAACTTCCTTATTGAGCGGTTCGTCAAAGAATGCTTCAATATGAAGATCGCGATGTCCTGCATAGAGTGTGTAGCGTGTCATCATATTCAGTTCCGTATCCTGATATTTCCATCCGGTCACTTCAATTTCAGCAATCACGCGTACCGGTCCGTAAGAGATGATACGTTCCGTGCGGGTATCTACCGGAGTGATGTGTGTAGCTTGCTGTCCGTCCCAACCTTTCAACGCACCCGGTCCGCAGCTGTCGAACACACGGAGCACGTCATCTCCGAATCCTTTAGCTAACTGCTCATCCGTCGGATAGAACTGCGATTCTTTGATTTCCAGCCCTTTGTTGAACTTGCCATAAATATCCGGCGTCTGTTTCTCATTGAAATAAAGGCGGTATCCTACCAGTTCCGATTCCAATACCGGACCGTGAGGACGTACCATACTGTATATATTACTAGTGCCGGGAACAGTGATAGCTTGTACCCGCTGATGCTTTCCTTTCCGGTTGTCTACGATAAACATGTCGGCATAAACTCGTTCAGGATAAGTCTTTGTACTCTTTTCTGAAGAAAGTGTAATCTGGAATGTTTTTCTACCATGAGCAGGAAGATCGGCAACAAAAGCCAGTTCGTCCATCTTACGGTCTCTGTTCAGATCGTCCAACTGGGAAGCTATTTCTTTGCTCCCTTCCATGACAATGGCAGATTTTACTTTGAAACCAGTATGCAGTTCATGCAAATTGATGACAATCGGAGCATCCGTTTTTGCCTGATTCCAGTTGTTCTGCACTTCAACTGTAATGGTTTTCTCCTGTTTCTGCGCTTGGGCAGACAGACTGAAAGCTCCTAAAAAGAAAGTAATAATAAAAAGATTCTTCTTCATGTTTCTAAGGCTGAAATTATACGTCGTATTTCTCCTTGCAAAAATAGCAGAAAAAATAGCAGACTGTGTCTCTTTTGAGGAGATTATAGTCTGCTATTTGAGCTTTTTACTCTATATAATGATATTGTGGTTTTCTTCTCTTTCACCACAGAGGACACGGAGGACACAGAGGAATAAATATGCAGTAAATGGATTTTATTTTATTAAACAGAATCCTCTGTGTCCTCCGTGTCCTCTGTGGTGAACCTTATTTGAGACTTAAAATCTCCTCTTTTGCTCCTAATTCCTCATAAACCTTTCCGTCTATAGTCAGATTCTTGGCATTCTTAACATTTAATATGTTGTTGCCTTTAGAAGATTCTACATAAATATTTTCCAGAGTAACTCCGTCCACCTGGCTGATAACGACTCCATCCGTAGCTTCCGTCATCACAACGTTTTTAACGGTAATATTGCTGATGGGCATTTCCGGCAGTCCGTTGAAGAACATGGCACGTCCCGAACCTCTGCAAACAATATTGGAAATATGAATATTGCGGAAAGCAGGTGTTTCTTCCGTCACCGGAGGAATGGCAGTCTTCATACGATTCAACAGATCTTCTTCCGATTCTTCACCGGCACCTTTTCCACCGTAGAACAAGTCGAACAATAAAGGTTCATTCGGGATATTAATCATGTTGATATTGTTAATGTAGATGTTTTCTACCACACCGCCACGTCCGCGGGTACTCTTGAAACGCAAACCTACATCTGTACCCATAAATGTGCAGTCCTCTACATAGATATTCTTCACACCGCCGGACATTTCACTACCTACCACGAATCCACCGTGTCCGTGCAATACTGTATTGTTTTTCACGATCACGTTCTGGCAAGGTTCTCCACGACGGCGTCCATCTTCGTCTTTACCGGATTTGATACAGATGGCATCATCTCCCGCATCAAACACACTATTGATAATCAGAGCGTTTTTACAGGATTCCAAGTCGATAGCATCACCGTTTTGAGAATACCAGGGGTTGATGACCATGATATTATTTACTGTGAAATCTTCGCATGACAAGGGGTGCAGACACCAGCTTGGTGAGTTTTTGAAAGTAACGCCTTCCAGCAGTACCTTTTTACTTTTGACGATACTCAACAGTACCGGACGCAACCACGGACGGATTTCTGCCCATTCTTCATCTGTGTTGATACCTTCGGGTACATTGAAGTCTTTGCAAGCCATTGCACCTTTCAGTGAGCCGGCAGTAGGATACCATATCTCTTGTTTCTCGTCGAGAACACCTCCTGAATTTACCAGCTTTTTCCATTGTGAAGCAGTCAGCTTTCCTTTTTTCACCGGACGCCAGCAGTCACCGTTTCCGTCAAATGTACCATGTCCGGTGATAGCGATATTTTCTGCATTGCGTGCTGAAATCGGCGATTGGCAACGACGAGTCTCAAGTCCTTCGAAAGAAGTGGCAATGATAGGATATGCTTCAAAATCACCGGTAAAAAGTACCAGCGCATTTTGTTCCGTATATAGATTTACATTGCTCAACAGCTCGATCGGACCAGTCAACCAGACACCTTCCGGGATAATCACTTTACCCCCTCCGTGTTGATTCACGTCTTTAATAGCATCGTTGATAGCTTTGGTATTCAGAAACAGACCGTCTCCTTTGGCTCCGAATTTCTCAATGTTTACTTCGTAAGCAGGAAAAACCGGTTGCTGTACTTTCGGCATTTCAAAAGGTAAATTCTGGTAAAGAGCGTCACTGATTGAGCTTTCTTTTACAGCAGTCTTGCTTTGTTTACATCCCGATGCAATAAACGGTAAACAGCATACGGCTATCCAGAAGAGTCTTTTTGTCAATGTGTTCATTTAGTAACTTAATTTCTATAGGGTTATACATCTATTGTTTTTCTTGAAAAAACCTCTTAATTATCGATTGCAAAGATAGGTGGGAAAGCCTAAGGCGATGTGGACTAATTGATAGATTACGTGTATTTTTTGTCATTTCTGTCTATTATTTGCACACTTCTCGTGTTTTTATGCAGAAAGTTCCTATCTTTGCACAAAATTTAACTATTAAAAGATATGAGTTACAACTTGTTGAAAGGAAAAAGAGGTGTTATCTTCGGTGCTTTGAACGATCAGTCTATTGCCTGGAAAGTGGCAGAGCGTGCCGTAGAAGAAGGTGCAAC
>OGRP01000070.1_pt1 | contig 123201 bp, 119 predicted proteins | sample 1553531 | NCBI WGS metagenome assembly OGRP01 (sample SAMEA2580045, study PRJEB22360) | human gut metagenome | biome: human gut; feature: human-associated habitat; material: faeces | place: Denmark | collected 2008/2010 | reverse complement strand
TGTTTCTGGATAAAATGACAGAGGAAGAAAAGGATAAAAATGAATAATTCAAATCTATACAGTAATGAACAAAAAGGAGCAGCAAGCAATTGACTTCCTTCGCAGCATGGAACGTGACGATCCGATGTGTTTAGGCTTTTCCGGTGGCAAAGATAGCGTTGTAATTCTCGACCTTGCAGAACGTTCCGGTATAAAGTATAATGCTTCTTACGCAAATACAACTGTTGATCCACCTGGCACAATCAGTTTTATAAAGAATAACTATCCGCAAGTTCGAATAATGCACCCAGTAAAATCTTTCTTTCAGCTAATCGAAAGCAAAGGACTCCCCGGCAGAATGAGACGTTTTTGCTGTGAAAAGTTGAAGGAACAATACGGTATCGGTCAGCGTACAATTGAGGGAATGAGGGCAGAAGAAAGCCAATCGAGGGCATTATATGAACCAGAACAATGCGATGCGCGTAAGTGGATGAAAGGTGCGAAACATATCCTTCCAATCCTAACTTGGTCAGAAACTGATGTTTGGAACTATATCCGGAAATATGGACTACCATATTCTAAGTATTACGATGCACCTTACAATCTTTCCCGTCATGGTTGTGTCGGTTGTCCCCTCGCAGGATGTAAGCAGATGCAAAAGGAATTTAAGATGTTCCCCGGCTATGCTCGTAGAATGATAGTCGCCATTGAACGATACATGAACAATAAGCCGAACAATGCTCTTGCAAAGAATTTCAGTGATCCGTATGAAGCCTTTTACTTCTACATCAATGAAATGCCGATGCAGGACGTTAGACGGTTGAAGAAAGGACTCTTTCACTTTAATGCGAAAGAGGTTATACAGAAAGAAATTTTAAATCGAATAGAGTAAAACTATACAGAAATGAAGCAATCAATCGAAGAAATAGCGTACGATTATGCTACTCAAAAAACGAAATTCAGAAAAGAAGTTCTGAAAGAAGTGGATGCTGATAATTACGTTTCCCGTCATGCCGACTGTATGGAGGATTTTCACTGTGGATATAACTATTGCATGGGACAATCCCCATGGCATGAAGTCAGTGAGGAGCCGAAGAAAGGTGAGCATATATGTGTGCAAGTTGGTAGCGGGAACTTAACATCATGGTTTGCTACATCTAATATCAGAAAGGATTTTGAAGACTATAATGTTATCAGATGGGCGTATGTTTCTGATTTAATCAATAAAGAAAGGAACAAGAAATATGGCAAAGATTTATGTAGCAAGTAGTTGGAGAAATCAATATCAATCACAAGTAGTTAGTTTCCTTCGCGAACAGGGACATGAGGTCTATGACTTTAGACACCCTGCCGGGAAAACGGGATTCCAATGGTCGCAGATTGATGAAAATTGGGAGAATTGGAGTACAGACCAATATAGGGCAGCACTTGAACACCCCATTGCACAAGCTGGTTTCAAATCGGATTTTGATGCAATGCAATGGGCAGATGTTTGTGTTCTTGTATTGCCTTGTGGGCGCTCTGCACATTCGGAGGCAGGATGGATGAAAGGTGCAGGGAAAAAAGTAATAGTCTATCAAATTTGGGAAGAAGAGCCGGAATTGATGTATAAGTTGTTTGATGGAGTGTGCTCAATGGGTGTAGGATTACAGATGCTTTTAGCTGAATTTGACAAGGAGAAAAATAACGTATAACTAATCAGAAATGAAGCTAAAAGACATAGTAAGCCAATTGGCTAATCGAATAAACCAACCTCATGTGATTGAAGTTTATCTTCGACAAATTTATGCGAAAGGTTTTGTGGAGGGAACCAAGCAATCTCCGTGGATAAGCGTAGAAGAACAATTACCGCCATGTTCGGATGAAGATTTATTCCTGTTAGGTATTGATTTTCGTGGTGTTAAGAATATACCGGATGTGGGATATATGCACTCTTCAAAGGATGGAAAACCTCGAAAAGACTTGTTTGTATGTGGCGAACTTGTAGAAGTAACCCATTGGATGAAAGTACCATCTTTCGAGGATATCCTCGAAGCCAACAGAGACGTTTTAGAACGAATGAAAGAGAAAGGGGACTAAAGTATGCAGAAAATTATGTTTAACGAAAAATTCGGCTTAGAGACAGCCGTATTGAATGGTACAAAGACCATGACCAGAAGGAAGATAACATATCCTTCAAAGTTTAAAGGTGAAAACGTTGCAGGATATTTTGTCTGTAGAAGACCTTCCGGTGAAGTCACTGAAATATGTATGTATGACGAAGACGAACGTATGATTGATGGCGGGCAGATACTTCCAAAATATAAAGTTGGTGAAGTGGTTGCCATTGCGCAAAGCTATGAAACTATGTACCATGAAATAGGACTTGAAACAATGGATATGTTTACTACTTCTATGAAGGATAGTAAAGGTTGGAATAACAAGATGTTTGTAAAGGCAGACCTAATGCAACATCACATCCGCATTACCAAGGTGAAAGCGGAACGGTTGCAAGACATATCAGAAGAGGATTGTTTGAAAGAAGGGATAAAGAAGACCATACATAAAGATGCGTCCGGAGAATGGGGAATATATTATTGGTACTTAGGAGTTACGAAACATAATTGCCCTTATGGTCAGTATAAAGAATATGATACTGCAAAAGATGCTTTTCTGAATTTGATTGATGAAGTATCAGGCAAAGGAACTTGGAATATTAACCCGCATGTGTGGGTATATGAGTTTGAATTAATAGATTAGCGTAAAACAAATAAGAAATTAGCCTTGGGCGGCTTTGTAAAACCCTTTTATATTATGAAAGAATTATATTGGATTGAAAGAATGGATAGTATTAACGGTATAATGATTACTTTGTTAATAATATTTGGATTAATATTTATTTTTTCTTTTGTTGGTTCTTGGATTGAGGATTGGAAAAAAGATGAAATCAAAAAAAGAGGAATTCCAAAGATTAGGAAGGTATGTATTTGGATTATGTCAGTTTCTATTTTGATATTAACATTCCTTCCAAGCACTAACGAAATGTACCGTATCATAGGGATTGGAGGTACTATTGACTACTTACGTAAAAATGAAACAGCCGGACAGATCCCTGATAAATGTATCAAAGCTATCGACTTGTTTCTGGATAAAATGACAGAGGAAGAAAAGGATAAAAATGAATAATTCAAATCAATAACTGAAAGGAATGAAGCTAAAAGATATAGTAAGCCAATTGGCTAATCGAATAAACCAACCTCATGTGATTGAAGTTTATCTTCGACAAATTTATGCGAAAGGTTTTGTGGAGGGAACCAAGCAAAAAAAACCGTGGATAAGCGTAGAAGAGCAGTTACCAGAGGAAAATACAGGTGTCTTTTTTACTGTAGAATGGAAAGATTCTCATAAAGGATACTTTACTGGATTGTATTATGGAAATGGTCAATGGGAATCGGATCATCGAATATTCTTGCCAAACTCTCCTTTGGCTCGTATTACTCATTGGATGCCAATACGAAGTTTAACGAATAAAACTAATCAATATGAAAATAGAGACTAAATTTAATATTGGTGACAAGGTCAAGTTCACTAAGGATGAAGGCCTGTTAGAGGCAGAAGTAATTGCCGTAGAGACCTTGAACAAGTCGGACGTATCGTTTATAACTTATGTTGTTATGACTAAAGATGGAAGGTTCTTCCGAAGGTATGAATATGAATTGAACGATTTAACTTCATAACTAAGTAGAAAGGAACAAGAATATGGAAAAATTAAAATTAGACATTGAAATAATTGATTTTCTCAATCGTTTAGACTGGATTACAGAAGTAATCGTACATCCCGGTGAAATTATTGGGAAAATAAATCAAGGGATGACAACTATCAATAGAAAAGATTTAAACCAATTAAACGCCCTTATTGATAGTGATTATTACATAATGTTTCAAAGTAGACTAATTTGTATCGAACGATTTAATGTATAACTAATAAATATGGATATAATAAAATCAGAATCAGCCAAGAATATATTAGCACGTTCATATGATGGAGGTCACATATGCTACGAGAATGCGGAAGCTGCTGTTGAAGTTGCTGAAAAGGAAATGATACAGAAAGCTACTGAAGCGTTCCGCCATTTTGTCGAAGATTATTGTAACGAATCGGGAAGAAAGGATATTGCGGCAGAATCGGAGCACTATCTGAAGATATTCAATGAATTAATTAATGCTTAATCATAAAAAGTATGAAACAGACATTAGAACAAGCGGCTATAGAAGCTGTAGAAAATCACTATGGAATGGATTACGATGGGAAAACACATGAAATGTATATTCTTAGGGAGGCCTTCGAAGCTGGTGCGGAATGGCAGGCAAAGCAATCTCCGTGGACGTTGGTAAAAGACAAATTGCCTGATGAAAGTGAACTTGTACTTTGCCGAATGGTATCCAATGAAGCCATTGTTAGTGGATTCATATTTATCTCTCCTGATGGATTGCCATGTGTTGCAACCCTACCTAGCTTTGAATTTGACGACTATGGTGGGTATGTGTGTGATATGTGGATGCCGATACCTAAGTTTAACGAATAATATCATGAAGAGAAGGATGTAAAAAAATGATGAAAAATCCGGGTAGGTATAAATTGCACCAGTATTTGAAATATGCTCATCAATGGGCAAGTGCTATCGCTTATAAGTGCCGTTTATACCTGATATTAGAGAGTGGTAAGATAATTAGAATCGAAAATTAAAATACCGCAATGAAGAAGTACCAATTTGAAGAAATAACATTCTGGCTTTCACTCATCGCATGTTTGTTGGCCTATGATGCAAAAATAGAATGGCTTACCAAAATACTTGCTGTAACAAGCATTATTAATCTTGTATGTGCAATATCAATGGCTTGGGTAGATGTGAGACGTCATAAATCTAGTCATAAAGATAAAACATGAAGTGCGATGTATGCAATGGGCATGGCTGGATCGAAAATAAAAGGTATTATCAGTATAGCAGTGCAGAAGCCTATGAACGTGGTATCGAACCGTTGACTAAATGTAAGCGATGTGGTGGTAGCGGTTTCATAATTGGGAACCTAAATGAAGCCCTTAATAAGCTGACTGTAGCGATTAATGATCGACGTGGGTTAACACTCAGAGAAACAAAAGAATTATTGATTTTCCTTAGAAATACTAATAAATGAATAATCGACAAGTATGCAGTGAATGTAAGTTGTTTGCCTATGAAGATTCATTCGGCAATGGATGGTGCGAATTCCATCAAAAGGAGGCTTTCTGTGAGAATGTAGCCTGTGAAGATGGAATAGAGATTATAGAGGGAAGTTCTTCCCTTGATATGAATATCAATAGTAACCTTTAAAACGATATAATCGCAGCATTGCAAGTCTTTTCCTCGGTCCCGACCGTCCAAGTACGTAAGGACTACATTAACCACTTCCGCCAAGAGAAGCCACTTGAAGGAATCTACTTCACCGGTTTCATGCGCGAAGTACTTGAAAAGCGATCCAGACGCAAGTCTGCAAACTATGCAGTAGTCTATGATGCCATTATGAAGCATATCGACCAATTTTCCAAGTTGTACGATTGCGACATTTTCACCAATTCGATTACTGAGGAATTTCTGGATGATTTCATAATTTACTTGGAGAACCAGAATTTAAGACATAATACAATTGTTGGGTATATCTTAAAGATACAGTCTATGGTACGAAAAGCAAGTCAATACAATTATGCAGTCGATTCAACCTATGATGAGATTGATATGCGCCTAGAAGAGACGAATGCGGTGTTTCTTTCGATGAATGAGATCACAAGAATTTATTATTATAAGTTTGAGAAGCAGGACAAAAGAAAGGCAAAAGAACGCATAAGAGACTTATTTGTAGTTGGATGTCTTACGGCCTTAAGATACTCTGATTATTCATCCCTTACCAAAGATAATCTTCAGGATGGGTATATTATCAAACGGACGAAGAAAACCAATGTAGACGTAAAGGTGCCGGCTCATGACTATGTGAAAGAAATTTTTGCGAAATACAACGGTAGCATTCCTTGTGGCTTGTGCATTCAGTATTTCAATAAGTACCTGAAAGTAATCATGCGGGAGATAGGGCTGAATGATAAAATTACCTACTCATTTACCAAAGGAGGGAAATTACAAACCGTAACCCGTGAGAAATGGGAGTTGATATCAAGCCATACAGCCAGAAGAAGTGCTGCAACTAATATGTACCTCACCGGCCGGATGAAGACATTTGAAATAATGAAGCTCACCGGGCATAGGTCCGAACAGAACTTCTTCCGATATATACGGTTGACAAGCGAAGATACTGCCCGATCTATTTCGGGGGATATGTTTTTTAGAAAATAAGAGTATAAATAATTTTTAATATAAAATGATTGGAAATATGAAAACATGGTTTGAGTGCAAGATCCGTTACGAAAAAGTGATGGCAAACGGTATGAACAAGAAAGTTACAGAGCCTTATTTGGTGGACGCACTCAGTTTCACGGAGGCTGAGGCTCGGATAATAGAAGAGATGATTCCTTTTATTTCAGGCGAATTTACAGTATCAGACATCAAACGTGCCAACTATAGCGAATTATTCCCCAGCGAAGAAGAGGCTGCCGACCGTTGGTTCAAGTGTAAACTGATCTTTATTACTCTGGACGAAAAGAGTGGAGCTGAAAAGAAAACATCCACTCAGGTATTGGTACAAGCTGCCGACCTGCGCGATGCTGTTAAGAAACTGGATGAAGGTATGAAGGGTACGATGGCGGATTATCAGATCGCTTTAGTATCCGAAACGCCCCTTATGGATGTATTCCCATATATTGTTCCGGATGAAGATGGAGCTACAGATAAAACGGGGAAAAATGCCGATTCTCCTGTAATCCGTAGTTTCCTTTGTTCCTTGCCTGATGGGTGTCGCACGTCTTTTAATATAGATGGCAAAAGCATTATCATTGATAAAACTGGTAAGGGAACTGTTGTTAGCCGAGAAGATTCTGACTCTAAACATTAATTGAACATATATGTCGGCAAAGACAGCAAAGGTGCTTAAATTGCAGAAAGAAGACTTGATACAATGCATCAATTGCATTAATTCTTCCGATCCGATAGGCTGGCCGAAGATTGTATGGTGCAGTATATTCAAATCGCACGCTTTTGTAGCGGAATCAAATCGTAAATGTAACTACTACCAAAGAAAATGTTTGATAAAGTAACCATAAAAGCAACGATAGACACTGCGGATATAGACACCGTTGTGTTAAGGAACTACCTGGAGCAATGTACTGAGGGAGATGAGATCTATTATAAATCTACCGCCTACGCCAACTTTGATGGGTGTTTTATTGAGATTCATGGTAGTTCCTTACGTTGTAAATGTTCGATTCATAAGTTATATACCAAAAGTAAAACAGGTAGGCTTGACAATAGCCGTCCACTAACTTTTGCAATAGCCGTAAGAACAATAAAAGAACTATTGCTGAGGCTTTGTGTAAGGCCGGAGAATGCTGTGGTTGTCTATTACGAAGTAGGTCTTACAATGAAGCTCTCCCGTCCTGCTGATGAGTATATACGAATGATGAGGGATGCATCCGGCCGTTTACTTTGGAATGATGCTAATTATTCCGAGTACCGACAGGTAACTACCGAGAAAAGCAAATATTTCCGCAAAATCTTTAAGGCTTATGATAAGACTTTTGAGGCTGCTGAGAAAGGACATAATATTGGTAACAATATATTGCGGATTGAAACAATATACAGGCATCAATCTGTGCCTATGTCTGAGTTTATAAGTAGCCTGTTTCTGTCTAAGACAGGAAGGATATTTTATAGGGACTGGTCGGAAATTAGATTTATTCGCGGATTATCCGCAGTCAAGGGCGTTAAGATCTCGCAGCTTGATAAGGCACGTGAAATAAACTGGATAGGTATAGCCCGATATAAAGAAAAGTACAAGAAGATGTATCTTGATGGTATGCTGACTAAGAAACAGTGGGAGACGATCCGTAATTTTGCTCGTAGTTGGCCTGACGAGAAGTTCAAGTATGTTGAGGATATAAGTCCTCTTGAGACGGAATATAAGGATAAGCTTTTGTCCTATTTCCAGATAGGGAATACTACGCCTTTTAATATAACTTTGTAATGTGTTGATAATCAATGAGTTGCGAAAATATTAAAAAGCACCATATGGTGCGCTGTTAAAATACTGATAATCAATAGTGTATAATGAAAAAAGTGCTGATTTTAACAGTTTTCGGCAACTTGTCCTATACTGCCCGAAGGGTAGTCGGGTAACCGACTTAAGGGGCAGATAAAAATAATAATATTAATATCAATAAAAAATAAAAGCTATGCCAACGAAAGAAATGAAATGTGAAGCTGAAGGTAAGATATTATATGAATTTACTCCTGTACGTGGAATAACTAAAGATGGCAAGGATTGGGAAAGGCGAGATTATGTTATGGAAACTTCAGAACGTTACCATAGCAAGATGCGTTTCTCAATGACAAGTTTTGAAGGTCCTGTAGACAGTCCTCTTTCTGTAGGTGATGTTATCAGGCTTCGATTTGTAGTAGAGGCTTTCCAGAAGGAAAATAAATGGTATAACAATGTCAAGGCTTTAAGTATAGAGAGATTATGAATAAAGAGACAAGGATTGATTGCCACGCATTTGCAAAGTGTGGCAATAAGTCTCTTGCACATTGTAGGAGATATAGGGATAAGGATCCGGAATGTAAGGGATGTGCCTTGTTGGTAAGGAGGGTTGCGAATAGGAAGTATGATTCAAATGGGCGTGAAATGAAACGATGTATTCGCTGCCATAGATATTACTATTTGGATAAATTTTACGACTTCCGAATAAAGCGTGGAGGGAAGTTGTATAAATATAAGTCTTCAAGATGCCGTATGTGTGTTACACGGATAAATAACGAGAGGTATAAGACTAAAATGATAAAATCCCGCATAAAACTATAACGCTTTGTTCTGTGCTTTTTAAATAGCGGAATAATAGTTATCTTTAAAAGCAAAAATAATAGATTATGTTAAGACCAAAACAAGAAAACTTCTGCAACTATTATGTAGAATGTGGAAATCAATCAGAAGCTTACAGGAGAGCCTATCCGAGCTCATTGAAATGGAAGGATGAAACCGTGTGGAAACGTGCGTCCGAACTTTTAAAAAATGGGGAGGTTTTGGGTAGGGTAACAGAGCTCCAGACTGAGGCTAAAAGGAAATCGGATATAAAAAAGGAAGATGCCATCCGAATACTTTCCAATATTGCCAATCTTAATATAAGGCAAATTGGAGATTCTGTTAGCGGTGAATTTATTATTAAGTCTCTTGATGAAATTCCCGATGAAGCTTTGTCATGTATCCAGTCAATCAAAAGCACTTCTCAAGGGCTTGAAATTAAGTTTTATAGTAAGATTGAAGCACTGGGCCGTCTTAGCCGTATGCTTGGATGGGAAGCGAATACAGGTGATAACAATCTAAATATTCGGGTTATAGTTGGTGATGAGTGAACTGATCTTTTCATATAAGCTTTTTAATCCGCTATTCTGGCATATTCGTGATGCCATGCGTAATCCGGATATTCGCTATATATTCAATAGGGGCGGTTCTTCTTCAGGGAAATCGGTTTCTACTGCACAAGCAGTTGCTTTGTCGGTTTTTTCAGGTGAAGGGTCTGCGCTTGTTATCAGGAAAGTATCTACAAGTTTGAAAAATACTGTCTATGAAGAATTCAAGGTGCAAATCAGGAAACTTTGCCTGGCGAGGTACTTTACCTTTAAGGAAAACACAATTGTATGCTACAATGGGCTTAAAATAGATTTTACCGGTCTGGATGATCCGGAGAAGATAAAGAGTATAACCAATTACAGGTGGGTAGTTATGGAAGAGACTACCGACTTTGAATATGAAGATTTCACGCAAGTCCGTTTCCGCTTACGTGGTAAACCGGGCCTTCAAATTATCTGTAACTTTAATCCTACTTCTGAAGACTTATGGATCAAAACAAAAATCCTGGATACCTATAAATGGAATACTATGCCTTGCGATATGTTTGGCAAGGCTCGGAATTCAATAACCGGCAAACCGTTGGGGAAAGAGTATAGTACAATTACCTCTAAGCGAAGCAATGTATCACAGAATATATTTAATGAACGCACGGGTAAATCTGAAGAATACAAGCCTGATACATTAGAACTTCATTCTACATATAGGAATAATTTTTGGGTAGTCGGCTCTCCGGACGGGAAATATGGCTATTATGACAAACAGACCATTGCAAACTATCTTTGGTATAAGGATCATGATTATAACTTCTATAGGGTATATGCCTTGGGAGAGTGGGGAAGCATAAAGACGGGAGGTGAATTCCTGAATTCGTTTGATTCAAATCGCCATATTACGCAAGTTAAGTACAATAATGAATATCCTGTGCATATCTCCATAGACAATAATGTTCTTCCTTATATATCTATGACTTTCTATCAATATGAGGAAGATAGAAAGCAAATCCGCCAATTTCATGAAATATGTGCGGAAGATCCTTTTAATACTGTGACAAAGGCGGCAGAATTGGCGGCAGAATACCTAAAGACCTTATCGTATGATAATGTCCTCTATCTGTATGGCGATGCAAGCACAAAATCGGGAAATACGATTGATGAAGAGAAAAGGTCTTTCCTGGATAAGTTCATTGAAACCTTGCAGAAGAACTATCAGGTTGAAGAGCGCATTCCGGATAGCAATCCTAGCGTGGCGATGACCGGAGCGTTTGTAAACTACATATTGTCTAATGGTGGAGGCATGTCTTTTGTGGTGGATGATTCTTGCCGAAATTCAATCACGGATTATAATAACGCCAAAAAAGACGTAAATGGCGGTATGCTTAAGACAAAGGTAAAGAATAAGGCTACAGGACAATCATATGAGAAATATGGTCATATCTGTGATACTTTAAGATATGTCATATATCAGATATTTAAGAATGAATACATTGACTTCTCTTTGAGCCGTAAACGAAGTAGTGTAGGAGAGGATGAATTGATTCATTATAAGCCGGATTTTGAATTGCAAGGTGTACGTTTGTGCTACTTGCTTCCTCAAAGTGAGGGAAGGGCGGTTCTTCTCCGGTGCATTATTAGTGAATATATTTATATTAAGGACATTCTATATACCACTATGTTTGATGATGAGGCTTTTATTAAAGGCATAAAAGATCATTCTCCTGAAAAGGTTATAGTTGAATGCAGCAACCAATACAAGCATTTTTTGTCCGACTTAAGAGGTCATAAAATGAATGTCTGGGGAATAAAAGACAATGCGAATGTGGATGAAAGAATAACGGCTTATATAAACTATTCCAAGAAGTGCTGCCGTTTTAATCCTGATTATAACTCTGGACTTGGATATCATGACTTCATAAATGATCTCTTGGACTATCCTTCCAGTCGTAAATCTGCAATGAATGCTTTGTGTGCTTTGGTGTCTTACTGTATAAGATCGAAAATTTTTCCGCACAAAAGTGAACATAAATAGAAATAAATGGGGTATTTGTAAATATATAGAAAATAGCTATTGCTTTTGATATAGAAAAAAGTTAAGTTTGCATTGATAATTCATTGTCTCCGTGTGAAGCTGCACGGAACTTATATAGTACCTCGGTATTTATATGTACGTAAAGACTTAAGCATGGAGAGAATGATTATCTATACGGGTAATCATTCTTTTTTTATGGGAGCAAAAAGCTGGATTTTTAATAAAATAAGCAAGAAACAATCTGTGCCGGTTCCGTTAGGAAATGTAAATCGGGTGGAAAAGGACGCAGCGGGAAATTATTGGTATCTCTCTGATCTGTTTGGTAAACGTTTCCGCTGGAAGGCTGATTATGACATGACTAATGACTCGGATAAGGCTGAGGCTTTACTTGCATGTACTCCTTTTTTTACGGTTGTTGACAAGATAGGTACGATGATGTCCCGTGGAGTTCCTTATGTAACGGATGCTCAGGGAAATGAAAAGAGTGAATATTCCGACATACGTGATTTGTTGAACCAACCTAATCCGTTACAAACCTTCTCATCTTTTATAAAGCAAGTTGAAATATCACTCAAGGCCTTTGGCTACTGCCCGATATCAGTCGTCCGGGCGGCACGCCGCAGTACACCTAAGGCAATGTGGGTATTGCCGGCTGAATTATTTCATCTGGAAGGGACAGGTAAGTTCTTCCGTCAGCATAAATTAGAAGAGGTGGTTTCCAGAGCATATATTGAATGGGGAGGAATTCAGTCCGAATTCCAGGATTATGAATACTTTATCATATATGATGCGCTTCTCTCTTTTAACAGTAATAGCTTTAATGCAGACATTGAATTTGAAACTGCTACTGATAGTCTTTCACAGCCTGTATCGAATTGGGTTGCTTCCATGTCCGCCAGCCATACATTATTAGTAAATGGTGGTCCGAAAGGAATATTATGCAATGACTATGATGATGAAATGGGAAATGTGGCCATGGAACCCGATGATGAAAAGGAAATTAAGGATAAGTTCAAGGAGAAATTCGGGTTGGTAAATAAAGAATATCCTATTCTTGTTACCCGGAAGAAACTCAAATGGATTCCCCTTGATTATAACTCTTCCCAGTTAAAGCTGTTTGAAGAGGATGAAAGGTGTACGAAGAAAATAGCCAATGCAATCGGTGTTAATCCTTCTCTTTTTGATGATTCGAAATATGACAATCAGGCAGCTGCCATGACTTCCGCTTATCAGGATGTTGTTATTCCGGATTCTCGCAAAATTGCTCAATGCATTACTCGCTCTATCTGTCCGGAGAATGTCTTGGTTAAGATAGACTTTACGGATGTTGAATGTCTGCAAGCGAATAAAAAGACCGAGGCGGATGCGATTGTCAAGGTAGCTGATGCACTTGAACGTCTTGAAAGGAGTCAGTATATAACGCATGATGAAGGTCGAATATGGCTTGCTCAATATATGGATATTGATCCGGATAAGCCCAAAGGGAATTTTACTTCATTAGGTACGACATCTGTGTGATAAATTAATAATGCAACGATTATGAAAGAAATGAAAAGCAAATATAGCGGTAAGATAGGAATGCAATATAAGTATTTTTCTATCAATTCCAAGGAAGCCCAGTATGATTCTGAAAAACGTATCATAACCGGTTATGCAGCTGTATTTGGAAATAAGGATAAGGCGGGTGATATCCTGGTTAAAGGATGCTTCTCCAAGAGTATTCAGGAGAGAGGACCGGAAAGTAATGCAAATGATAAGATTCTCCTTTTGTGGATGCATAATATGGATGAGCCGATTGGTTTCCCTACTCTTCTTAGAGAGGATGAAAAGGGACTTTATTTTGAGGCTTATGTGGATGAAATAGAGTTGGGAGATCGTGCAATAAAACAGCTGGAATCCGGAACACTTAACCAATTCTCAATAGGTTATCAGTATGTATGGGACAATTGCGAATGGGATGAAGAACGGCAGGCGCTTATAGTCAGGGAAGTAAAACTGCATGAATTATCCGTTGTCTCTTTCGGTTGTAATGCAGAGACGGAATATCTGGGTTTGAAGTCTCAGGAAGATTACGATAAGGCATATAAGCAGCTTAACGATGAGATATCTTCCCTGTGTTCTAACATTGGTTCCGCTAAACAGCAAAAGATACAAAAAATAGTAGCAAAGGCAATGTCACTTGCTTCTTTCAGGCCGGAGCTTGGTCAAGCTGCACCTGAACAAGAAAGAGCCGACAAGTCAATGTTCAATAACTTTAAACTAAAAAAACAAGATTGATTATGAAATTGAATTTACTGGACCTTATCGACACTTCTGGCATGGCAGATGAAGATAAGAAGAAATGGGAAGATGTGGACCAGGCATTAGGAAAAGCTTGCGAGTCATACATCAAAGATGAGATAAAAATTGAAGATTTGCGTGAGTCAATCAAAACCGCCATGCAATCTGTCAATGAGTTCAAAAAGCAAAATGCCGCTGCTGTAGATAAGAAAACTTTTGAGGAAAAGATTTCTGATATTGAAGAAAGTATCCTCAAGATGAAAGCAGCTACAGAAGTATCCGCTAATGGCGAACTTCGTGTAAAGAGTGTGCATGAGCAACTTGAGATGCATTTGAAAGATTTCTTGGTACAGAAAGACGGGACAAAAAAGGTTGATGTTGAGGCTATCAAGAAAGCCGGTGGTTTGAAAGTGGATCTGATTGTGAAAGCTGATCCACAAGTCACCACTACTTCCGGTGGCGGGGTAGTTGCCGGAGGAATTACGATTGATCCTAATATCTCCGTAGCTCCCAGACGTAGAAGCATGTTGAGGGAGTTGTCTAATGTGGCTTCAATTTCAACTCCTCAGGTTATCTATGCCGAGCTGAAGAATGTTACCGGTGATGCCGGTTGGGTTCCGGAAGGTGGACTGAAACCTGCCATCAAAGCGGAACTTGATAACAAGACTATTACAGCCGGAAAGGTTGCTGTTACTTTCAAGATTACCACTGAGGTAATGCAGGATATTCCTCAGCTTGTTGCTGAACTTCAAGCTGAAGGATTGAGTAAAATGGATGCTAAGGAAGAAGACGGTATTTTGAACGGTGATGGTCAAAACGGTAACATTAAAGGTGTTGCTGCTGATTTCCCGGCATTTGCGTTGACCGGTCTTGAAGTAGAATCCCCTAATATGTATGATGCTATTGTGGCTGCTTATACTCAGATTGTCAGCACAAGTAATATGGTGTATTCTCCCAATGCGGTGCGCATGAATCCGGTAGATTATGCCAATATGCAGCTTACGAAGAACAAAAATGGCGACTACATCCGTCCGTTTAAAGTCGGTGACGAGCTGATTTCCGGTCTTCGTGCTGTACAAGATCCTAACGTGGCAATCGGCTCATTTACAATGGGTGATTTCAGATATCTGTTTATTCGTGATTATGTCGGTCTTACTATCAGCTTTGGTTGGGAAAATGACGATTTTACTCATAACCGTCTGACAGTTGTCATGGAAAAAAGACTTCTCGCATATGTTAAGGCACAGTACAAGACCGCCTTTGTCACGGATACTTATGCGAATGTAATCACAGCAATCACTAAATCAGCATCGTAAGGAGGTATACAATGAAAAGAAATGAAATAGCCAGTAAGCAATCCAAAGAGAGAGTCATTTATATGGACCTTTCTCAGTTATATCCGGTTAAGTTCATCAAAAACTTTGGTGCTTTTAAAACCGGTGATGAGACTTATGTCTCTCTTCCCATTGCGATGAAATGGACTAAGATGGGAGTAGTGGAGAATTCGGCAGAAGTAATGGCTTCCGCTAAGACTTCCGGTTGTGAAGATTTGATGAAAAAAGACAAAAAGGTAGATTAATATGATAATTGACTATGCATATTTCACCGGGTTATTGAGTATCGGTCTGAGTCCTGATACTGGTGCTCCTTCCACGACCAGAGATGCCGAACGTGAGAAAATAGAGTATTACATTACGGTGTATGAGCGTGAATACCTTCGCAAGATACTCGGTGAAAATATGTGTAGTGAATTCATAGACTATCTTAACTCAGAAGAAGATAATGTCGATAAATGGGAAAAGCTCCTTGCTCTTCTTTCTGAAAAGTATAGCCCTATAGCCTGCTATATTTTCTTCAAGTATATAAAGGAAGGAAATTACAGCGTCACAAGAGTAGGTACTGTAACCTCCGCAGATGATGATGCGGTATCGCCGATGGTTATCCAGATGAGAGCTTGGAATGACATGGTAGATATGAATAAAAGAGTGTATCAATTACTTCAGGCAGATGAGTATGAAGGAGTCAGGTTTGATCCTTCCATGATTTGCCGGATTAATAGTATGGGGATATGAGGTCGATAAATAAGATATTTGAAGATGTAGTGAAGCGTGTGGCTGAGAAGTACGGGAGCAATGTGTCTTTTCTGTTTGGTGATTGGGCCTATATAAGTTCTCAATTGACAGAATGGGGCAAATCTTCCTCTACCTGTAAGTTTAAATTCCCTATTATCTGCTTGTATTCCCCGTTTACAGAAGATAGGACCGCGCCTAAAAGAACGGTTTCTTTGGAGTTTATCATAATGGTGAATACCCTGAAGGAATATACCAATGAAGACCGTGAAAGAACATCGTTTGAACAGATACTTCGACCTATCTATGATCTCTTCATTGAGGAGATAAAGAAGGACAGATCCATAGATGTTGAGTTTAAGGATAATATTCCTCATCTGTATACGGAAAACTACCGTTATGGGCGTGTTGGAGTGATAGGAGAGGACGGGAAACCCTTTAGCGACTTTATCGATGCTATTGAGATAAAACAAATGAATTTGAAAATTAAAGATATTAAATGTTATGGCAACAGACTTTAGAAAATGTCCGGGACTGGCAACATTCAATACGGGTAATTCCGTTTGCGTACTTGATCCTGGAAAAATAAAAGCTATCATTTTGACCATTCACGGTCATAAGCTTCCGGAGACATATTCTGCCGAGGAGTTTGAAAAAGCCTGTCACGCAGACAGACCGGATCGAATATTCCCGCTAAAGACAATCGTGGAATACGCTCCTTCCGGTGGAGAGGCACAGACTTCCGCATTGGGTTATGGTCCTACCAAAGTAACCAGCTATTCTGCAAAGAATGATGTGTGGACTTTGTCGGATTATGATTTCAGTTTAAAAGCAAATCTGATGGCCGCAAAGAATGTGGCGTTTGACGCTTACTTTGTAGATGAGAATAATATCATTTATGGCATGAACGACGGTACGGGAGAACTTGCCGGCATTCCTCTTTCCGGTGTGTATCCGGGAGGGCAGGATTGGGATTCATCCGGTACGGAAGCTAACCTGACGGTTGCAACCATGTTCAAGGACTATGAAAAGTACATTAAGAATGCGAATATTAAAGCCTGTGACTTTGATGTAGTTGAGGCTTTGAAAGGTTTGGTATACGTTGAGATGGTAAAGGCTGACGGTGATAATAAGTATAAACTGAGAGAACACTATGGCAATCTTGACGTAACCGAATATTATGGCAGTCTTATAGCTGATAAGGCGGCAACTGTTCTCCCGGGTGCAACCGGTGTTTCCTATGAAGATGGAGTAATTACGGCTACAGGCACGGTTAAGCTTGCCAAACCCTCAATTCTGCAAGCCAACGGTATTACCGGTATAGAAGCCTGGTCATGAAAGTAGAGAATGTGACTTTCAATGATGATCTTGTGAAGAAAATGAAGAAGAGGGAATTCATCGAAATGCACAAGAATCTGTTTTTTCTTGACAGGCCGTTAGAGGATAGGGAGAAAATGCTTGCTGAGATATACGACGACATAAAAGGTGTCAAGTATGAACTGTGATTTTTAGATTTTGAGTACTTGAGGGGGAAGCTGTGAAGTTTCCCCTGATTATTTTTAAAGCCATGGCAACATTTCTTGAGGCATATGACAATTATATGGAATTCTCCAAAGGACTTGTTCCTATGTTGGAGAAGCTTTTGCATGAAAATAAGAACATGTTTGAAGCGTATATAAGAGAACAGTTGAATGCCGGTATTAACGGCAATGACAAGCCATTACGTCCTACCTATCTTAATGATCCCTACTTTAATACAAAGGAAGCTGGCAGTTTTTATAAAAATGCGCGAAGATACATGAAATGGAAGGAGGAAATAAGACCGCCATATGATGTTACATGGTTTGGAATACGTAGATCTCCTGAAACACCTAACTTAATAATCAGAGGAGATTTTCACGACTCTATTACCGCAGTACCTATTGATAAGGGATTAAGGATAGAGAGTAGGGGAGTGAGCTTTAGCAATGACATTGAGCAAAAGTACGGGCAAGCCATATACAGGTTTAGTTCTTATGCCAGAAGACATTTTATGGAGAATTTTATAAAAAAGGGACTAGAGGATTACTTTAGAAAGTTTGGTCTATGAGTTGTGGCTGTGAGAATCGTAAGAGGATGGAGGATATTTCCCGCATGCGTTCACTTGCTAAGGTGGCTGCTAAAATGGAAGGACGTATTTATATACTATATGAGAAAGATGGTGCATTCAACTTTGTACCAAGGGGAGAGAAATATAACGGAGTCTTTGTTGAATATATATGGTATTTTTAGATAGTATAGAAAAATAGAACAATAAATTGTGGATTGGTCAGAAAAAACACGGGGTAGATAATTTTTAAATAAGAAAAATAGAACAAATTGCATCGTTCCGGAATTACTATAAATATCAACTTTCCAATTTTGTGTTATATAACACATCAAAATAATCTTCATAATACTTGCATACTATCAAATATGATAGTATATTTGCATATCAAATCATTAGAACCGGCGGCAACGGATAAGCGGCGATAGATTATGAAAACTTTAATCGAAATTACAAACAACATGGGAACAAAAGAAATTGTTAATCTTGATCAGTTAAGAGAAATGATTTGCGAAAGACGCTATAATAAGCTGTCAGGAGCAGGCCTTGCGAAACAAGCAAGAAGAGAAGTTACCGTGTTTACTACTGAAAAGACTAATCAACCTGCAACTTCTTACAGATCTTTTGAGATTAGAAAGATGAATGCAAAACAAGCCATTGATTTGTTTAATGCTGGAGGTTCACAAGTAGCAAAGATGATAGAAAAGAACTAATTTAACGCTGTGCTATCGGCATGACGGGCATAAAAATGGTAAAATTACGAAAACTCTCCTTACCAGACTTCGCTTTTATTGATGGATCAGAGCACGAAAAGGATAATATCCTTGATGGACGAATAGTAATATTACATATTCCTTCTGCAAGTATAATAGAGATATTTGACAAAGAAGTCCCTTTCCTTACTGAAGGAGTTTTGGCATATAATTTTTCTTATGTTGACCAATACGGCATAAAAGAACCAATGATAGCCGCGTTGTATTACTGTGCCACTCTTGACAAGGATGAGGATCGTGAAATGATTATCAATGAGATTATGAAACCTGCCGCCCAGTGGTATTGTAATTATTGCACATGGGAGGATAAAAACGTAGCAAAAACATTATGAATGACAGAGAACGAATCGGTAAGCGTATAGCTGAAATCCGAAAGTCCAAAGGTCTATCGCAGGCCAAGCTTGCAGAGCTGACAGATATTGCACCTGGCAATATAGCCAGAATTGAAACAGGAAGATATAGTACCGGCATCGATCTACTGAGTAAGATAGCTGATGCATTAGGCTACAAGTTGGATTTTATAGAAAAATAAAAAGATAAAAGCTATGGCAAATTATAATTATGATGAAGAAAGCGTGAAAGCCATTATAAAATGGGCTGAAACCGCACAATTACCCAAAGAGGTTATACTAAGTGAAGCTGAACGTATCACCGATTCTAAGATTTATGTACAAACCAATATCTATGATATTAAAGAGCATTATCCGGACCAATTTTTCAATCCGGCTATTGATAGGTTGTATCGGTTAAAGGAATTTGTGGAAGGGGCTTAGAAATATCAATTTTTAATATTTAAAAAGCCCGATGTTTATTTCGGGCTTTCTCAAAACACCTTCCATTAACAGGAAGGATTCAGTACAGGTTGTTGTCAAACAAAAAGCTTTGAAGTATTCAAAACTGAACTGCGCATAATTCTTTTGCTAAAATATGAATTTCTTGTTCTATTTTCTTTTTCTGATCTTTAGATGCTAATGTTATTCCTTGTTTATAACGTCTCATTAGTGAAGGGTTAATGCCTATTCTTTTGGCAAGTTCACTAATATTAAAGAAATTATAAGTTTTGAAGAACCCGGAAATGTCGTATTGATAATCAAATGAGATATCTCCTTTGTTTAATGCGTTAATGATATTTTCATTTTCGCTTTCATCAATAAACATTTCTAAATTTTCTTGTAAGTTCTCTTTGGCTTCCGTTTCGGTCAAGCCATATCCATACAAGGAGATTTCTTCTAAGTCCGGACAATATATTCCGTATCCACCATCAGAAGCCTTTTCAATAATAGCCTTAATAACCTTTGTAGTCATAATAATCCTTTTTATTTTTAGTTTAAATCATATCAAAAAAAATGAGAAATGTACATATACAGACAAGAAAATCCCTTCAAACAAGTAGAACTGCCTGAATTAGATCTGAATATGTACATTTCTCATTTCTTTTTCCTGTCTGCATTGCTTATTTGTATCAAAAAAGAAAGCGGGTATTATTTCAACCCCGCATTCTTTAAAATCTGATTTAAAGTACCTTTCGGAACTTCTTTACTAGGGTGTCTACCTACTGGAATGAAATTAGAATAATCAGGATGAACATATTTACTATGTTTCTTTCCTTCTACCTTTTTCCACCCATTGTTTTCCAGTAGCTGATACAGTTCAGAAAACTTCATAAGCAATTAATGTAAAAAAATCAATGACCTCTTGTTTGACAGTGCAAAAGTAACACATCTGTTACTTATGTCCAAATTTATGAGTAACAAATATGTTACTTTGTCGAATATTTAACATTTGAACGTGAAACAGCCCCAAACCTAAGCCCGGGGCTGTCTTAATAATCATGTGAAGGATGCTGTCGCCACCTTCCCGCCAACCGTATTGCTGGCGGGACGTATTGTAACTGCGAGTCGTTGGGCCGGAGCCTTAACGTGCTGTACAATGCTTATCGTTTATGTGGCATCTTTTTATATTTGTTTTTAGTAACTATTTTCATGTACGGGTTTTGTCCGGTATCATTCCCTGTGCCTTCAGGGTTTTCTGCTTCCTTTCGGCTGCAAACTATTTTTTCCAGTCTCTTCACTTTTTCGAAGAGTACTCCGCACGCTTCTGAATTCAGAAGCAGTTGTTCCATGATCATTTCAGAATCTACTGTAATTTTACCTTTTCTGTAAATTTCCATAATTGTTCGTTTTTTTAGTTTACCTGTAATATTAGCTTCTGAATTTCAAATTCTCGTCTATTTCGTTTAACTTTATGTGTCCGCATGCGCTTAATTCCGATAATACTTCTGATAATTCATTACCAATGTTTTTATAAGGCCTGATTCTTACATCTATGGTATTCGAAGAATTCCGGTCGTCCAGTCTCCACATAAGAGTATCTATGTTTTCTCTTATGCTTTTCATCTTTGCTGCAATGATGCTTAAATCTGTTATCGTTTTCATAATTGTTCGTTTTTTATTGTTCGTAATATTAGTTATAGAAGAAAGGTTCTCCTTTCTTTCTGAACATCCTGTAACCTGCGTACAGGCATGCTAAAGACAATGCGATTTCAATCATAATTTAATCTTTGATGTGCAGTCTGCATCCCGTCTTCTCTTGTACCCGAAAGAGGAAGCTTGCGGCCTCGTCACTGTCTACTATTAGCTTGACCGCCGACAATCCTTCTGTCTTCGGCTTTAGGAGCACAAGGGTGCATGGTTGATTGTAATAGGTCCAATAAAACATAAGATCAGCCAGATACATGTTATCAATCTGGACTATATACTTTATAGGTGGACGTTCCATGACAATGTAATTTATATGAATACACTTGGTTATAGGTCTCGAATGGGTATAAAGGGGGCTGTACGGCTTTTTCCGTACTACAATATACCATCTGATTCTTAGCTTTAGAAGCTGAGTGAGAATTGTTTGTCCCCTTTAAGCTTTCGGAACATCTTAATGAAGTACTGTTGTCCCTTTGGAGTGATAACGGCACTTCGGTTGATGGTGATCCCGCTTATGGTATGGGAGGGAATTTCCGCCACCCTCATAATCCCTTCCGATATGGACTTCTGGGTAGGAAGGTTATACCTTATACCTCTTTTTAATAGATAACCCTTTTGCCGGAGTGCACCATAAAGTGCATTACGTCCTTTCCGGAAGATTTTGTTCTGGTTAAGTATGTTCGCCATCTCTCCAATGGTAATGCAATTTTTGGACTGCATGATGCTGTCTGCGAATTCCACCTTTTCCCGGTAACTGTTATTCTCTAATACCAGCAAATGGTTCTCTTCCTTCAGGTTCTCTATCTGCCTGGCTTGGTTTGCGGCAAGGAGTAGGGCATCGCTGTAGGTTTTAGGGATGTTGTGTTGAGGCTGGATAGAATAGTTACCGGTTTTTATAACTGAAGGAATTACATCGTCAAATATCCAGCTTTCAAATTCATCAGCTTTCGGCATTTGACTTTTAGCGGTTAAACGATAGATGTTGCCTTCGTTGATAAACTTCATTTGTTGAGTCCTTCCCATCGAATCTATGACGTCACGATTCGTTACGCCATGTGATTTACAATGATTTAAGATCGCCTTACGTGGATTAGAATAACCTAAAGATGTTGCGATATCCGTTCCGCAGAACCAGGTTTTACCGTCTTGAACAAACATACGAACCTTACCAAATAAAGGATGTTCGTGGATCTTAACTTTACCCGTTTCGTGAGCAGACGCAATTTGTATGGTACTATTATTCCCATTCAAATGGATTTCATTCGTTGTGACGTTCATATCTTAAGAATGATGATAAAAAGAAGCCCTCCGTAGGTGTGAACGTCACAACATACGCAGGGCATAGATGTCGCAGATCGTTTCCTTTCTGCCACCTTAGAGGGCTCCCAATATCTTGTACAAAAATTATTCGCTGTTTTTGCCCAAGAATTTTATGTTGTAACGTTCAGTTGCAAATATACAAATATTTGTTGAATTAGCAATAAGCTTAGCAAAAAAAATAGAGTCAAGAAGTAATTATATTCTTATCAGATTTGCTCCTTCTTCGCTTCTATACAATAATGAAAACAGCGAAGGAGGTACGAGGAGAGTACAAAGGAGGTGCAAATAGAATATAATATAAGAAAAGCGCAATTGTATTGATGAGGCTTATATTCCATTGGTATTGTGCTTTGTTATTTAGACAGAATATAAATTGAAAAGATTGTAATTATATATATTGGTTATATTGTTAAAAATGTATTCCTTTGCTTGTGAATATTAATATTTAATATTATGAAAAAGATCGTATTGTTTTTTATTTTACTTGGGATACCTGTTTTGGCAATATGTCAAGTAACGGTTATCAATTTGCTCAATAGCGTTAATTGGGAAGAAGGCGAGGAGGGATTATTAAAAGAGTATCCTAATGATATAGAAAAAAAAGATGAAGTTTATTTACGTGGGTTATTGTATAAATCTTATTTTAAGGAGGTTGTAATAGGTGATAAAAGTACTCATGGAGCTATTCTTTTAGATTCTATAGATAACAATTATATAAGAGAATTTTCTATTAGATATGAAGATAAGTCTGGGCGTAATTGCTACAAATATATTAAATCGGAAATAGAAAAAGAAATAGGATTGCCAGATGAATCTAATGAGGGAGGAATTAATCTTAGTATTTGGTTTAAAGAAAACTCTTATATAAAAGTATCATCTTTCTTTGATTCGTCTTGTACGGTTACAATCAAACCTATTAATAGTATAAGGCCTGTTTTCAGAAAGGCAAGATTTGGAGATTCTTTTCAAAAAATTAGATCTTTAGAACAGAAAGAAAATTTGAGTGATAGAAATGATTTTTATATTTTTGAAGATTATTTGTTAGGCTCAAAATGTAATGTTACATATTTATTTGGATATGGCAAATTTTTGCAAGGTTCGTACGATTTATTAAATGAATATTCTAATAAAAATGATTACATTGAATTGTATAATACATTGAAAGGTTCTTTATCTTCTAAATATGGTGTTCCCAATAATAGCAATGTCGTTTGGATAGATAAATTGTTTAAAGATAATAGAGATGATTACGGTATTGCCATAAGCTTAGGGCATTTGAAATATACAACAGAATGGCATACTAGTGATTGTAGGATAGAAATGGAACTTTCTGGAAATAATGGAGAGATATCCTTGTCTATAACTTATAGAGATTTAGAATTGTTCTTTCTATTGCATAAATATATGGTAAAAGGTGAAATTGATGATAAATTATAAATAGTATGAAGAAGATTGTATTAATATTGATTGTTTTGTTGCCATCTGTATGTAGTGCGCAATTTGAATTAACTCCAAATGGGTTTGTGGATCAGGATACAAAAAAAGAATTTGTAATAAAGGAGTTTGCCGGAAAGTCTGCTATAGACTTATATAATGAAGCTCTCGTTTCTATAACGTCTCTATATAAGGCTCCTAATATTGTTGCAAGTAAAGTAGAGGGAGAAATTATTAATATTAATGGAACAGGAACTATAACCGTTAAGAGAATAATGAACTTTGATTATACAATTGATTATAATTTTATACTTCGCTTTAAGGACGGAAGAGTTCGTTTTGATGCTCCAATTGTGTCAAGTGTTTATACTTTTAATGGTAATCATGAAAAATGTTATATAAGTTTAAGTGGAAATGATATGAAAGATTTGGGATTTACTATACATATATTTAAAAATAACGGTAAAGTGAAACAAGAAAAAATAAAAAAAGATATAGAAGAACATTTTAATATGATAATTGAGAAGATTGTTGGTGATATAAATGGGAATGACAAAAATGACTGGTAAGGATTGTTCGTGACGGGTATACTTTGTAGATGTAATCAATTCTTGTATTTGTTTGAAAGATAATTCTTATTCTTGCATCAAGATCATAATAGGTATATGTTTGAAACAATTTGTGATTATAATATTCCCCTTCAGCGATCCCCCTTCGCTATAGGGAATTTCTTTTGCCAACAAAAGATTAATTGGTAGATTATAATTATTCTGTAAAAAAACGGCTCTAAAAGTGCTATTTTTGAAAATTATTATTATATTTGCCCAGCATTGGGTTGTACTTATGAAATTTAGAATTAATCAGAGGATTAAGATATAGAAAGCTGTGTAGGTCGCAACCCCCTGCATGGCTTTTGCCTTTTTATCTCCGCATGAAGAAATGCGGTACGTCCTCGAACGAAAAGACTTTATTATGAAAACAAATCAAATCATGGTTCGCCCTATGGGTGAATTTACAGTTAGTCAGAGAACAAAAGATGGCTATTTTGACGGTGGGGACTTGTTACGTCAATGGAATTCAGTAAAAGGAAATGAACAAAGAAAAATGGATGAGTTTCTTTTGGCTAAAAGAACCGGAGATTTTATAGAAGCGCTCATAGCTGAAGAACGTGAAAATGGTTTAGGGGAAAATTCCCCTAAAATTGATAATCAGGTAGTTAAGAAGAGTAAGGTTAAAGAAAAAGGTAAAGCTGGCAGACCTAAAGAAGAGGTATGGATGCATCCTTTTCTATTTACAAAATTCGCAATGTGGATTAACCCTCGTTTTGAAGTAAAGGTAATACGCTTTGTATATGATGAGATGATTCAATACCGTAATTTAGCCGGTGATGCTTATCCTGCTATGTGTCGTTCCGTTTGTACAATACTCCCTGGGGATATATTTCAAAGAAAAATTAAGGATTTGGCAAAATCACTCAATATCATAGTCTATGGCAAACATGAATCAGAAATGCGTAATAAGATTGGTGATGAGGCTAAAATTCGTGAACTGTATGAGTTGGAATTGCAAATAGCCCAATGGATAGATTTGGGTTTCATAAAAGACTATAACAGCCTTAAATCCACGTTGACTAAATTGTATTACCGGAAATATCCTAATGTTCTTCCTATCTAAAATATAGGTTTGTTGGATGCTTGATATAAATAAAGGGGTGCATTTGCATCCCTTTATTTATTATCTTCACGAAATATCTATTATTCCGGTTCATAACGTTTTTAAATTGATACTAACGATGTTAGATTAGTTGTTTTTTCATAGATAATTGACTATAATGTATCTATTCTCTTATATTTGGATCATTTTTATCTACTTCCGAGACGTCGATATTGTGTTCTTGAAAATATTTATCACGAGCTAATACTGCAATAACTCTCATATAAGAAGCTAAAGGTACTCCTTTTTCATAAGCATCTAGCTTTATTGTATTTAAGTTGTCTTCGTTTAAGAACTTTTCAGGGAAAACCACTGCCTGCTCTAAACAGAACTGTTGTATGTCATAAGGATTCTTTTGTTCTACATGATCCGTTATAAGTTGGTTGATGCGTTCCCAATTTTTTAGAAACATTTCTTGCACGCCTAACCGATTCATCATTTCTCTTCCAGCTTGAGTTATGGATAATGGACTGTGAGTCTGAGTAAATGGATCAAGAATAATCCCTTTATTGTTACTTTGCAATGATTGAGATAAAGATTCTATGTTTTTCTGTAGGTAATTAATAGATGTCTCAATGCGGGTAATAGCCACATCTACTTCACTATGCTTATTGATGTGGTTATTTAATTTTTCGATATTTGAATGACATGGTAAACTGTCGATATTTTGTACTTTTTCCTCCAAATGATTAATGGATTCCTCAATTCGAGTAATAGTAACATCTACTTCTCCATGTTTGTTGATGTGACTATCTATTTTGTTACTATTAGCCTGACATGGAAGTTTATCAATGCTTTTAAATTTGTCATATACACCTCTGGCCCACCATATTAAGAAAATAACCACACCTACTAGGACCACTCCAATAAAGAATGATATGCCAAAATGTTCGCTAATAAGTTCTATAAATTTATCTTCCATAATTCTAATGTAGAAATGTTGATAATGCAAATATATGAATAATTTGGGTAAAACGATGGTATAACTTCGTTAAAATTCAATCAATCATAGTTTTAATATAGTTTCATCAAGTATAATGAGTAATAATTTCTATAATCACATTCATTTTAAGATAATAAATTCAGTTGGTTGTCTAATAGTTGTTTTAATTAGTATTATAGATATCTAAATTGATAGTTAATTATGTATCAATGGTTATTATAATGCAAATAATTATCTATATTTGCATATTAAAAGACAATATACCTTTGGTATAACAAAGATATATGATAAGAGGAAGTTTAAGTGTGCAATAGATAAAGAACAAAATTCTACTTAATAATTTTATTCATAGTGAATAATTGTGTTTCTTTGTATATGTCATACTAAACTTTGAAGAAATGAAATAAAGATACTCAATAAATTTTTAGATATATGAGCTTTATTGAAATCATAGGGGTTGTTATTTCCTCCATTGCGGCAATTCTTGGTGGAGTATGGTTTATAGTACAAAGAGCCTTTAGGTCTGGGGTTAACAACCATAGATTAGAAGAGGTTGAGAGAAAGGTTTGCAATGCTCAATGTGATATTCATCAAAGAGATATTACTCAATTGGGTATAGACTTAAAGGATATTAAGAATGATGTGATTGCTATTAAATCCATTTTGTGGATAAAACATGATGGTATTAAACTAGGAAAAATGGTTTGTGATGGAGAGGTTTCATGATAACAATGAATAAGGCTAATGGTGTAATTTATATAATGATTTTATAATTATGAGTAATCTTTCGTTTAAAGGTGAATTTAAGGACGGTGCTACTAAAATAATCATTAAAGTAGGTGTGTATCTCTTCCGGGAGGACAATGTTTTTATTGCATATTGTCCTGCTCTTGATATGTCAGGATATGGAGAGAATGAAAATGAAGCTAAAAAATCCTTTGAACAGAGTATGGGTATTTATGTGGAATATTGCATACGAAAGAATACGCTTGTAGCTGATTTGAAAAAACATGGTTGGGATATAAAAAGCAAGAGGCAACGGAAAATTAAGTCTCCGGATATATCTGCAATGATGGATAAGATACCGGAATTTAAGGATATTGTGGAAAATAAAGATTATGTGAAATATTCAGAGAATATAGGAATCCCTGCTTTTGCTTGATATGAATACCCAGAAATTAAGTAATGTTCCATTGGCGGAATTTCGTGAATTCTTACGTAAGGCAGGCTGTAAGCATATATCTACGGAAGGGGGACATGAAAAGTGGACGAGGCGTGATTTGACAAGGCCAATAATTGTTCAAACTCATATTTCTCCCGTTCCAGAATTTATTATAAAGAACACTCTTCGTAATATGGGACTTACAAAGAAAGATTTTTTTGAAATTCTATTTGATTGTCAAGAGTAATATTTCGTATTTTAGTGTGATGATGAGAAAGAACCAGATAAATCTATTTTGAATTAAAAAGATTTTATTTGTTAAAGTTTAAAAGAAAGGAGATAATAAGGATGACAAGCTTTGATAAACAGAGAATTATAGAAGTGGTGCTTTATATCCTCAATAAAACAGGGGGTATAGATTATTATCATCTATTTAAAATATTGTACTTTGCCAACCAGCGTAGTTTAGTAGAATGGGGGCAATTAATGATAACGGATAAATTCTGTGCTCTTCCTCATGGTCCTGTTCCTACAGAATTGTATAATACAATTAAAGGACAGCAAAGTGTTCTTCCTGATATGAAAAAAGATATTCATGTTGTGGACTACTATTTATTACCAAAACGTGAGTCTGATGCAGATTACTTATCTAAATATGATATTGAAGTTTTAGATGAATGTATTTCTAAATATGGAAAGATGAATTTTGCGGAATTGGAAAAAACTTCTCATACAAATTGTTGGGAAAAGGCGAGGAGGCAGAAGGGGCCGCATGTCATTGATCCAGGAGAAATAGCTCGTGATGGAGGCGCAAGTGATGGATTAATTAAATATATCAATGAATCGATAGAATTTAATGAAGCCTTCGGAAATTAAGATAGGAGATGTATTCCGCATTACGATGAATAAAGCTAATGGTGTAACGCCAAAGCCGGGTGATGCCAATCGTGACAAATATTTTGTTGTTCTTGGATTTGATAATAAAGGTAATGCTTATGGTGGTGTTATATTTAATTCTTATATTAATATGAAATTGCCACCCTTAGTTCAAGCGATGCAGCATCCTGTAAAGGGAAAGGATTATGATTTTCTTTCATATGATAGCTATATAGATTGTTCTTCGATTAAGACTGTGAAGAAAATAAAACTTTTAAAAAGTTCATATTTAGGTTCCTTGGCTGAAGAAGATGTGTCAACTGTATGTGATAAAATTAAAAATAATTCCCGAATAAGTAAGTTTGAACTCAGAAGATTTGGATTATTATCTTGAAATAAATCATAAGAATTTAAAGATATAGATACTTTATCACTATTTCTATCGCATTGGTAATTGAGATTAGCGGGGCAAACACCCCGCTTTTTTTATCTCCTTTCCTTGTTGATCCCTCCTAAATCTAATTATGTACACTTTTGTACGGAAAAAATTTCCTTCTCCTCTAAATTTTATTATTAATATGTACTTTTTTGTAACCTGGGTATATTTATATTTGCGCCAGCGGGTAATGTCGCACGCTACTTAAACAATGGACGTATGGCTCAGGACTTAAAAATAACAGATTTTATTGGCCAAAAAGCTTTTGATCAAGTTGATAGATTTACAAAAGAAATTATGTTGGCAAAAGCCGAATACGCTGCTTTTGCTGAAAAACTAGCTCAACAGGTAACAATAAAGGTTACTGGTTATGTCGAACTAAAGGAAAAGGCTAAAGGCGGTAATACAATCCTTAAAGAACTCTATGAGACTGAAACAAAAATCGCTAAGCTCCAAAAGGAACTCAATGCGATTTTAGTAGAATCAGGAAAAAGTTTACAGAAGCTATCTAATGCTAGCAATGTGGTGTCTATGTTTAATAAGCTAACAGAAAGTCTTGATAGAGCATCTTCTGCCTTAGAAAAGATAACTCAGACATCGTCTTCTGCCTCTCAGTCACAACAGCAGGCTGCGCAAGCAACTCAAAATGCATCTGCGGCAATTGGAGAAGCTGCAAAAAATGTTGGAATTGCAGGAGGAGAGTATGATAGAATATTATCGAGTGTAAAAAGCTACAATGCTGAAGTACAAAAGCTCAATAATACGCTGATTTCAAATACCAGGGATTTGTCTGGTATAAGACAGGAACTAAGGAACCTGGATAGAGACTATAACAATGGCATTGTAACCGAACAAAAATATATTGAGCAGAAAACAAAGCTTCTTCAAACGGAAAGAGAATTATCAGCTCAGAACCAGGCATATTCGAACCGGTTAAAGAATCATGCAATGGTTGCAATATCTCTAACCGGTAGTTACAATGAGATGAATGCGTCTCTCCTGGTCTTGGAGAAAAGATTTAAAGATCTATCTGAAACTGATCGTAATAGTGAGTTTGGTGTAAACTTACTTAAGGATATAGACAAGCTCAAGAACCAATTAAAGTCCATTGATGCCCAAATGGGAAACTACCAACGAAATGTTGGTAACTATGCTTCTCATTGGAATGGATTACAGGTATCAGTACAACAGATAGGAAGAGAATTGCCATCTTTAGCTATTGGCTGGAATACTTTCTTCTTGGCTATATCCAACAATCTTCCTATACTTGCTGATGAAATAAAGAAGGCGAAAATCCAATATGAAGAATTTAAGAAAGCGGGTATTTCTAGTATTCCAGTATGGAAACAAGTAGTATCTTCGATATTCAGTTGGCAAACCGCATTAGTTTTGGCCATTACAGTTCTTTCTATGTATGGTAAGGATATTATAGAATGGATTGGTAGCCTGTTCAACGCAGAGTCTGCAACGATAAGATTGACAAGGGCAGAGGTAGATCTTGCTGAGGCTCGCAGAAAGGGTATTTCTGATAGTGCTAAAGAAATTGCTCAGTTGGATATATTGTATAAAAAATTAAGTGACACAACATTGAGCCGGGAGGAATTAGCTGCATTTGGCAACCAATGGATAAAGACATTCCCTGAATACTCAAACGTGCTGACGCAGGAAGGGGTTAACATCAATGCTCTTAATATAGCTTATAAAAATTTGAAAGAGCAAATTATTGCTACGGCTCAAGCAAGAGCCATTTCGGAGAAGATTACGGAGAACGAAAGACTGCGTTTGGAATATCAAAGTAAATATAATAGCTTATTGACAGATAATTATCAAAGAAGAAAGGAAATATTAGAAAAAGAAGAAAGGGTTGAAAATCCAGAAGATTTAACTAAATCAGAAAAACGAAGAATTGAGATTTTAAATGATGAAATAAAAGAGACTAATAAAGAATTAAATAAATACGCAAAGGGTATTGATGCTATAGATCGAAAAAACAAAGAGTTAACCTCCTCTTTAGATATAAGTAGACTATTCAATGCTCCGAAGGAAGATACTTTTGACTTCTGGCAACAGCAGAAAACCAGTGCCGATACCGCCTTAAAATCAATCCGTTCAGATATAAAGAAAACGCTGGATGCTTCCTCTAAGGCCGAAGATGACTATGATACCATGTTGAAGAAGGTATTTGCCATTAGAGGCAAAATGTCTGAAGATGAGGCAAGAGGTATCGTTGATTCCTACTTAAAGGCTAATAGTGACATAAAAAAAGCTGATGAGGAATTAATGGTGTATCAGACAAAGACAATCAAGCAAATTACCAAAGAAAGAGAGAAGTATGCGGATTATATAAAAAAGATAGATAACCTTTTGGCTATGGCCAGGGCTAAGACAATAGATGCTGAACGTATTTCAGAAATAGAACAGGTAAAGGCGAAATATCAAGAGCGTGCATCCATTATTAAAGGTGAATCGGAAAAGGAACTTGAATTAAGGAAAACCTATGCTCAACTGGAAGCTAAAGAGATTGAGGATATCAACTTGAAATATGATACTCAGTTGGAACAATCCCGGTTAAAGAGGGATCTTGAAATAATAGAAGGAAATTCCCAACAGGAACTTGATTTGAGGTTGGAGAAACAATTACAGCTCAATGAAGTATTGAGGGAAGTTGCTATATCTGAGGCACGAAAAAGGGGAGAGGATGAAGCACAAGTTAATGAACTGTATGATAAGAAATTTAAAGATATTCTAAAGAACAATGTTCAGGATCGAATAAAGCTCTTATCTCAAGAGAATGAGATGCAGCTTTCCCAATTAGAAATAAATAACCAGCAGCGCCTTAACGCTCTGGAGAAAGCCTATAAAAGAGGAGAGATAAACGAAAAGGAATATCAGCAAGGCTTATATAATATTCAGAGAGATGCTGCAAAGCTGAGGCTGGAGTTAATGCTGGCTGAAGCTCAGGCTGAATTGGTTGCCGCGCAAGGAGTTCTTCCAGAGGCTGAGATTAAGAAAATACAGATTCGGATAGATAATCTGCGTGCTCAATTGGAAGCAGTTTCTCTTGCTAATCCGGAAGATGGAGAGAAGACAAAGCAATGGTCTGAAGGCTTCATTTCTGCGTTACGCAATATGCAAGAAGTTGCGGACGAGACTATGGGGGGATGGGCAGACGTTTTCAGTGTGTTTAATGAAACTCTATCCAAAATGGTATCCAGTGCTGATAGTTCCACTACAAGCATAGTTGATATGTTTAAGAAGATGTGGAATCAAATGAGCTCTGAAGATCGAGCTAAGTTGATTCTGGATTCTTTTTCTAACATATCAAAAGGTGTATCTGAGATCATGAGTAATATGTATGATTCCAGGATAGAAAGGATAGAAGAGGAACAGGAAGCATTGCAAGAATCACATGATAAAGAAATTGAGCAGATTGAAAACTTAGAGACATTAGGTGCAATCTCAGCTGAGGAGGCGGAAGCCAGAAAGCGTGCTGCTGAAGAACGGACAGCCCGCAAAGAGAAAGAATTGGAAAAGCAAAAAGCCCAGATGCAGGAGAAGAGTGCTAAGTGGGAGAAAGCCAACAGTATAGTTCAATCAATTATTGCCACTTCTCTTGCCGTAACTAAAGCTTTGCCAAATTTTGTTCTTGCTGCCATAGTAGGAGTTATGGGAGCCGCACAAACAGCTATTATTGCCGCTCAACCCATCCCCAAATACGCCAAAGGAACCGACAACCATCCCGGAGGTTTAGCCATCGTAGGTGATGGGGGTAGGCGAGAGGGTATCTTAACGAATAAGGGCCTCTTTGCCACTCCTTCCATACCTACATTGGTAGACTTGCCTAAAGGTGCAACGGTAGTTCCTGATTTGGAGCAATACATCTCTGTTCGTCCACTTCTTAGATCGGACTTGGGAGCGATGGCACAGGACGCAGAACGTGAAGGCATTCCCTTCACAGTAAATGTAGATACCGGTGCTCTTGAATTAAGAAAGGAGATCCGCATATTAACAGATGAAGTACGCAAGTTAAGTAAGGCCCGTAGGAAGGAGGCGGTTCAAAGAGAGCTTGATTATCTCCATCGGACAATCTAAGGTAATTAATTGGCGAATTAATTTACCGAAAGCCATCAGGGCCGTGCGACACTTTGGTGGCTTTCATTTCTTTTAATTTAAAACACTGTGTGAAGGAGCGCAGAACGACGTTATGGCAAATTTAGTATTTAAAGACAGTAATGGCAACGATGTTACTACTTCATTAATCGTTGCGCAGGTGTTCGGAAAGGAACACAAAAATGTAGTGAGGGATATTGAAAACCTCTCATGTTCAGAAAGTTTTAATCGGCTCAATTTTGAGCGCATCACTTACAAGGATGCAAGAAACAGAGAGCAAACCGCTTACGAAATGACCAAAGACGGTTTCAGCTTCCTTGTCATGGGTTATACTGGTACAAAAGCAGGAGAGTTTAAGGAACGCTTCATTAACGAGTTCAACAAACGGGAATCCCTACTAAAGAATGATGATTATATTCTTATGCGTTCCCAACAGATTTTGCAGAAACGTTTGGAAGCATCTGAAGAGCGCTTAAGACAGCTTGAAGCTAAAACCGAACAGTTGCAAAACACCCTTGAATTACAAGACAAAGAACTGAAACAGGCTGCTCCCAAAGTCGAATACTGTGATAAGATTCTTTCCTCTGAAGGCTATCTTACCGTCAACATGATAGCGGCATGCCTTGGCATATCTGACATCAAGCTAAACAAACTTCTTTGCCAATGGGGAATACAGTACAAGGAAAGTGGAGTGTACTATCTCTATTCTAAGTATAGGGATAAAGGCTATACCGTGCACAAGCCTCACGCATACATTGATAGCCTTGGGAATATCAAGACTAGGCAGCACATGTACTGGACGGAGATAGGCAAGAAGTTCATACTTGAGCTATATAGTTCCAAGGCTATTGTCTGAAACATTACATTGTTAATATATTTAAACCACTGCGTGAAGGAGCGCAGAACGACGTTATGAAAGATTTAGTATTTAAAGATGGTAGCAATCGGGTATTGACAAACAGTTTGTTGGTAGCTGAAAAGTTTGGGAAAGAACATAAACACGTATTAAATGCAATACGTGAATTAGTTAAGGGGTGTGCCGAAAATTCGGCTGACCCAATGTTTGCTGAAACAACTTATGTCAATGAACAAAATGGGCAGTCATATCCGATGTTCGTAATGAACCGTGATGGTTTTTCTTTACTTGCTATGGGATTTACCGGTAAGAGGGCATTGTTGTTTAAATTGGACTATATTAATGCTTTTAAAGCTATGGAAGCTAGGCTAAAAGAATTGCAAGTGCCCCAGTCCTATGCTGCTGCCCTTCGTCAGCTTGCCGATGAGGTAGAGGCTAAAGAGAAAGCTCAATTTCTTCTTGAACAGAAGACCGAACAGCTTGATGAATCAATGAAGTGGTATTCTATTAAAAGATATGCCAAGGAAAAGGGATTGAATTGGCGAAAAATCAATTGGCGTAAACTTAAAGCCTTGTCTTATGAGCATGGTTATGAGATAAAGAAAATATTCGATGGTAACTATGGACAGGTAAATATTTATCATATAGATATTTTCAACATTTATTTTTCTCATTAAAATTATCGTGTGAAGGAGCGTAGAACGACGTTATGAAAGACATACAGATTTTTAAAAATGAGCAGTTCGGAGAAGTCCGAATTACTATGAGCGAAAGTGGTGAGCCTTTATTTTGTGCAAAGGATGTAGCAACATCATTAGGATATTCTGATACGGCTGATGCAATACAAAGGCATTGTAAATCAGGCAAAAAGGTGTTTCACCCTCATGAAAATGGATTTGGAGGTGTAAATCTGGTATACATTCCAGAAAAGGATGTGTTTCGTTTGATAATGAGAAGCAATCTCCCTGATGCCGAAAAGTTTCAAGATTGGGTGTGCGATGAGGTATTACCTTCTATCCGTAAACATGGCATATATGCCACTGACAATGTGATTGACCAAATTCTAAATAATCCGGATTTTGGAATTGAATTGCTTACGAAGTTGAAAGAAGAGCGTTCAGCTCGTGTTGAGGCAGAAAAGCAGGTAGCAATACTTACTCATGTAAATAAGACATACACTTGTACGGAAATAGCTAAGGAATTAGGTCTAAAGTCTGCCATTGAGTTGAATAATAAATTGAAGGTCTTAGGCATTCAGTATAAAGTTAACCAAACTTGGGTTCCATATACAAAATATTCAGAATTGGGGTGGTTTGATATTAAACAAGAATGTCTTGATAATGGCAGAATAATCTACCACCGGAGAATAACAGGGATTGGTAGGAAAGAAATTCTTAAGATGATTAATGTTACAAGATATAACTATAAATAAATGCTTAATCATGATATACGACGATTTAGATAAAATCCCCATGTCTCGCTTTATAGAAGTGTTCATGGGAAATCTGACTAAAGTTTCTGATGGCGAGCTTGCTGAGGCTGATACAATAGCAATTGCCGAACGCTTGCTTGCCGAATACTCAGAAATAGTAGGAGGGCGTTCTGCGATAGCGGAAATAACAAAGCAGAATGAAATGCTCAACTGTGAACTTAAAATAGAGTGTATGAGGGTTTGTGAATATCTCATTTCGGAAGGCAAGTTCGAACAAGTAAGTAAGACGCTTGTAAGATTCGGATTTAAGATACCCGCCAAGGATAAGGCTAGAATTCGCCAACGTGTAGCTTCTATTTTGTCCACATCTCAATATAGGCTTGAGAAACTAAGGGATAGCCGGCCGGAAGAGCTTAAGCCGGCAATGAGTAAAGACTACTTTACTAGGGAGAGAATTATGTTGATGGAGCATTTTAAAATGCACATCGACATACACAAGTTTTCTGCAAAGGAATATGCCTATATGGTAAAGAAGGTATGCGAAGAGACACAGGCAATGTTGCGTTCACTTAAAAAGAAATAGTATGTATAAATGTGAGTTATTGGTCGGTGGCTATGCTTATGATGTAACCGATGATCTGTCCAATTGGGACGATGTGAAATTGTCTTTTAAGCGTGATAATTATGACGGTGTGATTAGATCCTTCTCCACGAAGTTTCAGTTTGCCGGGTCGGGGTATTCTCTACTGAAGGGAGAATACAGGAAAGCTTATATAGATGCGTCTGCATCCATTGTATTTTATACGCGCAATAACTCATGGACTTGGAATGAGTGGTTCCGTTGTGCGCTTGATTTTTCTACATTCAGTGACGATGGGAGCATAATCAGTATTAACGCAGTTGATGATAGCTTGGCGGCTCTTATCAAGGCGAATAAGGGAACGCAGTATGAATATCCGGTTGGTGAATTAAAGGAAGAAAAGAGATTGTTATATGATCGTTTGCAAATGCATAATCAGGTTAATTATACAATTACAGGCGAGAATGAAGTCGAAAGTGAAGTGGTAATGCATACATATGTAGATGTTCCTCAAAACTCAGAAGATTATAGCAGCAGTCTTCCCCTTTATATTGTAACGCCGGATATACAGAATAAGAATGTAGTAGAAGTATATGATGAAGAGCAAAACAATAATATACCATACTCTGATACTACACCGCCTGCTGCCTTTTTCTTGAAATGTTTACGGACTTTCACAACGGTAAATATAAAATTTGACCTTGTTGTTAGAACCTTTGGTGGTAGAGGTCTTTCAAATGTAATCTTACGTCATTATGATGGTACAAGTTATAAAGATATATTACGCGTAGTAATACCTGTAAATGATAATTATTTCGCTATGAAAACACCGGATGAAGGGATTGACATAAAGATGGCAAATGGTGATATGTTATTTTTCGTTTTAACTGCAATAGGAGCCACAAGATTTGATTTTGCTTATCCGGTTGCAGATCCAAGATATATCAATATATCATTTATGGGACGAGATGAGACAATATCTATTGACGTCGTTAGACCAATATCTCTCTTAAATCGTTTATTAAAGTCGATCAATGGTGAAAAGGAAGGAGTAACTTGCGAAATCGCTTCTGGAGTTGATAGTAGATTGGATAATTCTCTTATTGTTGCAGCCGAAAGTATCCGTGGGTTGGAAAAAGCAAAGATATATACCAGCTATACAAAGTTTACTAAATGGATGGAGGCCGAGTTTGGTTTTGTTCCTGTTATAAATGACAATAAAGTGTCTTTTGTTCATAGAGATAGTTTATTCACTGATGTAGAGATCAAAGACCTGGCGGATCAATGGAATGATTTTACCTATTCGGTGAATGCATCACTTATCTATGCAAATGTAAAGGCCGGATACGATAAGCAGGATTATGATAGTGTTAATGGTAGGGATGAGTTTCGTTTTACGAATGAATATACTACCGGTCACACACTTACGGATAACGTATTGGACCTCATAAGCCCTTATCGTGCTGATGCTTATGGCATTGAATTCCTTGCAGCCAAACGAGGAGAGGATACAACGGATAGTGATAGTGATAATGATATATTCTTTGTAGGAGCATCTGTTAGCGGAGGGGAATATAAATTGATTAGAGGTGGAAACTATTTGATAACAGGCGTTATATCTCCTGAGAGCATGTTTAATGTGATGTATGCTCCAAGATTTATGATTGAGGCAAATAAAAAATATATAGGTGTAAGTGCCTCTTTACTTGCATTCGCATCGTCCAATGGTAATAGTGATATCGTTATTAATGGTGTTGCTGAAACTGAGGATATCCCTATAAATGAATCAGACTTTACAATAGGTGAAGTCAGCGTGGAAACCGGTGATGTTGATGTTCCTGTAGACTTAAAAGGCTACATTTCTCTAACTCACCATGGAGAGGTTTATAAAGGTTATATAAGTAAGTCTGATTTCAATTATGGAAAATCGGAAGCTGTTAAGTACACTTTAATAATAAAAAGTATCGAATAGCGGTTGTACGATTGTATATCAAGATTAAATTAGTATATTTGCAATATGCAGGTGAAGGAGCCTGCTTCTCAAAAAAGGACGTAAGGACATGGTTAAGATTGGCGACGTTTGCCCGTTGTTCTTTAACCCAATAAAGGACAAGTTTGGGATTGAAGTAGATTATATACAGAAGTTTTATACAGGTGACAATATTCACTTGCAGATATTTGCTAATGTAGGCGAGAGCGTATCAGCCACGCTTATCGATTTAATCAACGATACTTCCACCAGTATTAGTCTTTCGACATACAACCAGAATTCTGAGGTTGTGATGCATTATGCCGTATTGGCCGGATTGCCTGACAGTGATTATAAGGTTAATGTAAATGGTATCCTTTCCGAACCTTTCTGCGTGTCTTCTTCTTCTGAATTATTGGAAAGGACAACGCTTATCAGATATTCTCATAAAGATAATAACTCGGTTTTTAATAATATCTTTTGGATCGGAGACACACAGGTTATATTTGATTGGCGTGTTGAGGCGGGCTTTAAACCAAACGGCTATACTCCTAAGCTGGAGAATGAACAATATCGCAATCAATGGCAGGAAATTAAAAATCTGTATTCTGTTCCTTATGATTCATATGTGCTTACTATTGGTGACGCTTGTGGAGTTCCTTATTGGTATGGCCGGCACTTAAACCGAATATTGTGTCTTTCTAAATTTATTGTGAAAGATACCGGCTTTGTACGGTCAGAAAACTCGGTACCGGAAATGTCTCAAGTTATCGAGGATAGTCAGTTGTTTAATCTCTCTATTACCTTAGAGCCTCAGGAAAATAGTATTGTCGGCATAGCGGGAAGACCGGAATCTGGTTCTTCTAGCTCTGTTGTAGGATTTGTTATTACCAATCCCAAGGATGGAGAGATGCTGCAATATAGCAAAGAAGATGCTGCTTTTGTTAATGTTGATTATGTTGGTGTGTGATGAAAAAGAGAGTAAGTAAGATATTGTGGTATGGAAGCGATGTAAATCCTGATGGAAGTCCTATTATACCTGATGTGTCTCCCAATATAGAAAGAAATTTGGAAGGACTTAATGAGGGGGAAATATATATCCACAATGAAGATAGCAATCCTTTTATATTTATAAGAACTAATAAGAATCGAGTTGTTGCAATAGGAGGGGCAAACTTGGATGAGCTATTCAAGATCTTTCTTCGTAAGGACAAATCAGATTCCACTAATTATTTGCTAAGGTTATTAGGAGGTGCTACCATAGAAAAAGGGTTGGTGGTTCGAATCCCCAAACAGACACCAGCCACATCACAGAGTGGTATTGTCGAAGAGGATGAGAATTTAATCATTGAAGAAGATGAAGATGCAGTGATGGAAATAGCGGAATCCTCCGAAGAACTTTCTTTTGGAGAGCTTAGCAACGTTAATTCCTCTGTTGATACTGCTCCGGTAGGTTCTCTTCCGGTTAAGGGTGAAAATGAGTGGAGTTATGTGGCACCATCCTTGTTTTCGGGAAGCATAGATGAAGATAACATGCTTATTCCTGTCTTTGATAAGAGGATTCAACAAATGGTATTTGTACCTATATCTGTTATTAAAGGTGGTGTAACACCTCCGTCATCCGGTTTCCCGTATACTTTCTCATTTGCATTGGTTTAACGTAAAAAAATAAAGAATATGGCAAATATAAATATTCCTACTAAAAATACAGGAGATACACTTTCTGCCAGTGAATTTAACGAAGTAGTCAGCGCTGTGAATTCCAAACAGGATAGTATAGCAGGTAAAGGACTGTCAACGAATGACTACACCAATACGGAAAAGCAGAATCTGGCACAGCTCCTTACAAGAGTTGATTATCTTGAAGGGATATCGGGCGCTTCCGGTGGTATCTGGATTTCTGACGAAGAAAAAGTAATCGGTTCTTATTCATTCAAGGGAGAAGAACATGATATCTATTCTTGTACTGTATCATTATCTGAACCTCCTACTTCTGTAGGGGCCGAAAAGGAGTACACCGTAAGCGAATCTCCGTTGGGTAATAATATGTATTTAGCAGCTAAAAACATAACAGTCAAGGATACAGATGGTAAGTTTTATCCAGGAGCGATTGACGTTAGTCAGATGTATGTGACAGAAAATTTTGAGACAAAATTATCTGTGATATGTAAGTCAGCTTTACCATCCGGTTCAACCTTGATGCTGACCCTTGAATATCTTAAACTTGCAGGAGAGATTATCGAATTTAGCATTGATCTTCCTTCCGGTGTTAGTGCGGATGATGTGAACCTAAATTTTGCGCCTTTGAAATATGACAAGCATTTCGCATTTACATATACAGCGGATGATTCAGTAGAGGGAGCTTATGCACGAATTTGGCGAAGAATTAATCAAAAATGGATCGATGATACTGAGTTTTTCCATCTTGGCAACACACCGACGACCGGCTATATCCCTGAATATCCACTCGTATATACTGATGGATGCGGTAATGATCGCCGTTTTGGCTTCAGCATTGCATTATGGCCAACGTGGGGTAACGAATATAATCCGGATGGACATATAAAGGACAGCAGTACTAACAGCATATATATAACCTGGAATGAGCTTGACTTGATAAAGGATTGGGGCGTTTCCATGCTCTACCACAATGTTGACGAAAGAGTATATGATAAAAATAATGCCGATGATATTGAAAAAGGCTTTGTGGCCGATTACAATAAGGTTCTGGAGAAAATAAACCGTCGCATGAAAATAATGGGACTCCCCGACGGTAATGCCGCCTACGTAACTGCGGCAGATAAATCCCCTTTAATTGATTTCTATCGCAGTTCATTACATCACTTGGAATTCATTTACCTGAAATCTACAGGTTCTTTATTCAAAAAAAGGACCTACGGTGGAACCAATTCTTCCGTTAATGATGTAAAGCTGGAAGAACTGGCGTCACAACATACAAGCAATAACCCCTACTGGGTAGGTATAACGACCCACCGCGTGGACCTTTCCCGGATAGAGCTATTGGAAACTATCTATTCATTATATGGAAAGGGTGGTGACGATAGCCTTTGGGTTGCTTCCTGGGATGAGGTCTACGAATATATACAGATGAGGTTGAATTCAATCGTTAAAAAGGTAGTAAGCGACAATACTGTCACATGGAAGATATTAGTTCCATTTTCTAAGAACTATTATTTCAAGGACTTGTCATTCCTGGTATCAGGAATTACTTCTGTGGATGCGTTAACGGTTTCCGACAAGATATTCGGATATAGCTATGCGGCTCATGGTTCAGAAATGCTTGTAAATGTGAATTTCAACGAGTTGCTCCTAGATTGTGCCGAGAAATACACGTCAAAATTTGAAAGTACGTTATCCGAGGATGATAAGACTGATGCATATTATTTTGTAAATCAATTAAAAGATACTTTAAAAGCTCCGTTTGTCGCACGGTTATCCGCGAATGAGACCGCACCGGTTTTAAATTCGATATTAATCAATGATGGTGTAACGGTGACTTACGACCAATTGGTTTCTATAACTCTCAATATGACTGGCGGACTTACTCATTATAAAGTTGGAGAGACTGCCGATTTAACCGATGTATCCTGGATTGCCGGTACATCGAAGATTTTTTCTTATGAGCTTTCAGCCGGTTATGCATCTAAAACGGTATATGTACAGGTTAAGAATGATTATGGAACGTCAGAAATCAAATCTTCCTCCATCTTGTATTCTGAACGTCCGGCCGTATCTTATACAGTAACAGGAAAGGCGAATAACACTGCGTACGGTACTGTGACACCAGCCGTTCAGGATGTTGCCGAGGGAGGCCAGGCAAGCGTTAACGCGCAGGCTAATGATGGCTATGTTATCGGTAGTTGGAGTGGCGCAGATACGAGTACCGGTGTAGGGACTACGAGCGGAACGGCGACCGTCAATAATGTTCAAGGCAATAAAACGATAACTTGTAATTTCCAGGAAGAAGGTGGAAGTGGCACTGCCGGAAAAACAATCGTTTCATTTGCTCAGCTTGCCAATAATATATCTTATGATACGGTTAATGGTGAGATTATAAATTACATGTCAATTGTACAAGGAACTAACTATACAACCAATATATTGAAGGATTCCGACGGAAACGAAGTAGGTAATTACTTAAAGAGAAGAGATGATTATCCAGGTGAGATAAATGTGGACCGGTCTGCTATTAATACAGATGTACGCCAACCTGATGTGGACGATAGCGGCGTATATCCCGCCAAGTATATTAGTAGGTATAATTCCGGTAGCAGTACCAGCTCCGGTTTAAAGGTCATGCTTCGATTCCAGGCATTTGCCGCAGGTACTTATAAAGTAAGAATATTGCCTTCTTGTAACAGGGATCTTCCGTCAGACCAATTTCCGTCGGTATTCTATTCGGCTAACAATGTGGAAGTAAATATAGACTTTAGCCCGTTGAACAACATGACTCAGTTCGTTGAAATTGATAACGTAACAGTTGGTAGCGATGGCTTATTGGATGTATATTTCTGGAACACTTTAGGCGTGAACTATGTGCCTGGAGTTAATCTGATTGAAATAATAAAACTATAGTTATGGCTATATTAAGTACAGCAAAGATTGTAGGTATGCTTGCTTCGGCAAAGAAAACTGGTAAGCAAATCTTGAATGCTGCCGGAGAATATGTGGCAGAAGTGGTAGAAGATTTCATGTCCGGCTTCGCAGGTTACGGATGGAAAATATGGGAGTATGTATCGGGAAAATGGAAGCTTGAAATAGATTCTATTGTTGTGCGTGAAACGATGACGGTTTTTGAACTCTTGATCCAGAAGATACGTGCTGTAAAAGGAGCTCTTGGAATCACTCAGGCAAACGGTAAGATAAAGAGTGCCATATTGGATGATGCAAAGCAAAATTGGCTCATTACTATTGAAGAAGATGAAATGTCCTTCGTCGCTCATGATATCATTCGTTGTCAGAATTGGCAAAATGGAACATTAAAAGGTTATTGGGTAGAGATATCGGAAATTCGCAAGATAGATGGCGTTGATACGATTGTAATTCCTGTCAGTGAATTTTCCGGAAGTATTGATTATATAGATGGCATGGAAGCAGTAGTCTCCGGATTATCAGATATGTCTATACCAACTGAAGGTGATGAAATTATACAGTTTGGTAATACTATTAATATAAATCGACAATCAGCTATCTATCTTCATGCGGACGAAGGCGGACAACCCGCCATTGACATTCTCTTTGGCATTAATAGTAAAAGTTTTGCCGGCTGCGTAAAAATGCGTATCGGTGGTGATATACCCGGTGCAAATGGTTTGAAAGGCTTCTATTGCGAGAATGGCTTGATTAAAGGAACAGATAGCAGCGGACATACAGTTTATTGTATCTATCCTGATGGAACAGCTGAATTTGGCGACGGTTCCGCCCGGTTTGCAACGGATAAATCCGGATATATTGCCGGTGGTGCAATCTCATGGAAATGGGATGACGAAAAAAACAAATTTGTCTGCACAATGGGAGATGTGATTCTAGGCTGGGATAATCTTTCCCCTGAAGCTAAGGAAAACCTCAAAGGTTCCGACGGAACCGGTATTGAATCAGTTGATGTTGAATATTCGAAAAATTCATCCGGCACTGAAGCTCCTACCTTGGGTTGGCAGACTACGGCACCATCGTGGGAAAATGGAAAATATATATGGTCAAGAACCAGGATAACACTTACTGATGGGACTATTAGTTATACTGAGGCGGCGTGCATCAGTGGTGGAAAGGGAATTTCCTCGATAGTAGAACAATATTATCTTTCCAGTTCTTCCTCCAGTCTGGCGGATGGAGATTGGAGTACTGAAAGACCTGCCTGGAAAAATGGTTGGTACGTCTGGACGCGTTCAGTCATAACATATACGGATGATACGGTCACAACAACAGAGGCTGTATGTGTAACTGGAGAAAAGGGACAGAATGGTGCTGACGGAGTTAATGGCAAGGATGGAACATCAATAGTGTGGCAAGGCAGCTTTGTCTCGCATCCTGCTAATCCTCAAAATGGATGGGCTTATAGAAATACTACGGATGGCAAGAGTTACGTCTATCAGGATGGCGTATGGTATCAAATGACTATTGACGGTGTAGATGGTGCTAATGGTAAAGATGGCACTAATGGATTATCAATTGTGTGGAAAGGTGACTTGTCTACTCCCCCTGTTAATCCCGAGATAAACTGGGTATATCGGGATATTGACAATGGAAAGGTTTATATTTACACAGGAACTGCCTGGGCTTTAATGGTAGCAGACGGAAATGACGGAGCTTCTGGTGCTGATGGTTCTGATGGTTTATCCGTGTTTATTACATATCACGATGGCGAGTCACAACCGGAAGTACCAACAGAAGATGGTACTTTAAACGGATGGCATACCAACGCTACAGATTCGGTCGTATGGATGTCTCAGAAGGTAGCGGAAAGCGCGTCTTCTGGTAGTTGGGGAAATCCCATTAAAATAAAAGGGGATAAAGGTGAAGATGGTGCGGATGGCCAAGATGCTGTAATGTTTGCGATAGAATTTTATATGAACGGTATCCGCGTTAGCGATATTCCGTGCGATATACATGGCACTTCAATTTCCGGCAATACTGTTATAGCTAAGTTGCTTCGTATAAGTGGAAGCAGTAAGGAAGATTATACTCCTGACAGGTGGCGTGTATCTTATTTAAAAGAAGGTGTTGAAGTGCTTTCCATTCAGCCCTTGGAATCGCTCAACTTTATAAATATATCCCTCGAGAAATCATTGGAATATGACAGTATTGCGGTAATGGCCTATGAAAAGTTAATTCCTGATTATGTCTTGATTACCGAAGCTTCAATATCTAAGGTGATGGCAAATGTTCCAGATTGGTTAATAGGTTGGGATACAAACAAGGTGCAAATTGGTAGTAATTATATGATATCTCCAAAGCTGTTTACGGGTAAGAACACCGGAACTGCCGAAGAACCGATATTGACAGGTATTGTGCAGGGAGATAAGTGCATTACCATTAATGGTGTTGAGAGGTCTGGTATCTTTGCTCTTGTTAATAATGAGGTAATGTTTGAGCTTGATCCAGAGAGCCAAAAATATAAATTCAACGGTGAGGTAAATGCGACAAGTGGAGTCTTTAAAAATATTCAATCTCCCAATGGCTCTTTCAATATCGATGAAGCCGGAAATATATCAATTATAGGCAAAATTTCAACGTCACTAAATGGTACTCGTATAGAAATTGATCCGGATAGCAATAGTTTCAAGATGTATAATCAGGATGATAATGAAGTTGGAAATATCTCATTTGTCACAGAAGTTTGGAATGAAAAAATAAATTACTTACCAAGAATAAAGCTAAACAGATATTTAGACAATGAATTAATAAGCTCATCATTAATATCTGACAGTTCTATCAGTTTAATGTCACAAGCAACAAGAGGCTCTGAAAATATGTGGGAATGCCTTATAAATCCTATTAATGGGATTTTTTTCTCCAAAAATGGAGTGACAACAAAGCATTATGGAGTAGAATGAAAAATCCCGTCTGACTCTCACGAGCCGGACGAGATTGTGAGCGAGATAGTGTCCTAACTATCTTAATTGCAAAGATAAGATTAATTTTATAAAATTAAAAGTAATGGATACGGAAGTTGTAAATGCGGCTCTTCAGACGGGAAGGGGTATTAGTGAGTTTGGAATGATGGCTATCACGGCAGGCTTTTTTCTTGTATTATCCGCTTTAATGTGGATTGCTTGCTTTAGGTGGTTTATGAGTATTATTAATGGTATATTATCAGCTCAGGGGGCAAATTGGCAAGAATTAAAAAGACAAATGATTGAAAACAACCACATAATGACACGTATAGCCGAAGGATTACAACCGGAAACACAGTTAAGAGTTAAAACCCTATCTAATCTTCTTTTTGATCTTTCGGTAGAAAAGGTGTGTCGTATTATAAAGAAGATAAGAGAAGAGAATCATATAGTAGATAAGGAGAATACCATTAAGAAGATACGGACTTTGCTAACGAACATACACGAAGATCGTAATAGTAAACTTGATTGCTTTACCTATCATGGCAATAAATTGTCTGATTATACAGACAGGAAATGGATTGATCAGGTAGCAAAAGTGGTAGAGGCTGAAATATACAATGCAGAAGGTCCTAACAATGGGCGTGCCTATACAAACATCAAATCGGCGTATGCTAATATTAGATTAGAATTTTATCACAATTTAAATGAAAGATAATTATGGCAAATGTTGAAAAACTGGCACCTCTTATCCTAAAGTGGGAGGGAGGTTTCGTAAATGATCCCGACGATTTGGGAGGTGCGACTAATCGAGGTGTAACGCTTGCAACCTATATGCAGTACTGCCGAAAGAAAGGTTATCCGGTACCAACCGTTGAGAGGCTGAAGAATCTATCTGAACATGAATGGACCGAGATATTAAAGACAATGTACTGGGACAGATGGAAAGCTGACCAGATAGAAAGTCAGTCTGTTGCTAATATTCTGGTAGATTGGGTTTGGGCTTCGGGAAACTACGGCATAAAGATACCGCAACAGCTTCTTAACGTTAAGGTGGACGGCATTGTTGGTCCTAAAACCCTTGAAGCTGTTAACTCACGTAATCCTCGCGAATTATTCGATATGATTAAGATTGCACGGTTTGACTTCATCGAGGAAATTTGTCGAAAGCGCCCGGCTAACAACAAGTTCAAGAGAGGCTGGTTAAATCGAATCAATGATTTCATCTTTGAGCTATAATATAACGGCAATGTACTATCACAGCGGAAGGCCGTTCAAAAGAGTTTATATGAACCTTATAGTAACACTAATAAAAAGAAAATGTTCATGAATAATCTAAAAGAAATGGTTAGGCTATCAATAATAGGTTTTATAGCCTTGGTTGTGATGGTAATTGTGATGTCGCTTTATTCCTGTGGGAGTCATAAATCTACCGTCATGAAAGAGACTTTCGTTCAAAGAGAGGATAGTACTAAACAGAGTATTGATTTGGGCTTTACTTCTATGCAGGATATATCCAACTTCTTGCATTCTACTATGAATAGGAAAATAAACTGGAAGTTGTATGATACCAGTAAGCCGGTTAATCCGGATACAGGTAAATATCCGTTGCTGGCCGAAGGTAATACTGAAGAAGACAATCAGATTGATCAAAATACCAATATCGCATTGTTGAATAGTACTGCATTGAAATCGGATAGCTCATCGTCTTCCTGGAGTCAGGAAAACGATAGGCAGGAACAGGAAAAGCAGAAAAACGAAACGACGGTGCCAAAGCAGATTTCCGGTGTAATATGGGCATCTTGTATATTATTACTATTGATGATTGCAGCATGGATAATCTATAAAACAAAGAAAGGAGGTTGATATGATTTAGATCATTGATTATTAGAGATGAGTAGAAGCATCTCGCAGTACATTAACAAATGCTCTCTTTCCGGGGCTTAGAGATAAAAGAAAGCCCCCAACGCTCGCGTTTTACACCACATAAAACAATGATTAAGCATAAGGAATGCACGTTGGAGGCTTATAATACCTTTAACGCTATTCCTTATGCTTTGTTCATATATACAATGTTTTATGTGGTAAGGCAAAGGTAAACATAAAAATGGAAATTCTATGTGTAAATCTGAAATCTTTGCTGAAATATTGGAAATAGTCTCTCAAGAAACGGAGATATCCGTCGAACGAATACTTTCCTCTGATAAAGATACTGAAACCGTTGATGCACGCTATTTGCTAGTTCACATCCTTTCAGAAATGGGATTCTACCCTGTTCAAACATCTATTCATTTACATAAGACCAAAAGAACCATAAACTATATCATATCCAATTTTCAGGAGCGACTGGATAGTGGGAAAATGATGAGAATATATTTGGAAAACATAAAGAAACAGCTTGGAAATAACTGATTTCAAGGGTTTTGTCATATAGGTACTTTTGCTCCACGGTCATATGACCGGAACTAATAGTATATATTATGAGCGAAACAAAAACTTATGTGTTCCCTGAAAGTGGGAACAGCGGTGGCGGTGGCATGATGGCCATGCTTGCTCCGCTTTTGCAACAGAAAGGCATTGACCCTAACTTGCTGGTTGCCATGCAAGGAAAGAACAACAATGGATTCGGTGGTGATGGAAGTTGGTTTATGTGGATTATCTTCCTTTTCTTCCTGTTCCCTCTTTTCGGACGCAATGGATTTGGTGGTAACGGTGATTGTGGTAACGGTGGAGGATTTTCCGGAGCTGGTATCCCTAATTTAATTAACAATGACGCAGGAAGGGAGTTGCTTATGAGCGCAATCCAAGGAAATGGTCAGGCTATCAACAACCTGGCAACAAATTTGAACTGTTCAATCGGGCAGGTTCAAAACGCTATCAATGGCGTAATGTCACAAGTTCAGCAGGTGGGTAACCAGGTTGGACAGAGTTCAATGCAGATTATCAATGCTATCCAGCAGGGTAATTGTAACATTGCTCAGCAGATTGCTTCTTGTTGCTGCGAAAACCGTCTGGCTATTTGTCAGCAGACCAATACGCTGCAAAATGCAATCAATGGCGTGGCTACTGGTCAAGAAAGAGGCTTTGCATCTGTGGCTTACGAAACTCAACGTCAAACCTGTGATTTGCAGAATTCCATTAAAGACAGCACGCAGCAAATTCTTGCTGGCCAACAGGCTGCCGAAATGCGTGAAATGCAGAATAAGATTGATAAGCTTCGTGAGGAGAACAGTACGTTCAAGAGCTCTGCTATGACCTCTCAAATTGTAGGTCAGGCAACCGCACCACTTGGTGCTGCATTGAGCGACCTGAGTGCTCGCCTTGCAAAAATCGAATGTAATCAGCCGGAAGTAGCTAAGGTTCCTTACAGTCCAGTTGTAGGTGTTCCTTCTTGCGTTGCTGCTCAATACGGTCTTTTTAATGGTATCGGATCATGGGGCAACTTTAACGGTTGGGGATAAAAGGAAGGAGGCATTATATGGCATTCATTAGTCCTTTTATCATGGCAAATAAGAATGGTATTCCAAGATTGGAAAGCACTGGAGTTACGGTAGGTACTACCAACGTGCGTTTTTCTTTCCGAAACCATCCATTTCTTTCTGCTCCATTCAGCGGGTTGATCCTGTTCCGTTTGGCGCAGCCAATTCCCTCCGGCACTACTGGCACACTTCCGGTAGTCTTTGATACCAACGGTGCCACTCAGGCGCTGACTACAATCGCCGGTGCAGATGTTACTGCTTCGGATATTACCGGTACTGGAATTTACCTGTGCTATTACGAATCAGGTAGTAACACATTGCAAATTCTTACTGGGGTGGTGTAAAACAATGGGCGGGATTACTCCCGCTCTTTAAAGAGTTAATTAATTATGCCTTTTCAGAATCTAAGAGTAAATAGCGAGTTTTTCATTCTTCATAAGGATGGTACTCCATACATAGAAGTCGGCTCCGTTTCCGGCGTATCTAATCCTGTTCCTGAATTTATGCAACAGCCTCTCCCTTATGGTCAACCTCCTAAAATGGTGGTTGATATAACCATTAAGGTAGGTGAACAGACTGTCACCTTTCAAAAGATACCGGCCATGTCCGATATTGCTGATGCAAACTTTCCCGGAGGTGGAAATATGGTAATATCCGGTTCCCGGGAATCAATGAATGCGGAAGTAGCTGCCATGCGCAACCGCTCCTCTGAGATATTGGGAAGTGTCGATCACCATCGGGCCGTCATGGAATCATGCGACAAGATGCTTCAGGTTCTTAATCCTGAATTTGCAGAGAGGCAAAGGCAGGAAGCGGAGAACAAAGCGCTTCGCCAGGAGCTTGGCGAGTTGAAGGCTATGATGGCTGAGTTCTTTAAGTCTTCTGAAAAGACTACAAGTAGTAACAATTCTAAAAAACAATAAGTATGATGATGATTGAAATTTCCGAGAGCAAAGTCGAGAAGATGTCCGACTATGCGGAAAAGATGCTTCGTTATGGTGGTAAGCTTATGCAGTGCCTGGAAGAGATTTCCGGCGGTGAAGAAATGGGCGAGCGCTGGGATGAAGATCGCAGATATGACGATGACCGCTATTTTGACGAAGAGAATATGGGCGAACGCGGCGGCTATGGCCGTGGTGGCAGTTCAAGTCGTGGTGGCAGTGGCATGGGTGAAAGACGTGGTGTTAGAGGCACCGGACGTTATTCCCGTTATCGTTAAGTGTAACCATGAGGAGTCGCATTATGTGGCTCCTCTATAATACTTTATATTATGAGAAGAGAATCCCTGGATATATATGACGAGCGTCCCAGAGAAATGAAAGCATACCTGTCAAATTTTGGTTGGCATTTCAATAAGAAGATGTGTGATTTTGCTGTTTCATTAATGAAAAAAGTAAATTCTGCTACAAACAAAAAAGAACGTATTGATCCGATAACAAAAGATAAGGTAGATGAATTGCTCACTCGTTATGGTATAAAGCTTGATAATAATGCCTTGTATGATTATATTTATGTGGCAAACATGTGCAAAGCTGATTTTTTGAAATCCTCCGTGCCGGACGAACAGCACCTTGCTTTATACATTAAAGACACGATAGATGATCCGGATGCTCCAGACGGCACAACAATGCGTCGTTGGTATGCAACTATGATTGCGGCAGGGGAACCGATTGAGTGGGATGAAATGTTGTAGATATGATAAAGCAGCAGTTTACTTTACCCAAATATGAGTGGCATTGCTCTGTTTATTATGCGGTTGATTGCTACTATGTAACAGAAATCCTTGCAGAAATGCATGGCATTGGATGCGATGGAGCTATGTTGCGTACAGCCTATGAAAATATGAATTCCGGCAAAATAAATACTGGTGTCACGTACTCCAATTTTGGAAACCGGAAAACGGTGATGGTTATTGCATTGACTTCATCTGCAAAGGAATTTGCCAAGTCTTGGCGTCACGAGTGCGGCCACATGGCAACACATATTTGCCAGGCATTAGACATTACTCCATATGGTGAAGAGATACAATATATTGGCGATGACATAATAGAAGCTATGTGGGAGTATGCGCATCCTCTTTTGTGTGAATGTGACTGCTGCAAACATAAGGTAAAAGAAATGATATGAAAAAGAAACAGATACAAAAAGCGATGAAGAGCGACACGCCTATTAATAGCATGTACGCTCTCATTCCAGAAAAGAGGCGTGAAGCGTTTAAACGTTTTGCTGCCTGTTTTGGTTTTACCGAAGAAAATATCAAGTCCATTTTGGCAAATGAGAAACGATAAATTAGATATATTGCTCCAGCAAGTTGATGATATACCTCATTGGCTGTTTTGCAAAGTGTTGACCGCACTTCAATGGAACGTCTATTAAACAGGGTGTCTGGCGTGTTAACCCGGATAATTCCTTTTTGTTGTGATAAGAATAATTTCTTATTGCCTAGATTTATTGTTTGGATGAGGCTTACACGTGCATGTGGAAAGCATTATTACTTCTCCTCATTGAATTTATTAACATAATCTATAACCTTTCTATTTGCATCATCTACTTTTTTATAGTCAAAATTGATATAGATCGAAGTCACGGCTGATCCTATGTTGTGACCTAGGGCGGCCGAAATGGTTTCTTTGGGAATGTCTAATTCAGCCGCAATGGTTGCCCATGTATGCCGTGACCAGTAGCTGGATAAGTCAGGAAATAATGGTTTCCTAATTTTCTTTCCTCCTAATCCCTTTCGCTCTGTTTCGCCAATTTGTTTTAAGCTGTTCCCCATTCTATGGAGAAAGTCTTTGTAGTTCTGATAATCATCACATATGCTAAGAAGATAGTTGTTACCTTTATATTGTTCGATAATCTTCATGGCTTCGGGCTCGACTTTAATACTGTATAATTTGCCGGTTTTGGCACGTTTGTATTCAATACGTCCATGATTAAGGGAATTAGGCTTTGCATTAAATAAATCAGCAGCATTTATTCCGATAAGATAAAACATGAGCATAAACATATCTCTGTATTTCTTTTGATACTCTTCACAAGGATAGTCTCTAAGCATCACAAGCTGTTCGATTGTTAAGGATCGCTTTCTGGTCTCCTCTTTCTTTATTCTGAATTTACGGAATGGGTATAAAGGCGTGATTTCTTCATCTATTGCATAGTTAAATACAGCACGTATATTTCTGAAGTGAATGGCATATGCATTTATTTTCATTGATTTGGCCATCCATTCTTCAAATGATTTTAGCCATTTATAATCAATAGACTCAAAGGTACATTCCGGATCGAATACTGATATTTTGTTTCTGGTAGTTTGATAGAGGGATTTTGTTCCAACGTTTTTCTTTAGATCGACAAATTGATCAAAGTAATACAAAAAGTTCTTTTCTGCACTTTGTCTATTGTTTATGGCTTCTTCTATTTGTTCTTTCAGTTTTTTATCTGTGGTCAATTTTAATTTTCCACTTTCTTCAAGGATGAGAATCAACGTCTCGACTTTGTTTTTGATATTCCGAATTGCTATATTCTTAGGTTTATAATTCTTTTCTTGCTTATTGTACTCTTTTCCATCCCATGTTTCAGGCGTAGCTGTAAATTCGGTACTGATCATAAACTGTTTATTATGTCGTATATTCAATTTTATGGGGTAGGTTCCATCCTTCTTTTGTCTTCTAGTGTCAAGGTAGTAATTTACTGTTGCCATAATCTGATTATTTAGGTTGATAGAAAATTTGCATTAAATTTGCATCACAAATATACTTCTAAACCCCTTAAAACCCCTTAAAACCGATATGTTGTTCAGCATAAGACAAGAAAAAAGGCAGCTACTTTAAATGTAACTGCCTGATTTTCAGAAGAGCGGAAGACGGGGCTCAAACCCGCGACCCTCAGCTTGGAAGGCTAATGCTCTATCAACTGAGCTACTTCCGCAATTTTTTGTGGGCAAAGATGGATTCGAACCACCGAAGTCGAAAGACAGCAGATTTACAGTCTGCCCCATTTGGCCACTCTGGTATTTGCCCTTTTGCACTTAAGATTCTATCTCAATTCTCTCATTGAGTAGGTTTGTTTCTCAATTGCGGTGCAAAGATACGACTATTTTTGTAAACTCCAAGCAAAATCGATCATTTTTATTGCAGTAATTGCACATTCGTCACCTTTGTTACCCAGTTTGCCACCGGCACGGTCCTCGGCTTGCTCCATTGTATTGGTAGTAATTAATCCGTAAATAACTGGTACGTTGCCAGTTGCGTTCAGTTGAGCAATTCCGTTGGTACTTCCCATACAAACATAGTCAAAATGTGGAGTATCTCCTCTAACTACGCAACCAATTGCAATAACTGCATCCACATTACTATATTCAATGAATTGGTTGGCTCCAAAAATTAATTCAAAGCTACCCGGAACAGTTTTCACCAAAATATTTTCGTCTCTGGCACCATGTTTTTTTAAAGTATTCATTGCGCCCTCTAAAAGTTTTCCGGTGATATTGAAGTTCCACTCAGAAACAACAATGCCGAACTTCATTTCTTTAGCGTCAGGAACAGAGTTGAAGTCGTAGTCTGAAAGGTTATGATAAGCTGTTGCCATAGTTATTCTAAAATTAATAATTAAAAATAAAAGGGGGATAAAAAAAGAAACGGATTACACGGATTTCACGGTTGTTTCTTTTTTATCCGTGTAAAATCTGTGTAACCCGTGTCTGATATACTATATAATAATAAGGTATATTACTTCTTCAGCAGTTTGGCTTGTTCGATGTACTTATCGATATCCATTGACTGGTAAGAACGGAAATATTTGTCTTTAATCTTGGTATATGCTTTGATAGCGTCGTCATACTTGCCTTGCTTAACGAGGATTTCTCCGGCTTGTTGCAAGTAGATAGGACTGAGTGAATTGTTATCAGCTTCGTCAGCAGCGCTCAGCAACATAGAAGCAGCTTTGTCCAGCTGGCCTAATTGTGCGTAGCAGTTACCCATTGCACCTTTCATAGCAGGAGCTATCATCTGGTCTTTTCCGCTGAAGCTATCCAGTGCTTTTACAGCAGCTTCGTATTGTCCCAGGTGAGCGTAGCAGATACCCATATATGCTTTTGCCAGGTTGGCAGCTTTGGTTCCGCTGTATTCATCAGCAATTTTAGCGAAACCTGCGAATCCGATACTGTCGCCATTCAAGGCCTGTTCGTAAAGGTCGGCCTCAAAGTATTCCTGTCCTTTGAACAATGCAGCCTGTGCTTTTTCTTCGCGCGGTTCAGCATAAAGGTTCTTGTACATTACTATACCGGCTACGATGATGATTACTGCTACTACAGCGCCGATAATTGCTTTTTTGTTTTTAATGAGAAATGCCTCCGATTGTGACAATGCTTCTTCCACATTCAGGGCTTCGTTAGCTTTCTTTTGTTCTGCCATTTTATATATTCTTTTTGTTATTATTCTTATTTAGCCATTTCGACCCGCAAAAGTAACTTTTTTATAGGTATCAACGAAATTTAGCGGCATCTTTTTTTCTTTTACACTTGAAAACCCGAAATTCTTCCTACTTTTTGATGAGCTAGGCTTTACCTCCGCATTAAAAATAAGCATGCTTATATTTGTACTGCATTCGGTTTAGATAAATCTCTCACATTCGGAAAAAAGAATGAATTCTCTTTTCGCTCACTAAATCGAGATTTTGCATTATCTTTGTAACTGAATTTACAGCTGTAATATGATACTGAAACGTATATCCATACTTAATTATAAGAATCTGGAACAAGTTGAGCTCTCATTCTCACCCAAGTTGAACTGTTTTTTCGGACAGAATGGCATGGGGAAAACGAATTTGCTCGATGCCATTTATTTCCTTTCGTTTTGTAAGAGTTCGGGTAATCCCATCGATTCGCAAAACATCCGCCATGATCAGGAATTCTTTGTCATCCAAGGCTTCTATGAGGCTCCCGACGGTACGCCGGAAGAGATTTATTGCGGTATGAAGCGCAGGCAAAAGAAACAATTCAAGCGGAATAAAAAGGAATATACCCGCTTGTCCGATCATATCGGATTCTTGCCTTTGGTCATGGTTTCTCCTGCCGACTCGGAATTGATTGCCGGAGGCAGTGACGAGCGTCGACGCTTTATGGATGTCGTAATTTCGCAGTATGATAAAGAGTATCTGGAAGCTCTGATACGCTATAATAAAGCGTTGGCTCAACGAAATACGTTGTTGAAAAGTGAAGTGCCGGTAGAAGAAGAGCTGTTTCTCATTTGGGAAGAGATGATGGCACAGGCCGGCGAGATTGTTTTCCGTAAGCGGGAGGCTTTTATCAGTGAATTCATTCCTATTTTCCAGTCATTTTATTCTTTTATTTCACAAGATAAGGAGCAGGTCGGGTTGACTTATGATTCGCATGCCCGTGATGCATCCTTGTTGGATGTAATAAAAGCAAGTCGTGTGCGTGACCAGATTATGGGATACTCTCTGCATGGAATTCACAAAGATGAACTGAATATGCTTCTGGGTGATTTTCCTATCAAGCGGGAAGGTTCGCAAGGGCAAAACAAAACCTATCTTGTTGCCTTGAAATTGGCACAATTTGATTTCCTGAAAAGGACCGGCACCACAGTACCTTTGCTTCTGCTGGATGATATCTTCGATAAACTGGATGCTTCCCGCGTAGAGCAGATCATCAAGTTGGTAGCCGGTGATAACTTCGGGCAGATATTCATAACAGATACGAACCGGGAACATCTGGATCGCATTCTTCATAAGGTAGGCAGCGATTACAAAATGTTCCAGGTAGATCAAGGAGTCATAACAGAACGGGAGGAGGATGAAGCATGAAACGTAATGATGCCGAACAAATAGGTAAACTGATACGTACTTTCCTTCGGCAGGAGAGTCTGGAGTCGCCACTCAATGAGCAGCGGCTCATTAACTCATGGGCAGAAATCCTTGGCCCCACTATTGCCTCTTATACCCGCGAACTCTATATCCGCAATCAGATTTTATATGTCCATCTGACCTCTGCCGCCCTGCGTCAGGAACTGATGATGGGACGTGACTTACTGGTACGCAACCTGAACCGCCACGTAGGTGCGCAGGTAATCACGAATATCATATTCAGATAGGGATTAGTGGTTAGTGATTAGTGATAAGCTATCCACTCTCTGTATCTTCAATGCTTTCAATTCTTCTATGGCACGATTGTAATATACAGGCGTTTCCAGATCTTTATTGTTATGGGCATCTAACCCGATGATAGCAGTACAACCTTCATTGGCGGCAATGCGCCAGAAGTCCGGGCAAGGATAAGTCTGCAAATTGTGTGCCTCATTATAAGCTACATAACCGATATTATATTCCAGCGGAATATGGAGGCGTGCGGCTGTGCGGCAGATATGGCGGCTGATTAGCTTACAATGACGGTCGAACTGAGGATATGAGCGCATGAATAAATCCGGGTGGGCCAAACAGCAGAATAAACCACTCTCCATTCCCTCGATGGCACTCTCTTCATAGAGTTCCAGCATATCGAGGTTCTCGGTATGATGCCCGAAGTAAGGGAACTTCTCATCTGTATGGTAATGGTGATTGCCGAACAGGATATAATCCAGTTGATACTCTTTGATTTTTTCTTTCAGCCAATGAATATAAGCGGGAAAATACTCGCATTCCAATCCGATTTTGATACTGATCTGATCCCGGTATTTCTCGCGGAGCGAGCGTAGGCTTTCTACGTATCCGGGTAATTCTTCGGGGAGCATACGCATGTCAGCCACATAATCGGTGTGATACTTCCACGGAGTGTGGTCTGAAAATCCCAGCTCCTGATAGCCGCCTTTGATGGCGCTGAGCACGTAGTCTTCGTCGCTACCCGTAGCGTGCATGCAACGGGTAGTATGAGTGTGATAATTTGTTTTCATTGAATTGTTATAATCGTATCCATGCGGATGTCGAATGGCTCCGCAGGCACTTCTTTCACTAATTGAAAAGGAAAACAGATGCCGGCTTTGAAAGCCGTGAGGCGGGGGAGCAGTCGGTCATAATAACCTTTGCCTCTACCCAGACGGTTACCTGCATTATCGAAAGCTACGCCGGGAACGGCAACAAAGTCGATAGCTGCATAGTCGGTGAAGAGTTCTCCGGTAGGTTCTTCAATACCATAACTTCCTGTTGCCAGGTCTTCGGGACCGGTATAGACACGCAATTCCAGATCGTCACCTACGACAACCGGAAGCAATATCCGCTTTTCACGGCTCCACTTCCGGACAAATTCATGCGTATCGACTTCGTCCTTCAGTGAATAATAGAGCAGGACGATATGTGCCGCCCTGAAAGCCGGGTGGGCTTCCAGGGCGGCAAGTATTTCAGCAGACTGGGATTGATGCGTAGTGGTAAGCCCGTGCCGGGTCTTTAACAATGCCATACGCTTCCGCAGTTCTTTTTTTCTTTCCTTCATCTTTCGTTTCTTCTTTCACAACGTCTTCCGGAGCTTTGGGAAATGCTTCACCGTTCTCCAGAATTTCCAATGCCTTTTGTACGGTAGGATCGCCCTGGTTGATATACCTTATATAAGGTTCCCTACCTAATATATTATAGATAATGTTTCCATAAAGGTTTCTTTCCATCAGCTTGTAGGACTTGTGAATAAGGATATTGCGTCTCTTCACTCCCTTGCTGTCTGCAAAACGGATAAACTGTTCTACGATGCCTTGCTGACGAAGATATTTCAGCATGTCTTCTTCATTTTCGAACTCATTCAGTTTAGCCCGGTTGCGGTCGGAATACTGGAAGCTGAACTGTAAAGTCAGTCCTTTATTGAGCACTTCAATCAGATAAGAAGAAGTTCCTGTGGTATCCTGTGGTACGAATACGTCCGGCATAATACCACCACCACCGTAAACGGGACGTCCCAGACGGGTGGAGTAGCGCAAATTCTCGTCCAGCTTGATGCTATCCTTAGAGAAGAATTCACCATGCTCGTAGCGGGTCAGCCAATCCATTTCGTACTTGGCGTCCTTACCATTCTTATACGGACGTTGTATGCAACGACCGGATGGAGTATAGTAGCGGGCAATTGTCAGGCGAATAGCAGAGCCATCGCTGAAGTCAATCGGTTGTTGTACCAATCCTTTTCCGAAGGAACGGCGTCCTACGATTGTACCACGGTCATTATCCTGAATAGCTCCTGCAAAGATCTCACTGGCGGATGCCGAACTTTCATTGGTCAGCACAACCAAAGGCATTTTTTGGCAGCTGCCTGTTCCGTTGGCATAATCTTCCATGCGGGGGTATTTGCGTCCCTGGGCATAGACAATAAGTTGTCCTTCCGGTAGGAATTCATTCACCATACGCACGGCAGCCTCCATGTAACCACCGGTGTTGTCGCGCAAGTCAATAATAATTCCCTTACAATTCTGATGACTGAGTTGAGCAATAGCATTCAGCAGTTCTACATGAGTGGTACGTCCAAACTTACTGATTTGAATGTATCCATAATCATTGCTGAGCATATAAGCTGCATCAATTGTATTCTGTGGAATATCACCGCGGGTGATGACAAAGTCCAGCAAATTCTTTTCTGTAGCACGTTTGACACCCAATTTCACTTTGGTTCCTTTCGGACCTTTCAAAGTGCGCATGGCTTTCTCATTGGTCAGTTTTATTCCGGCGAACAAGCTGTCGTCTACCATGACGATGCGGTCGCCTGCCATCAGTCCTACTTTCTCGGACGGACCACCTTGAATGACACTATTCACATGAATCGTATCGTCCTGAATGGTGAATTGAATACCGATACCGCTGAAACTGCCTTCCAACTCTGAATTAACTTCCTCCAGATTCTGGGCAGGAATGTAAGTAGAGTGGGGGTCTAACTCAGCCAATATCTGTGGCATTGCTTTTTCCACAAGGTCCGTCATGTTGACGGTGTCTACATACTGGTCTTCAACAACCCGCAACAAAGCATTCAGCTTGTTGGACGAGCCATTAATAATGCCCAGCGTATTTCCGGCGAAATGCCTGGCATAAAATGTTCCGATCAGAATTCCCATTACCACGCTGATTGCAATGACGAGCGGGGTAAAGCGGGAAGAGTTTTTTGTACTCATATCTTTTAGTTGTTAGCTACGAGCTACAAGCTACGAGCGGTAGCTGGTGGTTCGTAGATTTTAGTTTATTGTTTGTTTAAGGTCTTTATTCTTTGCTTGTAGCCTGTAGCTCGTCACTTGTAGCTACATATACTACCTCGATACCTGCACGCTTCAAAAGTTCGATACCGTCTTCCAAACGGTATTTTTCGGAGTATACCACTCGTTTGATACCTGACTGGATAATCAGTTTTGAACATTCGATGCATGGCGAAGCGGTGACATACATAGTGGCACCGTCGCTGCTATTGTTAGAGCGTGCTATCTTCGTGATTGCGTTCGCCTCGGCATGCAACACGTAAGGTTTGGTAACGTTATTATCGTCTTCACATACATTTTCAAAACCGGCAGGCGTTCCGTTATACCCGTCAGAAATAATCATTTTATCTTTGACGATGAGTGCACCTACCTGGCGGCGTTTACAATATGAATTTTCCGCCCAGATACTTGCCATACGTATATAACGCTTGTCCAGCGCTTCTTGTTTTTCTTTAGCAGAACCTTCCATAGTCTTAATTACCTGAGTTACGTTGTGGAGCGAAAGAGATGAACTTTACAGTCTGTCCTTCTTTGTAATAAATATATAAATTCTTATTATCTCCTCCATATTTGAATGCATTCTTTAGTCCATCCATAAAAGCCTTACCTAAATACTTATCTCCATCGGTGCCTCCTCCGTTTTTTATGGTAATCTTTAATTCCCGATTATCCCCATTTGCACTCCAGTCACCATTGACAGAGGCACTGGTGGCTTTCCCGCTAAAAGTCCCGATTGCTACATCGTTTACGTTAGCACCTTCAAACACTAAAGTGTAATTATCTCCTGTAATCGTCTTAAAACTTTTTTCTCTGGCATCTTGATCGTTTTGCCAGAAGTCGTACATTTTGTTTTGTCCTTCCACTGCAATGTAAGTCATGTACCAGGTTTTTCCGGTGAAGATGTCAATGACATCGTCTTCCTGATCACAAGCGCTCAATGCGGGTAAGAAGAGAGTGACTAACAGTAACTGTATATAGGTCTTCATCTTTTTCATTTCTTTATTCCATTTCTGATTAATAATGCATCAATAGTTGGTTCTTGTCCGCGAAAGCGTTTGTATAGTGTCATCGGATGTTCTGTTCCTCCTTTGGAAAGAATGTTTTCCCGGAAGGAAGCGGCTACTTCCGGATTGAAGATTCCTTTTTGTTTAAACAGTGAGAAAGCATCTGCATCCAGAACTTCCGCCCATTTATAACTGTAATATCCGGCAGAATAACCTCCGGCAAAGATATGCGAGAACTGTGTACTCATACAGGCATCTTCTACCATAGGAAGAATTTGTGCTTTCTTCCATGCTTCTTTTTCATAAACCTTCACGTCGCCATCAAATGGGGTAGTACGGGTGTACCATGCCATATCCAGTAATCCAAAGCTAACCTGACGCAGGCAGGCATAAGCGGCATCGAAATTAGAAGAATCTACAATGCGCTGTACCAATTCGTCCGGGATGAGTTCTCCGGTCTGATAATGTCTGGCAAATGTGTGGAGGAACTTCTTTTCAATAGCGAAGTTCTCCATGAATTGAGAGGGAAGTTCCACAAAGTCCCAATATACGTTTGTACCGCTCAGGTTTTCATAGGTGGAATTTGCGAACATACCATGCAGGCTATGCCCAAATTCATGCAGGAATGTCTCCAGTTCACCAAATGTCAGTAAGGCGGGTTTGTCTTTTGTCGGCTTGGTGAAGTTCATCACGATAGATATGTGCGGACGACTGTTTTCACCGGTTGCCTCGTCAATCCATTGTTCTTTATAAGAAGTCATCCATGCACCTGCACGTTTACCCTCTCTGGGATGGAAGTCTGTATAGAGGACGGACAGGAATTTACCGTCTTTGTCAAATACCTCATATGCATCCACATCCTTATGGTATACCGGGATATCACTGTTTTTCTTGAAAGTAATGCCATACAAGCGGGTAGCCAGACCGAATACCCCTTCTTTTACCTTGCTCAGTTCAAAATAGGGACGGAGCATTTCATCATCTATCTGGAATTTCTGGTCTTTCAGTTTATGGGAATAATAAGACCAGTCCCAAGGCATCACTGTGAAGTCACTGCCTTCCAGTTGGCGTGCCAAAGCCTCTACCTCTGCATATTCTTGCTTGGCGGTGGGAGTGTAAGCATCCAGTAGCTGATCCAGCAGTTTATATACATTGCCGCTGTTTTCTGCCATTCGCTCTTGCAGGTTATATTCAGCAAAACTGCTGTATCCCAAAAGTTGCGCAATAGCTAGGCGGGTATTAACGAGCTTCTTTACAATCTCCAGATTGTTGGTTTCATTGTCATGGGTACATTTGGTATTATATGCCATATAAAGCTTACAGCGTAAATCGCGGTTACTGGCATACGTCATAAACGGGCTATAACTGGGAGCCTGCAAGGTGAATACCCATCCTTCCACGCCTTTTTCTTTGGCAGTTTCTGCGGCTGCATCAATGGCGCTTTGTGGCAGGCCGGCAAGTTGTGCAGGGTCTGTCAGTACCAGTTTATAGTCGTTGGTTTCTTTCAGGTTGTTTTCTCCGAATTGCAGGGTTAGTAAGCTAAGCTCTTTGCTCAGAGCACGGTATTGCTCTTTGGCTTCTCCTTCGAGATTAGCTCCACTGCGAACAAAGCTATTGTATACCTTCTCCAGCAGCTTGTTTTGCTCGGGAGTAAGATTAGCCTGGTCTTTCTGGTCATACACTGCCTTAATGCGTGCAAATAACTTCTCATTCAGAGTGATGTTATTGCCATGTTCGCTCAGCAACGGCATGATGGATTTTGCCAGTTCCTGCATGTCATCGTTGGTTTCCGCACTCAGCAGATTGCCGAATACAGTGCTGACTTGGTTCAACAGTTCGCCGGATTTCTCGTAAGCAGCGACCGTGTTGGCGAATGTAGCCGCTTCCGGATTATTGGTGATAGCATCAATCTCCGCATTGTGACGGTTGATACCTTCACGAATGGCGGGTTCATAATGTTCGGTCTTTATCTTTTCAAACGGGATAGTACCGTGAGGCGTAGAATACTTTTCAAAAAAAGGGTTTTGAGCCTGTATTATATTCATAAAGCAGAGTAATGTTAGCGTTAGTTTTAATTTTATCATACTTACTTAGGTTCGGTAAAAAATAATCTAACCGCAAAAGTGCAAAAAAAATAGCTGATTTAATGAATAACCCGTTGTATTTTAACAAAAAACAGGCAACCTCGTCGAGATTGCCTGTTTTAAATATTATTTTGTACTCTGCTTATTAGTTGTTAACTGAAGCCATGTGAGCGATCAAGTCAAGAACCTTGTTAGAGTAACCGATTTCGTTGTCATACCAAGATACAACTTTTACGAAAGTATCAGTCAAAGCGATACCAGCTTTTGCATCGAAGATAGAAGTACGAGCGTCACCCAAGAAGTCAGAAGAAACTACTGCATCTTCAGTGTAACCCAGAATACCCTTCAATTCGCCTTCAGAAGCTTCTTTCATTGCAGCGCAGATTTCAGCGTAAGTAGCCGGTTTAGCCAAGTTAACTGTCAAGTCAACTACAGATACGTCCAAAGTCGGAACACGCATAGACATACCAGTCAATTTGCCGTTCAATGCAGGGATTACTTTACCTACAGCCTTAGCAGCACCAGTAGAAGAAGGGATGATGTTGCCAGAAGCAGCACGACCACCTCTCCAGTCTTTCATAGAAGGACCGTCAACTGTCTTCTGAGTAGCAGTTGTAGAGTGAACTGTAGTCATCAAACCATCCAAGATACCGAACTTGTCGTTCAATACTTTAGCGATAGGAGCCAAACAGTTAGTAGTACAAGAAGCGTTAGATACGAATTGAGTACCTTTCACGTATGTTTTTTCGTTTACACCGCAAACGAACATCGGGGTGTCATCTTTAGAAGGAGCAGACATTACTACATATTTTGCACCAGCTTCGATGTGAGCTTGAGCTTTGTCTTTGCTCAGGAACAAACCAGTAGATTCAACTACGTATTCTGCACCTACAGCATCCCATTTCAAGTCAGCCGGGTTTCTTTCTGCAGTGATGCGGATAGCTTGGCCGTTAACGATCAGCTTGCTGTTTTCAACATCTGCTTCGATAGAGCCGTTAAACTGACCGTGCATAGTGTCATACTTCAGCATGTAAGCCAAGTAATCTACCGGGCAAAGGTCGTTGATACCTACGATCTGAATATCGTTTCTCTTCATTGCAGCGCGGAATACGAAACGTCCGATACGTCCGAATCCATTAATACCTACTTTAATCATTTTGTTTAAACTTTTAAGGGTTTTATAATATTTGTTCAAATATCTCTCTTCTCTTGCGCATTTATTTCTGAAATGCGGTGCAAAAGTAAGAAAATGTTTTTATATTCGCACTTAATTTTATAATTAAATAATGGAAGTGATGGGAAAAAGTTCATTTTTACAAGATTTTAAATCATTTGCCATGAAAGGCAATGTGATAGACATGGCTGTCGGTGTAATCATCGGTGGCGCGTTTGGTAAAATTGTATCTTCTGTGGTGGCAGATATTATCATGCCGCCTCTCGGTTTATTGGTGGGAGGTGTGAACTTTACGGACCTGAAGTGGGTGATGAAACCTGCCGAAGTTGTGGACGGTAAAGAGATTGCCGCTGTAACCTTGAATTATGGAAATTTCCTGCAAGTGACGTTTGACTTTCTCATTATTGCTTTTTCTATTTTCCTGTTCATCAAATTGCTGACCAGGCTGACGGCTAAGAAGGAGGCGGAAGTTCCCGCAGCACCTCCTGCTCCTCCTGCACCTAGTAAAGAAGAAGTCTTACTGACGGAAATCAGGGATATCTTGAAAGAAAAACGATAAAAAGAACAAAAAATAATCCTCACTGTACCCGGTCCGTGTCTGGCCCGTACCTGGTCCGTATCCGGCCCAAACGCTTAGGTACGGAGCAAATACGGATCTGATACGGTTCGGGTAATAGGCGGTAGGAAAAATGGGACAATTCATTCCCTGTCAGCAAGGAGTTAACTTCCTGTCGACAAGAAATTAACTCTTTGTTGACAGGAAGTTAACTCCTTGTAATATCTTGATTATCAGTAATGTTTTTAAAGCTGATTTTACTGTGTTCTATATGTCTTTCCGGCTACCAAATTCATTAATTATGTTATGAAATATAGATTTTCTGGCTATTATTCCCGTTATTTTCTTACTTTTTTCTACTTTTGCGGAACATTTTAATTAAATCCATACAGATTATATGCAAGAAAAGATTGTCATTCTTGATTTTGGTTCGCAGACTACGCAGCTTATAGCCCGTCGTGTCCGTGAATTGAATACGTATTGCGAAATTTTACCTTATAATAAGTTCCCGGAGGGGGATGAGAGTGTAAAGGGGGTTATTCTTTCGGGAAGCCCGTTCTCTGTATACGATGAAAGTGCATTTAAAGCTGATCTGAGTGAAATTCGTGGAAAGTATCCTATTCTGGGTATCTGCTACGGTGCGCAGTTTATCGCTTATACCAATGGCGGCAAGGTGGAACCTGCCGGAAGTCGTGAGTACGGACGTGCACACTTGAGCTCTTTTGACAAGGATAATGTGCTGTTCAAGGACGTGAAGGAAAATACACAGGTGTGGATGAGTCACGGAGACACAATTACGGTTATCCCTTCCAATTTCAAAAAAATAGCTTCGACGGATAAGGTGGCGATTGCTGCTTATCAGATAGAGAACGAAAAGGTGTGGGGCGTACAGTTCCATCCGGAAGTATTTCACAGCGAAGATGGCACGCAGATGCTGAAGAATTTCGTGGTGGATGTTTGCGGTTGCAAACAGGACTGGAGTGCTGCTTCCTTTATTGAAACGACGGTTGCCGAATTGAAGGAACAGTTGGGTGATGATAAGGTGGTTCTTGGTTTGAGCGGTGGTGTGGATTCTTCCGTAGCTGCTGTATTGTTGAATCGTGCTATCGGTAAGAACCTGACTTGTATCTTCGTAGATCACGGTATGCTCCGTAAGAATGAGTTCAAGAATGTACTACACGATTATGAATGTCTCGGTCTGAATGTTATCGGTGTGGATGCCAGTGCCAAGTTCTTTGCAGAACTGGCAGGTGTAACGGAGCCTGAGGAAAAGCGTAAGATTATAGGCAAGGGGTTTATCGAAGTATTTGATGAGGAGGCCCATAAGATTAAAGATGTGAAATGGCTGGCACAGGGTACGATTTATCCTGACTGTATCGAGTCCCTTTCTATTACCGGTACGGTTATTAAGAGTCATCATAATGTAGGTGGTTTACCTGAAAAGATGCACCTGAAACTTTGTGAGCCGCTTCGCTTATTGTTTAAAGATGAGGTTCGCCGTGTAGGTCGCGGATTGGGTATGCCTGAACATCTGATTACTCGTCATCCTTTCCCCGGACCCGGTCTGGCTGTGCGTATTTTGGGTGATATTACTCCGGAGAAAGTGGCTATTCTGCAAAATGCGGATGATATCTTTATTCAGGGCTTGCGTGACTGGAAAGTGAAAGAAGCTGATGGTAGCGAAACTTCTCTTTATCATCAGGTTTGGCAGGCGGGTGTTATCTTGCTTCCCGTGCAATCAGTTGGTGTGATGGGAGATGAACGTACGTATGAACGTGCCATTGCGCTGCGTGCTGTGACTTCTACGGATGCTATGACGGCAGACTGGGCACATTTGCCTTACGAATTCTTGGGTAAGGTTTCCAATGATATTATTAATAAGGTGAAAGGAGTGAACCGTGTAACCTATGATATTTCGTCAAAACCGCCTGCAACGATAGAGTGGGAATAGGGTAGTACGTTTTAATACTATATTTGAATAGCCTCAACTTGTATAGAGTTGGGGCTATTTTTATTGGTGGCAAAGAAACAAATAAACTTTGCACTTTTAGTTGGTTTAGATGTATTATTTGACCAAATATCGCAGTTTGATATTTTGGTCAAAAAGTATATGTAAGTGGATAAATAGTGCAAAGCTTATTCTTTTAAAGGTTTTTATTTTGCGAGAAATTACTTTCAGACATTTTTTAGAATGGAATTGATAGGCCTTAAATTTCAATAAAGAAGAGAATGTAAACCAATCGTAATATTAATGAAAACAAGAAAACTAAAAGCAATGAGTAAAAACAAAATTATCCTGCTTGTACTCTCATTCTTAATGACGAGTATTTGGAATACCTATGCACAGGTAGCCACTGTGAGTGGAGTTGTTCAGGACAAATCGGGTGAGACGATTATCGGTGCAAACGTACTAGTGAAAGGAGCGGCTAACGGAGCGATTACTGATTTGAATGGCAAGTTCACGATTTCTGGAGTCAGCACTAATGGTACATTAGTAGTAACCTACATAGGTTACGTCTCTAAAGAGATTGCAGTGAAAAATCAAACAAATTTTATCATTACACTCGAAGAAGATAGCCGTGCGCTGGAAGAGGTCGTTGTTATCGGTTATCAGACAGTAAAACGTAAGGATCTTACCGGTTCTGTTGCATCTGTTTCGGGAAAACAGATTGCGGCAATGCCTGTTGCAAATGCTGCACAGGCCTTACAAGGAAAGTTATCGGGAGTGAATGTCACGACACAAGATGGGCGTCCTGACGCCACAGTCTCAATTCGTGTTCGCGGAGGTGGATCCATCAGCCAAAGTAATGACCCTCTGATTCTGATTGATGGTGTAAGCGGTTCATTGAATGATATTTCAGCTGATTTAATAGAATCGATTGATGTGTTGAAAGATGCTTCATCAACTGCCATTTATGGCGCCCGAGGTGCCAATGGGGTAATTCTTGTCACTACCAAGGGAGCTAAAGAAGGGCGCGTTGTTGTGAGTTATAATGGTTATATGAAGTACAATACACCAACTAAATATCTAGATGCTCTGGATCCTTATGATTATCTGGCTTATACGTGGGCAAGCGGGGCTTCTGTAGGAGGCAATAGTTACACAGAGCCTTTTGAAAAATTGTATGGCATTGGTCGTTACACAACCACTAATCCCAATGGAATAGAAAGCTACCGTAACATGAAAGCTGATAATATTCAGAAAAAAGTATATGATGATTCGTTCTCTCACAATCATGATCTTTCTATAACGGGCGGTACTGAGAAAACAAAAGTCTTGTTTGCTGTGAATTATACAGATGAGGATGGTATGAAACTGGCTTCTTATTACAAACGTGCCAATGTTTCATTAAAGGTAAATCAAAAAATAGCTAAGAATGTAGATATTAGCCTGGATACCCGCTATACAAATACTAAAAAAATGGGGGATGAAGGAGTTAGAAATGGCAGTGGTTCCGTTTTGTCATCTTCCTACCGTTTTCGTCCTATTGCAACTGAAAATATTTTGGGCGATCTGAATGCTATGAATGAGGGTATGATAGAAAACTATGCAAAGCAAAGTCAATGGGACAGGTACAATCCGGTAAATCGCATTAATGATAATTATTCACCAAAAGATTACCAGGCATTGCGCGGAATTCTATCATTGAATTGGGAGATAGTGAAAGGATTGACGTATCATTCGGACTTGTCACTCAATCAGTCATGGAATCAAAATAAAACGTGGACAGGAGCTATTGTCAACAGTTACATGGATGATAATACAGGAGAAATCCTTTATGCCGGAAATGCGGAACTGGAGAAAAGCAATAAATGGGGGCTTCGTTGGAGCAATACATTAAATTATGATTTTAGTTTGGGCAAGGCGCATCGATTTAGCATTTTGGCCGGTCACGAAGTTTCTGATTCGGGTGGTGATGGTTTAAAAGCTTCAGGAACTTACTATCCTGCAAATTTTACCAAGGAGAATGCATTTGCTATGATTAATCAGTATGATGGTACACAAGGGGTGGGACAGTTTTCTTCAAGTGTTTCTATTCCGGGACGTATTCTTTCTTTTTTCAGCCGTTTGAACTATAATTTATTGGACCGTTATTTGTTGACGGTAACATTTCGTGCTGATGGATCTTCTAAATTCTCTCCTAATAATCGTTGGGGGTATTTTCCTGCTGCAGCTTTGGGCTGGCGTATGTCAGAAGAGTCATTCCTGAAGGATATAGAGTGGCTGGATAATCTTAAGCTTCGTGTTTCTTATGGGCAAGTTGGAAATGACGGTATAAGTTCCAGTCTTTGGTCGCAGACTTGGTCAGCTACAACGGACGTGAGGCAACAAGATGCAGTAAACAATACGCTTCTGCCTTCTTATTCACTGGCTACAGAATTGGCGAATAAAGATTTGAAATGGGAAACCACAATAACTCGTAATATTGGTTTTGACTTTGGCTTTTTCAACAATCGTCTGACAGGTACGATTGATGCATATTGGAATACTACCAAAGATTTGCTGATGAAAACAACTATTCCCGGTATTACAGGTTTCACTGCAACTTACGCCAATGTCGGTCAGACCAGTAATAAAGGCATTGAAATAGCTCTTCAAGGGGTGCTTGTACAGACAAAGGATTGGAATGTAACCGCAGGTTTCAACATAAACTTCAACCGTGGTAATGTAGATGAACTGGCCGATAATGTGACCGGACTTTATGGAACTCAATGGGCTAGTGGATCCACTTTTCCTTCTTCTGACTATATCCTGATGGAAGGAAAGCCGGTGGGATTAGTGCGTGGTCTGATTGCTGACGGATTCTATACAACCAGTGATTTTACATATGCGAATGGCATATACACACTGAAAGAGGGAATTCCGGATATTTCTTCTGTAGTGTTCCCTAATTATCACCTGCATAGTGGTATGAATGAGCGCCCTGCCGGACAGTCTGCTTATCCGGGTATGCCCAAATTTAAAGATCGGGATAATAATGGGATTATCAATGACGATGATGTAGAGGTTATTGGTGATATGACACCGGTACATACCGGTGGTTTCAATATAAACACTTCATATAAGAATTTTGACTTGGGATTATATTTTAACTGGAGTTATGGTAATGAAATATACAATGCCAATAAATTGGGGGCACTTTATGGATACAAGGAAAGTGGTGTTTACGAAAACAAACTTTCTTTGGTGAAGGATTGCTATAAAATTTATGATGTAGTTGGCGGCCAGCTGGTAGCTTTAACAACTCCTGAACAGTTGGATGCTGCTAATGTCAATGCTAAATTGCCATTGGCTTATAGCGAGAATGGTTATGTTTCTACGTTAGGTATTGAAGATGGTTCTTATTTGCGCCTGAATACATTGACATTGGGTTATACATTGCCTAAACAATTTATCAAGAAAGCTGGTATCAGCAACCTGCGTGTTTACGGAAGTATTTATAATGTCTTTACCATTACGGGGTATTCGGGTCTTGACGCAGAAGTTAATACCAACACTTCAACAAGTGATTATCCTAAATGGGGGTTGGATTGGGGGACATATCCGCGTGCCCGTTCATTCGTCTTGGGTGTAAATATAAGTTTCTAATCATTTTATTTAAAAGAAGAATTTATGAATAAGTTAATAAAAATGGCATTTGCCGCTATCTGTTGTTTGGCATTTACACAATGTAGTGATTTTTTAGACACCTCTTCTCCATCCAATATTGATGATGAATTTGTTTCTTCCAGCCCTACAGAAACATTGAAGATTTTATCAAGAGGATATGCCCTTTATCGTGAGTCATGTTTTGGCGCGTATAATTGGAATGATCATTTTGGTTCTGATATTGAATATTTTCCTGAAAATAATTCATCCAACAATATCAATGCTAAATTAGTTCCGGAACAGATTCCTTGTGACTATATGAAAGATCCTTTTAATTCTTTATACAGTGTTATTGCTTATACAACGAAAGCTATAAATCTGATCTCTGAAAAAACTCAATATAAAGAGGATATTGCTGCCGGTAGAACTACCGATTGGACACATCTCAAAGGTGAAGCTGAAACATTTCGTGCTATGTGCTATTTTGATTTGATCAAGCACTTTGGCGATGTTCCGTATGGCTATGAGAATAGCTATGTGGATGATTACGAAATTACTTCTCGTTTTGCAATCTACGATAAACTGATAGAAGCTGTAAAAGCAGTCGAACCTTATATGTATAAAGTCGGGGAAGGAGGTATTAATGGACAACGTATCTCCAGAACATTTGCAAATGCACTCATTGGTAAGATGGCTCTTTATGCCGGTGGCTATCAAACTATCCGTACGGATATGCCTGAACTTTATGGAGAAGTACAGTTTGAAGTCCTTAGAACTGATGCAAAACGTAAGTGTGCTTACGCTCGTCGTGCAGATTACAAAAACTATTATATGATAGCTCAACAATACTTGGAGATGGCTATTTCAACGAATGCCGGAACAACTAAATTAGTTACTACGGATGAACGCACTTATACCGACAATCCTTTCCAACGCCATTTCCAATTTTGTATGGATTTAGAGCAGAGTCCTGAAACTATTTTTGAATTGGGCAGTGTACAAAATAGAGTGGGCGGTCGATTTTATAGTTATGATATTGGTCGTGGCTGTAATGGAGGTAACAATACGGCTCCTAATAAGGTCTTTGCGGCAGTACGAATGGTACCTACTTTTTATTATGGCGGTTATGACAATGCCGACAAGCGTAGAGATGTCAGTGCAGTGGTCACCGGATTGGATGGCAAAGGAAATGAAATAGTTTTTACTTTTAAGGCCGGTGCTAAGACAGATGGAGGTATTTGCTTGAATAAGTGGGATATTTGCCGTCAGAATCCTTACTTTGTAGGTGGACAGGGTAGCGCGGGCTTTAGTGCACCGATTATGCGTGTTGCGGATGCAATTCTTATGTTGGCAGAAGTGAAAGCCGAACTGGGTGCAGATGCTGAAGCCATAAATTTAGTCAATCAGATTCGGGAAAGGGCTTTTGGTAATACCGACCATAATATTGCAGGTTTATCCGGAGATGCGTTGAAAGATGCAGTTCTTATGGAAAGGAAATTAGAACTTTTTGGTGAAGGACATACTCGCTACGATATGGTTAGAAGTGCCAAATTCTCTGAGGAAGCGTTGGAGGTACGTAATGAGATGGAGGCTCTTGCTATTGATTTGAAGACTAAAGGCTATTATGAATTTGGAAATGGTAATGTATTACCAGCCTATATATGGACAAAACAGGTTGAGGGTGCTACTTTGACTTATGATTGTACGGATAAAACAGATCCTGTACAATTTCCGGGATGGCGCGGTGTGTTGGATTTTGCAAAATTGGGATTAACTGTTAATGGAACGACCCATAACACAGCAATTAAGGGTTTATTTGAATATATTGATCCTAATGGTACAATTGCTGCTCAATTGGAACAGGAAGGGTATGTGAAGACCGCCTGGGGTAATACTCTTGCAGAGAATATTGATATTTATTTGAGTAATATTCTTCCGGGAATCACATCCAAAGAAAGTGTTCCTTGTTATTATTGGGCTATTCCGTACGAAACGATTAGTCAATCTAAAGGAAAAGTAACGAATGGTTATGGATTACCGCAACAATAAAGAAAAGGACTATTATAATAATCGTTAATAGGTATCAGAAAATTTCAGAATAGTTTTTTACCCTGTATCATTCACACTCATCAGTAAAGGTGTTTTGAATAATACAGGGTAAATAGTATTTTATGATTTAATGAATTTCAGAGAAAAGGAATTCACGCTGTTTCATGGTCTTGGCATTGCCCGTTACAGAAAAAAAGCTGTTTAAGCGAATGTCAATGGAAGAAGCTCCTATCTTTATTTCATATTTTCCAGGCATTATGTGCCATTGCTTTTCAAAATAATATGCCAATTGGTCTAACATTAATTCAGCTTTTACTTTCTGGGTTTCTCCGGGTTTCAGTGAGATTCGTTTAAAGCCTTTTAGCTGAATTGGCTTTAGAGGTTGTCCATCAACTGGTGATAGGTATAGTTGAATGATTTCGGTACCCTCCATCTTTCCACTATTGGTTATATCAAAAGAGAACTTGATACTTTTATCTGTGGTGCAGACTGTTGATTTCTGTATTTTCAAATTGCTATAAGTATATGTTGTATACGACAGACCATATCCAAAGGGGTAGGCAACTTTACTAAGTAACTCCGGTTGGTTGTTATAACATATATTCTCTTCTGATTCTGTTTTGGGGTAACTGACACATAATTTTCCCGAGGGGTTGACATTGCCTAATAATATATCGGCTACAGCGTTACCACCCTCTTCGCCGGGATACCATGCATGCATGATAGCAGCACAGCCTTTTTCTATTTCATCGATAACTTGTGGGCGTCCTCCCATTATCACCAATACGACAGGCTTTCCTGTTGCTATTAACTCTTTTACGAATTTCTCCTGGTCACCGGGTAAATCGATGCCTTTTCTTACGCGAGCTTCTCCACAAAGAGCTGGATTTTCTCCTACGGCTGCTACTATAATATCACTCTCTTTAGCCAATTTGATTGCTGCATTCCAGTCTGTATGATCGGCTGATTCTACCATCATTGCGGTTAATTGACTGGTACGAGGATCTACATCGCCTGATGATTTAATAGTGGCTTCTCCCGGTAGACTCCATTCGCAGCCACGTTCGTAGCCTACTATCATAGAGGCTGGTTTTTTGTTTTTTAAGCCATCATACAATGGGATCAAGTAAGGATTTTGTCCATCCGGTTTTTTTCTTCTCCAGAAAGCAAGCATGGAAGGATAAGCATAATCACCAATCAAGCTCCAAAAAGAGTTTGCATTAGGACCAACTAATGCTATCTTGGCTGTCGGTTTAAGCGGTAACACACCGTTGTTCTTTAGCAATACTACAGACTGGCATGCCAGTTCGTAGGCTGTTTGACGATAATCCGGAGTGTCTAAGTTTAAGTGACCTTTTTCAAATAACTTAGCATTAGGAGTTAACATTCCTAATCTTACTTTTAGGGTTAAAGCACGTTTAACCGCCTCTTCAAATCGTGCTTCACTCACTATTCCCGATGCCATTGCTTCCGGTAAATGAGGATAACATTTACCATTGCTGAACTCAAGATCATTACCTGCATTCATAGCTTCTGCTGCACACTTAGCCAACATATCATCTCCTTTGTATAGACGGCCGATAGCACCGTAGTCACTAACCACTATACCGTCAAAACCTGTTCTCCCGCGGAGATAGTCTTGAATCAAAGGTGCACTTGCTACCACCAGTTTACCTTTATAGGAATGATATCCCGTCATTGTGCATTTGCTGCCTGCACAGCGAATGATAGCTTCATGAGGGAAAAGGATCTCTTCGGTTAATTCTTTCTCCGGAGACTCACTACCTCCACCATAACCAAGAAAGTGTTTACTACAGGCAGCAACTCCTTTGGCTAAATCATTGCCTTGCAAACCCTGAACGAAAGCTACTCCCATAGCACCGGATAAATAACTATCTTCTCCATAACTTTCTTCGATGCGGTTGAATGTAGAAGTACGTACAACATCTACCATTGGTGACAATGCCATTGTGCTACCTACTTTACGCATAGCTTCGGCTGTTTGCCTTGATTTTTCAATCATTAAATCAGGATTCCATGTGCAAGCCAATCCTAACTGTTGAGGATATACGGTAGCTCCTTTTGCGGCAAATCCACTGATAGCTTCTTCATGGCAAATTGCTGGAATACCCGAAGGCGTGTTTTTGCGTAACCATTCTTGAAGGTCGGCTACAAAATCTCGCAGTTTGTCAGGATCTAATTCCTGTGCACATGCGAATTGGCAAACGTGCCCTATGCCATTAGGTATATTCTTACGGCATTTTTCATCAGATAGTTTTCCATTTTTATCTACCAATGATCCGGGAACTATCCCATGCAATTGAGCAACTTTCTCTTCAAGGGTCATACGATTGTAGAGCTCATTTACAATCTTCTGTGATTCCTTTGTTTCAAAAGGCGTGTAATTTACAGTTTGCGCCTGTAAATTTGTACTGAATAGCACTGACAATGCTATTCCTGCAACGAGTAATTTTTTCTTTTTCTTCATGGTTCTTAATGTATTAAATATTAATTGATTAAAATAATTAGATACTTTGTTTTTAGATACTAATGTGTATGACAATATAAAAACAATAGGCTACTTATCACAAGCGGCCTATTTTTTTGTATAATCTAACCTTAGTTATACATAAAACTTATTATTGTAAAACTAAATTTAGCATACTATCTTGCTAAATATTTGATGCAAATCTACTGGAAAGTATGAAAAAGGCTTTGCACTCCTTGTTTTCTAACGTGTACTATTTGACCAAGTGTACTTTTTATCCTGTTTTTTTGTGTTATTTGCTTGTCTTATATTCTGTGGGGGTACAATTCATTATGTTTTTAAATACTCTATTAAAATATTGAGGTGATGAGAATCCGCTCATATAAGCCACTTCTGATATTGTGTATGCTTCAGAATCTAATAGTTGAACGGCTCTTTTTATTCTCATATCTCTAACAAAGTCGATGGGAGATACCCCCAATAATGACCTGATTTTCCGATAGAACACTGTTCTACTTAGATTCATACTATCCGCAAGGTCTTCAATCTTAAAATCAGGATTTTGCAAACCTTCTTCTACGGCTTGTACTATCTGGTTGATAAAAGTTTCATCAAAATGAGTTATTTGAGGTATTGAAGGAGAAATATCTCCGGATTTTCTTGTAAAATGACGCCTAAGTGCATCCCGCTGTTTCAAAAGCGAACTGATTCTTGCTTTCAGATAACTCGAGCTGAAAGGTTTAGTTATGTAATCGTCAGCACCGTATTCTAATCCTTGAATCCGGTCATCTAATGATGCTTTAGCAGATAAAAGAATAAAAGGGATGTGACTGATATCATGGTTTTTTTTCACAGCTTCCAATAACTCGATTCCATCCATTACGGGCATCATAATGTCACTGATGATGAGATCTGGCATCGCTGAAACTGTTAAGTCAAGTCCGGATTTACCATCTGCGGCTTCTAGTATCCGATAATCCTTTTGCAACATATTCACCAGGAAATGCCTTAATTCTTCATTATCTTCAACTATCAGAATATCAATGTTTTTATCTGCACCTTCTGTCGGACTTGTGTTTTCTGGAATTTTATAAGAAGTAGTGGTCTGCTGGCTATCATTCATGATAAATTCAATATTTTCATCAGACTTAAAAGCATCGTAGTTTATAGGAAGGGATACTTCGAAAACACTTCCTTTACCTAAAGTACTATCTACTTTTATAGATCCATGTAGTAGGTGCACCAATTCTTTCACTAATGAAAGTCCGATGCCACTTGATAAATTATTATCTTTTTGGCCTAGTGTCTCAAATCGTTTAAAAAGAGTATCGATTTGATATAAATCGAATCCTTTCCCCTCATCTTTTATACTAAAGTTCAAGGCATTCTTATCGAAAGTAACTGTTATGAGAATATTTTTTCCGTTCGGTGTATATTTGAATGCATTGGATAGCAGATTAAATAGTATCTTTTCAAGCTTATCAATATCTGTATAAATGGTTTGATATTCTTGTGGACAGTTTAGTTCAAAATGAATATCTTTTTGATGTGCTATGCTGGAGAAATTTTCGAATGTTTGCTTAAACAGTGGTAAAACATCTACTTGTTCGATATATAACTTCATTTTGTTATTTTGTATTTTTCTGAAGTCAAGTATTTGATTGATAAGCTTTAACATCCGGTCAGTATTCCGCTTAGCAGTTATCATATTCTCATGTCCCTCTTGGCTCAAAGATTCATTATTGATTACCTCTTCGATAGGATTAGCTATCAGAGTGAGCGGTGTACGAAGTTCATGTGAGATATCGGTGAAGAAGCGTAATTTAAGATTAGTAAGTTGTTGCTCAAAATCTACTTTTCTTCTTAAATTTAGAGTGTATACCAGAATTCCCGACACTATAAATATGGTTACCAGTATAAGAAAAGCGTAAACCATCCATGCCCATTTAGTTTCCCAGAAAGTGGGTTCTACGTGTATGGCGAGTGCGGTTATATTCTCTACCCAGACTCCATCTCCATTGGTTGATTTGACTTCTAAGATAAAGTTTCCAGCCGGTAAGTTGACAAAACTGGCTGTATGGTTTTGGTTGATATAGGTCCATTTTTCGCTAACCCCTCTCAGTCGATAGGCGTATTCTAATTTTTCTTTATTGGTAAAATCTAAGGCAGCAAAGGAGATAGATACATTACGTTCGTCGGCTTTTAACTTTAACGTATTGTCTAAAATAGATGATGAGATAGAGAGTTTATCGTTTTTGCGAATATCAGCTTTTGTGAAGACTATTGGTGGAATAAAGGAACTTTTTTGGAGTTTTTTTAAATCTAACTGTAGAGTTCCTTCATAGGTTCCGATATACATTTTATCATCATTGTCTAACACAGAAGGCACTTCGGTAATAGGTAAATATGTGTGAAGGTTGAATCGGTCATAGTTTTCAAACTGGTGCTTCTTTGGATCAAATTTGCAAATAGAGTTTTCAAAGCTAATCCATAAATATCCTTTTTTATCTTCTGTTATAGAATAGGTCATATCCGAAGGTAATCCGTTCTTTTTATTATAGTGAAAGAATTGAATTTGTTCTGATAATAAATTATCAGAGATCATTTTACTAAGTCCACCACTATATGTAATGACGTATATTTCTTTCGATTTGGTTTCGAGTGTATAGAATACATCATTATTGCTTAAACTCTCTGAACGTGACTCTTCACTTTTATTGTGATAAAATATTATCTTCTCTAATTCTTCAAAATTTGTAGAGAATGTTAATAAACCATCCATTGTTCCTGCCATTATAATGCCATCAGAGGTACATCTCATTGTTCTTACTTTTGAACATTGAACTTCTGGGTAGAGTTTTAACCTGTTTCCTTTGTGAATGAAATGTAGATTTGGAAAAGTTCCTTCAACAAGATTGACGCCGCCGCCGTATGTTCCAATCCAAATACGCCCTTGTAAGTCTTCACAGATGGAGTAAATGGAATTGGAATTAATGCTGGTTGAGTCATTTGGTTGATGTGTGAATTGAGTTAATTTATATCCGTTTATTCCTTGGGTGGCTACATATAAACCATTTCTCCTGCTCCCCATCCATATTCTATGTTGCTTATCTTCAAAGAAACAATAGATATCTGCACCTAGAGACAGCTGTTTGTCTTTGGCTATATTTCCGGATGCACTTAGATTACCCAAATAGTTTTGGTTGTCATCATAAATTTCTACTTTTTGATTTTTAGAGGCTACCCATAAGTACCCATTACTATCAATGAATAAACCTCGTACTTCTATACCATCTGTATTGGATATATATTGAGAACTTCCGTTCGAAAAGGATATTTTATCAAATCCTGATCCACACCGGGCCCAGAGGTTGTGATGAGAATTTATCATATAGTTCATTCCTACAGCTTGGTAGTAAATTTTATTTCCTTTGTCGTATGAGTAAGCTTGTTCGAAACGTTGAGTTTGGGAATTGTAAAAAGAGAGTTCGCCAAGGGGAGGTAATATCCAGATAGTTCCATGGTCGTCTTCGTGAATAAAACTGTTGTTTATATGTTGAGTAGTGGTAGGATAATCAATAAAATGAATAACGCCGTCATTCATATTACATTGCATTACTTTTTCTCGACCATTGAACATCCATAAAGTTCCATTGCGTGCTTGAAATACTTGTTCAGGTCTTACAGGTTCTGCTTTTTCATCAATAGTTATATACTGGAAGGATTTTGTCAGATAATCAAAAATAAGAATACCGCGTTCGGTTGTGAGTACTAATTTCTTGTCTTGCAAAAGAGATAATTCATAAAAAGATTGGATGGGATGTGGAATTTCGATGTCTTGTATTTGATGATCGGAGTTATAAACAGCTAGTTTTCCAGTGTCTTCCGCCAGAAAAAAAAGTTTGTCTGTTCTGACAGCATGTTTGAATTTTCTTTTACCAGACAATTTATTCTTTCCATAAATCCAGTGTCCTCTATTGGTTAATACCCATTCGTTGTTATACTGATCAAGGGCGATTGAATATATTTGATTTCCATGCTCTGGAACAGAAAATGGAGGAATATATATTAGGCCTTCTTTCTCTTTGTATCTTTTTTCGTCAATGCGCCAAAGACTACCATCATTTCCTATCACCCAGAGTATACCATTTTCTAGAGGGATCATTTTGTTTATTGATTCGCATTGCTTTATATCTGGGTGATATGAAAAAACATCGATATAACTTTCGGCTGCGATATCAAATAAATATATTTTATAGTCATAAGTTTCACACCAAATAGTATTATTATGTCCCATTTTAGCATCCTGTAATCGATTATGTTGTAGTCTAACTTTATCTGTGGGGTAAGATTTATAGTTTTTGAAAGTATACCCATCGAATTTCTCCAATCCGTTCCAAGTGCCCAGCCAGATATACCCTTCTTTATCTTGTAGAATGCTTTGAATCTTACTTTGCGATAAACCGTCTTCAATAGAATAGTGTTTAACACTGATTAAACCTTGAGCGGACACTAGCTTCGTATTCCATATACAAAAAAACAATATTACCAATAGGTGTATTTTTACTCTCATATCGATTAAATCAAAGGTGAATATGATACAAAGTTATACATTTAAAAATCTAATTGAATATAAATTAACCAAGAAATTGGTTGATGGTCAATTTGTGTAATCAATCGCACAAATAGTATAAGAACGTCTTGAGGTAGCCGCCTACATTTGCACTAAATTCTAAAAATAAAGCTATGCGATTGGATAAAATTAAAATGTCAGTGTCCTTATTAGTATTTACTGTATCCTTATCTTCCTGTTACTATAAAAAGGTGGATCCATGGGATAAAATGATCGAGGTTTATGAGCAGATAGTACCTCCTACGTTTCCTGATAAAAATTATGTGATTACAGATTATTATGATGGAAAGGATTCGTTATATACGAAAGCGATAAATCAGGCTATTACTGAGTGCTCAGTTCAAGGAGGGGGAAAAGTCATTATTCCTAAAGGAATATATCCGACAGCTCCCATCCGATTAAAATCAAACGTGAATTTACATTTGGCTGACAGTGCGGTGCTTAAGTTTACTACGGATTATAATCTGTTTGATACGGTACGGACACGTCTTGAGGGAATTGACTGTTATAATATTTCTCCACTAATATACGCCTATGAGGAAATAAATATTGCAATTACCGGTAATGGTATAATGGATGGGCAAGCTGATAGATCAAATTGGTTCTGTGATGAGAGAATTCGAGGTGTGGTGCAGAAAGATGGTAAGCATACAAACGAAAAGACATTGCTTTATGAAATGAAAGAGGATTCTGTTCCTTTTGACAAACGTGTGTTTAGTGGAAAGAGTAGCATACGACCTCAATTTATCAATCTCTATAAGTGCAAAAATATTCTTCTGGAAGGATTTACGATTAATCGTGCTCCATTTTGGCTGATCCATCCTTTGTTGTCAGAAAATGTAACAATAAGGAAGGTGAAGATGCAAAGTCATGGTTATAACAATGATGGCTGTGATCCGGAGTCGTGCAATAATGTGTTGATTGAAGATTGTGATTTTGATACAGGTGATGATTGTATTGCTATTAAATCAGGGCGCGATGAAGATGGGCGCTTTTGGAATATCCCAAGTGAGAATATAATAGTGCGTAATTGCCGTATGAAGGATGGGCATGCGGGAGTAGCTATAGGTAGTGAGGTGACTGGAGGATGCCGTAATGTGTGGGTAGAGAATTGCCGGATGGACAGTCCGGAGTTGGATCGTATTATTCGTATCAAATCGAATGCGATACGAGGTGGTGAAGTAGAGAACTTATTTGTCAGAAATATTTTTGTTGGTGAATGTAAAGAGTCTATTTTAGGGATCGAAATGAAATATTGGCGAGTAGAGAAAGGCCCCTATCTCCCTTATTTCCATAATATTTATTTGGAAAATATTATAAGTAAGAAAAGTCAGTACGTGTTGCATTTGGATGGTTTTGAAGACAAAACGCAGATACAGGACATTTTTATAAAAGATTGTGTGTTTGATGGTGTTGGGGAATCAACGATTAATAGAATAATTGGAGCCGATAACATTCGTTTTGAGAATGTGAAAGTGAATGGAAAAATGTACAAATGAAAATAAACTAAAAATAGGAAATATGAGTAAAGAAAAAGTTTTTTTGATTGTTTTTGCACTTTTAATATTGGGTGTAGAGAATATTTTTGCGGGAGAAACAATAATCTCAAATGCTAAGCGTATTGCTTCCGGTAAAATTGAATTGGAACTGAAAACAGGGAAGTTAACGCTTATTCCTTTGAATCAAAATTCCATTCGTGTACAGTTTAGTCAACCAGATTCTGAGCCGGTGGAGGAACTGATTTATACTGAAAGCGTTAAGGCTCCTAAGCCTCAGATAAAGGAAAATGATCAACAGGTATCATTCACCCTTGACGGAATTTCGGTTATGTTTGATAAGCAAACTGAGGCATTAACTTTTAAGGATCGAAATGGACGAGTTATTTTACAGGAGAAAGCTGGGGGGAGGTCAATGGTTAACTCAACTGTACAAGGGGAACCAACTTTTGTTGCTGAACAGAAATTCATATCTCCTGTGGATGAATATATTTACGGTACGGGACAGTTTCAGGATGGATATCTTAACATTCGTGGATTGACCCGGCGCATGACACAGGTTAATACCCAGATTTCGATTCCGTTTATCTTGTCAAGTAAAGGATATGGTTTGCTATGGAATAATTATGGATTGACGGATTTTAATCCGGCAGAAGATTATGTAAAACTGATTCCTGGGACAGAAAATGGGGAAGAAATCACGGTGGATGCTACAAGTACTAGTGGAAATAAAAAAGGAAGTGAGACGTATAAACCTGTTTACAGCTTCATTAACAGTGCCGGAAACGGGAAATTATTCTTTATTATTAGATGTTGGGCAACGTATGGCACGCAAATATTTTCTGTCTATAGACGGCCGAAATCTTATAGACGTTAACAATACTTGGCTGCCTCCCACTACATCGTTGATTGTGAAGTTAGAGAAAGGAAAACATGAAATTGAAGTACAAGGTGAACGAAACGATAAACCTTTATTATATTGGCGTAAAGTGACGGATGAAACAATATTTCGCTCTCCAGTAGCTCAAACATTAGATTATACAGTATTTGCAGGAGTTGGGGATGAAGTTATAGCCAGTTATCGAGAATTGACAGGAGCTGCACCCTTAATGCCATTGTGGGCAATAGGGTATATCCACTGTCGGGAAAGATATAATACCCAAGAAGATCTTTTGGAAAATGCCAGAGAGTTTCGTAAACGGAAATTACCAATTGATATGATTGTACAAGATTGGCAATATTGGGGAAAGTATGGTTGGAATGCTATGCAGTTTGATGAGGACCGATATCCTGATCCAGCTGCAATGGTGAAAGAACTTCATGACATGAATATGCGATTAATGCTTTCTGTATGGTCAAAAGTGAGTAGAAAGTCTACACTTGGTAAGCAAATAGAGGAAAAGGGATATTATATTTCTGGTACCGAGTGGCTTGATTTCTTTAATCCCAATGCAGCTGCATTTTATTGGAAGAATTTTAATGAAAAATTATTAAAACCTTATCGTATTGACGCATGGTGGCAAGATGCTACGGAGCCGGAAAACGATGATTTAAAGAATCGTCGAGTCAATAAAGGCCAGATTCCAGGGGAAGTTTACCGAAATGTTTATCCTTTATATGTTAGTAAAACTATCTATGAAGGCTTACGTCGGGATGATTCGAAAAGAAGAGCCATGATTTTTACTCGAAGTGGATTTTCAGGAATGCAGCGCTATGCTGCAGCTACTTGGTCGGGTGATGTTGGATACGATTGGGAAACTTTGCGCCGTCAGATTACTGGAGGATTGGGGCAAATGGCAAGTGGATTACCTTGGTGGACCTATGATGCCGGTGGCTTTTTCCGACCTCGTAACCAGTATACCAGTCCTGAATATCATGAGATGTTTATTCGTTGGGTCCAAGCGGGAACTTTCTTCCCATTGATGCGAGTACATGGCTATAAAAGCAACACGGAACCTTGGCGTTATGGGGACAAGGTAGAAGGTATTGTTGCTCAATACTTGGATTTGAGATACCGTATGCTTCCGTATATTTATTCTCAAAATGCAGAAATTTTTTTCTCGGGTTCTACTTTGATGCGTCCGCTAGTGATGGATTTTTCAAATGATAGGAAAGCTTTGGAACAAAATCATCAGTTTATGTTTGGGCCTTCATTGTTAGTTGCTCCGGTTACTAAAGCAAATGTAAGTAAATGGAATACATATCTTCCTGATTATGCTGCTGGTTGGATTGATTTTTGGCGTGGAGGGAAATACCAAGGAGGACAAAGTGTTGATATAGATGTTGATATGGAAAAAATACCTTTGTTTGTTAAGGCTGGCTCGATTATTCCATTTGGTCCGGTAAAGCAATATACCTTCCAGGAGGAGGGAGAAAATGAATCATTAGAAATTCGTATTTATCCCGGAGCGGATGCCTCATTTATGATTTATGAAGATGAAGGCAATAACTATAATTATGAGAAGGGACAATTCAGTACAATTGAATTAAACTGGAATGATGCGAAAAAAGAATTGGAGATAGGCAAAAGAAAAGGAGTATTTCCTGGCATGAAGGGAAAAAGAACCTTTAACATTGTTCTGGTTTCTCCACAATCAGGAGTTGGAATCTCTACCTCTTCTTCTGGAGTGACTGTCTCGTACAATGGCAAGGCTACAAAGCTCAAGATAAAATAAGGTGGCTCTGAATCGTTTTGCTATAAATTTTTAATTACTTAATATAGATCGATGATATGAATATAAAATGTTATTACTCGGTATTACTTCTAATACAACTCTTTTTAATTAATTCCATTAATGCTTTGGCTAGTGATAGTATTAATGTCAATAATAACTCTTTTTTTTCATTTGATGAACAAATCGTAAATGGTACTACAGGAACACCGCTTGGAGGGTTTGGGTGCGGGGCTATTAAGTTTGATGCGAATACCGGAACATTCTCAGCGATGACTGTTCCACCAGCTGATGCCTACGATTTCAAGAATGTAGCAGACGCACAATTCCAACTTTTTACAAACCGGAATGGACAAATAGAGACGAGGAATATTTTAAAAGCAATTCTTACCCATGGAAGACCAAATGATGATGCTATTTGGCCTTTGCATAAAGTTGATTTCGGCTCTGTTAATGGAGTGAGAATCGAATTAACAGGAATCTCACCTTTAGATAATAAGGATTATACGAATATGCATCTTCCTTATGCTTTATATGAGATTAGCCTTACCAATATGGAAAGTTCGGAAGTTATTTCTGCTTTTGCTCTCAAATGGAATAGTGAAAGTGCTCCATTTTTCTCTTTACCGGCAAAAGGAATCTATAGTGATGAATGGAGTATCTTGGTGAAAACTAGTCATTCCAAGGCAGGTGTATCAGTAGGCGATGACAAGGAAAACCGTTTTTTGAGGAGCGGTGTTTGTTCTTCCTCGCAAGAACAGGCACATACAGGCAAGGTTGCTGTAAAAATGAACCTGTTGCCACATGAAACTCAGAAAATATATTTTGTGGTGGCTTGGTATGATCGTACTGACCCTGAAATTGGTTATTATAAGAATTTGTACAAAACTCCGAGGGCGATTGCTGAACATGGTTTAAAGGTATTTTCTAAATTGAAATATAATGCAGAAAAGCTGGTAACAGGAATGCGGGCTTCTAATTTACCCGGTTGGCTAAAAAATCAGACGTTGAATACTTTGGTTAATGTTGTGACTAATTCAATGTATAAAAAAGATGGGAGGGTAGCTTTTGCTGAAGGACAATGGACTTGCTTTGGTACGATGGATCAAATGTGGTTGGCAAGGCAGATTATGTATATGTTGATTCCCTATTATGCATGGCAGGAATTAGCTTATTGGGCTAGAACGCAGATGAAAAATGGACAGATACATCATGATTTTAATGTAATGAGCGTAGGTAAAGAGCGGGAAAAAAGATCAGTCCTTGTTTCTTGGGATGATACAGAGCATATAGATTATAGAAATATTCAGAAATGGGTTGATTTGAATTGTGGTTTTATTATATCTGTTTTTGAGATTTACCGGGCGACAGCTGACCGTAAGCAATTTGATTTATTATGGCCGTATGTTAAAAAGGCTGCGCAACGAATCCTTGATCAGGTAGAACAATATGGCAGTACTAAGTATCCATTTACATTCGATGGATCAGAGAACTCTTATGATGCCGGAGGAAATCCAGATCCGTATAATTCTAATCTTTCAGCTGTTGCTTATAAGATGATGATACAACTGGCAGGTGAAAAAGGGGAGGCTGATTTAGTAAAATTATATGAGAATGCGTATAAGATGGTAGTGAATTCTTTTCATAATCGTTATATCAGAGATGGACAATTTGTGGCAGGTAAGCATTGCGAATCAATATTTGCCGGGCAGTGGTTGGCTTTTCATCTGAAATTAGGAGAAATATGGAAAGCGGAAGATACAGATTTTATATTAAGTAAATTGGAGAATTATTATTATCCTTATTATCGTGGACTTGGATATCCGGAAGGTACTTATGACGAATGGAGTCCTTATATTTTAGCCCATTATGGGGGATTATTACTTAATACTGGTCGATTAGATCAATGGCATGCCATGCAGAAAGATTCCTATTTGCGACAGTATTTGGATCGTGACAGAGTTTTTGATCATCCATTGAATATTTTGCCTCTTGTGAATGAACCGAAATGGGTATCGACAAATATAAAGAGTAAAAAGCAATATATAAGTATTCCTGCTATGTGGAGAAATTATTATGATATTGTAGGGTTTCATCGCGATTTTCGTAGTAAAGAATTGTGGATAAAACCAATTATTCCTAAAACGATGAATCATGAAATGAAAAATGCAATGTTCATTTCTCCGGAAGGTTACGGTTATATAGATTGTAAGGAAAGCGGTGAATATATGCAAGATAAGGAAATCGTGATTCGGACGGAGAGTCCAATGCCTGTAAGTACTTTATATTTATCAGATAATTTTGAAGAAAATATTTCTGTAACGATTAATGGCAAAAAATATCCTTTTACACGAATAGGCTCGGGCTATGCGAAAGAGATAGCGGTTAGATGGAATGGAAAGATTACAGAAAAAGGGATACGTATAGTGGTAAAAGGTACACCTGAAAAGAAGGTAATTCCTATACCAGTGAAACCTGTAACTGGTGTGATTTCTAACTCTTCAATAAATCAAATGTCTCCATATGAGACTATGGAGGCTGAAAATGCAGATAAGTTGGCAGGAACTAGTATTGTGCAGTCCAATAAGGGAAATAGATATGTGACCTCCTGTAATAATTTCGATTATATTCAATTCTCTAATATTGATTTTGGGAAAAAAGGGGCTACTCAATTAAAAATTAGAGTTTCTGGTTTATCTGAAAATTCTGAGATAGAAGTTGTACTTGATGATACATCAGGTACAGTAGTTGGTAATTGTAAGGTTCCTGCTACAGGTGGAGAGGAAGTATGGGTGGAGCTAGAATGCCCGGTGGGAAAAATTACGGATATTCATAATGTCGTTTTACGCTTTTATGGAAATAGCTCTGATAATTTAATGAATATTGATTGGATTCGTTTTAAATAACAGAATATATGTATGATGAGATTTTTTGAGAGAGATTGAAGGAAATAAAAAGTATAGATTGAGAAGATACGGAAATATTTAAATATGTCTAATCTATGCTTGTTAAGATAGCGAATAATTAATTTATTCTTAGATGGAAAATCCCAGGAAGTTTTAAATCCCGGGATTTCTATATTCATTCTTGCTCAAAAGTCTCTTCTTCTTTATCATCATTTTCCTTTTCTTCCGGATCATTCTTACCGCGTAAATATACGGATGGAGATACTCCGAACTGTTTCTTGAAGCATTTACTGAAATAGAATGGGTCTTCGATACCTATCTTGTAAGATACCTCTGCCACTGTATAACGATTTTCAAGTAAAAGTTCGGCAGCTTTCTTCATGCGGATGATACGCATGTATTCATTGGGGGAATAACCGGTTATTCCACGTACCTTGCGATAAAAGGTTGAACGCCCCAGTCCCATTACTGAAGCAAGGTCATCTACGGCGAATTCACTGTTACTAATCTGTTCTTCCAGAATAGCCTGAAGCTTATCAGCAAATTGTTTGTCTTTCTCTGACGTACAGATAGCAGGAGTTATCATTCCCGGATCATCCGAGAATTTCTTCCGTAACTTTTCACGTTGCTTTATCAGTTGGAATGCTCTTGCCAGTAATAGCTTGGGACTGAATGGTTTGGTGATATATGCATCCGCTCCGCTTTCCACGCCTTTCAGGTGATTTTCCGCTGAGCTCATAGCTGTTAATAATATAATAGGTATATGACTGGTATCGAAATCATTTTTAAGTTTGCGGGTGACTTCGAATCCCGTAAGCCCCGGCATCAATACGTCGCAGATGATGAGATCAGCATCGTAAGTACGTGCGCGTTCCAAGCCTGAAAGTCCGTCCGCTTCAGTTACCACCTCAAAATAAGGTTTGAACTCTTCTTTCAGGAACTCACGTACATCGTTGTCATCCTCGATGATCAACAGTTTGTACTGATTTGAAGGAGTTTTTTCCTCTGCAATATCTACGTCCGGAATGTTTTCCTCTTCATAGCTTTCCTGCCGATATGCCTTTTCTTCCAGAAAGGCATCGTGAGGAATCAGGAAGTCTTTCTCTTCATATACACTGGTGTCGGTGGGGAGTGAAACCGTGAAAACAGATCCTCCCCCCTGATTCTCATCGTAAGTAATGCTGCCTTTATGAACATTTACAAGTTCGTGTGTCAGGTGCAATCCTATTCCGGTGCTGTTACTTGAGAAGTTGCTTTGCATGAAACGTTTGAACAGTTCTCCCCGTTTCTCTTTGGCAATGCCTATTCCTGTGTCTGCTACGGAAATTTCCAGACATTTCTTATGCTCGTCCACTATGGCTGAAAGTGTGACTTTACCATTGCTTGGAGTATATTTGAAAGCATTGGACAATAAATTATAAACCACCTTGTCCAGATTTCCTTTGTCGATAAACATTTTATAGGAAGCTACCGAAGGTTGGAAACGGAAATCCATGTTTTTAGAGGCCGCTGTGTCCTTAAAACTTAAAAATATCTCATGAAGGAAGCCCATGACATCTGTTTCTTCCAAAGAAAGGGCCAGTTTGTTGTTTTGCATTTTTCTGAATTCCAATAACTGATTAATCAGGCGCAACATACGTTGTGTACTTTTATTCATGACTTTCAGTGAATTGGTCATTTCCTTGGGAACTTTGTCTATACTTTGTATTTTTTCTAACGCTCCTTGTATTAAGGTCAGGGGAGTACGGAATTCATGTGAGATATTCGTAAAGAATACAAGCTTATATTCCGTCAGTTGCTTTTCTACCTGCACTTTATTACGCAAAAGATTGAAATCACGCACTAACTTGTAGGTGATGTAAAGCGCAACAATAAACAATAGGGTATAAATGAGGAATGCCCAGGATGTTTGCCAAAAGGGAGGAGCTATTGTAATTTTCAGAACGGCCTCCTGATCGCCTGAGATGCCGGTAGCATTGCAGACTTTTACATGCAGACTGTACTTACCCGGTGGTAGGTTTTTGTAAGATGCAAAGCTGAGCGGAGAGGGTTTACTCCATTCTTTATCATAATTCTCTAAACGATAAGTATAGGTATAACTGTTTATTTTCGAATAATCGAATGTCGTGAAATCTATTACGAATGATCTTTGAAAATACTTCAATTCTATTTCATCTGTGTACATCATGGCTCTGTTTAACGGTGAATCAGTATCTCCCGGGCGCATGGATATTCCGTTGACTTGCAGATTAGTGAAAGTAACCACCGGATTGAGAGCAAAATTAATTCCTGTTTGTCCGGGGTTGATTACCAGTAATCCGTAGTTGGTACCAAATAGTAAACTGCCATCTTTACTGACGCATGAACTATTGTCACTATATACATCTCCCAGTGTATAAGCCGAGGAGAAGAAGTTTTCGAAAGCCTGCGTTTCAGGAGTGAAGCGTGAAATACCATATTCGGTTGCGATCCACAGTTTTCCTTGCCTGTCTTCTGCAATAGCCTGAACCATGTTGTTTACCAATCCATTGTTGGTGTCATAATGTTTGAATTCCAAATTCTTATAGCCATTATCCGGGGTACACATGCTTAAGCCGCCGCCTGATGTGCCGATCCATATCCGGCCTTTAGTGTCCTGGTAGATACATTTTATCTCATTGCTGAGTAGTTTCCCATTATTGTAATTGTAGGTCAGGTAATTCGTGGAATTGGCTATCAGAGAGTCCGGATGAAACACAGATACTCCGTCACTGTTTCCTATCCACATCCATCCGTTTTTATCTTCCATGATGGCGCGTGTTCGTCGCTGTCCGAAACTTTTGTTCAGAAAATGCCGGAAGGTATATCCGTTTTCACCTTTGACGGCTAAATCCAGTCCACCTCCGAAAGTTCCTATCCACATTCTCCCTTTCTGGTCGCAGTATAAGATGAAGATATTATTATTGCTGATGGATGAAGCATTCCCGGATTGGTTGGTATACCATTTATCACCAATGCGAAGACCCTCGCCACGACTTCCCATCCATACGGTTCCTTCATTATCTTCGGCTATCGCATAAATATTGGAGTTGAAATGAAGTTTCTTTGTCTGTGTCTTCATTTGCGGATCATAGACAATGACTCCTCCGCCCCGGGTACCAATGCAAATATCATCATTTTTTAACCGGGTAATCATACGTACGGTATTTGAACGGTCTGACAAAGAGACAGCCTCCGGAAAAATACGCTTTATTCCTTCATTTAAAATCGTCAGGCGCGCTATTCCGGCATATTCGGAACTAACCCAGATAGCACCTGAACTATCTTCCATGAGATATTGCAGATAATTGGAACTGATATGGCTGAAGCCGTCAATCTGAAAGTCGAAATGTTGGAGTTCTTCTGTAAGGGTATCGTAGGCAAACAGTCCGTTGCCATAGGTGGATATCCAGATGATACCTCGGGAATCGTGTACTACGTGATAGCGTTCCATATCCACGTAGTTTAATTTGTCGGGAGTGGAGAGTTGAAGAGTCTTGAGGGCGCGGGTCTTCGAGTTGACATACCACACCTTACCGGTATTGTTATAGATCCAGAAGTTACCGAGATTGTCCGTCAGGACATTTCCGTTTTTAATGTCCAATTCTGCCTGACGGTGGATTCGGTTTGTTTTTGTATTGAACAGGTATCCTCCGTTCGAAGTGAATATAACCCAGTCATCTTGCAGACAAAGCGTGCCGTATATGGTCAGGGCACTTTTCTCTTTTTGTAAATGGGCAACTGTTACGCTTGGCTTGTTTTCTTCTTTTTTAGAGATGATACCGTTTGTTGACAGGAAAAAGATATCTTTTCCGAAAGATTGTGCGGCAAAAGTATTGCGCTTTTCAACCAGGATAGTCTTATCACCGGTTACCTGCACTACGCCACAATCGGTACCTATCCAGATATTTCCCTGCTCATCCGGGTATACATAAGCGACACTGTCTGAGGGAAGATTGCCTAAAGATTTTCTAAAACTGACGGAAGAAAATGCTTCGTTTTGATAAGTCACCCGCCGGCAGCCGTTTCGGCTGGTCCATAGCCATACGTCACCCTTGGCGGCTTCTGCCTTGCGGTCGTAGTTTTGTCTGTATTCGCCACAGCCGGTGAAATCTACGAAACAATCTTTTCTTAGATCGTAGCAATTGAAGAATTCTCCGGAAGTTTCTATCCACAGGAAACCATTCTTATCCTCGCTGATGGTTCTGGCGTGATTGGTCGACAAGGAGATCCGGTTGTTACCGGATTCGCTTTCCGGGAGGAAAGTGACAAATGAATTGCCATCGTAGCGGCTGAGACCATTCAGGGTTCCCATCCAGATAAATCCTTTGCTATCCTGGAATATGTAACAGATGGAATTGTTGGCCAGTCCGTCTGTGGTTGTCATGTGCGTAGAGCGCACTTCGATGGATGCAGAAATACTAAGGAGGCTAACTAACAAAGATACACACGTAAGCAGGATATGCTTTTTCATACTTCATAGATTTTAGTGCGAAACAAAAATACGGAAAAAGTGCATTGTAACAGACTATCAATGCACTTTTGTTTTTTAATCCATGTGGAACACTTCAGGCAGGGGTATGGTTACCGGAGAATTGTCGGGATTCACCTTCATGATATCTGCCATATAGTCCCACCATTTTTGTACAATAGGGTTGGCACCCATATCTTGCGAGGATTCTTCGCCTTTCGTTTTCTGGCAGGCAAAGAGGATGTTGGTTTCTTTGTCCCAGTAGATGGAGTAATCATACACTCCACCGTTGGACAACATCTTTTTCAATTCCGGCCAGATGGCCGCATGTCTTCTTTCATATTCCTTTTCGTAGCCGGATTTCAGGAACATTTTGAATGCTTCTCTTTTCATGGTAATTTTGGTTTATAGTGAGCTAATTGGAATCGGTCACACTGAAAATCGGTTCTTGTGTTTTCTGTTCGGTGCGGTAGAACTGAATGGCGCTGTCATTCATCTTCGGATGTTGTTTATTTAGCAAATTGATCATTTCGGCACCTGCCCAGATCACAGGACCGTAGCCGTGCGCAGCATATACATTGACCGGACGATAATAATAGAAAGCCGGATCGAATGCCATGCCGGTGCCTACACAAGTTCCTTCCACCTGTCCTTCTGCATTGATCTGTGTGGAGACGGCTTGCCAACCCAATTGAGCAACCGGGCCGTAGGCCATTGCATCCAGCCATCCTTGGTTGATGGCATGGGCGATACAATATACATAGATGGCTGTTGCTGAAGTTTCCAGATAAGAGTCATTCCGGTCCAATAACTGATGCCAGAGTCCTTCTCCACTTTGGCAGGCAGCTAAACCACGAACATGTTCGCGAAACAGCTCCATGAGTTTTGCACGCTGAGGATAATTTTCCGGCATTACGTCCAGTACTTCGGTCATGGTGAGCAAAGCCCAGCCATTGGCACGTCCCCAATGGAAAGCCGGGTGATCTTGCATACCTTCTACCCAACCGTGGCGGAATAGTTTCTTTTCCGGTACCCACATCCGTTCTACAAACTGGAATATCTGCCTGGTAGCTTCTGCAAGGTAATTGGGCTTATTATCTTTGGCCAATTTAGAATACCAGGCAATAGGCGGAACCCCCATAAACATATCGTCCAGCCACAATGTATTGTATTGGGGACGGATACGGGCGAAAGTTCCGTCGGCAAGGCGGTATTCCTTGTTCAAGATAAAGTCGAGGTAATTGTCTATCAAAGGATAGAGATTGAGAGATTGATCTTGTAATTGGGCTTTGATCATGGCTGCACATACGGCTCCGGCATCATCGAGGGCATGGGGAGTCAGAATTTGCTTCATTTGCGGATCAACCTGACTACTTTTCTCTTGTAATTCCCGGAAATGCGGCGCTACTTCTGCAAGGAAATTAAATCGGTCAGTGACGTATTTCATGTAGTTGGCGTCTCCCGTAGCTTTGGCAGCAGCCATCATGGCAGAGTACGTAACTCCCCATTCATAACTGGCAAGGCGGAAAGCGCCTCGTTCCAGCTGTGCATCAGCCGGTAGGTTCTTGTAATCTGTGATTACCTTTCCGGTCTTTTTACTAACAACGCGGGTAGGAGTGTTCTTTTCCAGATAGCGGAGTATGCGGTCGATGTCTGTCTTTATTTCTGTAGTCGTAAGTTCTTTATAAGGGACTTTGTAAGCCGGTTGTAATAGATGCAACGGAGTGTTGGAGTCATTTATTACTTCTTTCTTTTTCTGGGCGTAGATACTGATACCGGTTAACAACAAGGCACCTGTTAGGCAAAGAGTCTTAATATTCATAACTTATAGTTCTTTATCTTTTGGGTTATTACTTAAAATTATATCCTCTGAACCACCCTTTCAGGTCCGGACCGAAATAGAAACCGGGTTGGGTAGGCTGGTTGTAAGCTACGTTCTGTGTGGCAATGCTGATACGATACACCGGATCTTCCAGGAAAGTATGGAAGCGGTAATCAGTGACTATTGGAGAGACATAAAGACGGAGAGCGGTGTTGTCTTCCGTGCGGAGGAGAACTTCCTCACGCCAGTCACCGATAATGTCGCCTTGCAGACAGGGAGTTGCTTTGGTGCCGCTGTTTGATGCGGCTCCGGTGAAAGTAGCCAGTGGTTTGCAAACGCCGGCTTTCCAGTCGTATTTGGAAACTACATTCTTATCCAGCAATTCACGAAGCAGATCTCCATCCCACCATACAGCCATGTTGGTGGAAAAGCTTTCTATATCCGGATTGATTACTTCTCCTTTTATATTGCGTAGTCCTTTCGATTCCCACGACCACATTTCCACACCCGGATTCGTCGGGTCGATATCAGCTGCCATACAACGTCCTACATCTGTACCACTTTTTACCTGGAACAAAACCTTGCCCGTTGCCGCATCACGGAAACTTGAGCCGTCTCTTTTATTTTCGTGGCAATCCCATACCTGGAGTCCTTTCATTGTAGGGGAGAATTTCGTCAGATGTATGGCATCCCCGTGTCCCATTCCGGTGGAATAAAGCCCTTTACCATTATTATCAATAGCGCAGGAACCGTAGATGATTTCATCACATCCGTCTCCATCTACATCGCCTACACGAAGATTGTGATTGCCTTGACCTGCATAAGCTTCATTTCCGGGAGTGTTACTATCGAATACCCAACGTTGCTTTAGTTCTTTTCCATTCCAATCGAAAGCGGCAAGTACTGCACGTGTATAATATCCGCGACACATGACTGCACTGGGATGAACACCATCCAGATAAGCCACGGCTGCCAGGAAACGGTCGCTACGATTGGCACGGTTATCTCCCCAATCTTCCAGTTGTCCGCGTTCGGGAATATAGTCGATTGTCTTCATGGCTGCTCCTGTAAGTCCATTGAAGACGGTGAGGTATTCATTGCCTGTCAGAATACGTCCCTGATTGCGCAAAGGATCTCCCTGGCGTGGTTTACCGCGGGGATCTTCTTTAGCGAAGTCGCCGCCGGTGGGTTGTGTAGGGTCCCCTGGTTCACGATAATCGGCGGAGGCATCTCCGATGATATTTCCCTGGCCATCAATAGTGCCGTCGGAAGTTTTCATGATGATTTCGGCACGTCCGTCCCCATCGAAGTCATAAACCATGAACTGGGTGTAGTGTGCACCTGCACGGATATTGCGTCCCATATCAATGCGCCAGAGTCTTTCACCGGTTAGACGGTAGCAATCAAAGAATACATTGCCTGTATACCCGTCGTGGGCATTGTCATGAGCATTTGAAGGGTCCCATTTCAAGATGATTTCATATTCCCCGTCGCCGTTCACATCTCCGATGGAAGCGTCGTTGGGAATATAGGTATATTTCTGTCCCGCAGGAGTCACGCTGTTTGCCGGAGGGTCAAGCGGTATGTTGATATAACCCGTCGGTGCCTTGGCGGGTAGGGTATAGCTGCCTTCGATATGTCCGGTTTCTGCACCGTTCACTACGGGTTTCACGGTATAAGTAGCTGCTTTCTTACTTTTATATGTATCCCGATAAAAAGTTCCTGTTGTGGCAGGTACTTCAGCTACTTTCTTTCCGTCACGATAGAGGTTGAAAGAGGTGTTTACCGGATCGGAAGAGAGATATCGCCAGGAAACAGCTACTTCTGACTGGTTTTCGCGGATAGCTACCACACCTCTTCCCAGCTTTTCCTTTTGCAGCTTCGAATAGTCATAAGCCGGAGCATTAGCCGCTATTTTGTATTTTGGTGCAGTCAGGGCACCGGATACTCCGATGGAGATCACTGTAATTGCTGCAATACTTATCAAGAATTTTAAAGAAGGTTTTTTCATAATACTTGTAGTTCTCATTAGTTGCAAAATTACGACTTCATACGGGATCTTTCCATGGACTAATATGCAATATTTATGGAATATCGTACAATTATCGGCTCATCTTAGAATTTATTGCCATAGATTTTCCTTAAACTCAATCTCAACGATACGTAGCTCGTGGTTAGCTTTATTCCCATTCTTGGCTTTGAATAGATCCAGTTCATTGGCAACAGGAGCAGCTACTTCTACAATTTGTCCGAAAGCATCTCCTTCTTTACTGGCTCCCTTCAGACGGACGGTAATCTCGTCGGTTAATACGGGCTTCACTTTCAGATGGACATATCCCAGACTTTTTGCAGTTTCTCCACTCCAGATCAGTTCGTCACCTGCATAAATTTCCAGCGGGTAGCTGCGCATACGCCATCCGGTTAGTTTCAGACACACTTCATCTACCCGTGCAGCACGTTCCAGATGATAAGTAATCCAGGCAGTGTTTACTTTACCGTCATTTTTCCATTCGCTCAGTTCATTATCATCAAAGCTATGGACAGCATCTTCATTATTGGCACCTGCCACGGCGGATAAAACGGCAATATCTACCTTGGTATCTTTGTAAGAAGGTGTGAGTGGAGTTTCTCCGCGGGTTAACCAGCCTTCCAGTTTATTTCCGGGGATATATTTGCTTAGCCCGTCTTTCATTTCTACCGGTAAGGATGAAAGACTGATTTCTGCTGGTTTCAAGCCATCTGCTTTCGCTGTTATGCGGACTTTTCCTGCGGTAGTCAGAGAGCGGAGCAGGGCACGGTTGATGCCACATTCTACGGGCAAATCTTTTGAAAGAATATAGTTGTCTTTTCCTTGTGCGATACCGCCACACCATTCGGCAGGGCCTTCCACTTCAAAATGTATCAGATCATTGGCTAACGGGCAACGTCTTCCATGCTTATCCATAACTTCTACCTGAAGCAACACCATGTCTGCACCGTCCGCTTTCCATCCGTCAGGGCTCTGAACAAAAGCCAGTCTGATTTCTTCCGGTTTTCCTGCCGTTTGGAGTTCCGTACGGCAACATTCTTTGCCTGTTTCATCATAGCCTATGGCTTCCAGCTTTCCTGTTTCGAACTGTACATCTTTGAAAGTATACAGGAAATGATATTCCCGTTCACCTTCTCCCAGAGATTTTCCGTTCAGGAAAAGTTCTACTTTATCAGCACCGGAAACCACATATACCGGTTTTATTACATCTTCTTTGTAGTTCCAATGTCCGATGATGTGAATGCGCGGCTGCTCTATATCTACCCAACCGTCCCACATCACCTGATGGGTATAAAATGCATCCTTTGGAATACGCATGGCATCTGTCACTCCGCTGCGACGATAGTTTTCTTCACCCCGGAAGTGGGTATTTGTATCCGAGAAGATAATTTTCACTCCACCTGAACTGATACGTGTACCTGTCCCCGGACGTTCCTGCCAATAGTCGAACCAGCGGCGTATATTTTCAACAGCCAGTATATCCTGATTATGGTTGTAGTCGCTTGCATCCTTTCCACGGTACAGTGGTCCGGCACCTTCTTTATGGTAAGGATAGCTGTATTCATCCCAATACTTGCGCAGTCCTTCGTCACGGCTGTATTCCATAGCCCACATGGGGTGATGGGCACTTTTGTTGATGTAAAGCATTTCACCGCCATATTCAGCTTCCCGTATATCCAGCATCTCGCGCGATCCGATGGCTCGTCCGCCGTACGGATCATATTCGTCACGTATGGCTTTCATTTCCAACATATGCTCACGGCTGATGGATTCATTTCCCGATTCATAGAAAAGGATGCTCGGATTGTTACGATTGTATATGATAGCATCGCGCATCAGTTCTTTCCGTTGCTCCCATTGCCTGCCGACACAGTCCTTTTCAGCGTCACCTGCCGGCATAGCTTGAATCAGCCCTACACGGTCGCACGATTCAACGTCCTGTTTCCAGGGGGTGACGTGCATCCAGCGAACCAGATTGGCATTACATGCTGTCATTAATCCATTGCTGTAATCGCTTAACCAGGCCGGTATGCTCATACCTACTCCCGGCCACTCGTTACTGGTTCGTTGTGCGAAACCTTTCATTTGCAGTACACGGTCGTTCAGCCAGATTTTACCATCACCGAAGCGCGTCTTGCGAAATCCTGTGCGGGTGGATACTTCATCTACTTTCTTATTATCTACCCACAGACTGGTCTTTATTGTATAAAGATATCCGTAACCCCAACTCCAGAAGTGCAGGTTTTCCACTTCTGCCGCCGCTTTCAGTGTAGCGGTTTCTCCGGGTTTCACCAACACCGGTTCACAGGAAAAAGTCTTCACTGTATTTTTGTCCCGGTCTATCACTTCCACTTGGTAGGAGACAAGCTTATTCTTCCGATGTTCATTTTTTATTTGAGATTCCGCATGAATGGTTGCCTTGCGCGACTTTACATGGATATCGTCAGCATATACATATACGCCTGTTGTTTTCAGATTGCTATATAAGGGGAGGGTTTGATAGAGTTTATCCGTGACGTGCAACCATACATTTTTAGGTATCCCACCATAATTGGCATTGAAGTTCCGGTTGTTCCACTGATACTTGGTATCCGTATTCCGTTCTTTGTAATCCCAGTTATTGTCAATGCGGATGGCGATTACATTTTCCTGTCCATATTTTATATGAGGTGTCAGGTCGAAACCGATGGCCATAACTCCGTTCTCGTGGAAGCCGATGTATTTGCCATTGATATAGAAATCAGCACCCTGACGTACACCTTCAAATTCGATAAAAACTTTTTTCTGGTGATTGTTTGCGGGGAGGCGAAAATGTTTCCGATACCATACGATGGTATCTGTCAGTTGTTCGATGCTCAGTCGGAAAGCTTCGTTTTCATTGAAAGCATAAGGTAATGTCACTTCTTTCCAATCCGCATCCGCATAATTTATTTTTTCTGCTCCGGATTTATCTCCTACGGATAGTAACCAACCTGAATTGAAATTATATTTATCCCGTGATTCGGAAGCTGACGCATGTAAACTTGTCCATAGAAAGGTCAGCAAAAATATGGAAAATAGGTGTTTCATAGTTTTATCTCTTTTTGATTAGAATACAAAAGTACGGTAAAATATATTATTCCTCACTATGCATAATAAAACAAAACGAGTTCTGGGTATTTACTCCCAAAACTCGTTTGTCTGTTCTGTAGAATCAATTAATAACCGGGATTCTGCAGGGCGTCCTTTTCCTCTTTGCTCAGAGCACTGCCGGATGCATTGGTAATACCATCCAGGAATGATTGTGGAATGGGGCGATAATAGTGTTTAGATGAATTAAACTCACCGATACCTCTGGATACACCATCATTAAATTTGTGCCAGCGTGTGTCTAATGTTTTGGTACGTGCCAGGTCTTCCCAGCGGAGCAACTCACCGCAAAGTTCACGAGTACGTTCATTCAATAAGAAACACATCATCTTGTCTGCATTACTGCTACAACCTAATTCTGTATAGATGGGGGCATCTGCAGAAGAGTTATAAACATCTTCTACACTGCTTAGTATCATTGCATTCTTGGTGGAAGCCGTTGTTTCCTGTCCTTCCATATTATTGGATTCATAGTAAGTATTGGCATCAGAATAGATTGCACCGTCAGCGGAATAACCTCCACCTTTGCCGGAGCAATAAGAATTGTTCTTGTATGACTGACCGCCATCTACATTTTTGCTACGATCTTCGCCGGCCGCATAGCCTGCACGTTCACGAAGTTTGTTGATCCATTCGATTGCATTGCTATAATTAGACTCACCCTTACGGATATAGGCTTCTGCAATCATCAGAACGTCATCGGCCGAACGGGCGATAATGGCGTCGCGTGTACCGAACTGCGAAGCGATCGAGTTACGATATCCATCGCGGAATTTGGACAAAGCTACAGAACGTTTGTGAGGAATGATACCATAATAGTTACCTGTATAAGAGGATACATTCCAGCTATGAGCTTGGCTTTTGAAATAGCGAACATAAGTATGGGTATTACAAATAACACCGTTTTTCAGCACGTTCTGAGTCGGATCATTCACATACGATTCATAACGGGTATCTCCCGGATTATTCACGATATATTTGAGACCAAGCTCACCAGCAACAAAACGTTTATCGCCTTCTTTCGCTCCTGCGGGAGCATATCCGCTGGCAATGTCTTCTTTAGTCCAGGTGGGCGCACCGTTTGTATCGTTCGCTCCGTAACAGGTGATGAATGATTTCCAGAAGCGAGAGTCGTTTACGCGGTCAAACACCTGCATGGTATATTCGGTTGCACTGACATACGAGAATTCACGTCCTCCTGAGATATCACGTTTGGTTCCCGCCATATCTTGATATACGGAAGGATAGTAAAGATGCATTTGATTACCGTAGCGTCCCCATGTGGCTTCGTCATTGGAGAATTGAGCGGCTAAAATAACTTCACTTACTTTTTCATTCGCTCCATTGGGCTCATTATAATCCCACAGTTCTACATAGTTAGTGCACAGGGGATGTGCTGCAACTACTTCCTGTCCGTATTTGATGACAGCATCAAGGTCAGTTGATACATAACTGCTGTTCCAGCCGCTATACAATTCTGAAGCACGGAATAAATGGGCTTTTGCCAGGAAATGTGCGGCGGCATATTTCGTGATACGCCCTGTCGCTTCCCCTTTTTGAGGCAATAATCTATATGCCTCTTCCAGGTCTGCTATAATTTGAGCATAGATTTCTTCTTCACTGTTGCGTGTAAAGTAAGTCTCTGCACTGGTTGAAGGAGTCAGTTTCAAGGGGACTCCTCCGAACTGCTTTACCAATTCAAAATATGCATAGGCTCTTAAGAAATAACCTTCTCCCAAGCGGGTATTGTAAGTTGCACTACTCTGATTATAGTATTGCGGCATATTGCTGATAATGATATTTGCCGGTTCTACTAATCCATAATAATTATCCCACATCGGCTGGTTGGCTCCGTTCTCAGAAGAATTTAAGTCCTGGCTATAGTGATTCCATGCCGGCATGGTGTTGTTGGCATCTGTAAATTCGTCTACACCCATGTTATGGCATTCGATAGCCCAGATGTAGTTGAATTTGAATTTCAGTTTCTGATAAGCACCTGTCACCAATTCGTCCAGACCTTCCTGCGTCTTGAAACGGTCTGTGCTGTATTGGGTCTTTAAATCTTCATCCAAAAAAGATTCGCTGCATGAAGTCATTGAACCGCCTATCACACTGGCTAATGCGGCTGCAAATAATATTTTGTTTAATTTCATAATGTTCTTTCTTTTTTTATGGTTTGTTAGAATCCGATGTTAACACCAATTACAAAACTCTTGATTGTGGTAGGCGAACCGAATGTCTTCTTATTGTTGTCATAGTTCATTAAATCTGTATCCAGCCAGTCGCAAGCCTTGTAAATGGAGAATGGATTCATGGCCTGTACATATACCTTCAAATTGCTGAGTCCTGTGTTCTTCAGCTGTTTCGTTGTGAAGTTATAGCCTAATGAAATATTACGGACTTTGATGTAAGATCCATCCTGATAGCCCATAGAAGAACTGTAGGTATCGGCGGCTTCGCCATTTGATCCCGGAGAATAATATTCTGCGTTTTCGTTGGTGCCTGCTACCCAGTAATCAATTTTACGTTGCATGTAGCGTCCATCCAAGGTGAGTGAACCTTGGGGTACATCAAATCCCCAACGTGAAAGAATGAAGACAGAAAGCTCGAAGTTCTTGTAATTGAATGTGTTAGTCCAGCCTGCTGTCCAGCGAGGACGTACGTGGCCTACAATCTGACGGTCGTTGGTTGCATCAATCTTATCATCATTATTAAGGTCTTTTACTTTGATCTGACCGGGTTTGCGGCCATATACGGCTGCTTCTTCCGCTTCCGAAGTTTTCCAGATACCATCATACACATAATCATAATATACACCGATTTCTTCTCCGACGAACCAGTTATTGTTTACGTCTTCAGTTCTGCCGTTGGACAGTTCATCAATCTTGTTTCTATCCATTGACCAGGTTACAGTACTGTTCCAGGTAAAATCTTTAGTCTCAACGGGAACGGCATTTACCTGTAAGTCGATACCCCAACCGGAAGTCTTACCGACGTTGGCATAAGTAGAAGTATAACCTGTCAGTGAAGGTATGGACATGGCCAGCAACAAATCATTGGTTTTAGTCTTGTAAGCATCAATACTACCGCTCAGTCTGTTATTAAAGAAGCCGTAGTCAATACCCAGGTTGTACTGCGTTGTTCTTTCCCATCCCAGTTCGGAGTTGGCCATCTTGGCGGGATCTTTTGCAGAAGGATCTGAAGGAACATAACCCAGAGAGGAGTCTGTCTGTCCCCAGTTGTAATACAAACCGGTGATGGCACCTTTGGTAGCATAAGCATCAATTGCAGCATTTCCGGTTACACCGACACCGAAACGGAGTTTTAATTGACTGAGCCAGTTAATGTCTTTCATGAAGTCTTCCTGATCAATACGCCATGCCAAAGCTGCAGAGGGGAAACTGGCCCATTTGTGTCCCGGAGCCAACTGTGAGGCACCATCCCAACGCATGGAAGCTGTCAACAGATATTTATCTTTGAAACCATAGTTCACGCGGACCATATAAGATGCCATTTGAGTTTCAGTCAGTCCTGTACCAAAGGAACTCAGAGTGCCGGCAGTACCTAAATTGTACCATAACTCATCGGCAGAAGCAACGTTAGTGGCTCTCATATCGCCCATTTCGTAGTGATATGCTGAAGCTGACTGCATTAATGTCAGACCTAAATTATGGTGTTCGGCAAATCTCTTATTATAATAAATCAGGTTGTCCAATGTCCATGAACGCTTCTGTTCGTTTTTGTACTGTGCGCCGTTGTTACCATCACCATTGATACCTCCGGCGGCATTTGCAATTCCTAACGTATAGTATTGGAATTCAGGACCGAACTGGAGTCTGTACGAAAGACCTTCCAGCGGTTCCCATATTTTCCCGAAATCAACCTGGGCATACATACTGGCGTTGGCACGGAAAGTACGGCGTTGGTTGGTGTTGTAGTCCAATTCCCGAATCGGATTGATGATATTTACATCACCATTAGGATTACGAATGTAGTCACCGTTTGAATCATAAGGCACAGTCCAGGGGAGCATACTTCTTAAAGCATTGTAAAGGTCGCCCGAACCGGTTACTGATTTGGAGAAATTGTAACCGTAATCCTGATCCGAATAAGAAGCATTGATTGAAGTTCCCATTTTGAAGAAATCTATCGGATTAATGTCAAATGAGGTCTTCAGGGTATAGCGTTCGTAAGCCTGTCCCGGTTGTGTACCTTTCTGGTTTAAATAACCGAATGAGGCATATCCCTGGAATTTTTCTGAACCGCCTGATGCACTTAAAGTATGCTCGTGGGTGATACCGGTTTGCTTTCCGTTGGCTGCCCAGTCATAGGAACCGACTTTTGAAGCATCATAAGTTCCGTTTGACCATGCTTGCTCAATATTTGCCCATGAAGCGGCGACGCTGCCGAAAATAGCTTTATCAGCTGTATAATCGGGAGTTGCAGAAGCATAAGAACCCATGTTATACTTGGCAGTACGTGCATAGTCCAACCATTCTGCCGCACTCATCATCTCGGTTACATCATGCAATGTCTCAAAAGTGACTGTACCGGAATAGTTCAGCGTCACTTTTCCTTGTTTACCTTTCTTGGTAGTCACGAGGATTACGCCATTTGCACCGCGGGAACCATAAATGGCAGTTGCAGAAGCATCTTTCAGAATGTCGATAGCTTCAATATCCGAAGGATTGATGTTTTCGATGCCGCCGGTTTGGATAATCATACCGTCAACAACATACAAAGGACCTTGCTCCGCATCGATAGAACGTACACCGCGGATATTGATACCACCGACTTCACCCGGGCGTTGGCTGGATGTGATGTCCACACCGGCAGTTTTTCCCTGCATTCCTTCCAGCGCATTCTTGACAGGCATCGCTTTTAGTTCTTTTTCGCCTACGCGAGCCATAGCACCGGTTACGTCACTCTTCTTCTGAACGCCGTAACCTACTACTACAACTTCATCCAGCATGGCATTATCTTCCTGTAATGTCACTTGCAAATTCGTTTTCCCGGCAACGGAAATCTCCTGATCTTGATAGCCTATGAAAGAAATTGAGATAGTACCTTTATCCGGTACGTTGGAAAGAGTAAACCTGCCGTCCAGATCAGTGATAATTCCGTTAGTAGTACCTTTCACTACAACATTAGCACCGATGATCGGTTCTCCGGTTTGGTCAACCACAGTGCCCGAAACTGTTTTGCTTTGCGCATAAGCCCCTATAGCCAATACTGAAAACAAAGCGATGAGGAACAGCCGCTGGAGTTTACCCGTGCGACCAAACAAGCTTAAATTCTTGCTGTTTTTCATACTTTAATTATTAAGTTAAACAAAAGTTAGTTTTCTATTCTCTTAGGAGATTCTCAGGTCTCCTTGCTGTGAAAAAGTGTTGCAAATATACATGTATGGGGTAGAAAAGGGAATGTAGGATTGTGTCAAAGCATGGAAAATTCCGTCTTTCTGACTCGAAAATTGTGTCAATACTCATGGCTAAAATCAAAATGAATAGTCCCAATGGCATTTTAATTATTCCGGGCTTTCATATTAGTAATGTTGGTGATAGGCAGGTGAATATATAGGTCTATAGACTGCAATACTTAATAAATCTAAATGTTTTAACCTTTATGCACACTTCTCTATTATTAATTGCTTCCTTTAGGCAAATAATTGTCTTTTTAAGGCATCCTTTTTTTAAATCTTAATATTTTATGGACATTCGAAAGGTATATTTACTTATCCTGTTATGCACATTCTGTATCTTGTCTCCGGTGTATACACAGCAGTCTCTTTCTGATGAATTCAGGAAAGTGGCAGGAGATTATGCAGCGCTTTATACCAGTAAAGTGGAAGTGGGCTATAGTCCATATCTCTATATAAACCATCCTTATTGGGATACGGATGAGTTTAAGAAAGGAGCGGTTTGCTATGGTGGGTTAGTGTATACCGACCTGCAACTTCGATATGATACTTTTAAGAAGCAATTGATCGTAATTACTCCCGAAAAACGAATACTCCTCCAGGTTGACATGAGGAAAGTAGACTATTTCATTATTGGAGATAAAAAGTTTGTGCCGCATAACGATACTTTTGCTGCAATCCTATATGATAGTCCGCAAATGCGATTGACTCAGTATGTTCAGTGCAAAATGGGGACGCCTGTTGAGAAAGGACGGATCAGCTATAGACAGTTCGAAAAGCCTGCACGTTTTGTTTTGTCTAAAGATGGGGTGGACCATACCGTGACTTCCCGTTCCAGTTTTCTGAAGCTCTTTCCGGCTTATAAGAAACAATTGAAGAAGTATGCAAAGGAAGAGCAATTGAGTTTTAATACGCTCTTTCGTGCAGAGTCGTTGACTGAGCTAACAAGACATGCAGATTCTCTAATTAATAAGAAATAGTTATGACAATATATAAAATAAGGTATATAGCAGCCATTCTGTTTATTATATCCCCTTTCGTGGCATTTGCACAGCAGCAGGCAGGAGATAGTATTTCTATTTTTGAACTGATAGATGCCGTTGAGAAAAACACTTCGTGCCGCATCTATACGACGATTGCAGAGCCGTTTAAAGTGAAAAAGGCTGAGACCTTAAAACCTACTGCCGAGAGTCTGCGACAAGCATTGACTGCAACACGTTATAAAGTTACTGTCTATGGCAACCGGATCTTCGTTCTGCCTGAAGCGTTTTTATCTACCACGCTTACTCCGATCTTGAAAGGAGAACAGATGAAGGAAGAAGAACAAGCCTCTTCTTTTATTCCTGTCGTAAAATCTTCTTCGGAGAATAAGGTTTACGAGATAGGGAACAGATATAAGCCTTCTTCGGAAGAGATGGTGGTGCTGACCGGAAAAGTAACGGATTTCAAGTCCGGACAGAATCTGGAAGGAATTAACATCGTCCACCGGGAACCGTGGGTTGCCACAGCTACCGACCGTCAGGGGAATTTTACCATTAAGCTCCCCATCGGATATAATACCATTGAAATCAATGGACTGAATATAAAGGAAACACGCCGGCAGTTCATGGTGTATGGAGAGGGAGCTACCCACATAGAACTGGAAGAAGAAAACCATTTGCTGGATGAAGTTCTCATCGTCTCCGGACGTGTGCAGAATGTAAGGAGCACTCAGTTGGGAATGGAGAAGTTCCAGCCCAGTTTACTGAAGAACATTCCTACAGCTATGGGGGAGGTGGATTTACTGAAGATGCTTCAAACTCTTCCGGGTATCAAAACTGTGGGGGAGGCATCCAGTGGCTATAACGTGCGCGGAAGTGCTGCCGACCAGAATCTGTTGTTGTTGAATAATGGAACTATTTATAATCCGAACCACTTATTCGGTTTTTTCACCGCCTTTAATTCGGACATGATAAAGGATGCGGAACTTTATAAAAGCAGTATTCCCAGTCAGTATGGAGGGCGTATTGCATCCGTGCTGAATATAACAAGTAAAGAGGCGAGTAAGGAGAAGTTTACGGGTTCGGCGGGCATCGGACTTGTCACCAGTAAACTGAATCTTGAAATACCGATCATTAAAGAGAAGACTTCACTTCTTTTGAGCGGACGTACCACATACTCGGACTGGATCATGAAGATGCTGCCCGAAAAGAGTGGCTACCGTGATGGTAAAGCCGGATTTTACGATTTGGGAGGCGTATTCTCGCATACATTGAATGAGCGTAATAAACTAAATATATACGGCTATTACAGCCATGACCGTTTTGCTTTTAACGATAACCAGAAGTACGCTTACAACAATATGAACTTCTCTGCAAACTGGAGAAGCATATTCTCTGAGAAGCTGACGGCAAATTTCTCTTTCGGTTATGATCATTATGATTACCGGAATGATGAATCGGTAGAAGAGGCGGCAGCTGCCCGCTTGTCATTCGCTATCAACCAATGGTTTGGAAAGGTTGATTTTAGTTACAAGCTGGATAATAACCATACCTTGAACTTTGGGCTCATGAGCCAGTTCTATAATATCAACTCAGGAACTTATGAACCACTGTATGAAAGTTCGCTGGTGAAATGGGACCAGCTTCAAAAGGATAAAGCGCTGGAAAGTGCCATTTACATTGGAGACCAATGGGAGATAACCCCTAAACTATCCGTAAATGCGGGTATACGCTATTCCATGTTCAACCTTTTGGGTCCGCGCACGTATTATACTTATCAGGATGGTATGCTTCCTTCTTCCACCACCGTTGTTGACTCTGTATCAGTGGGTGGCGGAAAAGTGGTTAAGACCTATCAGGGGCCGGAGTTCAGATTGTCTGCCCGCTATGCTTTCAATGATGACTTCTCCGTAAAGGCAGGCTTCAACACCATGCGGCAGTATATTCATAAGGTATCGAATACTACCATTATGTCGCCTACGGATACCTGGAAACTGAGTGATACGAATATTAAACCCCAGAATGGCTGGCAGCTGGCAGCAGGGGCATATTATAATACACCCGGCCAGGTACTGGAGTTGTCGGTGGAAGGGTACTATAAGAAACTGAACGATTATCTGGATTATCGCAGTTCGGCCAGGCTGATCATGAATCATCATCTGGAAACGGACGTGATTAATACGGAAGGATATGCCTATGGCGTTGAATTCCAGGTAAAGAAGCCGTCCGGCAAGCTGAACGGATGGGCCAGTTATACGTATTCGCGTACTTTCCTGCGCCAGAATGACCCGCGCATAGCCCGCCCGGTCAATGGTGGAGACTGGTATCCGACGGAGTATGACAAACCGCATGACTTCAAGTTGGTGGGAAACTATAAGTTTACCCGTCGTTACAGTGTGTCTTTCAATATGGATTATAGTACGGGTCGCCCTACTACCATTCCTGCCGGACAATATTACGACCAGGGATTGCAATCCATGCAGGTGTACTACACGGACCGTAACAGTTACCGGGTTCCCGATTACTTCCGTCTTGATCTTGCTTTCAATATAGAGCCGAGCCATCATCTGACTCTGCTGACGCATAGTTCTATTTCTTTCGGTGTCTATAACCTGACCGGAAGGAAGAATGTTTATTCCATTTATTATGTATCTGAGAATGGTAGTGTGCAGGGATATAAGATGTCCATTTTCGGCGCTCCTATTCCTTTTATTACTTATAACATAAAATTCTAAAGGGATATGAAGAAAAGAACGAATATAATAATTCTGATAAGTTTGCTCGGTTTTACTTTGAGCAACTGTATAGATGAGTTCGATGCTAAGATTCCGGACGGCGGTGTAGGCTTGCTGGTGGTTGAGGGTAATATCATATCAGACAGTACTGTCGTGTTTTCATTGAGCCGTACTTTTTCCTTAAATGAAGATGACTTGCCTTCGGGATATAATAAGATTACAGCCGATGTCAGTGTTGTGGGAGAAGACGGTTCGCGCATAGCGGGAACTTCCATTGGTGACGGGCGGTATCAGGTACGGATAGGAACGCTGAATAAGCAAGTGCGTTACGGACTGGAAATTGTATATGAAGGGGATACGTATAATTCTGAACTACAGTATCCGATAGAAACGGCTGCAATCGAAGAGGTCACTTTTGAGCAGCCGGAAGATTACGGGGATATACACATTCGCCTCTCTACGCGCAATGCAGGGGCCACAGGACCCGCATATTATATCTGGACTTATGAGGAAGACTGGGAAGTAAGGGCGGCATTTTATTCTAAATGGATATATGATCCTGTGACAGATGAAGTACATATTTATGAAACAGCACCTTATGCGCAAGGCTGGATTCATGCGGAGTCCACTAAAACGCTTGTTGGCTCTACGGAATCGAATGCCGAAAATCTATTGAAGAATAAAAAAATGTATTCTTTTGCCTCCGACAATCTTCGCGCTTCGTATTATTACAGTACGTTGATGAAGCAGAGAGCCTTGTCAAAAGGAGAGTTCGAGTATTATGAGAACAAGGTGAAATTGAGCGAAGAGATGGGCGGTTTGTTCACTCCCCAACCCTCGGAACTGCCTACTAATATCACTTGCAGCAATTCGGATAAACAAGCCATTGGTTATGTGGGAGTCAATATGAATGTAAGCGAGTACCGTCTTTATATTTCTACCAATGACATACAATATGATAATCCGTATGAGTGTAGTCTTTTACCGGATGGAGAAACGGAAAACAAAAGTAATTATGATTTATATATAGCGGGATATCGCATTGCCTTTTCTGAAATGACGGGGTATCAGTGGGCTAAAAAGGAATGTACTGATGTGCGTAGTTTGGGGGCGACTCTCAATAAACCTTCTTTCTGGCCGCTACCGGACAGGGGATATTAATATCGGAGTATTATGAAAAGAATTATATCGATCATTATTGGTTTGATTTCGGTGCTGGGCTTGCAGGCGCAGGTCACTGAATGTATGCGAATATATACGGATAAGGATAATTATCTGGCAGGAGAAGATTTGTGGATAAAAGTCTGTGTGACGGATTCGGCAGAAGCTCCGTTCAGTAAAGTGGCTTATGTGGAGATCAGCGATATGCGCCAGGTGTATGCACAAGGCAAGATTGCCTTGAAGAATGGAACCGGATGGGGGCGTATCAAATTCCCGCAAACTATGCATTCGGGTGCCTATCAGCTTACGGCTTATACCCGTTACATGAGAAATCAGTCAGCAGACCGCTTCCCGAAGAAATATATTGCTGTTCTGAACGCCAGTCAGGCCACGGACGGAGATGATGTGGAATTATTAAAAGATTCGGTTTCTTTGACTTCGGGTAATCCGGTACTTTCGTCGTTACGTTTGTCAACCGATAAAGCCGTGTATGGAAATCGCAGTAAGGTGACTTTGAAGTTACCGGAACTGCCGGGTGATCTGAAGGATTTTTCTTTGTCTGTGGTGAGAAGGGATTGTGCGTTACAGGCTTTTCCGTCTGCCGTTGAAGTGCAAAAAAACAATAAGGCTGCCGGAGAACGCTTTATTGCCGAGTGCGAAGGACATATTGTGACCGGAAAATTAATAGGAGCATCGGCCGATTCGGTGAATGCCCGGCTATCGTGTGTTGGAAAGGATATCCGTATCTTTGACGGGCAACTACAGTCCGATGGCACTTACGCCTTCTATACCTCGGAAATCATGAATACCCAAGATATAGTGTTGACGGCTTTGCCGGGAAAAGGACGTGCGGGCCGGTTGGAAGTAATATCTCCTTTTGCAGAAGTGCTGCCCGCGAAACTTCCTAAGCTTCGATTGGCATATGATGAGGAAGCATTGATAGAACGTAGTATCGGAGCGCAATTACACCACATCTTACCGGTAGATTCCACTCACGGACAGGCTGTGTTGGAACAGTTGCACGATTTTACCCCTTCACTCAGTTATAATCTGGATGAATATGTTCGTTTCAATACGGTCCGTGAAGCTTTTGTAGAATTTGTAATGGGAGTACGCGTAAGCAAGGCGGATGGCGCAACGATTATCAGAATATTGCAGGATGATGTAAAGCGGTTCAGTAGCTTAAAAGCGTTGGTACTGATAGACGGAGTTCCTATTGAAGATCATGATGCGGTATTGGACTATAATGCGCGTTTATTGCATTATATTCATCAGTATAGCGGTAGATATACGTTTGGCGGTAAACTGTACGATGGAATCATTTCGATGATAACACATCGTGGAACCCTTCCCGGACTACGCCTGGATGAGAATTCCCAATTGTTTGCTTATGAATTCCCGCAGAACCGTCCTGATTTTACAGCTCCGGTATATGACTCGGAAGAGCAACTGCATTCACGTATTCCCGATTTCCGCCACACGCTTTATTGGAATCCGGATATTACGTCTGCAACGAATACTGTCAGTTTCTACACATCGGATATGAAAGGAACTTATGTGGCAACCCTGCAAGGGATTAACAGCAAAGGAGAGTGTGTACAAGTACAAGGTGAGTTTGTAGTACGATAGTATATTCCTTTCAGGCTCTTCTCTTAGTATCCTCATGCAAAAGATGGCATCTTTAACATCAAAAGATGCCATCTTTTGTAGCATAACATGGCACCTTTCGCAGCAAAAGATGCCATCTTTTGCATAAGAGGATTATGAGATGAACCTGAAAGGTCTTATTCTTCCACCTGAAAGGGTTATATCTTCCGGTTCCAATAGCCTGTATTGTTCATACTAGGAGTTAAAGCAAACACCAGTACGCCTGCTGTCGGAATCTCTGTAGTTCCGATCAAAGCTTTGGCTCCTTCAGGGAGGGTAAATTTATAAGTTTTGTCGCTATAATTAAGAACTATCCCCAAACCGTTGCGGTATTCCATTGTCACACCATAGGGCAGATCCATTACAGGGATGTTCAGTTTCGCATAGAGTTTTTTAAGAACATCTCTTTCCAAGGTTCCGTCCGTACTGTCGATTCCTATGTACGTGATAGTACCTTTGCCAAGTTTACGGGTAGTAATGGCTGGTTTTCCTTCATAAAATTCTTCGATATACTTTCCCCAGATCTGGCAGTCCTTGCCTGGTTTTAGTATTTCTCCCCAAGTGTTCCAGGTGTATTCTTTGCCATCCATCACAAACTTTCCCGGTTCTTCGGGGAGAAGCAAGTCGTAAAATTCCATTTCATTTCCCGTCAGGTCGTAGATAAGCGAGCCGAAAGGCGCTTCCGGTAAACGCCCGTAACGGTCTTTCTGTGCCGTGCGACAGGTTAATACTAAATTACCTCCGTTCCTTACGTATTCACTCCAACGGTCTGCCAATGCCTTGTCCGCCATCTGATAAGCGGGAGCGATGACTACCGGATACTGTGACAGTTCTTTGCTTTCATTGATGATATCGACCGGAGCACCGAAACTTTTCAAGGCGCAGTAATACTTGTCGATGTGTGCCATTGTATTCCAGGTGCGGTTTTGTTTTTGCCTTTCGATGCTCCATGCGTTTTCATGGTTGAAAAGAATGGCGGTGCGACGGGCTTGATAATCGGCAGGCTTCACATCACGTGCCTTTGCCTGCGTGCGCAGTTGCTTCACTTCCTTAATGAATTGCTCGAATTCACGTCCTCCGGGAGTGATGGTTGTTCCATCCGTATTCACAATTCCGTAATGATATTGCTCTGTTCCGTAAAGCGGTTGGCGATAACGGTATGTACAAATAAAATCACTTCCGCCCGCAAATACGCTCCAAAGCCATAGCCGGACAGCACCGGGCAGCGGTTGCGGATTGATACTTCCCCAATTCACTTGTCCCGGTTGTAACTCCATTACACCGTAAGTTCCCTGTACGGGACGGAAAAAATCGTTGGCGAAAGCGATGCGTAGTGGATTTCCTACCCGGTATCCGCGACGCCCGATACCTTCGTTGTCACCGTAAACCATGTAGCGGGTGTAGCTCACAAAGTCCAGATAGGGACTTCCACCGATGTGCCCTTCATCGTAGTTGGGAATATAATTGGTGGTTACCCATTGGTTGCGGGCATACTTCTTAATCAGCAGACATTGCCCGTTCAGGAAATCATTGGTCTGCCGGGCTGCAAAGCGTCGGTAATCCAGTATCTGGTGATGATTCATAAACATCTGTGCGGTCTTGGGGAGAGTGATTTCATTGAAAGTAGAGTAGACTTCACTCCAGAAAGCAGTGCCCCAGGCATTATTCAATTCTTTGATATTATTATGATATTTATTCCTCAGGAAATCACGGAACGCTACTTCCGCGGCCTGATTATAATCGAATTGTACGGCAGGCTCATTGTCGAGTTGCCAGCCCACAATGCGGGGATCGTTGCCATAATGTTGCGCCAGTTTTTCTATCATCTTGTAGGAAAGCTCCCGATAGCGGGGAGAAGCGAACGAGGCATGCTGACGTGCACCGTGGTCGAGGAGTGTTCCGTCTTCGTATTTAATCAGGATTTCAGGATATTTGCGGCTTAACCAGACGGGTGGGGTGGCGGTGGAGGTACACATCACTACTTTTAGTTTGTATTTATCTGCCAGAGCGACTGCTTTGTCCAACCAGGCAAAATCAAATTTACCTTCTTCCGGTTCCAATTGTGCCCAGGCGAATTCGGCGAAGTGGGTGAACTCAAAACCTAAGTCGTGCATTTGCTTGAAGTCGCGTTCCCACTGGCTTTCGTCCCAATGTTCGGGATAGTAGTAGACGCCGGTCAGGGCGAGGTCTTTGTCATTGAACCAAGTGGACTGTGCAAAGAGCATTCCGCTCATCAGGCATGCACAGAGTAGGGTGAAGATCTGCTTTTTCATGGATGTTTTTCTTGATGGATTTATTATGTATACAAAGGTAAGCTACCCATGAAAAAGAGCCTATGGAAAATAGTGCAATTCCCTGCAATATAGGACTCTTTTAGATGAATTTCCATGCAAATGTACGTGTTTCCATTCATTGAGACAGTGAAATGGGCTATTTTCGCAACATGAATTAATGAACGGAATAATGGATACATAATAACCACATCATGAAAAAGAAGCTAATAGGAGTTTTCCTTCTAATGAGTCTCGTTTGCGGAAGCATCAGTGCGCAAGGATTGCCTGACAGGAAAGAGACGCTCGAAACCTTAATAAAAGTGAATAATTACTTCATGAAGAAGTACGCGGACTATCGTACTCCGTCTTATAATGGTATTATTCGTCCCAGCAATATCTGGACAAGGGGAGTGTACTATGAAGGACTGATGGCGTTGCATTCCGTTTTTCCTCGGGAAGAGTATTATGATTACGCTTATCAGTGGGCCGATTATCATAAATGGGGAATGCGTAACGGAAATACTACCCGCAATGCGGACGACCAGTGTTGCGGACAGGTTTATATCGAATTGTATAATATCTGTCCTGACCCGGAGATGATTAAGAATATCAAGGTCAATATTGACATGGTGGTTAATACTCCGCAGGTGAATGATTGGTGGTGGGTGGATGCCATACAGATGGCGATGCCTATTTATGCTAAGCTGGGTAAACTGACAGGAGAGCGGAAATATACTGATAAGATGTGGGAATTGTATAGCTATACCCGCAATGAATATGCCAAGAACGGACTGTTCAACCCTAAAGACGGGTTGTGGTGGAGAGATCATGATTTTGTTCCGCCTTATAAAGAACCTAATGGGGAAGATTGTTATTGGAGTAGGGGCAATGGTTGGGCTTATGCCGCACTGGTACGGGTGCTGGAAGAAATTCCGGCGGATGAGGTGCATCGTGCGGATTATGTCAATGACTTCCTGACCATGAGTAAGGCAATAAAGAAATGTCAGCGTAAGGATGGTTTCTGGAATGTGAGTTTGCATGATGAGACAAACTTCGGTGGGAAAGAGACAAGCGGTACGGCTTTGTTCGTTTATGGAATGGCTTGGGGCGTGCGTAATGGCTTGTTGGATAAAAAAGAGTATCTTCCGGTATTGCTGAAGGCCTGGAATGCGATGGTGCAGGATGCTGTTCATCCGGACGGGTGTCTGGGGTATGTACAGGGAACGGGAAAGGAACCAAAGGATGGCCAGCCGGTGACTTATGATAAAATACCTGATTTTGAGGATTATGGTATAGGATGTTTCTTGCTGGCTGGCACGGAAGTGTATAAATTGAATTAATTAGTAACAGATTTCATAGATTATAGTATAATTGATAAAAGAATCAATTAGGAGGAAGGAGGGGCTGTGAAGTCGTTCCTTTTCTTTTTCTTTGCATATAAATGATAATTTATAGGCGAGAATGGGTACGCGGACGACGCGGATAAGGCGGACGAACGCGGAGTTTGAAGGCTGCGCTGTGCTGCATTTTTTAGGCGCGGATTACGCGGATTACGCAGATTTATTTCTTGATCATGTATAGCGCAGCCTTTAATCCGTGAAATCCGCGTAATCCGCGCCTAAAAAAAATACTTGTAATCCGCGTTCGTCCGCCCCATCCGCGTCGTCCGCGTACCCATTCTCGCCGATAAATTATCATTTATTAATCTGACGAATTAACTAACTAACATAAAATGAAAGAAGTATGAGACAGCTTATTGCATTAATAATTTTAGGACTATCTATAACTTTGAATGTCGGAGCACAAAGTTACAAGTTCGATTTTACCTCCGGTAAGAAAACGAAGGACGGATATATCAAGATAACATCTGCTGATCGGTATGCCAATGCGAAAGGCTACGGATATGCTCTCTCTCCGTCTCCGGATGGAAAGAACCACGCTCCTTTCTTTTTTTCAGTTGCCGTACCGGACGGGAATTATCACGTCACAGCTATCATCGGCAGTAAACGCAGTGCAGGAGAGACAACACTCCGAGGAGAATCACGCCGCCTCTTTTACGAAAATGTAAAAACAAAGAAAGGAGAATTGCTCCCTTGTTCCTTTACCATTAACAAACGCGATATCCACATCTCCGACAAAGAAGATGTGCGCATCAAGCCGCGCGAACGCAGCAAGCTGAATTGGGATGACAAACTGACTTTAGAGTTTAACGGAGATACTCCTCAGCTGACCGAACTAATCATTGAGCGTATAGAAAATGTTCCTACAGTCTTTTTATGCGGTAACTCCACTGTAGTGGATCAGGATAATGAACCTTGGGCCAGTTGGGGACAGATGGTTCCCCGTTTCTTTACCGATAGCATTTGCTTTGCCAACTATGCCGAATCCGGAGAGTCTGCCAATACTTTCATTGCTGCCGGACGTTTGAAGAAAGCTTTGACGCAGATGAAATCGGGAGATTATATCTTCATGGAATTCGGACACAACGATCAGAAGCAGAAAGGTCCCGGCAAAGGTGCCTTCTATTCTTTTATGACAAGTCTGAAAACCTTTGTTGATGAAGCCCGTGCCCGTGGAGTGCACCCCGTATTGGTAACTCCTACCCAAAGACGCAGCTTCGATGAAAATGGAAAGATTAAAGATACCCATCTTGATTTTCCCGATGCAGTGCGCTGGCTGGCGGAAAAGGAAAATATTCCTTTGATAGACTTGCATGCCATGACGCGTATTCTGTATGAGGCTATGGGAGCGGAGGAATCCAAGCATGCTTTCGTACACTATCCTGCCAATACCTATCCGGGGCAAGACAAACCTTTGGCGGATAATACTCATTTTAATCCGTATGGTGCTTATCAGATAGCCAAATGCGTTATTGAAGGAATGAAACAAGCCGGATTACCTTTGGTGAAGTATTTACGGACGGATAATGAAGGATATGATCTTGCCTGTCCGGATGCTCGCGAAACTTTTAAGTGGAATGAAAGTCCGTTTACGGAACTGGAAAAGCCGGACGGTAATTGAGAGAGGTTTTAGGGAACCAACCTCTCTATATCCGGAATCACTATTTCTCCCCGGTGTAATTCCAACAGGCCGTCTTCTTGCATGCCATTCAATGCTTTCGATACTCCCAATCGTGTATCATTGATGGCATTTGCAAGTTCTTCCATCTTGATTTTCAGTATCTTTTCTCCGGAAGGACGTTCGATGTGGGAGAGGATAAAATCGGCGATCCGCGCTTCGAGCTTCTCCGGAACTTTCGTCCACAAACGGTTATAGCACGTTTGTGCCCGGTTACTGATGATATTCATATAGTTGAGGCGGAAAATTTCATATCTGAACAGGTCGTTCATCACAAATGCCTTACTGATAGTTACGGTATTTACTTCTGTACGAGCTATGTGAGTGGATACGTAAGACGTATTCATGCCGAACAAAGATTGCGGTTCAATCAGGTATGGTGCCTGAAAATACTCCGTGAAGGTGTAAGAGTTATCTGTGGATGAGGTGGATGAAGCGATTTCCCCGTTCAAGATAAATATTAACTGTCCACATGTTGTTCCTTTTTTTACTAAAGTTTCTCCAGCTTTATGCTTGGTGAAATGTAATTTTACTTTTCCCAATATATTAGTGAAGTCCTCATGAGCGAGTCCTTGAAACAGTGGCAATTGGAGCAGGGTGTCATACATCGTTTCCATATCTTTATCAACTTCTTGTTTGAAAACAAATGTAAGCATAATCGCTATGTACCGTAAACACTTTGCCTTTCTTTTTGTTTTTTTTATTATTTCTTAAACGTGCTATTCATTCAGGCAATTAAATCTTGTGGAATGCATAAAAATCGATTATCTTTGCAAAAAAAAGGAGGGACACATGTTTGCAGCATTCAATTTACAACAAATGATCAGTGCTTTTATTGTACTGTTCGCAGTTATCGATATCATTGGTTCTATTCCTATCATCATCAATTTGAAGGAAAAAGGCAAAGAAGTGAACGCGCTGAAGGCTACGTTAATATCTTTTGCATTGTTGATTGGCTTTTTCTACGCAGGAGACATGATGTTAAAGTTATTTCATGTAGATATTGAATCGTTTGCGGTGGCCGGTGCATTTGTTATCTTCTTGATGTCGCTGGAAATGATTCTGGATGTAGAGATATTTAAGAATCAGGGACCTATTAAGGAAGCGACTTTAGTGCCGCTGGTTTTCCCGTTGCTGGCGGGTGCCGGTGCATTTACCACCTTGCTTTCCCTCCGTGCGGAGTATGCCAGTGTTAATATTATCATCGCTTTGGTGCTGAATATGATATGGGTGTATTTTGTTGTTAGTATGACCGGGCGTGTGGAACGCTTCCTGGGTAAGGGCGGTATTTATATTATCCGTAAGTTTTTCGGTATCATTCTGTTGGCTATTTCGGTGAGGCTGTTTATGGCGAACATTACGTTGCTGGTGGAGGCGTTACATAAAACATAAATATTCTCCGGTTTTAATCTCTTGTTGAAATATGGCTTATACTGAGCCTTTTCTTTATTTTGTTGAATATATATTTGGAAAATATGCAGCAAAGCTATACCTTTGCAGCCAAATTCAAGACAATGATGAAACATTTATGTACATATAATCCTCTGAAACGATTGCTGCAGAACGAACAAATCTGTTGCTGTAGTGTCGTGCATGTACATTGGTTTAGCGGTTTCATCTAAGTTATCCTACATTATTTTTCTTTTTTGCCGGATACAATAATACCGGTATTCTATTTTTCAGTTACTAATTATTTTGTAATTGCGGTTGTTGTTGCATACTTGCCAGTGGGAGCGAAGGAATAAGCTCCTCTGTCCGGCAGGTTGTTGCCCCGCGTATGATCTAAACTAGAGTTGATATGTTTAAAATACTTGGCCTGATGATCTTAGGCATAATAATCGGTTATGGTTTGCGTCGTATCTCGTTTTTGCGCAAAGTGGAGGTATCCATATCTTATACAGTATTTTTGTTACTGTTTGTTTTGGGCGTCACTATAGGGTCCAACAGACTGATTGTAGATAATCTGTTCTCTTTTGGATGGCAGGCAGCCTTATTGGCTTTATCTGCTACTGTAGGCAGCATTTTGGCTTCATGGCTTGTATTAAAATTGTTTTTCACTTCTAAAAAGAAAAAGGTATGAAAGATAGTTTGATTGTATTGGGATTTTTTGTGGGCGGATGCCTTTTGGGAGCTTTGGGATATCTCCCGGTGGACTTGAAGACAGGTAATATGTCTATTTATATATTGTATGCGTTGATGTTCCAGATCGGCATCAGTATTGGTTCCAATAAGGAACTGAAGAGCATGATTTCTCAGCTCCGTCTGAAGTTCTTGCTGATTCCGTTGGCTACTATTGGTGGAACTCTGCTTTTCTCGGCTCTGGCCAGTCTGCTGCTTAGCCGCTGGAGTATATTTGACTGTATGGCGGTGGGGAGTGGTTTTGCTTATTATTCTCTTTCTTCTGTGCTGATAACGCAGTTCAAGGAAGCTTCAATAGGGCTTCAGCTGGCTACGGAGTTGGGGACAATTGCTCTGTTAGCTAATATATTCAGGGAAATGATGGCTCTGCTGGGTGCACCGCTATTGGTACGATACTTCGGCAGATTGGCACCTATATCAGCCGCTGGTGTCAATTCAATGGATGTGATATTGCCTGTAATTACCCGTTATTCCGGGAAAGAGATGGTGCCTATAGCTATTTTCCACGGCTTACTCATTGATATGAGTGTACCATTCTTTGTTTCTATGTTTTGCAAACTATGATGCCGGATCTTCTTCCGCTCTATTGCAGTCTGCTTTTACTTCTGTATTTTCTTCTTCCTCATATTCCTTCCCCTCTTCACCGGACTCTTCATCGGGTGTTTCTTCCTCATCTGCAAACGGGTCCGGTCGTTGAGGTCCATATTCCATGAATGCTATGGCACAGATAGTGCCGGCTATCGCTCCACTGAGGTGTCCTTCCCATGAGGTGGTTTCTTTGGCAAAGAATGGGAACATATTCCAGATAAGCCCGCCATATAGAAAGGTAACTAATAAGGAGATGGCAATCAATGGTACATGCTTTCGCAGGATACCGCTGAAAAAAAGGAAGAAGGCCAAGCCGTAGATGATGCCGCTGGCTCCGATGTGCCATCCCGGTTTACCTATAAGAAAGGTGAGTGCGCCGCAGCCTATCCAGATGGCAAAGAATATATAGGAAGCAATGTGCCGGTAAAAGTAGAACAAACACCACGACAGAAAGAATAACGGCAAAGTGTTTGCTAACAGATGCCTCAAACTGCCGTGTACTAACGGGTGCGCAAAGATACCGAATACTCCTCTTTGTTCCATAGGATACACACCTAACCTCCTGAAATCCCAGTCCATACCGACTTCAAGGAACTTTAGCAAGTAAAGAATAAAAATGAGGAATAACGGTATAACTGCTGCCAGGGCTATCCGGCGTACATCTTGCTTCATCTTTCTTACTGGTTTCTGTTATTTTGGTACAATGCTACGAATATTTAAGTAAAAAACGAAAATAAATGAACTTTTTATTTTGCGTATTGTCTTTAATTTGTATTTTTGGCATCAGTACCATACCCGTAGGCATAGCATGCGAGGTATGGAACATGATACCTGAACAATTAACCTTTAAATAATGCACAACTATGAGTTATTTACGATTTGACAAGACTCTGATGATCAATCTGGAAGAATCTTTACCAAGGGAGATACTTCGGACAAATAAGTCAGGAGCCTATCATTGTACAACAATTGTAGATTGTAACACACGCAAATATCACGGACTGTTGGTGATTCCCGTCCCCAATCTTGACGATGAAAATCATGTGCTGCTATCTTCTTTAGATGAAACGGTAATTCAGCACGGTGCGGAGTTTAATCTGGGGTTGCATAAATATCAGGGAGACCACTTTAGTCCTAACGGGCATAAGTATATCCGTGAATTCGATTGCGAGCATATCCCGGCAACAACTTACCGTGTAGGAGGTGTTATCCTCCGTAAGGAAAAGATTTTTGTACATCATGAGAATAGGATTCTGATTCGCTATACCTTGGTAGATGCCCATTCGGCAACCACACTTCGTTTCCGCCCCTTTTTGGCCTTTCGCAGTGTACGCGAATATACGCACGAAAATCCGCAGGCGAACCGTGACTACCAATTGGTAGAAAATGGTGTGAAAACCTGTATGTATCCCGGCTATCCCGAACTTTTCATGCAACTGAACAAGAAGAATGAATTCCATTATCAGCCGGATTGGTATCGTGGCATCGAGTATCCCAAAGAACAGGAGCGAGGATATGACTTCAATGAAGACCTGTATGTTCCCGGTTATTTCGAAGTAGATATAAAGAAAGGAGAAAGTATCGTTTTCTCTGCCGGCATTTCCGAAATTTCTCCGCGTAAACTAAAACAAACCTTTGAGGCGGAAGTTGCTGACCGTACACCGCGCGACAGTTTCTATCACTGTCTGCAAAACTCGGCACACCAGTTCCACAATAAACAGGGGGAGAACCACTATGTATTAGCGGGATATCCCTGGTTTAAGTGTCGTGCCCGTGACTTGTTCGTTTCTTTGCCCGGCTTGACGTTGGCAGTGGATGAACAAGATGAGTTTGAAGATGTTATGGTAACTGCCGAAAAAGCTATCCGGGAGTTTATCAGTGGAGAACCATCGAGTTATAAAATATATGAGATGGAAGATCCGGATGTATTGTTGTGGGCTGTATGGGCTTTACAGCAGTATGCTAAGGAGACCTCACGTGAGCAATGCCGCCAGAAATATGGTCGTTTGCTGGAGGACATCATGGACTATATCCGTAGCCGTAAACATGATAATCTCTTCCTGCACGAAAATGGCTTACTGTATGCCAACGGGACGGAGAAGGCTATCACCTGGATGAATTCTACGGTGAATGGTCGTCCTGTAACCCCGCGTACGGGATACATTGTGGAAGTGAACTCTTTGTGGTATAACGCACTTCGTTTCATAGCCGATCTGGTTCGTGAAGATGGCAATGTACATCTGGCGGACGAACTGGATGTGCAGGCGGAAGTAACCGGAAAGTCTTTTGTAGAGGTATTCCGTAACGAGTGTGGTTATCTGTTCGATTATGTGGATGGATTTATGATGGACTGGAGCGTCCGTCCCAATATGATATTTACCGTTGCCTTCGATTATTCCCCGCTGGATCGGGCACAGAAAAAGCAGGTGCTTGATATCGTGACGAAAGAGTTGCTTACTCCGAAAGGGTTGCGTACTCTCAGTCCGAAGAGTGGAGGATATAATCCGAACTATGTCGGTCCTCAGATTCAGAGAGATTATGCTTATCACCAGGGTACAGCTTGGCCGTGGCTTATGGGCTTCTATATGGAGGCGTACCTGCGTATTTACAAGATGAGCGGTGTATCATTCGTGGAGCGTTATCTGATTGGTTTTGAAGATGAGATGACGAGTCATTGTATCGGTTCGCTCCCCGAACTCTTCGATGGTAATCCACCGTTCAGAGGTCGCGGTGCAGTGTCTTTTGCCATGAATGTGGCCGAAATACTGCGCATCCTGAAATTGTTGTCTAAGTATAATTTATAAGAGGAGGAACGAAAATGAAAGTTTTAATGTTTGGATGGGAGTTCCCCCCGCATATCTTAGGTGGCTTGGGAACTGCCAGCTACGGTCTGACGAAGGGGATGTCCCAGCAGGAAGATATGGAAATTACTTTCTGTATTCCAAGGCCATGGGGCGATGAAGATCAGAGCTTCTTACGCATCATTGGCATGAATAGCACTCCGGTAGTGTGGCGTGATGTAAACTGGGATTATGTTCAGGGACGTGTAGGTTCTTATATGAACCCCCAACTCTATTATGATTTGCGCGATCATATTTATGCCGATTTTAATTATCTGAATACGAATGATCTCGGTTGTATCGAGTTTTCCGGTCGTTATCCAGCTAATTTACATGAAGAGATAAATAACTATTCCATTGTGGCCGGTGTGGTAGCACGCCAGCAGGAGTTTGAGATCATCCACTCACACGACTGGCTGACCTATCCGGCAGGTATTCATGCCAAACAGGTATCCGGTAAACCGTTGGTAATCCATGTGCATGCCACCGACTTCGACCGTAGTCGTGGAAATGTGAATCCTACTGTGTATGCCATAGAAAAGAATGGTATGGATAATGCTGACCATATTATGTGTGTGAGTGAGTTGACTCGTCAGACGGTTATTAATAAATATTTTCAGGATCCCCGCAAGGTATCTACCGTGCACAATGCCGTTTCTCCGCTTTCACAAGAGATACAGGATATTGTACCGCAGAAGAAGCCGAATGAAAAAGTTGTGACTTTCTTAGGTCGCATAACCATGCAGAAGGGTCCGGAATATTTTGTGGAAGCTGCTGCTATGGTATTACACCGTACACGCAATATCCGTTTTGTGATGGCCGGTAGTGGTGATATGATGGATCAGATGATACGTTTGGTGGCCGAACGAGGTATTGCCGACCGTTTCCATTTTCCAGGTTTCATGAAAGGAAGTCAGGTGTACGAAATGTTGAAAGCAAGTGATGTGTACATTATGCCGTCTGTTTCCGAACCCTTTGGTATTTCTCCTTTGGAGGCTATGCAATGTAGTGTACCGACTATTATTTCTAAGCAATCCGGCTGTGCCGAGATATTAGATAAGTGCATCAAGACTGACTACTGGGATATTCATGCTATGGCAGATGCAATTTATGCTATTTGCACTTATCCTGACCTTTACGAGTATTTGCGTGATGAAGGTAAGAAAGAAGTGGATGCTATTAAGTGGGAAGATGTGGGACTGAAAGTGCGCCGCATCTACGAAGAGGTTATTAAACAATATAATAGATAACAATAAAACAATATAGATATGAGAACGATCTGTCTTTATTTTGAGATCCATCAAATCATTCACCTGAAACGCTATCGTTTCTTTGATATAGGTACGAATCATTATTATTATGATGATTATGCCAACGAATACAGTATCAACGAAGTTGCCGAACGTTCCTATATTCCGGCATTGAGCACCCTCATTGAAATGGCGAAAAATTCCGGCGGTGCATTCAAGGTGGCTTTGTCTATTTCCGGTGTTGCTTTGGAACAATTGGAAATCCACGCGCCGGCTGTGATTGACCTGCTACACCAGTTGAATGATACAGGTTGTTGCGAGTTCTTGGCCGAACCTTATTCTCACGGCCTTTCTTCTTTGGCAAATGAAGATTGTTTCAAGGAAGAAGTGAAGCGCCAGAGTGCTAAGATGAAACAAATGTTCGGTAAAGCACCGAAAGTATTCCGTAACTCCAGTCTGATTTACTCTGATGAAATAGGGGGATTGGTGGCAAGTATGGGCTTTAAGGGTATGCTGACTGAAGGTGCAAAACATATTTTAGGATGGAAGAGTCCGCACTATGTGTATCATTGCAGCTATAACCAGAACCTGAAACTATTGTTGCGTGATTTCAAGCTTTCAGATGATATCAGTTTGCGCTTCTCTAATTCCGAATGGAATGAATATCCACTGTTTGCCGATAAGTATATTGGTTGGATTGATGCTCTGCCACAAGAAGAACAGGTTATCAACATCTTTATGGAACTTAGTGCATTGGGAATGTCACAGCCGCTTTCTTCCAATATACTGGAATTCCTGAAAGCGTTGCCTGCTTGTGCAAAGGATAAAGGTATTACTTTCTCTACACCGACGGAGGTTATCACTAAATTGAAATCTGTATCTCAACTGGATGTTCCGTATCCAATGTCCTGGGTAGATGAGGAAAGAGATACCAGTTGCTGGTTGGGCAACTGTATGCAGCGTGAAGCTTTCAATAAATTGTATAGTATTGCTGAACGTGTTCATTTATCCGATGATCGCCGCATCAAGCAGGATTGGGATTATTTGCAGGCAAGTAATAACTTCCGGTTCATGACGACGAAGAATAGTGGTATTAGATTGAACAGGGGAATCTATGAGTCTCCTTATGATGCTTTTACTAACTATATGAATATTTTAGGTGATTTCATCAAACGGGTAGAATCTCTTTATCCGATGGATATAGATAATGAGGAACTGAATGCCTTGCTGACGACTATCAAGAATCAGGGTGACGAGATAGACGAATTACACAAAGAGGTGGAAAAGTTGCAGGCTAAACTGGAAAAAGAAAAGACTGCTGAGGCAAAGGTTAAAGCTGCTACTGCCAAAGCTAAAACTCCTGCTGCTACAAAGAAAACAGCTGAAAAGAAACCTGCTGCGAAGAAAAACACAACAACCAAGAAGGAAACTGCCAAGTAGTTTTTCTTCTTAGGAGAAAATACATCAAATAAAAAAGAGGTTGTGTCAAAACGTTGGCACAACCTTTTTCTATAATTTATAGTCCTGTTATCTTTTCTTTTGTCTACGCCGCTTTTTTCTCATTCATTTGGTAACAAGTTGCTATCTTCCCGTTGTATCGGGTTATAAATAGTCCAATAAATATAGATTTAGCAAGTGTAATGAGCTCCTTTCCTGCTTTTCTCAGTTTTGCACACATCTTTTTGATATTAAAAGCTATG